>ENA-OUOU01001016-OUOU01001016.1-human-gut-metagenome-genome-assembly--contig:-NODE-1016-length-15410-cov-8.504656_pt1 | contig 15410 bp, 15 predicted proteins | sample MGYA00237936_ERZ548765 | MGnify/ENA primary metagenome ERZ548765 (study PRJEB26490, sample SAMN05356889) | human gut metagenome | biome: terrestrial biome; feature: human-associated habitat; material...
CGATTGCACACCCGCCCTACGATACAAGGAGGAGGTGAGCGGCCACGGAAGAGAAAGAGATCAACGGAAACCTTGCCCTGAACGGCAAAGAACGACGGGTCATTAGGATAGAAGCCACCCATGAGCGGGACACCCAGAAGTTACGGGTGGCCGCCTACTGCCGGGTCAGCTCCTCCTCGGAGGATCAACTCAATTCCTTCGCAGCGCAGAACATCCACTATACACATTACATCATGGGACATGAGGACTGGCGGCTGGTGGACATCTACGCCGACGAGGGCATCACCGGCACCTCAGTGGAAAAACGTGAGGATTTCAAGCGGATGCTGGACGACAGCGGCCGCGGACTCATTAACCGCATTCTGGTCAAGTCCATCTCCCGCTTCGCCCGCAACACGGCGGAGTGTCTGGAGGCCATTCGACAATTCCGAGCCTGCGGCACGACAATCTTCTTCGAGAAAGAAAACATCGATACCGCACGGATGTCCTCTGAACTGATGACAGCCTTGCACGCTGCGTTCTCACAGAGTGAGAGCGAGTCCGTCTCTGGGAATATGCGCTGGAGCTATCGAAGGCGCATGGAATGTGGGGAGTATATTCCAACATCACAGCCGTTTGGCTACCGCCTTGTTGAGGGGAAGATTGAAGTACATGAAAAAGAGGCCCAAGTAGTTCGGCCCATTTTTAACAGATATCTGTCTGGTGCAGGTACAACGGAGATCGCCAAATGGCTGAATGATCTGCAATTCTGTAAAAAGTGGTCACAGAGAGCTGTCAGCAGGATCCTACGTAATGAAAAATATATCGGGGATTCGTTATGGCAGAAGACATATCAAACTGCTATTCTCCCTCGAAAGAATGCTGTAAATAATGGTATACTTGAAAAATACTATGTAGAGGCGACACATCCTGCTATCGTTTCAAGAGAGCAATTTAATTCGACACAGAAACTGTTGGGAGAAAGAAACGAAAGACCGGCTATGAAGGCAAATACAAAAATATATCATCCAGTCATGTGTTGTTCATGTGGCAGTGTTTTACGGAAGAAGATGGTAAATGGTACGCTGTACTTGGCGTGTAAGCACCATGAGGCCGACAAAACAGCCTGCCCCATCACACAGATTCCTGAAGCCCAGGTTCAACAAGCCTTCCTTCGCCTGTATTACAATCTCAAGCACCGAGGCAGCCACATTCTGCCCGACCTCATTACCAACCTCCAGTCTATCCGTGAACGGAAATTTCTCTGGAGTGTGGACGTCATTGAGCTGAACAAACAAATAGCGGAACTTACCAGTCAGAATCAACTGCTGGCCACTCTGAGAGAAGGCGGCTGCGTTGATCCTGACATTTTTATATCCAAGAGCAATGCGCTGACCGAACAGCTCCGCGCCGCCAAGCAAGCCAAAAGCAGGATACTCAACCAAGACGGTGATGATACCATCCCCTGCACCCAGGAGCTCATCACTATCCTCGCAAGGGGGCCTGAAATGCTGCACGATTTTGACGGGGAGCTGTTCGGTCAGCTTATTGACAAGGTCATCATCGAGAGCAACACCAGCCTGCGGTTCCGTCTGAAAAATGGGCTGGAGCTGCGGGAGGGTATAGAAAGGACGGTGCGGTAATGGGCAACAGGAAGCTGCCCTTCGGGTACAAAATGGTCATGGGTGAGATAGTTATTCACCCACAGGAGGCCCAAGCTGTGCAGGGCATCTATGCCCGCTATCTGGCCGGGGCATCCTTCAACGACATCACTGACCACCTGAAAGAAAAAGGGCCGCCCTACGATGCGGACAAGCCCTGGAACAAGAATATGGTGGCCCGTATTTTGGAGGACAACCGCTACGCCGGTACAGAACGATTTCCGGCCATCCTCTCCCCGGAGCAGCTACAGGAAGCTGCCCAGCGCCGGTCAGAGCGTAAGCCCGCGGTGCAGATAACCGAAGCACAAAAGGCACTACGACGCCTGTGCAACGGCAGACCCAGTGCAGCGGTAGAGTCACAGGTGCTGTCCCTGCTGAATTGCCTTGCGGTAGCACCGGAGCAGATCAAGCCACAGCCTCAGACGGTCAACCGTGGTGAACTGGCCGAAATGGAGCGGCGGTTCTCAGCAGCACTTACTACCAGTCCGGTGGATGAGGACGGTGCTAAAGAGATCGCCCTGCGGCTGGCAGGGATGCAATATAACGCCATCGGCAGCAGTGAATACGAAAGCCAGCGCCTGCGGCATCTGTTCATCGCTGCTGCACCGATGGCGGAGATCGATGCCGAATTGCTGAAAAGTACCGTGTCACAGATCTATGTCAAAAAGGGGCAGGCCAGCCTGTTGCTGAAAAACGGCCAGATCATCGAGAGGAGCCAGTGAACGTGGGAGAGAACAAGCCGAAGGTGATCGTGATACCCGCCGCGCCAAAGAACACCGGAACTGCCGAGCAGCGGCAGCTTCGGGTGGCGGCCTACTGCCGGGTGTCCACCAAAGAGGAGGATCAGCTCAACAGCTACGAGGCGCAGAAAAATTACTACACCGATAAGATCATGGCGAACAAGTCGTGGACGATGGCCGACATTTTCGCGGATGAAGGCATCACCGGCACTTCGGCCAAGAAGCGGGCGGACTTCATGCGGATGATGAAATGGTGTAAGCAGGGCAAGATCGACCTGATCCTCACCAAGTCTGTCTCCCGCTTCGCCCGCAACACGGTGGACTGCCTGAACTACGTCCGAATGCTGAAGGCGCAGGGCATCGCGGTCTACTTTGAAAAAGAAAACATCAACTCCATGGATGAGTCCACAGAGCTGATGCTGACCATGATGGGAGCCTTCGCCCAAGCAGAGAGTGAGTCCATCTCCGGCAATATCCAGGCAGGCAAGCGCTACGCCATGCAGCGTGGTGAAGCCACCATCCATTACCACAACCTGTACGCCTATGAGAAAGGACCGGATGGTAAGCCACGGGCCATTCCAGAACAGGCAGAGATCGTCCGGGAGATCTACCAGAAGTACCTCCGCGGCGACAGCCTTAATATGATCCGCAAAGACCTGGAGGAACGCCACATTCCAAACGCCCGCGGCGGTGCAACATGGACACACTCCGCGGTGCGCGGCATCCTCTCCAATGAAAAATATGTAGGTGACGTCCTGATGCAAAAGACCTTCCGGCAGGACTGCATCAGCCACAAGGCCATCCGAAACACAGGACAGCGCCCTATGTATCTGGTACAAAATAATCATGAAGCGATCATAGACCGCAAGACATACGACGCAGTGCAGACAGAGTTGGCGCGGCGCAACGCACTGAAGGGCAATACACAGAAAAGCACTCCCAGCGGCAGAAGCTGCTACACGCCGAAATATGCCCTGTCAGATCGGGTCATCTGCGGTGAATGCGGCACACTGTACCGCCGCTGCACCTGGGTCAACAGGGGAAAGAAGCACATCGTCTGGCGCTGCATCAGCCGCTTCGACTACGGCAAGAAATACTGCCATGATTCGCCCGCCGTGGATGAGCAGCAGCTCCAGCAGGCCATCCTGCGGGTTATCAACGGCGTAATGTCTGAGAAACCCGTACTGGTGCGGCGGGTCACGGAAAATCTACAGGTGGTGATACGCCCCAGCCGAAGTGGAGAACTTACCATCGCTGATATCGACCACCAACTGGAAACTCTGGCACAGGAGTTTGACGCCACCTTCGCAACTGCGGCCTCCGGCAATAGTGCCGACTACACTGAACGTTTCAAGGCGATCTTTGCCCAACAAGCAGAACTGAAAGCCAAACGTGCCGAACTGGAGCAGCGGCAGGCAGAAGACGCAGAATTGACCAGCCACATGGAGTTGGCCGCAGACGCTCTGGAGCTGGCCGGTACAGCCATTGCTGAATGGGACGAATACCAAATTCGTGCGTTGGTAGAGTCTGTCAGGATATTGTCTAAAGATGAAATACTGGTGCGGCTGAAAAGCGGGATCGAGAAAATTGAAAAGTTACGAGTTGGTTGATTGTGTGTCATAATTCTATATACCCTTGAACGATTGGAACGAATCGTGTAAAATGCAAAGTGAAAAATTTATATGGAAGAGTTGCACAAGGCAAGGAAAAGAGAAAAACATTACTGGAATGTTCAGACTATGCAAAGCAAGAAACGTCTGCGTGTAGTTGGATTTTACCAGAATGGAGCCTTTGTGCAACTGAAACGTGGGGTAGGTTGGTATGGCAAACAAGGGTACAGAATATGAAAAACTTGTCCAAGATATTTTTCAAGCGATTGTCGACTACGAAAGGTGCGGACTAAAGCATATTGCGGTACGCCACAATGAAACTATTAAAGGCATCAGTGGCGCTACGCATCAAATTGATGTGCTTTGGGATTTTGAACTAGGAGGATTTCCGTACCAAACTTTGATGGAAATCAAAAACTGGAAATCTCCGGTTAAGAAAGAACAAATCATTGCTTTTCATGGCATTTTGATGGATATTCCAGGTCAGCCGCATGGTGCATTTGTATCAAGCAGCGGGTTTCAGTCTGGCGCAATGACGTACGCCAAAACGCATGGTATTGAATTGATAACTATAAGACAAGAAGCTGGCGCAAGTGCTTATTTAAATGCAGCATTCTTTAGCCATTATAATACATTAGACGTTTCATTTACGGCAAACAATCCTTCACAACAGGCAGAGCTATCAAATCTATGTGACTCACAGGCGGTGTTTACTGAGGGAGTACGGCTAATCAATCCCGCTGGCGAAATCATTTCCGCAAATTCCTTTATTGAGCAATTAGAAGAAGAACAGCAGCAAACTGCGGAGCAACACGTGTATTTTCAGAATCAAAGGAACAATAGCATAGCATATAAATCTTGTCGGCTTTCGTGCGCGTTAAAAGAAGCATGGAAAGCAGAATATATCAATGAAGGGAAGCAATTTGATATTACTGCTATTGACGCATCTTATGAGATGCGCATTGTAAAAATTCCTATAAATATGAGTGTCAGTACGGTGCCAAAGTATATCGTAATGTATCTGCTGGCTCAGCATCAGAAAATCTTGAAGAAAACAGAAGAGGGATTCCAAATTTGCGGATAAAGCGCGTCTATAGCAATCGATAATATCTGGGAGACACCGCGATATGAAGAAAATCCTTTTTATTTGCCACGGCAAACTGACCGCCGAATATACATAACAACGCATATCTGAGCAAAACGCAGCAAATCGCGTCCTTGCGTAAAGCATGTACTACGTTTTGACTACGATTAAAGTGTATGTTTATGTAAAATGTCGTTATGGCATTATGTACAGTATGCGCAATGTGCGGTAAAACGTGGCAAGTCAGGGCATTTGGTACTGTGTGATAATGCGTCATACACTGGTTTGAAGTAGATTTTTGGCCGCGACAGACAAACACTTTTCTATGGATAGTATTGTTAATCCGTGGCAAACAAACGCTTCTCCATGGATTGTATGTTTATGAATGGTCATTTTCCTCGGATGCCTGAGCTTGTTTACCTTTTGAAAGATGACAATGTACAGAATCTGGTTCACCGCATAATAACAGGTGGAGAAGGAGTCCATTATCATATGATTAGCTCCTATTAGGAAAACACACTGTCAAAGGGGTATGTAGCGGGGGTTAGCCCGCTACTGCGGGTTTTGTGGTGTTGATTTCAATGTATTCTGCTATGCGTCTAAATTCATCCGCAAACTTAAATCTCACACTAATGTTTCCATTCTCATAAACCTTGATATGGTCGATCAGCTCAACGAGAAGTTCCCGGGAAAGCTGGTCGATATTTTGATGTTTTGTAAAGGCCACCAATGCGGGATGCTCACTCTTTACACCGTTTGCCAGTTCCGCCCGTTCAGCGTTCAGCCGGGCCAGAACATCCGTAAGAGCGATGGTCTGTCGTTCATAATCGGCTTTCATATCCCGGTAGTCCTGCTGGGTAATTTCCCCGTCTTTCCAGTCTTGATAAAGGGACTGCTTGTAGCGGCTGATTTTTGCCAGTTCCCGCTCTTTCGCAGCAATCAGTTCTTCCAAGCGGATGGACTGGCTCTTTTTGACCGGGGCGGTGTTAATACGGGCAATCATTTCCGAGTATGAAACAGCCAGATGGATTTGCTGTTGTACTGCAAAGAGGACAGCGGCCTCCAGACGGTTATGCTTGATTGAGTGCATTGTGCAGGCTGTCCGGGAGCGGTTCTTGTAGGTGGAGCAGGCATAGTACACATTATTGTTGTTGCCTACGCTCCGGGTAATTGCCCGCCCACAGTCAGCACATTTCAGAAAACCGCTGAACAGGTGGACTTCCCGGCCTTTTGGAGAAGTACGGGTATCACGCTGTAAAAGAGCCTGTACCTTATCAAAGGTTTCATAATCAATGATTGCCTCATGCGTACCAGCTACTTCCACCCATTCTTCACGGGGAACGCTTTCAACCTCGTGTACCTTATAGCTTTTTACCCGACTGCGGCCCTGTGCCAAATCCCCGGTATAGGTGGGGTTCGTCAGAATGGAGTGGATCATGCGGGCTCCCCACATAGGATCGTCATATCCTCTTGTTGAAACGGGTATGCCCTTTTGCAGTTTATAAGCCGAGGGGCTGGGTACGCCGTGTTCATTCAGATACAAAGCGATGGCCCGTTTCGATGTCCCTTTTAGGAACAAAGAGAAAATAAGTTTGACGATTTCAGCGGCATCGGGATCGATGATTAACCGGTGCTTGTCCTTTGGGTGCTTCACATATCCATAAGGAGCAAATGCGCCGATGTACTGACCGTTGCGCCGCTTGTAGTCAAATACCTGGCGAATTTTCTTTGAGGTCTGGTAGCAGTATTGATCGTTCATCACATTTGTAATCGGGACGATAATACTGGAAACGCTGTCCGGGTTGAGATAGCTGTCCACATTTTCAGCAAGACTGATAAAACGGACACCCATCTGCACAAACAGGTTATCAATCAGACTTCCCGCATCGCTGTAATTTCTTGCAAAACGGGAAAGGTCTTTTACTACCACGCAGTTGATTTTCCCGCTCATTACATCGGAAAGGAGCCGCTGGAAATTCTCCCGGTTGGCGTCCGTTCCTGTGTGTCCATCGTCTACATATTCGGAAACACTTTCAAATTCTCCGATATGCTTCTGGTAAAAGTCATTGAGCAGATCACGCTGGTTGATGACGCTGTTGCTGTCGTCCTTTCCCTTTTTCAAGTCCTCCTTGGAAAGCCGGATATATTCGCCCAGCCGCCAGCGGCGGACGGTATAAGAGGGAGAGAAACTCTGTTGCAATCCTCTGTTTTTTGTTCGTGCCATTGTTCCTCCTTCCCTATCACATTACATCTATATTATACCTCTGCCCGGGCGGGACAACAAGGATGCCTCCGCCTCGGGACACTTTGTCTCGAAGTAGAAACGGGCCATAACCGAAGTTACAGCCCGCTTTTTTGCCGGAGCAGAAAGTCCGTCAGCGTGTCCTGCAAGGACGGCCCGCTTTCCGCAAATTCAATCTTTACACCGATCCCACCGATGCAAAAGCAGTATGGATTTTCTACCGCCTGCAAAAACAGAGCGATCCGCTCCTCCCGGGGGAGAGAGGTATCAAAGGCCATACCGCTCACATCCGGCAGGGACTCGGGAGCCACTGCGCCGATGTCAACGCTTTTCATTTGTTCCAGTTCCTTTGCCGTTAATCTCACGGTAAAACCTCCTTATCAAAAATAGGATACGCTTCCCGCATATTGTGGGGAAACGCAAGAGGGCAGCACCCAAACGATGCTGCCCTCTTGCCTCACTCCACCTTGGGACACAATGTCTCGAAGTCAGAAAAGGCTTTTTTGATAGTGGGCCTCGGCCTCCTCCAGAGAAACAAAGTCAAACAGCTCATGGAGCTCGGCCATCATACGGCGGATGTCATCACTGGAAAAGCCGCAGTTTTCCATCGCCATAATGACATAACCACGGCAGGCTCCGTTGCTCCACGGCTCGGCCATCATAGCGGACAGCGCAGGATCAAATGTCATGTTCTTTTCCTCCTCGTTCTCTTTTTCGATTTTGCTCCTTCAATGAAACAACCGGGAGCTCCTGCAATTCCTGTGGGAAACGCCCGCGATATAAGCGGTTATAATTTGCAACCAAAATCACATCGGCGTTGCCCTCTTTCAAAGTCTGGATCACAGATTGCAAGCCAGGACGATCCATTGTCCGGCCATGATACCCCACATCCAGATATATCCCCGCGATTTCTATGTTGTTTTTCTTCGCATAGTCCATGAGATATAGCTGTTGTCCCTTAATTGCATCAAGGGCAAAAGAAGTTTGAGGGCCATCTACTCGGCAATATAGCACCGCTTTCATATCGTCTGCCTCCTGCTTGAAATTTAAGGAACGCCGCTCCCATTTTCTTGCCCTGTCCAAAGACAACCATACTCAGAGCGGCGTTCTCTCGCAGATAAGAAGGCGGCCCGGAGGGACAGGCGGCCAGCCTGTCCTATGCCGGATCGTGGCCGTGGGGTGGCCCGGCCCAGTTGCGGCGTTGGTGTTGTTCGCTCGTTCTTCCAAAGAAAAAGTCACAGCGCACCCGCCGCCCGGCTCCCCGGACTATGCCCAGGGCCGCCGCTGTTTATCTGCGGAAAGAAGAATATCTCCTTTCATAAACCAAGACATTTTTTCATCATTTCCAAGTGGGGAAAATGAAAAAATCAAAAAGTTTTTTTCATGCGCTCAAGGCCACGCTTGATCGACTGGCGGACAGACTCCTCATGTACGCCCTCGGCCTCGGCAATTTCCTTGATGCTCTTTCCAAGAATGATGTGGGCATCAATCCTGCGGCCCTGGATCTCCGGCAAAGAGTTGAGTGCGTTCCACAGACGGATGAACAGCTCCATGCGCTCCAGAAGCTCCTGGGGCGTTGGCTCATGCAGGCAGGCGGAATATTCGATCCCGTCATCGCAGTCCAGAGAATACTGCGCCTTATGCCGGGAGAGCCGCCGCTGGTAGGCCATTTCGTGCCGGGCATCGGCCACAAACACTTCGGCTACCTCGTCAGAAACCTCGATAAACTGATCCTGTGTGTACCAATAATAAAAATCCTTCAGATTGATTGTAGTCATAAATAAACCTCCGTTTCGGTGTTGGGTGGATGAGTGACCGAAACGGGGCTTGGCGGGGAGCGACACTGGGGAATGACTTCGGGCCAACATGACCCGAAGCAGCCCCATAAGAACACAAAAGCGCCCGGGCGGCATGAAGCCACACGGACGCATGAAATGACATAACAATTAAGGTTCCAACAAATTTCGCATACATAGCCGGAATAACCCGGAGGCGGAGCTATGCTTTTTTTAACTGATGTAGGTCATGGGTACTATGAAAAAAGGCAAAAATAGACACGGCGGCAATCCTCCTATATGCCGCCGTGGATTTACACGGTGTTAGGTCGTCGTTGGTTTAGGGGGGCGAAAAGAAACGGCGGCTCTGATTTCTCAAAACCGCCGTATCGTCAGTGATATAGGAAAGCACACGAAATCCTCTGCCCGTCAGCGGTTTTTTTCTTTTCCCCGCTGTGGGGGCAGATGTTTCTTAATTGATTTACCACAAGCATAAACTACAAATGTTACACAAATGTCCGAGGCGTCTTTGATTTCGACAGAAAAACAGGCTGAATTGTTACAAAGCTCGGACATTTCAAAAGAATTTTTTGAAAAATACTAAAGAAGCGGAGCAGCTAAAATCTGCTCCGCTTCGATATGATTGATCTAAGGATGTTTTGCTATTTGATTAAACTCACTCTGTCAACCGCAATCGCTCCACAACTGGAAGGTTAACGTCAGTTTTGTAGACCCATATAGGCACAATAAGGCAGATTAGCAACACCAGTCCAGACACCAGCACCAGTGGGATAAATGGATAGGAGAAAACAGCATAATAGGCCACTTTACTAAAAATCATATATAGCAAGATGAAGATTGCTGTTCCAATGGTGACTGCAAGGGAAAGGGAAACGCCCCAATAATAGAAACCTTCCATAAATAGCATTCGTTTGATTTGTCGCTTTGTCATTCCAATGCTTTCAAGAACAGCTAATTCATAGCGCCGAGTATTTACATTGACAACCATTGTATTGACAAAGTTCATGACACCAACAAGCAGCAGGATCACGGACAACCCTGTTCCTAAAACCTTTGCTGTAATGAGATATTCCTGCATTTCTTCTCGCCGTTCATATCGGGATATAATATCAATGTTAGCTTGTGATGCGGTGATTTGCTTTAATTCTTGCAGTATACTTTCGTCATGTTGACCATCCGTATCAAAGGCCACGCGGAACACTCTATATTGCGGAAAGAGTTCTTTCAAAGCTGTTTGACTAATATACAAATCAGGAGCCGTCCCTCTCTCATTGCCTCCTCCTGCTCGAAACCCTTCATTCAAATAACCGTTCGCTACAATAAAGGAATGCTGTCCGTTCTGCGTCTGGATTGTTATTTCCTGCCCCGGCTGAATAAGGTCTTCTACTGTTTTGGACAGCAGCACAACCTTTCCTTGTTCAAAGGCAGACGTGTCAATAGGCAAGTTTAAGGTTTTATTGATTTCTTCCAAATATGCACTGTCAATTCCAAAAACCCCGCTAAAAAAGTTTTGCTGATAATTTTCTAATTTTGCCGGATCAGAAAAATCAATGCCGTTTACTCCGTCTAATGACGCAAGAAACTCGTGAAATACAGCATCGTCATATACAACATCTGCTGCTACTTGAGGATAAGGTGCATAGGTCAACCTCAAATTCTCAATGCCGTCAAGCTGACCAATCTCTGAAACCATTTCGCTGGAAATTAAATCTTCTCTTTCGTGGATACTATATGTGAGTGCAAAATCGCTTACTCCCCATTGGCTCACATAATTCTCCGGGCTTAAACCATGTAATAGCCCTGTGACGACAAGGAACAAGGAAAGGCCGAAAAAAAGCGATGCAAAAACAAGGGTTGTACTCTTAGCATTACGAAAGACATTGTTCCATGCCATTCTGGACAACTTCATTTTGCTACAATTTCTGGCGCTGCTCTTTGTGCTGGCTGCTGTATATTGGAGTGCTGCTATTGGTGAAACACTTCCGGCAATTTTGGCGGGCTTCATGCTTGCAATCATAACGGTAATGAACGTAAATATGGCCGCTCCTATGAAAATAAACGGCGAAAAAGATACTTTTGTTCCCACATCAGAATTTGTTGAATACATCATATTCAGGAAGTAAGGAACAATGCCAAAGGAAACAACCGCACCAAGTAACAGACCAATCGGAATACCAATACAAGAGATTCTGATTGCCTGCTTATAGATAATTCTCTTTATCTGCCTTTGGGTCGTTCCAATCGTTTTAAGACGGCCATAGAATTGCACATCTTTTACGACAGAGACATAAAGAATATTATAAATCAGCAGATAGCCGCTAAAGGATATAAAAACTGCTAAAATTATTACAGCTAAAATAATAGTTCCACCATTTGCCTGTTCTAATGGTACAATTTCAAATGTTTGCCCTTCTGTAAAGTCAATCTCACGCCGCAATCTTTCACAGTTTTTGTCAGCATTATCATTGCCTTGAAAACGGATCATTGCCGTAACACTATTATCCAGTGATACATTTAAGCTATCCTTAAAAGCGGATGAAACATAAACATAACCACGATTATTTGTGCGCATTGGAATGTAGTCCGTATAGTAGCCCGACAGCAAAAAGGTGTCTGAGACATAATTATAGCTATCGCCAATTTGGTACGACAACACAATCTCCATCCCTATTTGCGGATCAGAAATGCCCATCTGTTCAAGCACCCATGTAGGCAACATGATTTCGCTTTTACTTAACGGATAATTTCCTACAACACCTGATATAGTAGGAAGACGGTGGTGTTCCCACTCGGTATCATCTATCCAAACTATACCTAATCTCGCATTTTGCAGTTGCTCTGTATCAACACTGCCTAAACGCTGCTGTATACCTACGTCAAGGACAAGGTTTGATTTTGAAATGTCAACCAACTGATTTTCTGTTACATTTGTGATTCCGACATCAGCGGTAGTTCCCATTAACCGAATTTGTTGCATTTGGTAGGTTTCAAAGTAACTAAAACCAATACTGAATGTCGCAGTTATCATAAATGCAGTTAGCGCCAGAGCAATGATTGCAAATAAATTACGCTGCCGTTCATGGTGCAAACTGCGCTTTGCCAGTTTCTTTTCAATGTTACTGGTATCATTTTCAAAAGGCCATGTCATAGTCTGCCACCCCCTACTTATTCCACAATTTTGCCGTCCTCAATGCGGACAATCCGATCTGCAAGACGGGCAATATCGTTGTTGTGGGTAATCATCACAACGGTTTGCCGGAACTCCGCACTGGTGCGCTTGATAAGCCCCAGCACCTCGGCGCTGGTCTTGCTGTCAAGGTTGCCGGTCGGCTCGTCGGCCAGCACAATAGCCGGTTTGGTAATCAAGGCGCGGGCAATCGCCACACGCTGCTGCTGGCCGCCGGAAAGATTATTCGGCATATTTTTCAGTTTATCTTCCAGCCCCAGCAGGTGAACGATCTCGTCCAAAAACTTCTGATCCACCGTGTCCCCGTCCAGCTCCACCGGCAGGACGATGTTCTCATACACATTCAGGATGGGAACAAGGTTATAGTTCTGGAAGATAAAGCCGATGTTGCGGCGGCGGAAGATGGTAAGCTGTTCGTCGTTCATTTTCGACAGTTCTTTGTCCCGGACAATCACATTGCCGGAAGTAGGGGTGTCCAGCCCGCCCATCATGTGAAGCAGGGTGGACTTGCCGCTGCCGGAGGTTCCCACAACGGCCACAAATTCGCCGTCATTTACAGAGAAGTTCACGCCGTCAAGGGCGCGGGTGATATTCGGCTCTGTACCGTAATACTTTTTCAGGTCGATCGTCTGTAAAATGCTCATAAAATTCAATCCTTTCTTTGTTTGTTGTAAATGCGGAACGCTGCTGCGCCGGTGGCCGCCAACTGCACCAGAATCAGCACAGCGAACAGGCCGAAGCTCTCATAGTAGAACAGTTCATCCCAAAACAGGAGAACATCACAGAGAGCAGTCAAGGCAACCGTCCAACGGATATGCCGGGCCAGCCTTTGCCAGAACGCCAGCACAAGGGCAACGGGCGGGACGATCAGCAGCGCCAGATTCAAAATCATGGTCGGGGTCAGTTCCATTGCAACGCCTCCTCACTTTTGTTGATAAGGTCATTGTAAAACCCAAATGTCTGCGAAATGTTACAGCGGCCAAAAAATTTCATCGAAAATCGGGGTGAAATGTTACAACGCTCGGACATTTCAAAATTATTATTCAACTACCCTTAATCGAGCTACAATACTTGTTTTTCTAAAATAGCGAAACGAAACATGAGGAACTATAATCGCCACAACGCAAATAACAATTCCCTCTAATATCAACGGGAAAATCGTAGGCTGTATTGTAAACAGCCATAAGTCAGGTTGATTAAAGAAAGTAGGAAGAATTGTATTTGCAACAATAAGAGAGAGAGGTAAACCCATTACACAAATCAGAAATGCGTAAAACAATCCCTCCAATACGGTCAATTTGTTAATTTGTTTTTTCGTCATTCCGATGCTCTCTAATGTAGCAAATTCCCGTTGCCGGTTTATAATGCCCGTTATAATGATGTTGGAAAAATTCACAAGCCCGATACTTCCTAATAGAAACCCAATAAGGCCACCTATGATAAAAATAGTTTGTTTTAATCCATTCATAGTTTGTGCCAATGTTTCAGACGATGCGTATTCAACGGTAGGCAAAGAATTGATGTACTCGGTCGCTGGCAAAAAGTGTTCTTTTTCCACATCAAACACATAACTCATTATGGCTGGATTGTTATACAATTCCACAAACATCTCATTACTCATATAGAAAATAGGACAATCGCCGCCAACATCAGTGTAGCCAACATTCTTACCCGGAGATTCTACCAATGAAAAATCAACCACTGCACGCGCAATTACCGAAACCGTTTTATAAGGCAATCCATCTTTGTAAATGGTAACTTCCTGATTGAGCGGACAAAGAAATTCAGGAGATTCATTTGGGTTGATCGCTGAAATTTCTATAACATAGTTTCCACTTTCCAAATATGAGGTTAGTTGCTGTATATCTGTTTCTCCCTCAATGAAATTCAATTTAGGAAGTATTGATTTTTCTACCCCGTAAATATTGCAAAGAGGTCGATAATCAACACCGAGTTTTACTGGATAAGTTCTGCCATCAACCATACCACTTCGTATAAGGTGATTATCTTCTGTGTATTCGTCTAATACTTCCGTGACCAAACTACCATAATCATAAGTAACACTGACATCATCCAAAGTGTTTTTATAAATTCGACTTCCGTTCAGCACAGGAATATTATTTTCAATATCAGATATGATTTCATTACTAACAGAATCATCTTTAAATCGAAAACCTTGCACATTAGAAAATGTGTTTGGGCTTGCCACAACAAAATCAAATGAGGTAACAGAAGATACATATTTTTTAACATCAACACTATTTCCGATTGCGATTGCACTGTTTAGGAGAATAATGCAGAGTATCATGGATAAGACGATAAATATGGTACGCTTTGAATTTCTTCTTAAATTTCTCCATGCCATTTCTGTTATTCTATTCTTAAACGAAAGACGATTCTTGTTGGCACTATGATAATTGTCTTTTTCATAGTATCTGGTTGCCTCAATGGGCGAAATCGTAGCTGCAATTTTGAATGGTTTCTTTATGCTCACCCAAACAGTAATCGCACTAAATATCCCGGCAACGACAAAAATAATAGGATTAAAACTCAAGTTCACAGAAAGATTGTGATACTCGCCTTTCATAAAATTAAGAATCCACGGAAGCATAAGTATTCCTACTATATATCCTAAAATCAACCCAATAGATATACCAATTATAGACAGCCAAAATGCTTGCTTATAAACAATTCGCTTGATTTGCTTCTCCGTTGTTCCGATTGTTCTTAATAAGCCATATTTCTTTATTTCTTGAACAACAGAAATCTCAAAAATATTGCGAATGAGCAAATAGCCCGTTATTACAAAAATCATAATAAAAAACAGGGCTGCTATTATGGCAATCCAATTTACAGATGTACCAGTGGACGGGCTGGTTCCCCTAATTTGCAAAATAGTTGTCTGTATAGACTGGATCGCTCCAACACATAAAGTCGTTACAGAAGTAAAAAGCATTGATGTTAAAACGATTGCTATTACAGCAACAATATTTCGTAATTTGTTGGCTTTGAAGCTTCTTTGCGCCAGCTTCTTTGTAATGGCGCTGGTGTCATTTTCAAAAGGCCATGTCATAGTTGTATCACCTCCATATTTGATAAGGGTATTGTAAA
>ENA-OUOU01001025-OUOU01001025.1-human-gut-metagenome-genome-assembly--contig:-NODE-1025-length-15307-cov-4.226790_pt1 | contig 15307 bp, 13 predicted proteins | sample MGYA00237936_ERZ548765 | MGnify/ENA primary metagenome ERZ548765 (study PRJEB26490, sample SAMN05356889) | human gut metagenome | biome: terrestrial biome; feature: human-associated habitat; material...
GTTCGGCAGCTTCAACTCAAAATACAGAACATTGTAGCCCAGACAAATGAGAACTGCCGTGATCAGGGAATAGATTCCGACCATCACACACATCTGTTTTCTCGTCTTTCCAAACACTTCCATGCAGTTGGCAACCAGCGTTTCCATGACAGAAACGCAGGATGTCAGCGCCGCAAAGCCAAGCATCAGAAAAAATGCAAGTCCCACGATATGACCGGCGCTGCCCATCGCCTGAAATACCTTTGGAAGCGAAATAAAGGTCAGACTCGGACCGGACGCCATGCCGTCGCGTCCTAAAAATACAAAGACCGCCGGAATAATCATCATACCGGACAGAAGCGCCACACCTGTATCAAAAAATTCAATCTGGTTGGTCGCCTTGTTCAAATCGATCTCATCTTTGACATAAGAACCATATGTTACCATAATTCCCATCGACACACTCAGTGAGAAAAAGAGCTGGCTCATCGCATCCAGCAAAATCTCCAGAAACCGTTTCACCGTCAGTCCATGAAAATCCGGTTTGAGATAAACAGCCAGCCCCTGCATACCGGTGCGGACAGTTCCATCCGTATCAGTATGGGACAGTGTCAGTGAAAAAATCGCAATGATCACAATCAGAAGAATCAGCCCCGGCATAATGATCCTGGAAAACTTTTCGATTCCCTTTTCCACACCACGAAATACGATCCAGGCAGTCAGTGCCAGAAAGATCAGCATAAATACAACGGGTGCAATATCTGATGTAATAAATGATGTAAAGTATACATCTGAAGCCGCATCTTTCCCATCAGAAATAATATAAGTAAAAAAATATTTTACAATCCATCCACCGATAACAGAATAATAGGTCATGATCAATGCCGGAACCATAAACGTTAAATGTCCTAAAAATTCCCACTTTGGTTCAAAAGCCCTCAATGCATTTTTCTTTGTCTTTCTCCCAAGTGCTACATCCGTTGTCAACAGTACAAATCCAAAAGTCAGTACCAGTACCAGATAAACCAGCAGGAAAAGTCCTCCGCCATCTTTGGCACAGAGATATGGAAATCTCCAGATATTTCCAACTCCTACTGCACTTCCGGCTGCCGCCAGGACAAAGCCTATTGAGCCGGAAAAGCTACTTCCTTTTTCTTTCATTTCAATTTCCCCTCTTCAAGTATATATTTGATATAGGCTGAAACCTTCAGCCTAACAGCCATATCTTACCTTAAATAAAGATAAGTGCAAATGGCAGAAGTTTCTTTTTACGAAATTTTATTTCAAAAAAGTTTCTTACTACTTTACAAAATACCGGTTTTTCCGATATAATCGTATACAATAAAAATTAATAAGAAAAATAGATAGTATGAGGAAACAAAATGAGTAATTTTACCTGTTATGTAGGTGAACAAATAAGAAAATACCGAAAAGCCGGAAAGATGACTCTGCAGGATTTGGCAGATGCCATCCATAAAAGTCGAGCTACCGTATGCAAATATGAAAATGGAGATATCTCCGTTGATATCGAAACTTTATATGAGATCAGCCAGATTCTCCAGGTATCTATGTCCCAGCTTACCACTGGTCTTCCTGAAACAGCCAGTAAACCGTCCAATGCACCGGGAAAAGGACAAAAAAGCCCATTTTTTCAGGCACAGCGGCTATATTTTTACTTTTACGATGGACGCTATCAGCGTACGAAGGATGGCGTCATCGATATTTATGAAAAAAAAGGCGAATCCGGAAAATACGAAGCAACCTTAACGATCTGTTCTGTTTCTGCCAACGGAAGAAGCAGTGAGATTTTTTACACCGGAAAAGTTCTTTACAGTGATATGCTGATCCGTTTTTCCTTTGTAAATCAGTATAACCCACTGGAAGAAGATCTCCTGTTCATTTTTAATCCTCTGGAGCTTCGAGATTTTACAACAGGACTTTTGTGTGGGATTTCCAGTGCGGATCTGATGCCCTGCGCATTCAAATGTGTGATCACTTTAAAACCACAGGAGCTTACCGAAGCGTTCCGCCACCAGCTGCTTTTTACAAAAAAAGATCTGAAGCGCTGGGAACAGCTGAATCTGTTACTGATAGATAATATGGAAAAGTAGTTTTCTGCAAAAAACGGTACACCTTATATTTTATAAGCTGTACCGTTTTCGTATTTTTCTGTATCAGGGTTTGCCTGCAAACCCACACCGGATCGCCTGTGTCGGACATATCTTTTTACATCTTCCACATCGGATGCATTCTGTACTGTTTGGATTTTCCGTCGGATCGACCTCCATCTGGCAGATATTTCTGCATTTTCCGCAGTGAACACATTTTTCTTTATCTACTCTGTAACGAAAAACGGAAACTTTATTAAATACCGAATAAAAAGCTCCCAGCGGACAGATATACTTACAGAATGGCCGGTATATCATAATTGATAAGATAATGGTGATCACCAGGATTGTATTTTTCCACATGTACAGCCAGCCTACTGCACTTCGCATGGATTTGTTCAGCAACACCAGCGGAATACCTCCCTCCAGCGTTCCTGCCGGGCAGATCAGCTTGCAGAAATATGGTGCTCCCTGGCCCATGATATCTACTACAAACATGGGAAGTATGATCACAAATACAAGAAAGATCACATATTTCAGTTTTCGCAGAAGCTTATCTCCCCGAAATGTCCGGATCTTCTTTGGAAAAGGAATCTTGTTCAACAGATCCTGGATCAGTCCAAATGGGCAGAGAAATCCGCACACCAGTCTTCCAAGCAACGCTCCTACAAAGATCAGAAATCCAGCTACATAATATGCCATCTTGAAGTTCCAGCTTCCGATCACAGCCTGAAGGGAACCAATGGGACAGGCCCCTCTTGCCCCGGGGCAGGAATAACAGTTCAGCCCCGGAACACAGACATTTTTCAGTTTTCCGGTATAGATCTTTCCAGTTATAAAGCCTGATATGTGACTGTTTGTAAGTGCCGCCCACAATGCCTGGATCCCATGCCGCGGCCATTCATTTATTTTCATCTTCTTATTATCCAATGCCAATACACTCCATACAGATGTTGATCGCTTTTGTAAAAACTACAGATGCCTCACCTCTGCAGATTCCCAATATCATCAGTAAAATTCCAAAAACTGCCAGAGCAGGTCCGATCCACCTGGATTCTGTTATTTTCCGAATCATTTTTTCACTCTCCGTAATGATCATCTTCTACTTTGAAACGTTTTTAAGCTCTTTTTCCACGATTTCCTTCCATTCGTCCAGTGTATGGCTTCCTGTATAGGTATCGCCTACAATGTTTCCATCTTTGTCAACAAAAAATGTTTCAGGAAATGCGGAAATCCCCTGCAGACGGCCGTTCATCATAGTAGTATCCGGTATCAGGAACGGATACTCTGCTTTTGTTTTTTCCTGAAGAATGCCTGCTTTTTTTACAGCCTCCTCGTCCTGATTTCCCTTTTCATCTGTAGTATCAAGCACCACGCCTGCTACTCCGACACCTTTATCTTTCATTTCTTTATAAAGCTCCTGAAGTTCCGGAATCTCTTTTACACATGGTGAGCACCAGGTTGTAAAAACATTTACCAACGTCAGGTCATAGTCACTGAACACTTTTTCTGTATATGTTTTTCCATCTATTCCTGTTGTTTCAAATTTTCCTACAGATTTTACATCCTCCGGGTTGACGCTGGTATCCTGTGGCTGGTCAAACACGGAAATATTCTGATACGGTGTCATTTCCGTAATATCGGTTTTGATCTTTTCCAGCTCCTTTGTCAGCTTTTCATCTGCATCTTTGTTGGTGCTCAGATAATATTTGTATTTCCCGTCACTGCTGCTTCCAAGCTCTTTATGCTCTGTACAGCCGGTGATCTCATCCAGCTTTTTCTGTGAAGCTTCGTCATAAACGCCAATTGTACCGATTCTGTCCAGACCTGCCACCCAGTCGTCATATCCGGTTCCCATCTTCTGTATTTCGGCATTTTTCTGTTCCTCTGTCATTTTGCTCCAGCTTACATAGGCATATGTCACTGCATTGGTCTGATTCTCAAAATCTTCCGTAGTAAGCATTGCAATGCTCTGATCCTTGATCTGATTTAACAGCTCCTTCGAAAGTGAAAGCTTCAGTCCCAGAAACGGATATTCATAAGAATCCTGTGCCTTGCAGGTTACGTCGGAAGGCTTAAATGTACCTGCTACCAGATCTGATGAAACTGCCTCTCCATCCACCGCCATTGCTTCTCCGGCATCTGCTGTTTCCGTGCTTTCTGCCGCTGTTACCGGTACGCTTCCAAATGCAGATATTCCTAATACCGCTGCTGCCATAAGTGCTGTTATTTTCTGTGTTCTTAATTTCATTGTTTATATTCTCCCTTCTGATATCACCGGCCCATATCCGGAACCGACGTATATTTTATATGTAAATCTTGCTCTCTGTAGCCTTACTATATCATCCCCTGTATAAAATCTCTGTTAAGAAATAAAAAAATTTACAGGAATTTTATGCTATACATGATATGATAGATAACAAAGCAAAATCAACTGTTTTTTAGGAGAATTTATTATGCATATATTGATAATCGAAGATGAAAAGCAGCTCTGCCAGTCTATTGCGGAAGGACTTCGCATGGATGGCTATGAAACGGACACATGTTTTGACGGGGATGAAGGACTGGAATTATGTCTGGTGGAAAATTATGATCTCATCCTTCTTGATCTGAACCTTCCAGGCGTTGATGGGCTGGAAATCCTGCGCCAGTTTCGGGAATCCGATACTTCCACTCCCGTTTTGATCCTCTCTGCCAGAGGACAGATCCAGGACAAGGTTGAAGGGCTTGATCTCGGTGCCAATGACTATCTCACAAAGCCTTTTCATTTTGAAGAGCTGGAGGCACGGATCCGAAGTCTGACACGAAGGAAATTTATCCAGCAGGACGTATGTCTGCAATGCGGACGTATCAGCTTTGATACCCGTACAAGAAAGGCCAGTGTCGATGGACTTCCCCTTTCTCTGACCCGAAAGGAAAGTTCTCTTCTGGAATATTTCCTTCTTCATCAGAACCGTATCATAAGCCCGGAAGAAATGATCGAGCATATCTGGGACGGAAGCGTCAACAGTTTCAGCAATTCCATTCGTGTCCACATTTCTTCTCTTCGAAAAAAGCTGCGCACTGCTCTCGGCTTTGATCCGATACAGAATAAGATCGGCCAGGGTTACATTTTAACGGAGGATGTACAATGAAAAAAATAACCGGAAAACTTTCTCTTCAATGGCGTCTGACACTGATCACCGCGCTGCTTATGACAGTCACCTGCATTCTGATGTATTTTTTTATCAGCCAGTCTGCAGTTGCCGGAATGGAGAATCTGGGAGATTACATGATACGGATCGATAACACAGATTCTGCTCCCATCACCTTTAATATGAATCCCTCCGTCTTATTTCCGGAGCTTTCCGATCAGCTGCAGCTAACCAAAAAACTGTTTCTCACCAAAGGACTCATGGTAACAGGGATCATCATCCTTCTCAGCAGTATCTGCACTTATTTTATCAGCCGTCAGGCATTACTTCCTCTCCGCAGACTCAGCCAGGAGGTGAACAAAATAGAGGTCCAGAACCTTTCAGAGGCTCTTGAAGTTCCTGCTACCAATGACGAGATTTCCCGCCTGACAATTTCATTTAACAAAATGCTCGCACGCCTGGATGAAGCCTTTACTGCCCAGAAGCAGTTTTCTGCCAATGCAGCACATGAGCTGAGGACTCCTCTTGCCGTTATCCAGACAAATCTGGAGGTCTTTGCCCGCAGGGAAGCACCTTCTTTAAAAGATTATCAGGAGATTTTTGCCATGCTCCAGGAACAGACCGGGCGACTTTCCCATCTGGCTGAAATCCTCCTGGATATGACCGGTGTACAGACTGTTGAACGTTCCGAAAGGATCTCTCTGGCAGCACTGACGGATGAAGTTTTCTGTGACCTGGCTTCTGTAGCGGAACAGAAAGATGTTGAACTGATCCAGCAGGAGGGAGACTGCATCATTACCGGAAGCTATCTGCTGCTGTATCGCGCTGTGTACAATCTTGTGGAAAATGCGATCAAATACAATCACTCCGGTGGAAAAGTAACCGTAAACATCCATCTTTCCGAAGAAATAACAGATACATCCACGTCTGTCAATTACGTCTTTCTTGAAGTCTCCGATACCGGAATCGGCATTCCTCCCGAATATCAGGAAAAAATCTTCACCCCGTTTTTCCGTGTGGACAAATCAAGAAGCCGCGCTATGGGAGGTGCCGGCCTGGGGCTTGCACTTGTCAGTGAAATTGTCCGACAGCATAACGGACAGGTAAAAGTACTGGAAAGCAGCAAAAAAGGCAGCATGATCGCAATCATGCTGCCAGTCTGAACATGTTTGTATTACATTTACTTTATATGCTCATGAACGCAATCGCTTTGCGATCTGCGTTCAAATCCGAGTATATTTTTTCAACAATACTGTCTGTATCCATTTCGCAGGTAATAGACTGTTCCCTGAGAACTGAAGAAAAATCTTTTTCTCTCCACCATCTGCGCATATCTTTTTCACCAAATTCTCTGTTTCTTGTATTATGTCGTCTCACGGTTTCTTCAAACGACAGATCAAAATAATCTCCCATCCGCCTGTTCTGCATTTCATATTCCAGGATGATCTTTCCCACACTCTGGGCAATATCCACAAAAGAAGCTCCTTCCCACCGGATGTAAAACAGCGGAAGCTTCAGTTCATTTGCTTTGTCGATCATCTCCTTCGGGACGGGCTCCTTGTCATCGGTGATAGAGATCCCAAAGCCGGAAATTCCAAGCCCATACAGTTCTTCCATGGCTTTCCCGGCTTCTTCCAGGTCAAACCGGACATAGTCTGCCACACACAGAGCAAAATTCCCCTGGTTCATATGCTCCTCAAAAGGCCGGGTCTACACCATATAGGTCCATGTGACAGGTCTTGTGAGGCCTTTTTCCCCGGCGATCAGCTCCACTCCGTCCAGCTGCAGCTCCAGTATATCCTGACAGGTGATCATATGCATCAACTCCTTATTATTGCAGTATTTCACACGCTCTCATCCATAAACAGGCAAATACGATATCTGATTTTCTCATCCTTCAGTTATCCTAGCAGAAATATCTGATTCCGGCAACTCAAAAAAAGCCTGGAAGAAATCAGCCACAGGCATTTTATTTCTTCCAGGTTTTTCTGTTTTCTGATTCTCAGTCAGCTGTCTTTGATCCGGCAGCTGATACAGCTCTGCATCCAGTTACATTCAGATTTATTCTGCCTGTGGTTTGCGTACCTGTGCTGTACCCTTCTTTGCTCCGACAGATTTTTCAGCATGCTCTTTCACAAGATTTCGTCCAAGCAAAGTCAGGCATACAAATGCGATCACTGCAAAAACAGCTCCGATCCCAAATACCACGTTCATCTCATAACCATTGCTGCTCACCAGACCGGAGATCGCCGGTGCGCCAAAGGTTGCGAATACGATACCGAACATAACAAATCCGTAATTTTCTCCGGTGTGTTTCATTCCGAAAATGGAGCTTGTCAGAGACGGAAAGCTTCCCATGATGCCGCCGTAGCAGCCGTACATCAGCACAACAGCAACCGTTACTGCCAGGGATCTTGATACAGCGAGAACTCCCATAGCGATCACTGCCACGATCAGCACTCCTTTGATGCAGACGATCCTGCCCACTTTATCTGCCAGTGTCGGAAGCACCAGTCTTGCTCCCGCATTGACAATGGATCCAAGCATAACGGCGCTGACTGCCACTGCAGACGGAATCCCAAGGTCGATCTGATAGGTCTGGGATACCGGTGAAACCATAAAATAAGAAATCAGTCCAAAGAACATGGTCGCAAGAAGAAGATAAAAATTTCTTGTACGCATCATCTCTCCGGATGTATACTGCTTCATCTCCGATGTTCCGGACTTTGCCGCAGAGCCACCTGCGTTCACCAGACTCTTATCGGGTGCCTGAAAAAAGATGCCGCACAGGATCCAGGAAACTGCGATGGCTGCCCCAATGATCAGAAAGGTTTTCTGCACGCCCTCTGCCTCCAGCAGCTTTCGACTCAGCGGCGCCAGGAAAAATCCGCAAAGTCCGTTGGCAGTTACCACAACACCGGAAGCAAATCCGGTACGGTCCGGGAACCATCTCTGCACGGTTGCCAGGATCACCGTGTAGATCATTCCCTGTCCAAATCCCTGCATCACGCCATAGGACAGATACATAGGAAGCGGTGTGGGAACGATCAGAAATGCAGATGCCAGGATTCCTGCCGCAAAGATCCCGCCTCCGATCCATACAATCGTCTTTTCCTTAAAGCGGTTCTGCATCCTTCCGCCTACGATATTTCCGAATACAAAGGTGCTCAGTGCCAGATAAAAGCACATGGATGCCTGTCCCTGACTCCAGCCTGCCTGCTCCATCACATAGGGCTGGTAAATAGACCATACATGGGGATATCCGGTAAAAAAGATTGCAAAAGCTCCGAATATCATAGTCAGCAGACGCTGTTTTTTCTGTATTCCTGTCATAATTTCCTCCTCTGAAAAAGATTTCCGGCCTGCTCTGTACTCTCTGCCCACAGAATGCAGCCTGTTTCTGTACACACGATCTGCACGTTTTCCTGCACATTAGCTCCGCTTATCTTTGATATTTTCTTATTTGCGTGCTATTTCTCTTTATTTGCGTGTTAAATGCGTGTCAGTTATGTTGTGTGTATGTTATCACACGCAGTCTGATTATGCAATATAAATTTACAGCTTTTTCTGTTTTCTCGTTTTTGTCCAAATTTTCCTGTTATTTCTTTGTATATTATTCACAATAGCTGTATTTCGAGCACGCATATGCACGCACATGTTTTTTATTTTAGATACCGTCTTTATACGTTTTTTCATTTTATATTTCTTTATTTACGCAAAAAGCACGCCATGTAACAGGCGTGCTTTCGTGATTTTATATGATTTCTGTTGCTTATTTGATTATCTTCAGCTCATATTCCCTGGTTCCCAGACCGATCTTTTCTGCCTGATCCAGGGTTGCCTTCCACTCAATATTCGGATTGGAATCCTTAAAGTGGTCATGGTGACAGTGCCATCCCGGCTCTGCCAGATGCTCTCCAAGCTGGCTGTTGGCGATCGGTGTTGCCTTCAGGCAGGCATCTGCACAGGCCTGATCCAGTGCAACCGGGTCAAAGCTTGCGAACATTCCGATATCCGGAAGGATCGGCGCATCATTTTCACCATGGCAGTCACAGTTAGGGCTGATATCCTGTACCAGTGCAATATGGAAATGGGGACGTCCGTGACAGACAGCCTGTGCATACTCTGCCATCTTGCGATCAAGAAGCTCGTTTGCACTGCTATTCGGATTGTATACGGCATCATAGCTGCAGGCCCCGATACAGCGGCCACAGCCTTTGCATTTATCGTAATCGATAACTGCTTTCTTGTTTACATATGTAATCGCATCACTTCCGCACTCTTTCGCACAACGGCGGCAACCACGACAGACATCTTCATGGATGGCCGGCTTTCCGCTGGCATGCTGCTGCATCTTTCCGGCACGGCTTCCGCATCCCATACCGATATTCTTCAGAGCACCGCCAAAGCCGGTTGTCTCATGTCCCTTGAAATGGCTGAGACTGATAAAAATATCTGCGTCCATGATAGCATGTCCAATCAGGGCAGTTTTGCAGTATTCTCCGTTTACTACCGGAACTTCTACTTCATCGGTTCCTCGAACTCCGTCACCGATGATGATCTGGCATCCGGTTGTGATCGTGTTAAATCCGTTAAGATTTGCACAGTCCAGATGCTCCAGTGCGTTCTTTCTGCTTCCCGGATAAAGGGTATTACAATCTGTCAGGAACGGCATTCCGCCCTGCTCCTTACAGAGATCTGCTACTACCTTTGCATAGTTCGGACGAAGGAATGCCATATTTCCAAGCTCTCCGAAATGCATCTTGATGGCTACGAATTTTCCATCCATATCGATATCTTTGATTCCTGCGGCAACGCAGAGTTTTTTCAGTTTGTCCAGCTGGCTGGTTCCCACCGGACAACGAAAATCAGTGAAATAAACTGTTGATTTTTCCATTCTGGTTTTTCTCCTGCTGATTCTTTTTATGTAATTACATTTATTTAAACTCTACACGTTTTTTCTGTTTCTGTCAACGGATACTCGCATTCGTAAAACTCCATCTATTTCTCCCATATTCCTTTACAAAATCCTTCATCTTACCCATGGAAAAGAACCTGGGAAAAATAACGGATCATTCCGTCGCTGGTCCAGCATAGCATTCCTGCAGCGTCTGCCATTTTCTGTGCATCCACACAGTAAGCGGACATGCAGGAATTATGTTTATAAGGTCCCGCACTCATGATCAGAAGATCAGTTATTCCCTCTTCTTTCATCTTCTCTGCCAGCTGTTCTGTCAGTTTGTTATGAGCAAGTTTTGCCTTTTTGTAGTCCATAAGGCCATCCTGCATTGTCTGGAGTATCAGCGTTTTTTCGTATTTCAGCGCATGCTCTTTCATCTCCTCTACAGTGCCGCTCTGTGGTGGACATGCCGGGTTTTTATCATAATTCCCGCAAAGATTGTCCTCGCAGAAAACCCGGTATTCCGGCACAAATACAAGCTGATCGGTACTTATGACCGCTGCGTCGGAAAAACCAAGAGCTTTTGCTTCTTCAATAAGATTCATTTGTTCTCTCCTGTGTTTTTCTTTTATAGTGCCACATTTTATTTGTTTTTACAAGCTCTGACTTTCACTCTGCCGCCAGACGGATAAACTCCTCCATCTCTCTCGTCTTAAACTTATTTTTATGGTAAAAGATCTGCCGGTACATGGATATCTCCACATCTTCCACATGTAAAAGGGCAATTCTTCCTTTCCGGATATCCCGCTCCACAGCCAGATAGGGAAGAAAGGAAAGTCCGTGGTTCTTTTCCAGCATGCGGATGATAAAAGCGGTATCGCTGATCTCCAGTACCGGTGACAGGGCCTGCTTCTTAAGTGCCAGCTGCTGATCCAGAGCCTGGCGATAATTGGCATTCTTTTCCGTGAGAAAAAAAGGCTCTTCCAGGATATCCTCCATCTTCAGCGTCTTTCCCGCAAACTCCGAATCTGCAGAGGCCACAAATACTACCGGCTCCGCCTTCTCCATGACCTTCACCCAGTTCTGATCCCACCTTGGGGTATCCAGTATATAAATAAGATCCAGCCCGTTATGCTCCATCATCCGTATCAGCTGCTCCGGTGTATCAATAGTCACCTGCATATTTACTTTCGGGTGAAACTCACGAAATTTGCTGAGAACAGCCGGAAGCTTTGCTGTGCAGAGAGATTCAATCGTCCCGATATGTAATGGATTTTTCAGTTCCGCATCATCATTCATTGACTTTTTTGCTTTATTTACGTCATATAAGATCCGGCTTGCATGCCCCATAAACTCTTTTCCGGACGGAGTAAGCACCACACGCTTTCCGGTTCTGTCAAAAAGTCTTGTTTCCAGCTCATTTTCCAGAAGACGGATCTGGACAGTGATCGCTGACTGAGTGTATCCCAGAACCTCTGCTGCCCTGGAAAAGCTCTGAAGCTGTGCTACATGTACAAACGTCTCCAACTGACGGATTTCCATGATTTTCTCCCTTTTACTATGAAATTTTTTCATCGTGATGATGAAATCTGTGAATTTGCCTTATTTTTATGTCAATGTTACAATACAATCACGAGGACGTCAATCGTATTTTTGTGCAAAATGAATAAATTCATACTTAGGAGGAAAGAATCCAAATGGAAAAGAAAAAAATCAAGATCGGACTTGTGCCGAAGCTGATCATTGCCATCATCGTAGGTATCCTGTTCGGCCAGTTCCTTCCGGAAGGCTTCTGTCGCTTTGTTGTAACCCTTTCCGGATTTTTCAGTACCTTTCTGAAATTTGTCATCCCGCTGATGATCCTTGCCTATGTGACCATGGGTATTGCGGATCTTTCACAGGGTGCAGGGAAGCTTCTCCTGATCACAGTGGCTCTGGCTTATGGCTCCACTCTGATCGCAGGTTCCGCATCCTATCTGGTATCATCCAGCCTGTTCCCGCACTTTATGAGTGAAGGTGCACTGGATCAGATCGCAGCTACCGCAGACGCATCCCTGACACCGTATTTCAGTATTACCCTGAGTCCGGTCATGGATACCCTTTCCGCAGTTGCCCTTGCCTTTGTGATGGGACTCTGCCTCTCTTCCATGCGTGGAAAAGAGATGGGAAACAGCCTGTACAACGGAATGAGCGATTTTTCCAAGATCATTGACAAAGTTCTTCATACCATTATCATCCCGCTGCTTCCGCTTTACATCTGCGGAACCTTCACAGATATGACTATTTCCGGAAAAACCTTTGCCATCTTAAGCATCCTCTGGAAGGTATTCCTTGTTGTTATCATCATGCACCTGATCTGCATTACGATCCAGTTTGTGATTGCAGGTACTGTCAGCAAAAAGAATCCTTTCACTCTGATCAAAAATCAGATCCCGGGATACACAACTGCTCTGGGAACCCAGTCTTCCGCAGCTACCATCCCGGTCAATCTGGAATGTGCCAAAAAGGACGGCGTGTGTGAGCAGATCCGCAACTTCGTAGTACCGCTCTGTGCAAACATCCACATGGCCGGTTCCATGATCACCATCACAGCCTGTGCTACTGCAGTCTGCCTTATGAACCAGCTGCCCATCAGTCTTGGGATCATCGTTCCGTTCATCATGACTCTCGGTGTTGCCATGGTTGCATCTCCCGGTGCTCCCGGTGGTTCCATCATGACTGCCCTTCCATTCCTTTACATGGTATTCGGAGCGGAAGCCGGTGATCCGGACGGTGCCATCTGTGCTATCATGGTTGCCCTTTACATTACCCAGGATTCCTTCGGAACTGCCTGCAATGTATCCGGTGACAACGCCATCGGCGTGATCGTTGACACCATTTATAAGAAATTTATTGCAAAAACACCACAGGAGAATTAAGCAAAATGTCTTTTATCAGTGTATTTGACGTTATGGGTCCCAACATGATCGGTCCTTCCAGTTCTCATACCGCAGGGGCTGCGCGTATTGCTTTCCTTGCCCAGAAGATGATCACGCCGCCCCTGAAAAAAGTAGAATTCATCCTTTATGGTTCCTTCGCCAGAACATACAAGGGACACGGTACAGACCGTGCCCTCCTTGGCGGGATCATGGGCTTTTCCACAGATGACATGCGTATACGGAATTCTTTTGATATTGCCAGGGAACAGGGGATCGACTTTTCCTTTACTCCAAATGAAACAGAAACCGATGTCCATCCCAACACTGTAGATATCCATATGGTCAATGAACAGGGACAGGAAATGACAGTCCGGGGGGAATCGCTGGGCGGCGGCAAGGTCCGCATTGTGGAGATCAACCACGTGAAAGTGGATTTCACCGGCGAATACAGTGCCATCATCGTGATCCATCAGGATACTCCCGGTGTTGTGGCCTACATCACCAGATGCTTAAGTGAACGTAACATTAACATTGCCTTCATGCGCCTCTTCCGTGAATCCAAAGGAACCACAGCCTATACGATCGTGGAATCCGACGGTCATCTCCCGGAAGATATCGTAGAAAGCATTCACCGGAACACCAACATCCATGATGTCATGGTTGTTCAGATGTAGGGAAAAGGAGGATGTGTTTTATGGATTTCAAAAATGCCAAGGAACTTCTTGCTCTCTGCCAGGAAAAAAAGCTTCCGATTTCCGAAGTAATGCGCCAGCGTGAGATCCTTCTCGGTGAAACCACTGCTGAAATCGTGGACCAGCGCATGGACCGTGTTCTGGAGATCATGAAGGATGCTGCTTTTTCCCCCATCAAAGATCCGGTGATATCTATGGGCGGACTGATCGGCGGTGAAGCCCGAAAGCTCTGCGAATTTCATGACCTGGGAAAAAGCCTGTGCGGAAATGTTCTCGGAAAGGGGATCACCTACGCTATGGCAACCCTTGAGACCAACGCTTCCATGGGACTTATCGTTGCCTCTCCTACTGCCGGCAGTGCCGGGATCGTTCCCGGAATGATGCTTGCACTTCAGGAGGTCTACGGCTTTTCCGATAAAAAAATCCGCCAGGCACTATTTAATGCAGGCGCGATCGGCTATCTTGCCATGCGTAATGCAACAGTTGCCGGTGCTGTTGGCGGATGTCAGGCTGAGGTCGGAATCGCTTCCGCAATGGCTGCTTCTGCTGCTGTGGAACTTCTTGGCGGCACTCCGCTGCAGTGTACCTATGCGGCTTCCACCGTTCTTATGAATATGCTCGGTCTTGTATGTGACCCGGTAGGCGGCCTGGTGGAATATCCCTGCCAGAACCGTAATGCAGCCGGTGTTTCCAATGCCCTTATCGCAGCCGAAATGTCACTGGCCGGTATCCCCCAGTTCATCCCGCTGGATGAGATGATCGATGCCATGTATACTGTGGGCAAAAAGCTTCCTGCAGAGCTTCGTGAAACTGCTCTCGGCGGTTGTGCAGCCACACCGTCTGCCTGTGAGAAGTGTCATCTTTGCAGTTGAAATGCAACTATGGCAGAGAAAAAGCAGTTGGATATCTTATGCCCCATTTGTTGCACAGCTCTATATTGAATAATAACTTCATAGTTTGCTCAGTCAGATAATAAAACGGAGAATTTCTTAAATTTTTCTTTCGGGAATTCTCCGTTTTCTTTTTTATAAATCCTAATTTATAATTTCATGTGTAAATATCTTTTATTTCTCCAGCACCGGGATATCTCCCACTCCATTCAGGATCAGTCTCGGTCTGTATGGGAACTTATCTACAGTTTCTCTTGTGGATACACCGGAAAGTACAAGAACTGTGTCAAGGCCTGTCTCAATACCGGCGATCACATCGGTATCCATACGGTCACCGATCATCACGGCTTCATTGGAATGTACGCCCAGGATACGAAGTCCGGTACGCATCATCAGAGGGTTTGGTTTGCCGACGTAGTATGCCTGTTTGCCTGTAGTAGCTTCGATCGGTGCTACAAATGCACGGCAGGCCGGTGCGATCCCGCCTTCGATAGGGCCTGTGATATCTGTGTTGGTTGCGATCAGCTTGGCTCCCTTGTTTACCAGGTTCATGGCACGTAAGATATGTTCATATCCGTATGTGGTAGTCTCACCTACAACCACATAGTCCGGGGAAACATCATCGATAGTGATTCCTGCATCATACAATGCATTGTAAAGGCCATGATCTCCGATCACATAAGCGC
>ENA-OUOU01001029-OUOU01001029.1-human-gut-metagenome-genome-assembly--contig:-NODE-1029-length-15275-cov-24.258344_pt1 | contig 15275 bp, 13 predicted proteins | sample MGYA00237936_ERZ548765 | MGnify/ENA primary metagenome ERZ548765 (study PRJEB26490, sample SAMN05356889) | human gut metagenome | biome: terrestrial biome; feature: human-associated habitat...
TGTCGAGATCGATTTCTTCAAGAAGGTCTGCAAACTTTGCATCAACTGCCTTTTTACTGAAGAAGGTGTTACGTCCTACATAGACTTTTGGAATACCCAAACGGTCACAGCGTCCCCATACGGCCTTGCGACCGATATTATATTTCTCCATGATTTCACGCAAAGTATAATACTCCTGGTCATCTTTGCGTTTATAGCTTTTCTTCTTGTATGCACCAGCTTCCTCAAAGTACTTATCAAGATCTTCACGACGAACATATGTCTTACGTCGTAGTCTGACAGCTTTGAGTGTTCCAGAGTAAAAGCATCGATACACAGTAGTAACACTAACACCAAGAAGAAATGCGACATCTGAAGGTGTCAAGAAAGGTCGAGAAGCGATTTCCAGACTTTGCAAATTCTGAGCATCGTCCTTCTTACTTTCTCTTGCTTTTTTCTTTTTCTCAGCTTCTTTCTTCCGATGTACAACACGAGCACACCTCTTGGAGCAATACTTATTTGTGATTTTGGTAGCAATGAACTCTTCACCACATACCTCACATTTTCTTAAAATTCTCATTTTTGCTTGCTATTTAGTACCCTATGAGACCCCCTAATTCTTTTGCAGCAATTTTCACGTTTTTGCAGCAATTTTCATGATGGTGTCCAACATGAGAAATGTCGGTCACTGGAAAGGTTTGCAGATTTTGCAATTAGTGTCCAAAAATAGAATTTTGGCTTTCCATTTGATCACAGAATTGAGGGCCACGAATGAAATTTGAGCCAAAAATACACCAAAATATTGGTTTCTACAAATTACAAATGGAATGTGTTAAGACAAAAAAAGCCACCTAAATAGGTGGCTTGCAAGCAGTTATAAAAATGTTCGTTTTAGAGCTGTCCAGGGGGTTACTTTCCCACGCACCATACGTAACCAACTGAATATCAGTTGTTTAACGTAGTACTGAGCCGTATGAAAGCCGGGCTAAAATATAAGGTTTTTTATCTCCTTAATTATCTGATATTCAGTGCTTTTTAGTCCTACTTTCCTACTTTTTTCAAGTATCTTTTTAAGCCCTTTTCTACGCCTTCACTTTCCGATGCAGAAGTGCTTGAAGATATTGTTTAGTGTTTCCTGACTACTGATCTGTCCACCAGTGATTTCGCCAAGTTCATCCAATACGATTTTCAGGTCTTCTGCAATGATGTCGCCACTCATGCCCATATCCATCGATTGCAATACACGGGAGAGGGATTCGTTGGCACGGATGAGGGCTTCGTAGTGGCGGGCGCTGGTCACGATGACATCGTTTTCTGATATTTCTGGGATGTCTGCAGCTTCTACCAAGGCTTTCTCCAAGAGGGGGATGTTCTCGCCTGTGCGGGCGCTGATGCTCAGGATGCTGATGCTTGCTGGCGAGGACGAGGGTGAAGAGACAATGCTGGTTTTGTCCGCAGGTTGTGCAGAATCATGGAGCATTGGAAGGGAGCTTTGGTCGAACGAGAGAGCATCGATCTTGTTGAATACCATCAGCAGTTTTTTGCCTTGGTTCTTTTTCTCCATCTCGTCAATTTCTGATTCTGCAGGCAGTTCATCGAGGAGCCAGATGATGATGCGGGCCTCTTCCATCTTCTGGAAGGTGCGCTCGATGCCGATGTTCTCCACCACATCGTTGGTCTTGCGGATTCCGGCAGTGTCGATGAAGCGGAAGGTGATGCCGTCGATGAGGGTGGTGTCTTCTATCACGTCACGCGTGGTGCCGTGGATGTCGCTCACGATGGCTTTTTCCTCGTGGAGCAGTCGGTTGAGCAAGGTGCTCTTGCCCACATTGGTCTTGCCCACGATGGCTACAGGGACGCCCTGCTTGATGGCATTTCCCGTCTCGAAAGAGTGGGCAAGGGTATTGATGCGGCGCTCTATCTCTTCGGCAAGAGCTCGCAGTTCGCTGCGGTCGGCAAACTCCAGTTCCTCGTGGTCACTGAAGTCGAGTTCCAGTTCAAGCAACGAAGTCATCTTCAACAGTTTTTCGCGTAGTCGTGTCAGTTCGTTGCTGAAATGTCCCTTCAACTGGCTCATTGCCATGTGGTGGGTGGCCTTGTTGGTTGAGGCTATCAGGTCGGCCACGGCTTCAGCTTGCGACAGGTCCATCTTGCCGTTCATATAGGCACGACGGGTGTATTCGCCTGGCTCAGCCTGTCGACATCCCACTTCTGTGAGCCGTAGTAAAACCTGTTGAAGAATGTATCTGCTGCCGTGACAGGAAATCTCCGTGGAGTCTTCTCCCGTGTAACTGTGTGGCGCCCTGAATACGCTAACGAGCACGTCGTCGATGGTTTTTCCGTCCTTATCTTTGATTTCGCCATAATGTAGGGTATTGGCTTTCGCCCCGGTCAGAGGTTTGCCGCTGGCTGATGTGAAAACCTGGTCGGTGATGGTAATGGCGTTGTTACCGCTGAGTCGGATGATTCCGATGGCACCGCCGGCTGGGGTCGCCAGGGCACAAATACATTCTTCTTGATTCATTTTTTATTGTTTATTTTAAAGCTTTTGCCCTTACAGGGCGATAGGGGTGTTTGCTTTTTAACCCAGGGTGTTACCCTGGGCTAGGAGCTTCTGCCCTTTTAGGGCGTGTTGCTGCAATGAATAGCACTTCTTTTTAGGGCGTATTGCTGCAAAGAGATTTTTGCCTTTACCTTAGCTTTACCCTTCGCCCAGCGATTTTCAATTCCGCTACGCGCCGGTGACCGTTGGTTCAGGGCGTGTTGCTGCAATGAGATTTAAATTCTCTCGAGCACTACTTTGATGAGGTTGTCGATGGTACTCTTGTATCCAGTATTGGCACTGAGGGCACGTCGGTTGGCGATGACCATGCAGCAGGTGAGCGCCTTGTGTCCGAGGAGCAGCGACAGTCCGGCAAGAGCCGAACTCTCCATCTCGAAGTTGTTGACACGCAGACCGTTATATTCGAACGCCTCAATCTTCGCATTCAGCTCAGGGTCGGCCAAAGGTGCACGCAGTTCTCTGCCCTGTGGACCATAGAATCCGCCACAGGCGATGGTGATTCCTCGCACCATGTCATCGGCGGCAATGCGGTCGAGGAGTTCCGGATTGTTGTCCACGCAGTAGGGGTTGCCTATCTGGTTGTTCCATTTCACCTGTCGTTTGAATTCCTTCTCGGTGTCAAGGTCGCAGATTTCATTGCGGCGTGCATAGAAGTTGATGAGTCCGTCGAAGCCGATACTTTTCTGTGAGGCAACGAAGGTTCCGGCAGGGCAGTTGAGCTGCAAGCCTCCACAGGTGCCTATGCGCACGAGGGTGAGTGTGGTGTGTTCGGGCTTCTCGGTACGTGTCTTGAAGTCGATGTTTTTCAGAGCGTCGAGCTCGTTCACCACGATGTCAATATTGTCGCATCCTATTCCTGTGCTCTGAACGGTGATGCGTTTGCCCTTATAGGTGCCGGTAATGGCATGGAATTCACGGCTTTCCACCTCGCACTCTTTCTCTTCGAAGTGGGATGCCACGAGGCTTACACGGCCAGGGTCGCCAACGAGAATCACCTTGTCGGCGAGTTGTTCAGGACGCAGATGGAGGTGGAAACAACTTCCGTCCTCATTGATAATCAATTCAGATTCTGCAAAATACTTACTCATAATCTACATGTTTTTTGTCGTTAATAACATTGGATTGTTCACGGTTACTCTGCTTTCTGCTATTTAAACCCCAGGCAATACATAAAGCTTTTGCCCTTACAGGGCGTTTGGTTGATTGCCATTATACCCAGGGCGTTGCCCTGGGCTATGAGCTTCTGCCCTTTCAGGGCGTGCTGCTTGTATCTATTGCCCTGGGCTAAGAGCTTCTGCCCTTTACCTTTGCTTTACCCTTCAGCCAGCGATTTTCAATTCCCTTCGGCCGGTGACCGTTGGTTCAGGGCGTGCTGCTTGTTTACTTTGCAAACCTAAGTCAAGTTTACTTGAATATTTTGCTGAGGTGCAGTTTATCTTATGCAAAGATAGATAAAATCTTTTTTAATTCAAAAGCCTTTGTGCTTTTTTATATTGAAAGTTTCTTAAATAAAGGAAATAAGTGCCATTTTTAATATTATTTAGAGTGTGATATTCGTTTTTTTCTCCCTAAATGTTTACTTTTGCGTTCGATTTTGCGCGGCAAGGGCTTTCTGCAGTACCTGCTGGCGCAAGGAAACAGGTAAACCGACTAACGGAATATACAACAAAAACAGAATAGTATTATGGCAGAATCTATTGACATCCGCGAGCTCAACATCCGGATAGAACAACAAAGCCAGTTTGTCACCAATCTGGTGATGGGCATGAACAAAGTTATTGTAGGACAGAAACATCTTGTAGACTGTCTCCTTATAGGTCTTCTGAGCGATGGCCACATCCTGCTCGAAGGCGTACCAGGTCTGGCAAAGACCTTGGCCATCAAGACCCTCTCTCAGCTTATCAGCGCTGACTTCAGCCGCATTCAGTTTACTCCCGACCTGTTGCCTGCCGACGTGGTGGGTACACAGATCTATTCTCAGAAGGACGAGACCTTCCATGTGAAGAAGGGTCCTGTGTTTGCCAACTTCGTATTGGCAGATGAGATCAACCGTGCTCCTGCCAAGGTGCAGAGTGCGCTGCTCGAGGCGATGCAGGAGCATCAGGTCACCATCGGCGACGAGACCTTCCGACTGCCCAGTCCGTTCCTTGTAATGGCTACGCAGAACCCAATAGAGCAGGAGGGAACCTATCAGTTGCCCGAGGCACAGGTGGACCGTTTCCTGCTCAAGGTCATCATCGACTATCCTACACTTGAGGAAGAGAAGCTCATCATCCGTGAGAACATCGCCGGAGGTCTGCCCGAGGTACATCCCGTTACCACAGCCGACGAGATACTGAAGGCTCGCCAGATAGTGGGCGAGGTTTACATCGACGAGAAGATAGAGCAGTACATTGCCGACATCGTCTTCGCCACCCGTTATCCCGAGCGTTACGGTCTGTCCGACATCAAGGATATGATTACCTTTGGCGGCAGTCCACGTGCCAGCATCTCTCTTGCCAAGGCTGCCAGGGCTTATGCCTTCATCAAGCACCGCGGCTATGTGATTCCTGAGGATGTGCGTGCCGTGGCTCACGACGTGCTCCGCCATCGTGTGGGACTCTCCTACGAGGCAGAGGCTTCCAATGTGACCAGCGAGGAAATCGTGAGCCGCATAATTAATAAGGTGGAAGTACCTTGATTTTGAGGAATAAGTAATAAATGGACACACAAGATATCTTAAAGAAAGTACGCAAGATCGAGATCAAGACTCGCGGTCTCAGCCAGAATGTCTTTGCAGGCCAGTATCACTCGGCCTTCAAGGGCAGGGGTATGGCCTTCGCCGAGGTGAGGGAGTACCAGTATGGCGACGACGTGAGAGACATCGACTGGAATGTGACCGCCCGTTTCCATCGTCCCTTTGTCAAGGTGTTCGAGGAGGAGCGCGAGCTTACCGTGATGCTGTTGGTCGACGTAAGTGGCTCGCTCGACTTCGGTACCACACGGCAGATGAAGCGCGACATGGCTACCGAGATTGCAGCCACCCTGGCCTTCAGCGCCATTCAGAACAACGATAAGATAGGTGTCATCTTCTTCTCCGACCGAATAGAGAAATACATCCCGCCCAAGAAGGGCCGCAAGCACATTCTCTACATCATCCGCGAGATGCTCGATTTTCATCCTCAGAGCCAGCGCACCGACATCGGTGTGGCTTTGGAGTACTTCACACGGGTGATGAAGCGCCATTGCACAGCCTTCGTCATCAGCGACTTCTACGACGGCAAGGACTTTCAGCATCCTCTTCAGATTGCCAATCAGAAGCACGATGTGGCTGCCATTCAGGTGTACGATCCACGTGCCAAGGCGTTGCCAGACATCGGACTCCTCAAGGTGTGCGATGCTGAGACAGGTCACGAGATGTATATAGACACCAGTTCCAAGAAACTGCGTCAGGCGCATACACGCCACTGGATGATGCGCGAGCAGCTGTTGCGCGAAACCTTTGCCAAGAGCAAGGTCGACTGGACGGCTGTCGCCACCAACGAAGACTTCTCACGTGCTCTGCTCAACCTGTTCATGCAGCGGGGCTGACAAGCGGAGAAGAAAACCAATAGGGAAAAGAAAAATGACGAAACAGAAGAATATTATCATCATGATGCTTGCCTTCCTGATGCTGTTGCCATTAGGGTCGGCAGCCCAGGAGGTGGTGCAGAAGCTCGACTCTCTGCAGATCCTGATAGGCGAGCAGACGAAGCTTCATCTCAAGGTCACCGCTGCCAAGGGTGCCAAGGTGGTGCTGCCTTCGTTCAAGCCGTCACAGATGCTCATTCCGGGCATCGAGGTGGTGGAGCAGAGCGATGCCGACACCGCCGAGCTCGACGGCGGCAGGCTACAGATAAGCCGCGACTATACGCTCACCTCTTTCGACGAGAAGGTCTACGCTGTACCAGCCCTTCAGGTCAAGGTCAACGGCAAGACCTGTCAGGGCAACCCGTTGGCGCTCAAGGTGCTCACGGTGCCTGTGGATACGGTTCATCCCAACCAGTTCTATCCCCCCAAGGACGTACAGGACAATCCCTTCCTATGGAGTGAGTGGAGTCCTCTGTTCTGGCTCAGCATTCTGGTACTCTTACTCTTCGGTGTCATGCTGTGGCTCTGGCAGCGCCTCCGTCAGAACAAGCCTATCGTGATTCGTATGCGCATCGTGAAGCGTGTGCCAGCCCACGAGAAGGCGCTCAGCGAGATCAATGTCATCAAGCAGCAGCACACCGAGTCGCAGGAGACCCAGAAGGAATACTACACCCGCCTCACCACCACGCTGCGCGAGTACATAGAGCAGCGCTTTGGCTTCCGTGCCATGGAGATGACCAGCGGCGAGATTATAGAGCATCTGCAGTCGGCTGGCGACCAGAAGATGATAGACGAGTTGAAACAGCTCTTCCGTACTGCCGACCTCGTGAAGTTTGCCAAGTACGAGACCTTCCTTGGCGAGAATGACGCCAATCTGGTCAACGCCATCAACTTCATCGACCAGACGAAGACCAACGAGCAGACCGTCGAGGAGAAGGTAGCTCCCGAGCTTACCGACCAGGATCGCAAGACGCGCAGTCAGCGCAAGCTCATCAAGGCTTTGCTCTGGGGTGGAGCGATTGTCATGGCAGCCATCACCGCCTACGTGATCTATGGCGCCTGCATGCTGCTGATGTAGGAGTATAGAATAAAAAAGAATAATATTATAAAAACATGGAATTTGCAAGTAAAGCATATTTTCTGTTGCTCCTGTTGCTGATACCTTATATATTATGGTATTTCCTGTACAGGAAGAAGAACGAGCCTACCATGAGGCTGAGCGACACCCGGCAGTTTGCCTATGCTCCCAAGAGCCTGCGCCAGCGCCTTGTCCATCTGCCCATGATGCTCAGATGTCTGTGCTTCGTGCTCATCGTCTGTGCGATGGCTCGTCCGCAGACCCACAACTCCTGGGACAACAAGACGGTGGAGGGCATCGACATCATGATGGCGATGGACGTCTCTACCTCTATGTTGGCAGAAGACTTGAAACCCAATCGTATGGAGGCTGCCAAGGATGTGGCTCACGAGTTTATCTCGGGCCGTCCCAACGACAACATCGGTCTTACCATCTTTGCTGGTGAGGCCTTCACCCAGTGTCCTATGACCACCGACCACGCCAGTCTGTTGCGACTGTTGCAGGACACCCGTACCGACATTACTGCCCGTGGACTCATCGACGACGGAACGGCGGTGGGTATGGGTCTCGCCAATGCTGTCAGCCGACTGAAGGACTCCAAGTCCAAGAGCAAGGTGGTCATCCTCCTGACCGACGGCAGCAACAACACCGGTGACATTTCGCCTATGACGGCCGCCGAGATAGCCAAGAGCTTTGGCATCAGAGTCTACACCATCGGTGTGGGAACCAACAAGGTGGCTCCTTACCCTATGCCCACAGCGGCTGGCGTTCAGTATGTCAACATGCCTGTGGAGATTGACACCGAGACACTCAAGGACATTGCCCGTACCACTGATGGCAACTTCTATCGCGCCACCAACAACGCCGAGCTGAAGCGCATCTACCACGACATCGACAAGTTGGAGAAGACGAAGATGAATGTCACCCATTTCGCCAAGCGCTACGAGGCTTATCAGCCTTTTGCCCTTGCAGCCCTGTTGGTACTGCTCGCAGAGATATTGCTTCGCATCACCTGGCTCAGAAGAATCCCATAGGGAAGGGACGAGCCGAAGTTCAATTAATATCAAATGAATATGCTAAGATTTGAAGATCCAATATATTTGTGGCTGCTGTGGATGTTGCCGGTACTCGTACTGGTGAGGTTCATAGGATGGCGAAGGAGAAGGGCCAAGCTCCGAAAGTTTGGCGACCCTGAGCTGTTGAAAGCCCTTATGCCCAATGTGTCATCTTATCGCCCCACGGTGAAGTTCGGCTTGCTGCTTGCAGCCTTGGCCCTGCTCATCCTCATGGTGGCGCGTCCACAGATGGGCAGCAAGATTTCTCACGACAAGCGTCAGGGCATTGAGACCATCATCTGTCTCGACATCTCCAACTCGATGTTGGCAGAGGATGTGGCGCCTTCGCGACTCGACAAGAGCAAGATGCTGGTGGAGAACCTGGTCGACAAGTTCACCAACGACAAGATAGGTCTCATCGTCTTTGCCGGCGATGCCTTCGTGCAGTTGCCTATCACCAGCGACTACGTGTCTGCCAAGATGTTCCTGCAGAACACCACACCAGCCCTCATCCAGACCCAGGGCACCAACTTTGCTGCAGCCATCGACCTGGCCACCAAGAGTTTCACCCATCAAGACCATGTGGGACGCGCCATCATCGTCATTACCGATGGCGAGAACCATGAGCCGGGAGCCGAGGATGCTGTCAAGGCAGCCAAGGAAAAAGGCATCAATGTCTTCATTCTGGGAATAGGAAGCACCAAGGGAGCCCCCATTCCTATGGGCGACGGCTCTTATCTCAAAGACCGTACGGGCAACACCGTGATGACTGCCCTCAACGAGCAGATGTGCCGACAGTTAGCTCAGGCTGGCAGTGGACAGTATATTCACGTCGACAACACCAGCGATGCGGAGCAGGCACTCAACGACGACCTCTCCAAGTTGCAGAAGGGCGAGACCGACACCGTCATCTATAGCGAGTACGACGAGCAGTTCCAGGCTGTAGGCATCCTGGTCATCCTCTTGCTCATCCTCGACATCTGTATGCTCGAGGTGAAGAATCCGCTTCTCCGTAACGTGAAGTTCTTTACACATTAAAAATTAATCGAAATGTATCTAACTTATCATATCATACCGACGCTGCGGCTGCGCAGGCTGTGCTTGCTGTTGGGGCTGCTCCTCGTCAGTACATTTGCAGCACTGGCACAGAACGACCGCACCTTCATCCGTCAGGGCAACCGCCAGTACAGGGCACGCAAATGGACGGCTGCCGAGGTGCAGTATCGCAAGGCGATAGCCCGCAATGCCAACAATCCACAGGCGGTCTACAACCTGGGCTGTGCGCTCATGATGCAGCAGAAAGACTCGCTCGCCATGCAGCAGTTTGCCAAGTCTGCCGACTTGCAGACCACCAACAAGATACGCCGCGCCAAGAGTTTCCACAACATGGGCGTCATCATGCAGAACCATCAGGAGTTTGCCAAGGCGATAGAATGTTACAAGATGGCGCTGCGCAACAATCCTCAGGACAACGAGACCCGCTACAACCTGGCGCTCTGCAAGCATCAGCTGAAGAATCAGAAGAACCGGCAGAACCAAAACAAGAACAAGAACAACAAGGACAAGAACAAGCAGAACAAGAAGAATAAGGATCAGAACAAGGATCAGAACAAGAACAAGGATCAGAACAAGGATCAGAACAAGCAGAAAAATAATCAAAACAAGGATAAGAACAACCAGTCACAGAAGCCCGAGCAGGACAAGATGAGCCGTGACAATGCCGAGCAGTTGCTCAATGCAGCCGTGCAGCAGGAGAAGGCCACCAAGCAGAAGATGCAAAAGGCGATGAGTCAGCCACGACGCAGGCAGTACGACAAGAACTGGTAAAACAATAAGCAAACATCATTTCATTATGAAGCAAATAGAATGGTACACATTGATGATATTCGTGATGCTGGGCCTGGCGGAGGAAGCCAAGGCGCAGCATGTGGCGGTATCTGCACCAACACATGTTGCTGCTGGCGAGAACTTCAGAGTAGCCTATACGGTCAACGCCCGTGAAGTGGAGGAGTTCCGTATGGGCAATGTGCCCGATGGACTGGAGGTGATAGCCGGACCCTACACCTCTTCGCAGTCGAGCTATCAGGTGGTCAACGGCCACACCAGCTCTTCTTCCTCTTTCACCATCACCTACACGCTCTATGCAGGCAAGGCTGGAACTTACACCATCGGTACCTCGCATGCACTGGTTTATGGCAAGAAGCTCGCAGCCCATCCTGTCAAGATCACCGTCTCGGGCCATGCTCACAACTCTGGCGGAGCACCCAGGATGCACAACGATGATGCCGATGAGCCTCGCATGCGTCAGGCGGGTTCTGCCATCTCGGGCAAAGACCTCTTCATCAAGGTCACTGCCAACAAGAAGCGTGTGCACGAACAGGAGCCTGTGCTCCTTACCTATAAGGTCTATACACAGGTCGACCTTACCCAGCTCGATGGCAAGATGCCCGATCTGAAGGGCTTCCACTCTCAGGAGGTGCCACAGCCACAGCAGAAAGTGCTTCACAACGAGGTCATCAACGGCCGTCCTTACCGTTGTGTCACCTGGAGTCAGTACGTCATGTATCCTCAGATGACGGGCAAGCTCGAGATTCCTTCCATCACCTTCAAGGGTATCGTGGTTCAGCAGAACCGCAATGTCGACCCCATCGAGGCTTTCTTCAATGGCGGCTCGGGTTATGTGGAGGTGCATAAGGCTATCAAGGCGCCTGGCATTACCATTCAGGTGGACCCGCTGCCTGCACGTCCTGCCAACTTCTCGGGTGGAGTAGGCCGCTTCAATATCTCTGCCACGCTCGACAAGAACGACGTGAAGGCTGGCGATCCCATCAACATCCGTGTGGTAGTGGGAGGCATCGGAAACCTGAAACTCCTCAAGCAGCCTGTGCTCAACCTGCCGAAAGACTTCGACCAGTATGATGCCAAGATCACCGACAAGACCAAGCTCACCCAGAACGGTGTGGAGGGCAACATGGTTTACGACTTCCTCGCTGTTCCGCGCAACCCGGGCAAGTACACCATTCCATCGGTAGAGTTCACCTACTACGACACCAAGACCAATGCCTACCGCACCATCAAGACCCAGCCCTTCACCCTCACCGTGGAGCAGGGCGACGGCTCAGACGGTTCGTCGTCGGCCAACTACAGCAATGCCGACAAGGACATTCATGCCCTGAAGTTGGGCAAGAGCAAGCTTTGCGACATCGACGATATGTTCTATGGCAGCTTTGGTTATTGGACGAGTCTGATGGTGCCTCTCATCGCCTTCATCGGTCTGCTCATCGCCTTCCGCCGCCGTGCCATCGAGAATGCCGACATCGTGAAGATGCGTTCCAACAAGGCCAACAAGATAGCCACCAAGCGACTCAAGAAGGCACGCACCCTGATGACGGCCCGCAAGCAGGGCGAGTTTTACGACGAGGTGCTCAGAGCCTTGTGGGGCTACGTCAGCTACAAGCTCAATATGCCTGTCGAACAGCTCTCGCGCGAGAATATTCAGGATAAGCTGTTGGCTCACTCCGTTGATGCCGACACCATAGAGAAGTTTACCCAGGCTCTCGACGAGTGTGAGTTTGAGCGCTATGCTCCTGGCGACCCTGCCGGCAATATGAACAAGACTTTCGATTCAGCCATGACTGCTATTATGGAAATAGAGAATGCCATCAAGGCTGCCCGCAAGCAGGGCAAGAAGACTTCTGCCCGTCAGGGCGACTATACCTTCGGTGTGGTGCTGCTGCTCATCTTCATGGGCTTCAGCCTCTCTGCCTCTGCTGTCACCAAGCAGAACGCCGACACCGAGTACACCAAGGGCAACTATCAGCAGGCCATCAAGGACTATGAGGACCTGCTCAAGAACGGTGTTTCGCCCGAGGTCTACTACAACCTCGGCAATGCCTATTATCGCACCGACAACATCACCAAGGCTGTCCTGGCTTACGATCGTGCCCATCTGCTGTCGCCCGGCGACGAGGACATCAACTTCAACCTGCAGTTTGCTCGCAGCAAGACCATCGACAAGATCACTCCTGTCAGCGAGATGTTCTTCGTCACCTGGTACAAGGCGCTGGTCAACTTCACCAGTGTCGACAACTGGGCCAAGACGGGCATCCTGTCCATCATCCTTGCCTTGGTATTGGTGCTGGTCTATCTCTTCGCGCCCCAGTTGCTGTTGCGCAAGGCCGGCTTCTTCGGCGGCATCCTCTTCTTTGTCGTCTTCCTCTTGAGTTCGCTCTTTGCCTATCAGCAGAAACAGATACTCGTCAACCGCACGGGTGCCATCGTCGTGGCTCCTACGGTCAATGTCAAGAAGACTCCTTCCCGACAGAGCGCCGACCAGTTCGTCATTCATGAGGGAACGCGTGTCGACATCACCGACCGCTCTATGGATGGCTGGCGTGGCATCCACCTGGCAGATGGTAGAGATGGATGGATAGAAACCAAACAACTGGAGGAAATATGATGTTTGTCTCATGTCTTCTCACCGATCTCGAGGTGCTTCACTTCTTCAATGGAAGCGACAATCTGTTCATCGACCAGTTGGCGCTCGTCCTTACGTCGGGGCTCACCTGGATACCGCTTTATCTCACCCTCTTCTACATCATTGTGCGCAACAATGAGACGATGGCGCAGATTGGTCTGGCGGTAATGGGAGCACTCGTCTGTGTGGCTCTTTCCGAGGGTATCACCGATGGCGTGGTAAAACCCTTGGTGGAACGATGGCGCCCCAACAACGACCCCATCCTGAAATACTCCATTCAGGTGGTGGGCAACCTTCGTGGCAGTGGCTACAGCTTCTTCTCGGCTCATGCAGCCAACACCATGTCGATAGCGATGTTCTTCTCGCTCCTCATGAGGGGCAAGCGCCTCGCCATCGCCCTCTTCTCGTGGTCGCTGCTCAACTGCTGGACACGCCTGTATCTCGGCATGCACTATCCCTCCGACATTCTCTGCGGACTCCTTGTGGGTGCTGTCATCGGTGTCGTGTGCTACATAGGTTATCTGAAACTGTATTACAAGGTGTCACCCCACATCACATATATCTCCGACCAGTACACCCCCACGGGTTACGACCACGACGATATCGACAAGATACTCTGCATCCTGGCTTTCACCCTGGTCTATGCCTTCTTGCGGGCGATAGTCATGGCTGGAGGAGTGTAACATTAAAATTCAATCATAATGGATACAAAACATATAAAAATTACCGATTACAATTACCCCCTTCCTGATGAGCGCATTGCCAAGTTCCCCTTGGCGCAGCGCGACCATTCCAAACTCCTTCTCTACCGTCATGGTGAGGTAGGCGAGGATGTGTTCTACCATTTGCCTGAATACCTGCCCAAGGGCGGACTGATGGTTTACAACAATACCAAGGTGATTCAGGCGCGTCTGCATTTCCGCAAGGAGACGGGTGCCCTGATAGAGGTCTTCCTCATGGAGCCTGCCGATCCTACCGACTATGAGCTTATGTTTCAGACGATTGGACATTGCTCATGGCTCTGCATGATAGGCAACCTGAAGAAGTGGAAGGAGGGCAGTCTGAAGCGCGACTTCGAGATCAAGGGGCATCAGCTTACACTCTCTGCCACCATGCGCCGTGGCGACGCCTTAGGCTCAGAGGCAGCCTCTATGGTGGCGAAGGGTGGTGGAACCAATTATTGGGTCGACTTCGACTGGGACAACACGCAGGTCTCCTTTGCCGAGATTCTCGAGACCGTGGGCGAGTTGCCTATTCCGCCTTATCTCAACCGTGCCACCGAGGAGAGCGACAAGACTACTTATCAGACGGTTTATTCGAAGATAAAGGGCAGTGTGGCTGCTCCTACTGCCGGACTTCATTTCACCGATGCCGTGTTGCAGGACATCGACCGCCATGGCATTGAGCGTGAGGAGGTTACCCTTCATGTGGGCGCTGGTACTTTCAAGCCGGTGAAGAGTCTTGAGATAGAGGGCCACCGCATGCACACCGAGTATATCGTGGTCCACCGTCATACTTTGGAGAAGCTCCTGCAGCACCATTGCGAGGTGATTGCTGTGGGTACTACGAGTGTGCGAACCATCGAGAGCCTGTACTATATGGGTGTTCATCTGCTCTCTCATCCCGAGGCGACAGAAGACGACCTGCACGTCAACCAGTGGGATCCTTACGAGTTGTCGGCAGATGGCGGTTTGGTGAATGCCATTCAGCCTTCTCAGGCGATACAGGCCATCATCGACTATCTCGACCGCAATGGTCTGGAGGCTTTGCACACCAGCACGCAGATCATCATTGCCCCCGGCTATCAGTACAAGATAGTGAAGATGCTTATCACCAATTTCCATCAGCCTCAGAGTACTCTTCTCCTCCTCGTCAGTGCCTTCCTCCATGGCGACTGGAAGAAAGTGTACGACTATGCTCTGGCTCACGATTTCCGTTTCCTGAGCTATGGTGATTCTTCGTTGTTGATTCCGTAATTCATTGCGTGGTTAATGACTGAAGTTGAGTAAAGGAGATTTCTCTGAGCGAAACAGGGGATCGTGGGAGCGAATGTGACGATTGCCACATTCGCTCCCATGTTTTTTGCATTCGCTCCCACGAATCTCTGTTTCGCTCCCATGAACGTCAGATTCGCTCTGGCAGAATCGTCTGTAATCCTTTAGCAGAGTGGGCTCTCTGCTTTTTTCTATTTCTACATCTTTGGGCATATGTTTGTTGTTTAGATTTCGATTGCAAAGTTCGGCATTTTTTTTTGAATACTCGGTGCACCTCTATGACGTGCACTATTGTTAAATCCGTTAAGAAAATAAAAGGTTTTTATACACATTGGGAGGTATTTTGCCATTCTGCCGTTTTGCCACCCAATTGGAACAATCCTTATAAATGTGGACAAAAATGCGGGCAAAACCCATCCGTTCCCCCTTATTATCAATACTTTATCTCACTTTTCTCGCGTTGTTTATATATAAATGTTGAAATGAATCGGCACGGCAGCAGTTTTGGTAGTAATAACTG
>ENA-OUOU01001033-OUOU01001033.1-human-gut-metagenome-genome-assembly--contig:-NODE-1033-length-15248-cov-4.454091_pt1 | contig 15248 bp, 16 predicted proteins | sample MGYA00237936_ERZ548765 | MGnify/ENA primary metagenome ERZ548765 (study PRJEB26490, sample SAMN05356889) | human gut metagenome | biome: terrestrial biome; feature: human-associated habitat; material...
GGCCGACGCACGCGCCGATCGGATCGATCTCGGAATCGGCGGAGTAGACGGCCATTTTCGTGCGGCTGCCGGCTTCGCGGGCGATGGAGCGGATCTCCACCGTGCCGTCGAAGATCTCGGGCACTTCCAGCTCAAAGAGCCGCTTGACGAGACCGGGGTGCGTGCGGGAGATGAGCACCTGCGGGCCGCGGGTGGACTTGCGCACCTCGACGACATAGACCTTGATGCGGTCGCCCTCGGTGAGCTCTTCGCCCTTGATGCGCTCGGTGGCGGAGAGCATGGCCTCGGTGAATTCGCTGTTGGAGCTGATCTTGATGGACACGGCGCCGGTGCGCGGATCGATGCGCGTGACGACACCGGTGAGGATCTCGTGCTCCTTGGAGGTGAACTCGTCATAGATGATGCCGCGTTCCGCCTCGCGGATGCCCTGGATGATGACCTGCTTTGCAGCCTGCGCCGCGATGCGGCCGAACTGCTTGGTCTCGACCGGAACGCTGACGATGTCGCCGACCTTGGCGCGCTTGCTGATGCGGTGCGCCGCCTCCTCGCTGATCTCAACATAGGGGTCGATGACGCGCTCGACGACCGTTTTCTTGACGACCATCTCGATCTTCTTTTTCGTCTCGTCGAGAATGACCTCCACATTGTCCTCACAGTCGGGCGTGTCCTTGCGGAACGCCGTCAGCATGGCCTGACGGATCTTCTCGTACATATATTCGCGCGGGATGCCCTTTTCCTTTTCAATATCTGCAACTGCATCAAAAAATTCTGCGTTCATGGTCGAATTCCCTTTCCTTATATGGTCAGGTGCAGGCGCACCTGTGCGATGGCTGATTTCTGAAAGACACGGCTGTTCCTGCCGTCCGAGACGGTCACGTCGCCATTGTCATACTGCTCGAGCGTGCCGATGTGCACCTTGCTGCCGTCCACCGGCTGATAGAGCCGCACCTCGACCTGCGCTCCGAGAAAGCGCGCAAAATCGCTCGGCCGTTTGAGCTGCCGCTCCGCACCTGCGGACGACACCTCGAACACATAGCTGTCGGGAATGGGGTCAGCCTCGTCGAGGATCGGATCGAGCGCCCGGCTGAAATTCTCACAGTCCTGGATCGACACGCCGTCCGGCTTGTCGATGTACACACGCAGATAGCGGCCGCCCGCCTCCTTGACGTATTCCACGTCCCAGATCTCACATCCCTGCTGCGCGGCCACAGGCTCGGCCAGCGCGAGGACAGCGTCTGTCAATTTACTCATACATCACCATTCCATTTTCTGACACTTTGAAAGACATCAAGAAAAAGAGTGGGCGGGTGCCCACTCTGTCAAATCCTGCTTCCTTCGTACGGCAATATCATACCATCCTGCGCTCCACAATGCAAGCCTTTTTTTGTGCTGCGGGGCACTTACTGGTACAGCGCCGCAAATTCCTCCAGGCAGAGGTTATGCTCGGTCATGAACTTCGCCGCCGTCTCGCCGACGTAGCGCACGTGCCACGGCTCGTTGCGGCCGGTGATGCTGACCTTGTCCGACGGGTAGCGGATGACAAAGCCGTAGTCCGCACAGTTGTCGGCGAGCCAGCTCAGGAAGCGCGCGTTGACCTTGTCCACGCTCAGCGAGTCATAGTACTGGTCGACCACGTCCGCGCCGAGGCCGGTCTGGTGGTCGCTCGTACCGGGAGGCGCCGCGACGCGCGCCGCGGCCGTCTCGGCCTCGTCACGGGTATCGCCCTCGCGCATATACGCACTCACCTGATCCTCGTACTGCTGCTTCTGCGTCAGGTACGGGCGGTAGGCACAATAGATATAAGGGCTCCACCCGGCGCTGCGCGCCGCCTTGAGCAGGGCGTTGAGCGCATCGACCGCACGGGAATCGAACGTGGACTGCGAGCCGCTGATCTTGCTCACATCCGGCACATAGTCACTGATATTATGCGCCTGACTCGCGATGAGATACTCCCAGGAGGAGATATCCACATCCGGCAGGTCATCATAGGTCTTCTGGGTCGGCGCCGCCGTTGTCCGGATATCCGGCGGGAGGATCAGATCCGTCGGCGCGGTAGGCACGGCATTGCTGCGCGCCTCGTTGACACGCGAGAGAATGAGCATGGCGCACACGACGACCAGCACCGTCAGCGCCACCGACAGCCAGAGACGTTTGTTCTTCATGCAGATCCCTCCCGGATAAAAACAAAAATGAAAAGCAGCTCGCAAAAGCCGCTTTTCACAATAGCATATTTTTCGCGTTCCGGCAAGTCCCCGTCACAGATCGACCCGCTCGTAGTTTTTGGCCGCCCTCCGGAATGCCAGCCACGACAGCAGCGCGAATGCCGCCGCGCCCGCAGCCAGCACCGGGAGCTGATGCACCTGACCGGCCGCATCGGTCGCATCGAGATACGGTCCGACGACCGGAAAATGCGGCAGCGCCTCGACCAGCACCATCAGCACCGTCATCGGGACGACCGCCAGCAGGAACGAACGTCCGACGCGCACAGCAGTCTTATAAAACGCCGGCAGGAACACCGCATTGAACACGCCAAAAATGAGCAGCACCGCGCCGAAGAGCGCCACGTTTGCATCGATGCCCGCAAGGTTCGTGCCGTTGGGGTTGATGTGCACCGACAAGACCGCAAACGGCACCGCAAGCACAAGCTCCGTCAGCTCGACCGCCACGACCAGCCACGTGCGGGCGCGCACCTGCTCGCGCTTCGTGACCGGCAGCACGGCGCAGTAATAGACGTCCTTATTCTCGCGTCCGTTGAGAAAGGTGAAGAAGATGCCGAGCAGGCCATAGAAAAACGCGACCGTGTACGGATAGCTCGGGATGAGCAGCATCGCGCCGAAAAGCGCAAACACATACATCATCGGGTGCGCCGCAAGGCGTAGATCCTTACAGAAAATCCTTGCCGTCATAGTTTCTCCTTTCCACGCGCACGAGAATATCCTCGAGCGAGAGCGACGCGTCGCCGAGCTGCGCGCGATAGTGCGCGAGAAAGCCGGCGCACGTGTCGCTGCGCAGGATCTCCCCGTCCTTGATCATCGTGATGTGCGAGGCGCACTTTTCCAGATCGGACGTGATGTGCGTCGAAAACAGGATGCTGCGCTCGCCGCTTTGCACCACACCGCGAAAGAGCTCCATGAGCTCGTCGCGCGACACGGGGTCGAGCCCGCTCGTCGGCTCATCGAGAATGAGCAGGCGCGCATCGTGCGAGAGCGCGAGCGCGAGCATATATTTCACGCGCATGCCGGACGAGAGCTGCGAGACCTTCTTCGTCTCTTCGAGCGCGAACAGCGACAGGTAGTGCCGGTATTTGTTCTCGTCCCAGCGGTCGTAAAACGTGCGCGTCACGTTCGTGATGCTGCGCAGCTTTTTATTCGGGTAAAAGTCCACGCCGCCGAGCACCACGCCGAGCTGCTGCTTGCAGGCGGGCTCGTCGGCATAAAAATCCCGGCCGAACATCGTCACGCGGCCGCCGTCCGGATGCACGAGGTTGAGCATGGCCTTGATGGTCGTGCTCTTGCCGGCACCGTTGCGGCCGATGAAGCCCATGATTGCACCCGGCTCAACGGCAAACGACACGTCGCGCAGCCGAAACGCCGGATACGTCTTGCACAGACCCTCCACTTCCAGAATGCTCATTGTCCGTCCTCCCGCTTCAGCTCCTGCGCGAGCGCGGCGGCAAACACCTGCGTCTCCGCCTCCGGCACATCCGGCGCCGCGGCCTTCGCGCCCTGATCGAACACCGCGCGCACGAACCAGTCATAATAGCTGCTGCTCTGCAGCGCGATGCCGCGCTCGCGGTCAGCCAGCAGAATGAGCGAATCACCCGGCGCGAGGCCGAACATATCGCGCACCTCCTTCGGGATCACGATCTGCCCCTTCGGGCCGATGCGCACCGTGGCCATGAATTTGTCCTGCATGGACTGCATATGCGTCACCTCCGGTATAACTTGTATTACTTTTCTTACGTTATAGCACAACGCCTCCCGCAACGCAAGCGTTTTTTAAATTTTTCGTCCGCGCCGATCATTATGTAAACCAAAAAGCGCGAAAAAAGATCCCCCTGCCGCTCGGCAGGGGGATCACACCTTATCGAATAACTCAGAGCGCCTCGACGTCGGCGATGAAAGCCTGAATGGCTTCTTCCGGGACGAGCTTCTTGCTGCGAACCAGATTCACGATGTCACCAACGGTCTTCTTGTAGAAGAGCTTCAGGGGGTACTTGGTCAGGCTCGGAACGGACTTCATCATGACTTCCTTGCCATTCATGTCCTCGATGAACGTCTTAACACTCAGCGTTTTGTAATCCATAATATGTTCTCCTTTCAATTTTGAACACATTGGCCATTTCCCCAAATCCCAATTGAAATGGCTTCGTTGTTCAAAGATTAACGCTTTTTGGGTATTTTGTCAAGTATGTCGGGAAATTTTCTTCGCCTTCCCGTCAATTTTCATCCAGTAATCAACGCTCTGTTGTGCAGTATTTGCGCACAAGCAAAAAAATGTGTGTCAGGAAAGTGTACGTGCCGCCGCTGAATAGAATGACCTCAGGCAGAAACGGAGGGCTGAAAATGCTGTACAGTACCCTGATGCTGATGATGAGCAGTGCATTTTTGATGCTGCGTCTGAGCCCCGGCGGGTCATTTCCGCGTCCGCTGAGCGAGGCCGAAGAGCGCAAGTATCTCGAGGCATGGCTGCAGGGCGATCTGGAGGCGCGCAACGTGCTCATCGAGCGCAACCTGCGGCTGGTGGCGCACATCATCAAGAAATACTACACGCATTACGACGATACGGACGACCTGATCTCGATCGGCACGATCGGGCTCATCAAGGGCATCAACACCTACCGTCCGGATAAGGGCGTGCGCCTTGCGACCTACGCCAGCAAGTGCGCGGAAAACGAGATCCTGATGTATTTTCGCAGCACACGCAAAAACGCAGCCGAAACGCTGCTCTCAGACGCGCTCGACACGGACGGCGACGGCAACAGTCTGTCGCTCCTCGACATCCTGTCCGAGGATGAGGACATGGACGCCCGCCTGCAGTCGGACGAGATGTGTCAGGCGCTGCGGCGCTGCATCGGCGAGGTGCTCGATGCGCGCGAGCGCGAGATCATCCGCCTGCGCTATGCCATTGGCGGCGGTGAACCGCTGACGCAGCGCGAGACCGCGCAGCGCTGCGGCATCAGCCGCTCGTATGTGTCACGCATCGAGAAAAAAGCCATCGAAAAGCTGCGCACCGCCCTGCTGGCGGCCGGTTACTGACCGCGCGGCGTTGACAAACCGGTCGAAACAAGGTAGAATTGCAAAGATATGAGGGAGATGATACCATGGCGGATCAAACGCACAATGCGGGCGTACACACGCACGTGGACGAAAACGGGAACGTGATCACCCACTGCCACGACGGCGAAGTGCATATGCATGAACATGACCACGCGCACAGCCACGGGCATGGACACACCCACACCCATACGCAGACCAAGGCGGTCATCAATCGTCTGGCGCGCGCGATCGGCCATCTGGAGTCGGTCAAGCGCATGGTCGAGGATGGGCGTGACTGCGCCGAGGTGCTCATCCAGCTTGCAGCCGTGCGCTCGGCGCTGAACAACACGGCGAAGATCATTCTGAAAGATCACATCGACCACTGTCTGACCGACGCTGTGGAGAGCGGCGACCAGCAGTCCATCGACGAGCTGAATCTCGCGATCGAAAAGTTCATGACCTGAACACCAAAGCAGCCCTCCGCCGCACGGCGGAGGGCTGCTTTGCTTCCGGCACAGCAAGAAAGGACGCATCCAAAGCGGATGCGTCCTTTTTAGAGCAAATCAATGCTGCACTTTTTCCACTGAGAGGACCGAGCCGGTCATCTGGTCGACAGCCACGACATAGCGCGGGTGGAAGTAGTACACGGTCGTGAGCGTTACGCGGTAAACGGGCTGTACGCCGCTCTCATCGAGCTGCACGTCCCACGCGGCGAGGTCGCGCTCCGAGATGCCGGCCGCCGCAATGGCGATCTTCAGCGCCTGCTCCTGCGTGACCGGGCCCGCAGGCGGGGTCGGGGTAGGCGTCGGTGTCGGCACCGGCGTCGGACTCGGGGTAGGCGTCGGCATCGGTGTCGGTGTCGGCGTCGGGCTCGGGGTGGGTATCGGCGTCGGCGTCGGGCTCGGGGTAGGCATCGGCGTAGGTGTGGGCTGCGGCATCACGGGGGCAGGCTGCGGCTTTACAGGAGCCGGCTGCGGCCCGAGCGGTTCGTCACCCGCCAGGCGGCAGATCTCTGCCGTGCGTGCGTCAACGCTGCACACATAGTGATGCTCGCCGTCCGTGAGCACGAATTCCATGACCATTTGGCCGTCTATGAGCGTGAAGCGCATGCTGGCCTGCGTGACGCTGTCCGCATCCAGACCGCAGCAGGCGAGCGCCGCATCCATGGCCTGATCATATGGGATATATGCACCGGTGCTCGCAGCACCGATCGAGATCATGTCGCCAAGCGCCACCTGATTGGACGCCGCGAGAATGTTCAGGTCGTTGATCGGCAGCACCGCCAGCGTCTCGCCGGTGAGATCCCCCACCTGCGCGCTGATCTGCCGGATGAGCATCGCCTTTCCCGCACTGACGCCCATGGCAGCAGCGTCGGCCTCCAGCGCGGGATCCGGCTCCAGCACCTGTGCCAGAACGGCGGGCTCGAGACCGCAATCTGTCTGCGCGTCCTCCACGGCGGCAGCCAGCCGGTCACACAGACGCGCGTCGCCCTTGCCGGCCTCGACCGTGACGAGGATCGAGTTGGTATCCGCCGAGACATAGCCGTCTGCCTGCAGCTCGGCAACGATCGCATCGGCCGCCGTCTGCAGCGGCTGGTTGCGCAGCTCCAGCTCGTCGAGCACGACCTGCGCGTCGGCATTGCACGCGCGCACGGACAGGACACGGCCGAGCTTATTGACGGTCAGCTCAATACTGGGGTTCGCGTCCAGCGTTGCGACGCCGTCGGGCGTCTGCACGGCGTAAAAACCGCCGCCGAGCACCGCCAGCAGGAACACCGCCGCCGCCGCGACCCAGCGCCGCCATGCGCCGCCGCGACGGCTGCGCTGCGGCAGCGGGACGACCGTTTCCGGCTCCGGCTGTTCGGCCGCCTGAACGCGGGCGAGGATCTTGTCCCAGGGATCCGGCGTCACGGCTGCGACATCATCACGCAGCTGCTGCAGCAGCTGCTCGTTGCACTTTTCCTGTTCAGTCAAGACCGTCACCCCCCATCGATGCGCGCAGCTTTGCCAGCGCGCGGTTGTAGCGCGAGATCGCCGTCGCCTGCGGAATGTCCAGCAGGTCGGCCACCTCCCTGTGCTTGAGGCCGGAGAGCGCGTGCAGCATCACGATCTGCCGCTCACTGTCCGTGAGCAGGCGCAGCACCTTATCAAGCACCATATGATTTTCCGTCTCCCGATAAGCGTTGTGCGGATCCTCCACATGAAACAGCTCATCAAAAGATATATTCTTATTTTCCGCCTTGCGCAGGCGCATAAGCGCCAGATTGCGCGCGATCGTCAGCAGCCACGCCATCGGCTTTCCCGACGGCTGATAGCTCGATGCCGACTGCATCACGCTCACGAACGTATCCTGCATCACGTCCTCAGCCGCCGTCGGATCGCGCAGGATCGACAGGGCGAAGCCGTAAACGGACGCGGACGTCTGGCGATACAGCACCTCGAGCGCGGCGGTGTCCCCCTCCGCAATGCGCAGGATCAGGCCGTCATCCGGCGGTCGCGCATCGGACGCACCTATATCACTTGTGCGTTTGTCGTCATTTTGCATATTCGATTACCCCACATGAGTATAATGCCTGAAAACAAATTTTAATGCATAAAAAAATGTTTTCCGAAAAATTTTCTCTAAAAAAGTGTGTTTTTCGGCACTTCCATCCTCTTAAACGAATATTCTACGTGATAAAATGCGGTTTGTAAAGCGAGTAAACTATAAAAAATTACATTCTTAGCAGATTTTACGCTTCTTTTTTCGGCGGCGCCGTTACCTCGAGCGCATGATTGAGCACTACGCCCAGAATGAGCAGCAGTCCGAACACATGAAACCAGAACAGCAGGATCACGACCGAGGCAAGCGACCCGTATACGAGTGAATACTTCGCGCTGTTGCCGATCAGCCATGAGAGCAGAATACTCATCACCACGATGCCGACGGCCGAAAACAGCGCACCGGGAAGCACGAGGTGCGGCGCCCGGCGCGGCGTGGTGAGCCGGTAGAGAACGAGGATCATCATCAGTAAAATGGCAAACAGAACCAGAAAGCGCACCCAGGTCCACGACCAGATGATGCTCACGCGCGGCATGAGCGCATCGAGCCAGAGCAGAAAGCGCTTGCCCGTCAGCATGAGCAGGACGCACAGATACAGCACCAGCAAAAACGCCACCGAGAAGACGACGCTCACGACGGTACTGCTCACGATGCCGAAGCGCTTATCGCCGTGGATCTCGCTGACGATGGCGGCCATGGCGCGAAACGCCGCCGACGCGCTTGTGATCATGACAAAGAGCGCCGCAATGAACATGACCTGACTCGTGTTGCCGGACACATAAATGAGAAACTCCGACACGAGCGCCTGCGTCTCCCGCGGGAGCACGAGCGTCTCCACAATGCGCAGCACGGCGGTCGGGTCACGCAGGATGAGCGCAAGCAGGTCGTACATGCAGATAATGACCGGAAACAGCGCCATGACCATGTAATAGGCGATCTCAGCCGCCGAACGCGTCACGCGGCGGGTCAGAAATGTGTCGGCCATGGTCGTGAGGACGCGGGTAATGCGCCAGTCTTTCAATCGACTGCCTCCTCTCGCAGAATACAAAAACCGCCTTCACAAGGAGCGAAGGCGGTTTTGGACAGATGATGAAGCTTACTTGGAGTTGAAGATCTTGAAGATGCTGTCAAACGGATCTTCCTCCGCGGGTGCAGCAGCATCCGCAGCCGGAGCAGCAGCCGGGGCGGCAGGTGCAGCGGCCGGAGCCGGAGCGGCAGCCGGAGCAGCCGTGGCCGCAGTCGCAGCGGCGGTGTACATACCGGCGGCAGGTGCAGCAGCCGGAGCGGCAGCGGCGGCCGGAGCAGCCTCCGCCTGCGCCTTGCCCGGCTCGTCAAAGCCGGTGGCGATGACGGACACGCGGATCTCGTCGTCGAGCGAGGGGTCGAAGCTCGCGCCGAAGATGATGTTGGCGTCCGGATGCGCAGCCTCCTGAACGAGGTTGGCAGCGGTCTCGACATCCTCCAGGCCCATATCCTCGGAGCCGGTGATGTTGATGAGCACGCCGCGCGCGCCGTTGATCGACGTCTCCATGAGCGGGCTCGCAACGGCCATGCGGGCAGCGTCCTCCGCCTTGCCCTTGCCGGCGGCGCGGCCGACGCCCATGTGGGCAAGGCCGGCGTCCTTCATGATGGCCGTCACGTCCGCGAAGTCCAGGTTGATGAACCCGGTGTCGCGGATCAGGTCGGAGATGGACTGCACCGCCTGGCGCAGCACGTCGTCCGCGATCTCGAAGGCGTTGGCAAAGGTGATCTTCTGGTCGGTGGCGTATTTCAGGCGCTCGTTGGGGATGATGACAAGGGAATCCACCTTGCTGCGCAGCTCCTCGATGCCCTGCTCCGCCTGGGTCATGCGGCGGCGACCCTCAAAGCCGAAGGGCTTCGTCACCACACCCACGGTGAGGATACCGGCCTCTCGCGCGATCTCCGCCACCACAGGGGCTGCGCCGGTGCCGGTGCCGCCGCCCATGCCCGCGGTGATGAACACCATGTCGGTGTTCTCCAGCGCCTTGGCCATCTGGTTGCGGCTCTCCTCGGCGGCCTTGCGTCCCACGTCGGGGTTGGAGCCTGCGCCCTTGCCGCCGGTGAGCTTCTCGCCGATCTGAATTTTATAGGTAGCGCTGGAAGCATTCAGCGCCTGCTTGTCCGTATTCACGGCCACAAAATCCACGCCCTGCGCGCCGCTGCGTACCATGCGGTTGACCACATTGTTGCCGCCGCCGCCCACGCCCACGACCTTGATGCTGACAACATTTTCCGGGCCTGTCTCCAATCCAAAAGCCATGTCTGCTCCTCCTGCCATAATTTGTATGAAAATGGGGAATAATCCCCGCCAAAGTGCCATATATTGTATTGTATTACGAATCAGCGCAAGCGTCAAGTGAAAGCACTTAATTTGCGAAAAAACTTTTCGACTCCGTCATTCCGGGATGAACCGCGCCTTGCCCTCCTGCATCATGTTGATGACGCCCTTTTCGTTGGCCTCCAGCTTTTCCACCACCGCCAGCAGATAGTCCAGCTTGTAGCCGTAGTCCGCGTCCCAGGGGAAATACACGTTGAACCGCCCCAGATAGCCCAGCGTCAGCTGCGCCGGGTCGCCCATGTCGATCAGCGTCACGTCGCCGCCCATGCCGCGCTCGTCCAGCGCCTGCATCAGCGCCAGCAGCTGCGTCAGCGCCAGCTCCTGTCCCTCCGCCGCCTGTGCGGGCTGTCCCACCACCGGCTCCACCAGCGTAAGACCCTTGACCTGTATCCGCTTTTTGGCTGCGCTGGCCGCCACGTCGTCCACGATGGTTCCCGTGTCGCACAGCAGATAGGCCTTGCCGTCCTGCACGATGGCCGCCGGGTCGGTACACTCGGTGACGATGATGCGCAGACCGTCCGGCATATCCCGGCGGAACTGCACTGTCTCGATATAGGGCAGTGCGGCGCGGATGCGCTCCGCTGCCCGGTACTTGTTCATCAGGAACATGTTGTCCCCCACCTGCACCTCCGCCGCGTCGATGATCTCCTGGGCGGAGTAGCGCTGGCTGCCGCTGACGTCGATGGTGCGTATACGGAAAAACAGCGTCAGAGCCAGAGCGATGGCAGTGCAGATCAGCACAAAGGCCAGCAGCTTGTAGAGGAAGCTCAGGCTCCCTCTCCGCCGCTTGTGGTTGTACCGTTTACGCCTTGCCATCGTTCCGACTCCTCCGCTGCTTTGCTGTCAGTTTTCCTCTGTAATGTGTGCGCCCAGCGCCCGCAGGTGGGCGGGCAGTTCCTCATAGCCCCGGTGGATGTGCCCCACGCCCTGCACGGTGGTAATGCCCTCTGCGGCCAGCCCCGCCGTTACCAGCGCGGCTCCGCCCCGCAGGTCGGTGGCCACCACCTCCGCGCCGTGGAGGCGCTCCACGCCGCACACCACCGCCACGCGACCCTCCGTGCGGATATCCGCGCCCATGCGGATCAGCTCCGGCACATGGCGATAGCGGCTCTGAAAAATATTCTCCACGAACACGGTGGTGCCCCGGCTTTGCAGCAGGGCGGCCATGAAGATGGCCTGACAGTCCGTGGGAAAGCCCGGATAGGGCGTGGTCTGCACCGGCGGCACCGCCCGCAGCGGCTCCGTCCGCGTCAGGCGTATGTAGTCCGCGCCGCAGTCCACCCGGCACCCGGCCTGCCGCAGCGCCGTCGTCACCGCTGCCAGCTGCCGGTGCTCCGTGTTCCGCAGGGTGATATCGCCGCCTGCGGCCGCCGCCGCGCAGAGATAGGTGGCCGTCACGATCCGGTCGGATATCACCCGGTGGGCGCAGCCGTGGAGCGGGCGCCCCGGCGATACGGTGATGACCGAGCCGCCTGCGCCCCGCACCTGCGCGCCCATGGCGCACAGAAACTCCTGCAGGTCGGCGATCTCCGGCTCCCGCGCCGCGTTGCAGATCACCGTGTCGCCCTCTGCGCCGCAGGCGGCCAGCATGGCGTTCTCCGTAGCGCCCACGCTGGGCGTAGCCAGCACGATCTGGCAGCCCCGCAGGTGCGCCGCCCGGCACCGCAGGGTGCCTCCGGCGTCGGATATATCCGCGCCCAGCGCCCGCAGCGCCGACAGGTGCAGGTCGATGGGGCGGGGCCCCAGCTCACAGCCGCCGGGATAGCTCAGCTCCGCCCAGCCGCACCGCGCCAGTATCGCCCCTAAAAAGATCACCGATGAGCGCATCCGCCGCATCAGCGACTGGGGAATGTCGCACCGCGTCAGGGTGCGGCTGTCCACCAGCAGGTCGTCGTCCTCCCAGACCACGGTGCAGCCCAGATACCGCAGGATGTCCGCCGCCGAGTCCACATCGCTCAGGTGCGGACAGCCCTCGATGCGGCACACGTCCCCGCTCAGCAGCGACGCGGCCAGAATAGGCAGCGCACTGTTCTTCGCGCCCTGTATGACCGTTTCGCCCCGCAGCGGCGTGCCGCCCTGTATGGTGATGATACCCATATATGCCCTCCCTTTCCCGTATCCAACAGCTATGCCATTGTATGTGGGAACAGGGGAGGGAGGTGCCTGCCCTACTTCACCAGCGCCATGACCGTGTCATAGATGCGCTCCGTGGCGTCGGGGATACCCAGCTCCTTCATGGCTCGCGCCATGGAGGAGCGCTTTTCGCTGTCGGAGAGAATGGCGCTCACGGCGTCATACAGCCCGCCGCCGGTGGCCTCCGGCTCCGTGATGACCACGGCGCCGCCGTGAGTCTCCAGCAGCCGGGCGTTCTTCTCCTGATGGTTGTTGGTCACATAGGGGGACGGCACCATCACCGTGGGCTTGCCCAGCGCCGTCAGCTCGCTGATGGTAGAGGCCCCGGCGCGGCACAGCACCACGTCCGCCGCCGCCATCACCACGTCCATGTCGTAGATATACTGCCGCACGTCCAGACGCGGGGAGCGGGGCAGACCCAGCTCCCGCAGCTTCTGCTCCATGACCGGCCAGCTGCCCTTGCCCGCCGCGTGGATGTGGCGGAAGGGGTAGCCCTCCGCGTCCTCCCGGCGGAAGAAGTCCACCATGGCCTCGTTCATGTGGCTGGCGCCCAGACTTCCCCAAAAGGATACCACAAGGGGCGCGTCGTCGTCAAAGCCCAGCTTTTTCCGCGCCTCCTCCCGGCTCAGCCGGAAGAAATCGCCCCGCACCGGCGTGCCGGTGACGGCGATGCGCTCCGGGTGCCGGTAGTGCTGGCGGCAGTCCTCGAAGCCCACCATGATGACGCCGGCGTACTCCTCCAGCATCTTCGTGGTCAGACCGGGTACCATATTGCTCTCGTGTACGGCGGTGGGGATGTGCGCCTTGGCCGCCGCCTTCACCATGGGATAGCTGGCGTAGCCGCCGGTGCCCACCACCAGATCGGGCTTGAAATCCCGCAGGATGGCTCTGGCCTCCCGCCCGGAGCGCAGCAGCACCCGCGCTGTGTGCAGGTTGTGGCGGATGCCCTCGGCGTTCAGCTTCCGCTGGAAGCTGCTGACCTCCACGGCGGCGTAGTTGTACCCCGCCTTGGCTACCAGCTCCCGCTCCATGCCCGTGGGCGTGCCCACGAACAGCACGGCGGTGTCCGGATCCTTTTCCCGCATATAGCCCGCCAGCGCCAGCGCCGGATTCACATGTCCCGCGGTGCCGCCGCAGGTAAATATCACTCTCATACGGTTGCTCCTGCCAGCCGCCTTGGGCGGCTTATACCTAAAAATTCGATACGTTCTGTATTTTCTGCGACAAATAATACGAATTGTTGTCGGATTCTGCGCTTTTATCCCGCCCGTGCCGCGGGCATCTGCCGCGATACGCTCAGCACGATGCCCATCTCCACCAGCTGCAGGCACAGTGCCGTGCCGCCGTAGCTGAAGAAGGGGAGGGAGATGCCCGTGGTGGGCACGAAGCCGGACACCACGGCGATGTTCAAAAATGTCTGCAAGGCCAGATGGGTCATCACGCCCACCACCAGCAGCGCGCCGAAGCGGTCGCGGGCATGGAGGGCGATCCAGAAGCCCCGGAGGATCAGCATGGAGAAGATCAGCATGATAACGCACGCGCCGATCAGCCCCAGCTCCTCGCACACCACGGAAAAAATGAAGTCGTTGTACTGCTCCGGCAGGTACAGGAACTTCTGCCGTCCCCGGCCCAGTCCCACGCCCAGCAGGCCGCCGGAGCCGATGGTGATCAGGCTCTGCGCCAGCTGGTAGCCGTCGCCGTAATAGTCCTCCCACGGGTTGTGCCACATCTCGATGCGCGCCGCGCCGTATCGGATGACGCCGGCCTCCGCCAGCTTCACAAACAGGAAGCCCAGTGCGCTGACGCCGGTGACGCCCACCGCCACCAGCCAGCCCTGTATGCCGCCCACGATCATTAGCACCGCGCCGGTGGCAAAGATCAGAACGGTGCCCGACAGGTGCGGCTCCAGCATCATCAGCACGCCGATGACCGCCAGCAGCGCCACATAGGGCAGTATGCCCTGCCGCCACGTCAGCATCTTCTCCCGCTTTTTCGAAATGGTGTCGGAGAAGTAGACGATGACCGCTAACTTGGCGATCTCCGACGGCTGGAACTGGAACACGCCCCGGATGCCCAGCCAGCGGGTGGCTCTGTTGGAGGTGATGGCCAGCGGGTTGTGGGGGATGATGACCAGTATCAGCAGAAACAGCGCCAGTCCCACCAGCAGCCGTCCCGCGCCGCGCCAGCGCTGGTAGTTGATCTTGCTGACAACGAACATGGCCACAAGACCGATGACCGCGAAGATGGCCTGCCGCTTGAAGTAGTAGGTGCCGTCGCCGGTGTCGTAATAGGCGCGGGGAAAGCTGGCGGAGAACAGCATGATAAGGCCGATAGCCGTCAGCAGCAGCGTCAGGATCAGGAAGGGGAGATCCATCTGCCCGCGGGCGGCTTCCTTATGTCTGCGCTCCACCTGGCGCATCCGTTCCTGCTGCGCCTTGCGCGCCTGCTGTTCCGCTCGGGTCATGGTATCCCTCCTTTCCCATAAAAAACAGTGCGCGAACCCGGAGGTTCAGCCTGCAAAAAACCCGTCCCTGTCATTCCGAGGAGCGAAGCGACGTGGGAATCCGTTCTCCTATACCTGGGAATACGGATTGCCGCGCCGGTTTGAGAACTGGCTCGCAATGACAGATCACTTTGATAATCTCAGAAGGTAAAGCGGTACCGCACCGCGAAGAAGGCGATAACGCAGAACACGGTGCTGACGGCGGTGAACACCGCCACCACCTTCGTCTCCTTCCAGCCGCACATCTCAAAGTGATGGTGCAGCGGCGCCATCTTGAAGATGCGCTTGCCGTGGGTCAGCTTGAAATAGCCCACCTGGATGATGTCACTGAGCGTCTCGCAGATATACACGATGCCCACCAGTATCAGCACCAGCGGCATGTCGTAGGCGAAGGCCAGCGCCGCCACCGCGCCGCCCAGAAACAGGGAGCCGGTGTCGCCCATGAACACCTTGG
>ENA-OUOU01001057-OUOU01001057.1-human-gut-metagenome-genome-assembly--contig:-NODE-1057-length-15059-cov-3.650760_pt1 | contig 15059 bp, 9 predicted proteins | sample MGYA00237936_ERZ548765 | MGnify/ENA primary metagenome ERZ548765 (study PRJEB26490, sample SAMN05356889) | human gut metagenome | biome: terrestrial biome; feature: human-associated habitat; material...
CTGACGTTCAATTTCAAGGGCGCGACCAGAAGGTCAGCGCCCTTTCATTTCACGTTACCTTGCTCGCTTAGGGTCGTTTTCGCTGACGTTGCCAAGACATTGGCGTCAACATGGTTGGCGTTGGCGATGGCGCGCTGGTCAATCCTTACAGCTCGTACAGCGTGGTGAACTTGTCCTGCAGGTAGCTGCAGTAGTAGCGGGCGTCAAAATCCATGCCGCAGGCACCCTTGATGAGTTCCGGCGCGTCCTTGGCGCGGCCCCACTGCCAAATGTGCTCGCCGAGCCAGGCGCGGACGGGTGTCAGGTCGCCGCTCGCGCAGGCGCTGGTAAGGTCGACACCGTCGCGGCACATGGCCGGCACAAACATGGCATCGTAGGCGCTACCCAGCGCATACGTGGGGAAGTAGCCAAACGAACCGCCGCTCCAATGCGTATCCTGCAGGCAGCCGTGCGTGTCGTCGGGAACGGGAATGCCCAGGTACTCGTCCATAAAGCGATTCCAAAGCGCGGGGATGTCCTTGGCCGCAGCCTCGCCGGCAAACAGCATGCGCTCGATCTGGTAGCGCACCATAATATGCAGCGGGTAGGTGAGCTCGTCGGCCTCGGTACGGATCAGCGACGGCTGGGCGATGTTCACGGCGTGGTAGAGCGCATCTTCGTCCACGTTGCCGTAGACCTCGGGCGCGTGACGGCGCAACACCTCGAGCAGCGGCCCCATAAAGGCGCGGCTGCGGCCAACGGTGTTCTCAAAGAAGCGGCTCTGGCTCTCGTGGATGCCCATGGAGGTGCCGCCCTCCAAGCACGTGCGCGCGTAGGCGGGATTGACGCCCAGCTCGTACATGGTGTGCCCCGCCTCGTGGATGATGCTGTAGACGTTGGAGATGCAGTCGTCCTCGTAGATGTGCGTCGCGATGCGCGCATCACCCACGGCAAAGCCCTCGCTAAACGGATGCTCGGTAAAGGCAAGCGTGGTGTCGTCCAGGTCCAGGCCGACAAGCTTCATAAGGTCGAAGCTCATGGCGCGCTGGGCGGCCTCGGGCACGCGGGCGTGCAAAAAGTCGGCAGCGGGCTGCTGGCCGCGCTCGCCGATGGTGTGCACGAGCGGCACGACCGTGGCCTTGACCTCATCGCAAAACGCGTCGAAGCTCTCGGTGGAAAGGCCGCGCTCGTACTGGTCGAGCCACACGTCGTATGGGTCGCGCTTGGGGTCCATGAGCTCGGCCTGATGCTTAAGTTGGGCGACGATTCTATCCACATAGGGCTCAAAGCTCGCCCAGTCATTGGCCGTCTTGGCCTTGTGCCACACGGCGTCGGCCTCGCAGGTGAGCCTGGTCCAGGCCTCGGCTTCTTCGGTGGGAATGGCGCTTGCCTCGCGCTGGTCGCGGCCGAGCACGCGGATCTCGTCGAGCAGCTGCGGGTCGTCGATCTTGCCGCCGGCGACGGTCTCGCGTGCTAACGAGCGTACGAGCTCAACGGACTTCTCGCTGGTCAACAGCTTGTGATGTTCGCCGGCAAGGGTGCCCATAGCATCGGCGCGGGCCGCGGCGCCGTTGGCGGGAGCAATGGTCGCGCCGTCAAACTCGGCAATCTTGAGCAGGTACTCGCGGGTCCACAGTTTGCCTTCGAGCTTGCGGAATTTTTTGACGGCCTTATCGACCTTTATGCCTTTGGGCGTCTTGTCCGCTGCGGCCTTGGCCTTCTTATCGAGTTTCTTTCCCATACCGTATCCTTAATCTCGCAGGCCGAGCGCCGCCGGCGGGTGCGCGGCCAGTTTGCACAGCTACCTGCCTTGTACCCAGCACGAACAAAACGGAACGCGGCGATATGCTCGCAGAATGTGTTATCCTATAGCCCAATGCGTTGACGGAGAGGGTTTTGCCCGTCGCGTCGCCGGCAAGAGAGGGAAGGTCATGGGCTGCAAGCCTTCCTGCGGTGGCAAGGGCCAAGCGTTCACTCCCGAGCAGCGACCTCAACGGGCGCGCGGCTAGCGGCGGCGAAGCCCCAGTAGGGAAGCCGTGAGCCTCGCGACAAGGGGCACAGAGTGGGCGCGGCGGGCCAGACATCCGCCGGGTCAAACAAGGTGGTACCGCGGAATTCAACCGTCCTTGGGCAATGCACATGCCCGAGGACGGTTTTTTTGTTACCGAACCGGGCCGCGTTTTCGCAACGCCAAGTGGCATCGGTCGCCCCGGCAAGCGAATGCGCGAGAGACGAAAGGGAAGACATGAGTCTGATTGATGATCTGGTCAAACTCGAGGAAGAGGCCAAGGAGCTCGTCGCAGGCGCCGACGACGCCGAGAAGCTCGAGGCCGCGCGCGTCGCGCTGCTGGGTCGCAAGGGCCGCATCACCGGCCTCATGCGCATGATGGGCAAGCTCGCCCCCGAGGACCGTCCCGTTATGGGCAAGCGCGCCAACGAGATGCGCCAGCTGATCGAGGGCATGCTCGACGAGCGCACGACCGAGATGAAGGCCGCCGCCCTTAAGCACGCACTCGAGCACGATGCCGTCGACATCACGCTGCCGGGTATCCGTCCGCAGATCGGTCACCAGCACCTGATCAAGCAGATCATCGAGGAGGCCGAGGACATCTTCTGCGGTATCGGCTATACCGTCGAGTCTGGCCCCATGGTCGATACCTCCTACTACAACTTCACCGCGCTCAACGCCCCCATGGATCACCCGAGCCGCTCGGCCCGCGATACCTTCTACGTGGTCGACAACAACCCCGGCAGCGTCGCGCACCCCGAGGCTCACGCCCACGGCGAGTCCGACGTGCTGCTGCGCACCCAGACTTCGGGCGTGCAGATCCACACCATGGAGTCGCAAAAGCCGCCCATCTACATGATCTGCCCGGGCACCGTCTACCGTCCCGACACGGCCGACGCCTGCCACCTGCCGCAGTTCAACCAGATCGAGGGCCTGGTCGTCGACGAGGGCATCACCTTTGGCGACCTTAAGGGCACGCTCGACTACTTTGTTAAGTGCATGTTTGGCGAGGACCGCAAGACGCGTTACCGCCCGCACTTCTTCCCCTTCACCGAGCCTTCCTGCGAGGTGGACGTGAGCTGCCACGTCTGCGGCGGCAAGGGCTGCAACTTCTGCAAGCACAGCGGCTGGATCGAGATCCTGGGCTGCGGCATGGTCGACCCCAACGTCCTGATCAACTGCGGCATCGACCCCGAGAAGTACACCGGCTTCGCCTTTGGTATTGGCGCCGAGCGCGTCGCGGCCCTGCGCTACGACCTGCCCGACCTGCGCACGTTGATGACTGGTGACATGCGTTTCCTCAACCAGTTCTAGAACGCTTTCTTCTTAGTTGCAGTTTCCGGCTCAAAGCCGCATTTATGAAAGGAGACCAGTTAGATGCGCGTTTCTTACGACTGGCTCAAGACCATGATCGATATTCCGGAGGATCCCAAGACCCTTTCGGACGAATATATCCGTACCGGCACCGAGGTCGAGGCGATCGACACCGTGGGCGAGTCCTTCGACCACGTGGTGACTGCCAAGGTGCTCACCAAGACCCCACACCCCGATAGCGACCACATGTATGTGTGCTCGGTCGACGTGGGTGACAAGAACCTCGACGCCGACGGCAACCCCGCCCCGCTGCAGATCGTCTGCGGCGCGCAGAACTTCGAGGCCGGCGACCACATCGTCACGGCCATGATTGGCGCTGTGCTTCCCGGCGACGTCAAGATCAAGAAGAGCAAGCTTCGCGGCGTCGTGTCCATGGGCATGAACTGCTCTGCGCGCGAGCTCGGCCTGGGCGGCGACCACTCCGGCATCATGATCCTGCCCGAGGATACGCCCTGCGGCATGCCGTTTGCCGAGTACGTGGGCTCGAGCGACACCGTGCTCGACTGCGAGATCACGCCCAACCGTCCCGATTGCCTGTCCATGATCGGCATGGCCCGCGAGACCGGCGCCATTTTTGATCGCGATTTCCACGTGGAGCTGCCCGCCATCAAGGCGGAGACCGGCCGCGCGACCGATGACGAGCTTTCGGTCGAGATTGCCGACGAGGGCCTGTGCGACCGCTACGTTGCCCGCATCGTGCGCAACGTCAAGGTCGGCCCGTCGCCCGACTGGATGGTCAAGCGCCTTAACGCCCTGGGCGTGCGCCCGCACAACAACATCGTCGACATCACCAACTATGTGATGATGCTCACTGGTCAGCCGCTGCACGCCTTTGACCTCGACACCTTTGCCGAGCGCGATGGCAGGCGCCGCGTGGTCGTTCGCGCCGCCCAGCAGGACGAGAAGTTCACGACGCTCGACGGCGAGGAGCGTACGCTCGACGCCGGCATGGGTCTCATCACCGACGGCGAGCGTCCTGTGGCGCTGGCCGGCGTTATGGGTGGCATGGATTCCGAGATCGAGGACGACACCGTCGACGTGATGGTCGAGAGCGCCTGCTTCAACGCCGGCCGCACCTCGCACACCAGCCGCGACCTGTCGTTGATCTCGGACGCTTCCATTCGTTTTGAGCGCCAGGTCGACGAGACCGGCTGCGTGGACGTCGCCAATGTGACGTGCGCGCTCATCGAGGAGATAGCCGGCGGCGAGGTCGCCCCCGGCTATGTGGACGTGTTCCCCGCGCCCAAGACCATCGACAGCATTAAGCTGCGTTTGGCCCGCGTGCGCGCCATCTGCGGTGCCGACATCGAGCCCGACTTTATCGAGCGCTCGCTCACCCGCCTGGGCTGCACCGTCGAGCGCGACGGCGAGGACTTTATGGTCACCCCGCCGAGCTTCCGTCCCGACCTGCCGCGCGAGATTGACCTGATCGAGGAGGTCCTGCGCCTGTGGGGCATGGGCCGCGTGACGGCGACCATCCCGGCTGCCAAGAACCATATCGGCGGCCTGACCCGCGAGCAGAAGCTTACCCGCAAGGTTGGCGAGATCCTGCGCGCCTGCGGCCTCAACGAGACCACGACCTTTGGCTTCGCCGCCCCGGGCGACCTGGAGAAGATCGGCATGTCCACCGAAGGTCGCGGCTGCCCCGTGGTGCTCATGAATCCGTTGGTCGCCGAGCAGACCGAGATGCGCCGCTCGTTGCTGCCGGGTCTGCTGCAGTCTGTGGCCTACAACGAGGCCCACGGCACGCCCAACGTGCATCTGTACGAGGTCGGCAGCCTGTTCCATGGCCGCGAGAACGCCAGCCTGCCCAAGGAGACCAAGTCCGTGGCGGGCGTGCTGTCGGGCCAGTGGAGCGAGCAGTCCTGGAACATGAAATACCGCAAGCTGCGCTTCTTCTATGGCAAGGGTATCGTGGAGGAGCTGCTTGCCCAGCTGCGTATCGAGAAGGTTCGCTTCCGTCCCGTCGAGGGCGAGAGCTATGCCTTCTTGCAGCCGGGTCGCGCGGCCGAGGTTCTGTCCGGCGGCACCGTGCTGGGCTGGGTCGGCGAGATCCACCCCGAGGCGCGCGAGGCTATGGGCATTGACGAGGTCGTCGTCGCCTTTGAGCTCGACTTGGATAAGCTGATCAAGGGCGCCCGCAACCAGGAGAACTACCGCGAGTTCTCGCAGTACCCGGCCGTCGAGCACGATCTGGCTATCGTGGTCGATAACGCTGTGACCTGCGAGGACCTTGAGCGTCGCATCACCAGCGCCGGCGGCAAGCTGCTCGAGGGCGTGCGCCTGTTCGACGTCTATCGCGATCCGGTCCGCGTGGGCGTGGGCAAGAAGTCCATGGCCTTTGCGCTCACGTATCGCTCTGACGACCACACGCTCACCAGCGAAGAGGTCGAGAAGGCGCACCAGAAGATCGTCACCAAGGTGTGCAAGGGCGTAAACGGCGAGGTCCGCGGCTAGGATTGCTTGCGGCTTGGGCTGACGCGCAAGGCAAGGGCAGGGACACAGCCGAGTCGACACGGGCGGTGCCATGACGGCGCCGCCCGTCACCTTTCATCTGTGACGCATGTGTTACAAAACGGCGTGCTGCTTTGTTGGCGGCACGCCGTTTGCTATGATTGCCCGCGGCGTGTTACGAATCAGACAATACGTAACACTGGCGATATGGTTCAAACGGCACCGCAATTCCGCGTGCCGAAATCTAGGAGGCATCAGATGCACATTCCAGATAATTACCTATCCCCGCAGACCGATGCCGTCATGGCGGTGGCGATGGTCCCCGTATGGGTCCACTGCATTAAGAAGGTGCGCGCCACGCTCGACCGCGAGCACATGGCCTTCCTGGGTATTTGCGCCGCCTTCTCCTTTTTGCTCATGATGTTCAACGTGCCGCTGCCTGGCGGCACCACGGGCCACGCCGTCGGCGGCGCCCTCATCGCGCTGCTGCTGGGCCCGGAGGCCGCGACTATCGCGGTTTCTGTTGCTCTGGCCCTGCAGGCGCTGCTTTTTGGCGACGGCGGCATCCTGTCCTTTGGTGCCAACTGCTTTAACATGGCCTTTGTGTTGCCGTTTGTGGCCGCCATCGTGTTTCGCGCGCTCAACAGCCGTCTGCACGACAAGAGCTGGGGCACCTCGGTTTCTGCCATCGTGAGCGGCTGGGTCGGCCTGTGCGTGGCGGCCCTGTGCGCGGCCATCGAGTTTGGTATTCAGCCTATGCTCTTCACCAACGCGTCCGGCGCCCCGCTGTATTGCCCCTTCCCGCTGTCGATTGCCATTCCCGCCATGTTGATCCCGCATATGCTGGTGGCCGGTGTGGTCGAGGGCGTGGCGACTGCCGCGATCTACGCATTCATTAAGAAGACGGCGCCGAGCATTATCGTCGGGCCCGAGGCCGTTGACGGCCAGCTTGCTGCCAATGGCGCTGCCGCCAAAAAGATCTCGCTGATCCCCACGCTTATCCTGGTTGCCGTACTTGTCGTTGCCACGCCGCTGGGCTTGCTCGCTACTGGTGACGCCTGGGGCGAGTGGGACGGCGAGGGCGCCGCGACCGCTGTTCAGGAGGCTGGCGACGACAGCTTGCAGGCTTCGGTCGGCCTGGATGCCCCGACCTTTGCCGATTCGTTGCCCACGGGCGATTACCTGCAGGCCTATTCCGAGGAGCAGGGTTTTGGCTTTGCCGGCCAGGCTGCCATGTATATCCTCTCCGGCGTGATTGGCGTGGCGGTGCTCACCATCGTATTCCGTCTTGTTTCGCTGACGGCAAAGGAAAGCGGGTCCCATGCAAACGGTCGAGCTGCCTAGCTGGCTCGCGGCCCAAGAGCGATACGAGCCCACGGGCGCTCGGCATCGCGTCATGCAAAAGAACGTCCTACACCTGGCGAGCCTGCTCGAGCGGGTTCGCCTGGGCGGCGGCGCACACGAGGGCGGGTCGATCATCGACCGCGCCCTTTCTTCCGTTTCGGCGCCGGTGCGCCTGCTCGGCATGCTCGTCTGTATCCTGTGCGTGTGTTTGACGCAAAGCCCGCTGTACCTGATGCTGATGGCGGCGATCGCGCTGGTGTTGATCGCTGTGCGCCCCGCGCGCGGTCTGCGGGCGACCTTTATGCCGGCGCTCGCCGCCGCGGGATTTGCCGTGGTCTTGGCGCTGCCGGCCCTGCTGCTGGGCGCTTCCGCCACGATCGCCATGTTAAAGATCGCGCTCAAGACGTTCGTTAACGTGTCGCTGGTGCTGGGTGTTTCGTGGACGCTCACCTGGAGCCGCATGTCGGCGGCGCTCAAAATGCTGCACCTGCCCGACGAGGTTATCTTTACGTTTGATATGGCGCTCAAGCATATTGAGGTGCTGGGACGCACGGCGCACGATCTGTGCGAATCGGTCATGCTGCGCAGCGTCGGTTCCGCGCCTGCGGGTTTTTCGCGCACCGATTCGGTGGCGGGTATCATGGGCATGACATTTATCAAGGCGATGGAATGCAGCCGCGCGATGGATGAGGCCATGCTCTGCCGTGGGTTTGCCGGCGCGTATCCGGCGCCTGCCCGGAGCAGTCTGAGTTGGCGCGATGCGGTCTATGCGGGGATCGTGCTGTTGCTGTCGGCGCTGTGTGCGGCGCTGTAGAGTGGGCGCTGCGGCCGATGCGGATAGGGAAAGGCAACGTTTTGGCAATCGAGATGAATAGCCCTGCGGGTGTTAGGGACGCGCGCGGTGCCGGTGCTGCGCCGCTCATTGAACTGCGCGACGTGGTGTTTTCCTATGCAGGGCATACGGTGGTCGATGGCGTTTCGCTGCAGGTTCATCGCGGCGAGCTCGTTGCCCTGCTTGGTCCCAATGGCTGCGGCAAGACGACGATCATGCGGCTTATCAACGGACTTGAGGTGCCCAGCACGGGTACGTACCTGTTCGATGGTGAAACGGTCGATGCGGCTTACCTCGCCGATCCAGTGCGCTCGCAGCGCTTCCATCAGCGCGTGGGCTTTGTGTTCCAGAACGCCGACGCCCAGCTGTTCTGTGCGACCGTGGGCGAGGAAGTCGCCTTTGGCCCGGCTCAGATGGGCCTGCCGGCAGACGAGCTCGAGCGCCGCGTGCGTGACGCGATGGAGCTGTTCCAAGTTGCCGACCTCGTCGATGCTTCTCCCTATCAGCTTTCGGGCGGGCAGAAGAAGCGTGTGGCGCTGGCCGCCATCGTCTCTATGAATCCGGACATCCTGGTGCTCGACGAGCCCACCAACGGGCTCGACGAGGACTCGTGCGACATTGTTGTCGGCTTCCTTTTGGCTTATGTTGCGGCAGGCAAGACGGTGCTCATGAGTACTCATCATCAGGATTTGGTGCGCCGCCTGGAGGCTCGCGCTATTTATATCGACCGGTATCATCACGTGGTCGATGCGCCGACACCCTCGTATGGGACCGAACGTGACGCTGCCCGATAGGGGCTGCGTGGGGCGCGTGATGCGCTTGTAACGCCGCCGTGTAGGCGGCCTCGAATGGTATAGTTATCCGAGTTTTACGGGGGTGGCTATGCCAAGTTGGAATATTCATATCGCTCAGACGGAGCGCTTGCTCGCGCGTGCCGGCGCCGTTGCCGATACCGTGCGCGACCGTAATGCCTTTTTGTTTGGCTGCGTGGTTCCGGATATCTTTGTGGGCTACATGGTTCCTGGTATTGCCGATCCCATTCCATATCGTATAACGCACTTTGCCAAGCCCGAGCCGATCCCCAAGCCTCGTGAGCACGAGTTTTGGGATACCTATGTGGCCCCGCTGCTGAGCGGCGCCCCGGCTGGCGCACCGGCTGTGGCGACCTCGATCGTGGAGGAGCGCGAGCGACTCAATCGAGTTCACTATCCCCATCGCTATGAGGGAGCCGAGCCCGTGGAAGGCCCCGATACGTCTGAGTTTTCGATGGCATCCGAGGATGTGGCGCAGTCGTTGCTCGATCTAACGCTGGGCGTTTGGTCGCATCTGGTGGCCGATACCGTGTGGAACACGCGCGTGAACCAGTATCTTAAGGCGCATGGCGGCAAGCCGTGCGAGGAGTTTCGCATTAAAAAGCAGGGCGACTTTGACTGGTTTGGTAAGACGCTGGGCATCGTATCCATTCCGCGCGCGACCGATCGCCTGTATACTGCGGCGACGCGTTTTGGGCAGTATCCCATCCATAAGGAGTATGTGCTCAAGACCATCGGCGTTATGCACGAGATCGTGCGCGAAAACCCCGGCGAGCCCGACCATCCGCCATACCGCCTGCTGACCGAGGAATTCTTCGACGCAACGTTTACCGAGGTCATCGAGCTAACCGAGACGGGTTTTGCCGAGCGCGTGGCCGCTCCCGGCACGCCCGCGCTGCCCCTGATTGCTAGCTGCTAGCTGGCCGGCCCGGCAGTGAATAGCTCAACCCAATCGACAAGTAGCTCTTGCCGTAAGGTATCTTCGGCAATGCGCTCCTGTTTGGTCTTTGGGGTGTAGGAAAGTCCAGCCTTTTTATGGATGAGCTCGGCTATGTGGTCGAAGCTCTTCTTATCCTTAATCTGGCCAAAGGTAATTTGGATGACGTCGTAGCCCATGCTTGTGAGTGCGGTGGCGCGCTCGGCATCGGAGAGGCTCGCGGCTTCGCTGTCGTGGGCAGAGCGGCCTTGGCATTCCAGAATGACGCCCATGCTGTCGGTGGCGCTTTCGATGAGGATATCGGCGTAGCAGCAGGTTTTGTCATACAGCGAGCGCGCGGCGTCGCTGAGTGGGATGCGCACGTTGTTTGCGATGTTGATGCCCATGCCGCCCTCGTCGCGGGGGAGCGAGATAAGCATGGAGGTCTGTACTTCGAAGGGCGAGGCGGTCTGTCCTGTCATGCGTTCGGCGGCCCAGCGGAGCTGCTTAACACCGCGCAGGCCTGCGGCCTGCTTGGCGAACGCGGCGATATCCGCTGCGGAAAGAAGCGGCGTGCGCTTCCACAGGTTGGTATCCTTGCCGTTGACGTCGATAACCCGCTCCCAGCCGCAGTTGGGTGGAATGAGCTTAAGCGAAATAGCTTCATCAAGTTGCTGTTGCGTACGTTTGCAAGGCGTGAACACCGCGAAGGAGCTGCACATCTCATAACAAGCCATAAGCAGCTGGCTGCGTGAGACCTGCGTAGCAAGGTTGAGCAGTGTGAACTCGGGCGATGTGACATCAAACCCATGCTCAGTTTGCCTAAACGACCCGGGAGGCGGCTCTTGGGTCAGGAGGTGCGATTTAAACAGGCTTCGCGACCCGGATTGTGCCCGAGTGAATACAAGCCTGTGAAGCGGTGCGTGAAGCAGGTCTTTTACAACTGCATGACTTCCGAGGCCGCAACATCTGCGATCCATATTGCCAAGGCTAATGGCAGGGTAAAGGCCTAATACCTGCGGCGGGATACGGTGATAGTAAAAAGCGGATTGACCGCATAGCGTCAGGTCCATGACGTCCTCCTGGTCGAAATATGCTTTTGGACCGTGCGATGCCAGTGTCAATTCGGAAGTATGCGGCAAAATCTAAACCCTGTGAGTAGACCTGGCTTTTGAGGCTAGTTTATCAGGCATTTTGCTGCGAAAAAACGGGGTGTGCTCGGAGGTATCAGAATTTGCCGCATACTTCCGAAAAGCAGGTCAATCCGGCTCTTGCTAAAACGATTTAGCAGCGTCGGTTAAGGTGTGGGTTTGCCACCGGGCGAACATTTTTTGCGCTTGGGTCTTTATTCTTTGGGCCTCGAAGGGCGGATTTCGCGCTTTTGGTAAAGAAATGCGTGCGCGTTTTGCCGTGTGCCGGCAATGGCACAGAAAAAGGGCCCGGAAGGCTTCGCCTTCCGGGCCCTTTGCGATGCAAGTGTGCTTGCAAGTGCGATTTAGCGCACCTGAGCGACGTAAGCGACGTTGGTCGAGGAGACCTTGTCCTCGAGCTGGACGCTCATACGGGGGTCGCCGGCAGTAGCGACAGTCAGATCGCCCGTCTCGACATAGCCGAGCTCCTTGGCGGTTTCGATCGCCTTGACGATCGTGCCGTTGACGGTGCCCTGGGTGATCTCGGCCTGGTGCGGGATGACGCCCCAGTACATGATCATCTGCTGGACGGCCCACTCGTGGCGGGAGAACGCGCAGATCGGCATGTTGGGACGGAAGTGCGAGATCAGGCGAGCGGTACGACCGGTGGTCGTCGGCACGGTGATGCACTTGGCGCCAACGGTGGTAGCCATGTTCACAGCGGACATACCCACAACGTTGTTGACGACGCGGGTGCCGTGAGCGTCAGCCGGAACCTCGAGCGGAGCGTGAGCCGGGAGGTACTTCTCGGTCTCGAGAGCAATGCTGGCCTGCATCTTGACGGCCTCGACCGGGTACTTACCGGCAGCGGACTCGCCGGACAGCATGACGGCGTCGGTGCCGTCGTAAATGGCGTTAGCAACGTCGGCAACCTCGGCGCGCGTCGGGCGCGGGTTCTGCTGCATGGAGTCGAGCATCTGCGTAGCGGTGATAACGGGCTTGTAGGCCGCGTTGCACTTGGCGATGATCTCCTTCTGGATGTGCGGAACGAGCTCGGGCTTGATCTCGATGCCCAGGTCGCCACGGGCGACCATGATGCCGTCGGAAGCCTCGAGGATCTCGTCGAAGTTCTCGACGCCCAGGGCGCACTCGATCTTCGGGAAGATCGTCACGTGCTCGCCGCCGTTCTCGCGGCAAAGCTCGCGGATGCCGCGGACGGACTCGCCGTCACGGATGAAGGAAGCGGCAATGTAGTCGATGTTCTCGGTCAGGCCAAAGAGGATGTCCTGACGATCGCGCTCGGTGATGGCGGGCAGCGAGATATTGACGTTGGGCATGTTGACGCCCTTGCGCTCGCCGATCAGGCCGTCGTTCTTGACGACGCAGGTCATGTCCTGGCCGTCGACGGACTCAACCTCGAGGGCGACCAGGCCGTCATCGATCAGGATGAGGGAGCCCTTCTCGACCTCGGAGGGCAGAGCCAGGTAGTCGAGGGAGATGTGCTCAGAGGTGCCGTGGAAATCCTCGGACGTGGGCTGAGCGGTGACGACGATCTTATCGCCGGTCTTGACGGCAACCTTCTTGCCATCGACCAGAAGGCCGGTGCGGACCTCGGGGCCCTTGGTGTCGAGCAGGATGCCGACGGGCAGACCGAGCTCCTTGGAAATACGACGGACGCGCTCGATGCGACCGTGGTGCTCGTCGTAGGATCCGTGCGAGAAGTTAAAACGGGCGACGTTCATGCCCGCCTTGATCATCTCGCGGATGGTCTCGTCGCTATCGCAGGCGGGACCCATGGTGCATACAATCTTGGTGCGCTTGTACATTCAGACCTCCATCTGACATCGTCTTGCGCTGATAGATAAACCATAAGAAATAAAACCGAGATGATTATAACGAAATGCCGACCGAATACCCCAAAAAATCGACCGTATGCCGAATTAGAAGTTCATTTTTTGCGGAAAAACGGTATATGCAAAAACTTTACCAACCGTTCTAACCGCTGCTATCTGGGCGATATTTTAGTTTGGCGACGCACCGAAGAAAAAACGTTTTATCAATGTTGGGCATCATATGGTCTGCATCGTTGCACCCGAGCCGTGTTTCCAATTGGAATGTTTTGGCTAGACGCGCCGCTTTGGGGTACCATAGCTCCACTATCAACTGCCGCTCAGCACGGCAGCCTTGATGAGCCCTTGCCCTTCTCCTGGGAATTATGATCGGGCATCAATCTGCTGAGTGGCCCGAATCCCAGGAGGGGACTCTATATGCAAAAGGAATACCTGTCCGCCGCGGCGGAGGTACTCAGCGACCAGGGCGTCGATGAGAACCTCGGCCTGAGCAACGACGAGGCGTCGTCGCGCCTCGCCAAGACAGGCCCTAACAAGCTCGAGGAAGCCGAGAAGACGCCGTTGTGGAAGCGCTTCTTTGAGCAGATGGCCGACCCCATGGTCATCATGCTGATCGTTGCCGCCGTCATCAGTGCACTCACGGGCATGGTCAAGGGTGAGGCGGACTTTGCCGATGTCGCCATCATCATGTTCGTCGTTATCGTCAACTCGGTGCTGGGCGTGGTTCAGGAGGCCAAGAGCGAGGAAGCTCTCGAGGCACTGCAGGAGATGAGCGCCGCGCAGTCCAAGGTTCTGCGCGACGGCAAGCTCGTGCATCTGCCGAGCGCCGAGCTCGTGCCTGGCGATGTGATCATGCTCGAGGCGGGTGACTCCGTCCCGGCCGACTGCCGCGTGCTCGAGAGCGCCACGATGAAGATCGAAGAGGCCGCACTCACCGGCGAGTCCGTGCCGGTCGAGAAGCACGCCAACGTGATCGAGCTTGCCGCGGGCACCGATGACGTGCCGCTCGGCGACCGCAAGAACATGTGCTACATGGGTTCCACCGTGGTATACGGCCGCGGCCGCGCCGTCGTGGTCGGCACCGGCATGAACACCGAGATGGGTAAGATCGCCGGCGCCCTGGCCGAGGCCAAGGAAGAGCTCACGCCGCTGCAGGTGAAGCTCGCCGAGCTCAGCCGCATCCTCACCATTATGGTTATCGTCATCTGCGTCGTCATCTTTGGCGTCGACATCATCCGTCACGGTGTGGGCAACGTCCTCACCGACCCGACAGCCTTGCTCGATACCTTTATGGTTGCCGTCTCGCTCGCCGTCGCTGCCATCCCCGAGGGCCTGGTCGCCGTCGTGACCATCGTGCTGTCGCTTGGCGTGACCAAGATGGCCAAGCGCCAGGCAATCATCCGCAAGCTCTCTGCCGTCGAGACCCTTGGCTGCACACAGACCATCTGCTCCGACAAGACCGGTACCCTCACCCAGAACAAGATGACCGTCGTCAAGCACGAGCTCGCTGCGCCTAAGGAGAAGTTCCTGGCCGGCATGGCTCTGTGCTCCGACGCCCAGTGGGATGAGGAGCTGGGCGAGGCCGTGGGCGAGCCGACTGAGTGCGCGCTTGTCAACGATGCCGGCAAGGCGGGCCTCACTGGCCTGACTGCCGAGCATCCGCGCGTGGGCGAGGCCCCGTTCGACTCGGGCCGCAAGATGATGTCCGTGGTCGTCGAGACCCTGGACGGCGAGTACGAGCAGTACACCAAGGGTGCGCCCGACGTGGTGATCGGCCTGTGCACCCATATCTACGACGGCGACAAGGTCGTTCCACTGACCGAGGAGCGTCGTGCCGAGCTCGTGGCCGCCAACAAGGCCATGGCCGACGAGGCCCTGCGCGTGCTGGCGCTGGCAAGCCGCACCTACACCGAGGTCCCGGCCGACTGCAGCCCCGCCGCGCTCGAGCACGACTTGGTCTTCTGCGGCCTGTCCGGCATGATTGACCCGGTCCGCCCCGAGGTCGCCGACGCCATCCGCGAGGCGCACGACGCCGGTATCCGCACCGTCATGATCACGGGCGACCACATCGACACTGCCGTGGCCATTGCCAAGCAGCTGGGAATCGTCACCGATCGTAGCCATGCCATCACCGGTGCCGACCTCGATCGCATGAGCGACGAGGAGCTCGACGCGCACATCGAGGACTACGGCGTGTACGCCCGCGTCCAGCCCGAGCACAAGACCCGCATCGTCGAGGCATGGAAGTCACGCGACCAGATCGTGGCCATGACGGGCGACGGCGTCAACGACGCCCCGTCCATCAAACGCGCCGACATCGGCGTGGGCATGGGCATCACCGGCACCGACGTCACCAAGAA
>ENA-OUOU01001061-OUOU01001061.1-human-gut-metagenome-genome-assembly--contig:-NODE-1061-length-15039-cov-4.510011_pt1 | contig 15039 bp, 8 predicted proteins | sample MGYA00237936_ERZ548765 | MGnify/ENA primary metagenome ERZ548765 (study PRJEB26490, sample SAMN05356889) | human gut metagenome | biome: terrestrial biome; feature: human-associated habitat; material...
GAGTCTTACTGCTTACAACTCCGGCTCGGTCACCCCCTCTGACGCGGGAGGCTGCAGGTGTATCATTATAGCCTTTTCCTTGGCAACATATGGTTTTGCCAAACCGCCCATCGGGTCTGCCGGAAAAGGAACGTACCTGTTATGCTGGGTATTCAGTTGTCAAGGTGCTGGGGAACGGACTATATCCGCTAAAGAGAAAAGCGTCGGAGAATGGAGTGTGCCGCCATACGATCTTCTTCTGTTTCTGCCTCATTGTACTTCCTGCGAAGCCACTCAATTTCTATCGGTTTTAAGTATGCTGTATGAGAATTGGGTCTGCGGTCTATAAGAGAAATTCCTCCATGCGGACCGGGCTTCGTGTCAATTTCGTAAAAGTCCATAAGGTAAACAATATCATAATTGATTGTGCGGCGAGAAACGCCGAACCGTTTCGCAAAATCATCGATGCTATATTTTTTATATGTATATAAAAGCTCAATAATTTCATTGCGGCGTATTTCGACGTCAGACACTCCATCACCTCCTCTCATTTCTCTAAACCCCATCTTAAATGTAATTAGTGCAAAAACCTTGCACTAATTATTTGAACTTTTTGTGAATTTTTGAAGTTAAAAAAACACCGCCGATTTCAGTAAAGGAATCAGCGGTGTTTTGCATTAGAAGTTTTTTATTCCGACTATATGCCAATAGCGGAAAAGTTCCTGTCTCATACAGAAAGATTCAGTGTAAGTTCTTCAATGAAATATCTCTGTACTAGTTTTTCTGCTGTTTGCAATGTATCAGGTACAGCATAAAATTTATAGCAATACCGCACAATTCCCGCCTGACGGCTTAAGCACCGTTCCGGCGGCTGCCGCACCTTGCTCGCCGTATCGGTACTTAGAATTATGCGGTATTGCCTTATATTACTTCACCTATTATTATGTGTATCTTTACCATCTTGCTTTTATAAACTCTTTCATCTGTTTTGCTTGCGTATCCAGCACAGATTGATTTCTAAGTTGCGGTGTTTTTCTATCCCGATGTTCGCTGCCAAGCGAATAGTCTTACTTCACACCCTTGTCACCAAGGTCTGACAGGTACCGCGCACGGCATAGCTGCCGCTGCCTGCGGGCAGGAAGAAGCTGTCGCCTTTCTTGACGACCACGGTCTCACCACCGCAGGTCAGCTCACCCTCGCCGTCTGTGACGAGCAGCGAAACAAAGCTCTTCTCGTCCGCTGTGTCCTCAAACGCGCCGTTCTTGGCATCCACGGTGAAATATTCACCCTGCGCCAGATGGCTGCCGAAGTCATGCTTGACAGGCGGGGTGCGCAGGGTCACGTCCAACGCCTTCTCCACGTGCAGGGCGCGGGGCTTGCCGTCCGCCCCCACACGGCCGTAATCGTACACACGGTAGGTCACGTTGGAGTTCTGCTGTACCTCGGCAATGACAATGCCCTTGCAAATGGCGTGCAGCGTGCCGGCCGGAATAAAGAAGCAGTCACCCTTGTGCACCGGCACGGCGTTCAACACCTCGGTCAGGGTGTTATTCTTGATGCGCTCCTCAAACTCCGCCTTGGAGATTTCATGGTCAAAGCCATAGTACAGGAAGGCACCCGGCTCACAGTCCAGCACATACCACATTTCGGTCTTGCCGTACTGATGCTCGTTTTTCAGCGCGTACTCGTTGGAGGGGTGTACCTGAATGGACAGATTGTTCTTTGCGTCAATGAACTTTGTCAGGATTGGGAACTGTTCAAACTTCTCGCAGTCGGTGCCAAGGCAGCCCGGGTGGGCGGTCACATAGTCCGCCAGCGTTGTGCCGTCCGCCAGATAGCTGGGACCGTCCGGGTGGCAGGAAAGCACCCACGCCTCGGCCAGCGGGTTCAGATCGCTCTTGATGCCAAAGTCACTGCGCAGGCGGCTGCCGCCCCACAGGTAATCCTTGCAGCTGGGAGTCAATTTCAGTATATTCATATGGATCTCCTTTACCTCAAAATTTCATTTTTTACTCAGGCATCTTCTGTTTCCTGTTCTCGCAAAAAATAGCACACAATAAACGCTGACTGTGTCATGCCCAGCCAGAGTAGAAACACCGCATTCCAGCCTCGGCTATGCCGCCGATGCCCCGTGCGGTCGCAGCTGCACCAAAATAGGTTATGGCGCTCAGCACAGGGCGCTAAAATCTTCACTTTAAGCAAACCACTTCTCGGCGTCTTTCACAATTTCACATTCGACCTTTTCAGCAGCTTCTCTGTTTTCGGCACAGACAGAAATGTAAATTTTCAGTTTCGGCTCCGTGCCGGAGGGACGCACGACAATGGAGCAGTTATCTTCCAGCAGGAACTTTAGCACATCGGACTTGGGCAGCCCGTCCAGACCATAAGCATAATCCAGCAGCTTTACAACCTTCTTACCGCCAAACGCTTTGATATTGCCGCGGAATGCCTGCATAATGCTCTGCATCTTGGCAAAACCGGCGCTGCCGTCGAACTCGTAGCTGTGCAGGGTGTTCAGGCAGTAGCCATAGGTCTTGTATAGCTCGTCCAGCTTATCCAGCAGGCTGATGCCCTTGGTGGCGTAGTAGCTGAACATCTCGCAGATCATATAGGCACCGTCCACACCGTCCTTATCGCGGACGTAGGAGCCGGTCAGGTAGCCGTAGCTTTCCTCAAAGCCGAACACATAGCTGTCTGCCCTGCCCTGCTTTTCCAGCTTGCCAATCTGCTCACCGATAAACTTGAATCCCGTCAGCACATTGATTGTCCGCAAACCATAATGGGTGGCAATCTGTTCCCCCATATCCATCGTCACGATGGTCTTAACCATGACCGGGTCGGCGGGCATCTTGCCGTGCTTGACACGCTGGTTGCAAATGTAATCCAGCAACAGCATACCTGTCTGGTTGCCCGTCAGCAACTCGTACTCCCCTGCCTTGTTCTTGACGGCGATGCCCACACGGTCACAGTCGGGGTCGGTGGCAAGCAGTAAATCCGCATTGCACTTTTTGGCATACTCCATGCCCAGTGCCATAGCTTCTTTAATCTCCGGATTCGGGTACGGGCAGGTCGGAAAGTTTCCGTCCGGCCGCTCCTGCTCCTTGACCACCGTGATATTGGTGTAGCCCATCTCCTTCAGGGTGCGGGTCACAGGCTTCAGACCGGTGCCGTTCAGTGGGCTGTAAACAATAGCCACATTCTTGTTGACTTCTTCGCCAAACAGGACAGACTGATTCTTGACCTCATTTACAAAGGCAGCGTAGACCTCATCCGGAATATACTTGACATTGCCATTTGCAAGACCAGCCTCAAAATCGCTGTACTTTACATCCGCAAAGATATCCAGCTTTTCGATTTCAGCCAGAATTTCGGCAGCTGCCTCGGTCGTAATCTGGCAGCCATCTGCGCCGTAAACCTTGTAGCCGTTGTATTTGCTGGGGTTATGGGAAGCGGTGACCATGACACCCGCAGAGGTATGCAGATAACGGGTCGCAAAGGACACGGTAGGCACCGGCATCAGAACAGGCCAGATACTCACCTTGACCCCATTGGCTGCAAAAACACCAGCAGCGACTTTTGCGAACACGTCGCTCTTGATGCGGCTGTCATAGCCGATTGCCACAGAAGGCTCTGCAAAGTTTTTCTTCAGATAGTCAGCCAAGCCCTGCGATGCTTTTGCGACCGTGTAAATGTTCATGCGGTTGGTGCCTGCACCGATTACGCCGCGCAGACCACCCGTGCCAAAGTCAAGGTCACGGTAGAAGGCATCCTCGATTTTGGCATCGTCCAGCGTTTTCAGTTCGGCGGCAACATCGGCATCTGCCGTTGCATTAGCAAGCCATCGCTCATATTCTTTTTTGATGTCCATCTTAATTTTCCTCATTCCATGCGGCTTTTGGCCAGCAGGGCTGCACCGATGACCCCTGCGCGGTAGCCCAGCGTGCAGGCTGTAATGCGGGTATGTTTTTGGGCAAAATCATGTCCGAACACCATGGGCTCCACGGCGGCACGCAGCGGCTTCAGCAGGTTTTCACCCTGGTTGGCTACACCGCCGGACAGCCCGATGACCTCCGGGAAAAAGATGTTAATCAGGTTGGCAATGCCTACCGCAAGATAATGAATGTAGGTATCCACAACCTGCTGTGCGGCGGCATCCCCCTGCGCAGCGGCATCAAATGCCGTGCGACCGTTCACGTCTTCCGGCTTTGCGGCCAGCACGTTCAGCGCACTTTCCGGGTGGGCAAGCCGTGCTTCTTTTGTCATGCAGATCAGTGCGGTGGCACTGGCCAGTGCCTCAAGGCATCCATGACGTCCGCAGGTGCAGCGCGGGGCGTCTGCTGTATCAAGAATCACCATGTGTCCGGCTTCGGAGGCGGCGCCGGTGTAGCCTGTCAGCAGTTTTCCATCCAGTACAACGCCTGCACCAACGCCGGTTCCCAAAGTAACGACAACGGTACTCTGTGCGCCTTTAGCGCAGCCCGCAAGAGCCTCGCCCAATGCAGCAACATTTGCATCATTACCAACGGCAACCGGCAGACCTGTCTTTTGCGCCAGATATTCCTCCATTGCAAAATCATGCCAATCTAGGTTGTTGGAATACAGCACCGTTCCGCCGTCCACAGTTCCCGGGCATCCGACACCAACACCTGCAACGTCCTTTCCCTCCGCCAGCTGCAGGCACAGCGCTGCAATGTCATCGCAGACAGCTTCCGCCGGGCGCGGCAGGTTTGTGGGGGTGTTGGCTTCGCACAGAATTTCACCCTCGCTGTTCACAAGTGCGGCCTTGATGTTTGTGCCGCCAAGATCTACGCCCAGATACAACATATGCCGTTTCTCCTTCCTTGCTTTACTCTACGGTCAGGTCGGCGCGCAGCAGAATATTCTCTGCATTGTCGCCAAGCTGGAGTTCAAATTTTCCGGGTTCTACCCGCCATACATAATCAGGACCAAGGGTACGCAGCTGCTTTGGTCCGACAGTCAGTTCCACCCGACGGCTTTCACCGGGCGCAAGCGTCAGACGGCGGAAAGCTGCCAGCTGGCGCTCCGGCTTTACGACGGAGCTGAACATATCCCGCACATACAGCTGCGGCACGGCATCGCCGGTGTACTTGCCGGTATTGGTGACCGTGACACTGACAGTGACCGTGTCCTGCGGGTCGATCACGCTGCGGCTCAGGGCCATATCGCGGTAAGCAAATGTTGTGTAGGTCAGACCGTAGCCAAACGGATACAGCGGCAGCCAGTCCATCTCCACATAGCGTTTTCCGCCGCCGGGTCGCCGGCTGTAATGGCAGGGAATCTGCCCGACACTGCGCGGGAATGTGATGGGAAGCCGTCCACCCGGGGCTGCATCGCCAAACAGTGTTTTTGCAATAGCGGTGCCGCCCTGCTCACCGGGGAACCACGCCTCCAGAATGGCAGGCAGATGATCGTTTTCCCAATTCGCCGTAACGGGGCGTCCGCTTTGCAGCACCAGCACCACAGGGGTTCCGGTTGCATAAACAGCCTGTACCAGCTCAAGCTGTCTGCCGGGCAGGTTCAGGTCGGTGCGGTCAAAGTTCTCGCCGCTGGTCTCCTCGTTGTCGCCCATGCAAAGGATGGCGACATCCGCTTTGCGTGCGGCTTCCACTGCTGCGGGGAAATTTTCCCGCCCGGCGCTGTACCCGAAAATCACGCGGGCGCCCCGCCGGTCGTTGACAAACTCAATGCGGATTTTATAAGTGCGTCCGGCTTCAAAGTGGAAATCCAATGCCTGGTCAGCGCTCTTATCCTTGCCCCAGCCATCAATCAGCAGTTTGTCATCCACGTACAGGCGCATACTATCCTGCGTACTCAGCCCGATGCAGCCATCCATTGTGCGGGGCATAACCACAGAACCCGTCCAGACAACGCTGAAACAGTTGGCATCCAGTGCAGGATGCGGCAGTGCGAAAATCCAGTTGAAATTGACGGTACGATCCGTGCGAACCTGCACCGGTTCGCCCTGCGGCACAGGTCCGTTATAATAGCGGCCTGTCAGCCCGGCTTTGCCGTTTTCATCGTACAGCATGGACGGACCAAACGGGTGCAGCGCCTGCCCCAGAAAGTTGCAGCCGCGCTCGTACAGCACCTCGGTTTCGGGGCTGACTGCAGCACGGATTCCGTCCAGCACAGAAACCCCGCCTTTACGGCCGCGTGTTTCGGTATAGTCGCCATAAGAAACCGTATCAGCTGCCGGACCGATGACTGCCACGCTGCGCAGGTCTTTTCTGATCGGCAGCAAGCCATCATTCTTGAGCAATACGATGGATTTTTCCGCTATTTTTTCCGCGGTGGTCAGGTGTTCCGGGCAGCGCAGGATTTTATCGGCGCGTTTTTCATCCGTATAAGGATTTTCAAACAACCCCAGTGCAAATTTCATACGCAGCACACGCCGACACGCCGTATCCAGCACCGACATCTTCATGGAACCGCTTTCAATCAGGTGGGCAATCGCTTTCTGCCAGACATCATGCGGAAAGTCGTAAAGCTGCAAGTCCACGCCGGCTTCCAGCCCAAGGCGGATGGCCTCCTCCGGCGTTTCGGCAATAAAGTGCCAGTCATACAGGCGGGAAACCGCCGTCAGGTCGCTGCGGACAAACCCCGGCATACCAAACTGCCCGCGCAGGACATCCGTTAAAAGCTCATGGTCCATGGATACCGGAATACTGTCGATGGAGTTGTAGCTGCACATAGCGTCGCACGCTTTGCCGTCTGCAAAAGCCGCTTCAAAGACAGGCAGACAGTCGCTGAATACATCGTGCCGTCCCATGGTGGAGGGGGCGCAGTTCAGTCCCCCCACAGGGTTGCCGTAGCCGACGTAGTGCTTGGGTTCGGCAGCCACGGTGTCAGGTGTCGTCAGGTCTGTCCCCTGCATACCCAATACGGTTTCGCGTGCAAACTCAGCACAAAGGTATGTGTCCTCACCATAGGATTCTTCCGCGCGACCATACCGTGGATCACGAATCAGATCCATGACGGGGCTGTATGTTTCGTGAATCCCGCAAGCCCGGGACTCTGCCGCAATGGCGTGTCCCATCTCGCGCCCGAGTTCAGGCTCAAAGCTTGCCGCCAGACCAATTTGCTGCGGAAAACTGGTTGCGTTGTTTGTCATCAGCCCATGCAGTGCTTCCTCGCTAAAAAGGTATGGGATGCCAAGACGTGTGTTTTCTATGGCATACCGCTGCACAACATTGGCTTGGGCAGTAGTCATACCGCGCAGTTGCACACTGCCGACACTATTGTGCTGCATCAGTGCATCAAACCGCTGCATATCCACGGCTGTAACCTTGCCGTTTTCGTCCTGCGTTGTAAAATCGCCGGAATAATACTGATCTGTCTGCAGGATCTTTTCTTCAAGGGTCATCCGGCTCATCAGGTCGCTGATGCGCTCTTCTGTCGAAAGATCCGGGTTCTGGTATGGGTACATCTTTTTTCTCCCTTTATGTTACAGAGGGCAATTTTCGCCCATTTATAATCAGGTTGGCAAAACCGCCGATGCCTGCCACAAAAAACAGCAGCGAAATTGAGCTGTCCCCCATAGATTTTTCCAGCATGGGCTGGATGGCGGTTCCCACTGCGGCCGATGTGCAGGTGGCAATGCTGCTCATGGCAGCCGTTACGCCAAAGTAAGCGGTTTTGCCGCTTTCAGGACTCAATGCAAATTGCAGGTTTGTGCTTGCCAGTGATGCGCCGCCTGCACAGCCCGCCGCAACGACAATCAGAACCGGCGCAACCAAATGCGCAAAGGAAGGGCGCACAAAGGACCAGCCCAGCGTGCAGGAAAGATTCAGGAATGCAGTAAGCCAAATAACGCAGTTCCACGCAGTGCGGTCGGCCAGCCGCCCCCACACCCAGCTGCCTGCCATGCCCACAACAGCGGACACGACACCCACCGATGTGATGAAGGTGTGGCTGAGCCCCAGCACCCGCAGCTCATACACGGAAAGGAACGGAGAAGCAAAGCCGCCAGTCAGCCCGCCGATGATGCAGTAAAAAAGCAATGGACGGTAAGCAGGGTCGCGCACTGGGCGCAGAATATCCGCCGGGCGCATTTTGGAGGTGAATTTTACCGGGTTCTCTCTTACCGAAGCAAGCAGAACGGCATCCACCACAGTAAGCAACAGGCTGACAATACCGATGATAAGAAAGCCGGTATAGCCCTGCCCCTGTTCCAGATAATAATCCAGTACGCGACCAAGTGCAAGTGTTGCCGCGCTGGAAACGCAGGTTCCGATAATGCTCTTGACGGCGTAGAACTGACCGCGCCCGCCTTGGGGGGCGATGCCCAAAACCATGTGTTCCAGCCCCGGCGTAACAAGCCCCGCAGAGAAAAAGCCGATGGTATAAAGCACCAGCACCACAGCGCGGGCATGACCGGGGTCCGGCAGAGCCAGCGGTATCAGCAGGATGCTGCTGACCGAAAGCCGGAACACCACGCACATAAGCCATATAGCCAGTTTGCGGTGGTGCATCCGTTCAAACACAAAGGGCGAGATAAACTGCAGTACGCACCCGAAAGACGGTATCATGGCCGCTGCGGCGCATAAGGATACGGACGCCCCAAGGCTGCTCAAATACCCGGCCAGAAAGTTGCCGGTGGCAACGGCATAAATCACGCCGGCCACTGCGCCTTCGGCAATAATACGGTAGCGACCCATTTCCAGTTCATTTTCGGTCGGTGTATGCGCAGGAAAAAACAGCTGATAAAGCCAGCCCATGGCTTACCTCCCGGCAGGCGCCTCCACGGTTCCGTAAGCGCGTCCGCGGAGAAGATCCGCGTAACGGCAGATTAGGTTTGTCAGAACCGACAGGCTGCTTTCTTTGCTGACCTGACGCCACTGCGCACGGTAGCGCTGCAGCCAGTCTTCCAGCGCAGCTGCCATGGCATCTGCTTCGGGGCCGTGCGGGCAGCCTGCATTGAGCCATGCGCCAATACGGTTCCACAGCACAATGATGTCTGCCGTCTGGCAGAGTACCTGTACAATCTGCTTTTTGCCGGCAGGAAGGTTTACCGCGGCTGCAAGGATATCTGCCTTTGCCTTTTCTACGGCGCGGTTGGCATCGTCAATCCTTGTAAAGTCCACCTCGGAAAGGATCTCGGCGCGGGTTTTCTCATCACATTCTATCCAGTTGACGGTATTCCGCCAGTCAAAAACTTCATAATCCTGCAGCTTTGCCATCAGACCGGCAAATTGCCCGGTGGTATCGCCGTAATACAGGCGGGAAACGGCTTCGTTCAGCTCGTCAAATTCCACAGGCTCTGCATTCCAACCGAACGCTGCGCCGTACAGGATGCCCGGAATCGTCAGGCGCGGGTCATTGACATGACCATAATCGCCCCAGTCCGTGTTCAAAAGGCCGATGGCGTTGTACTTGTGTGCATGGTGGCACATGGTACGGATATTCAGGTAAGAATTGTACATCAGAGGCATCCAACGGTTCCAGCCACAGACGCCGGGGCAGGCGTACTGCGTAATCCCGCTGGCGGCAATATCCCGGATCTCATTTTCCCGCTGATGCGGCAGATAGCCCCAGTTCAGGCAGATGGTTTCCTTGGGCAGCTCGGCACAGCTTTCCGGGAAGCGCCACATGATGTCGCCCCAGAACTGCGGTGTCACTCCCTGTGCAACAAGATATTCGCACAGCGCTTTCACATGGCTGAGATACAGGCTGCGCTCGCTCTGCTCCTCGGCGAGTGCCTTGCTGCGCCCCTTGCCCAAATCGAACGTTTCGTCATCACAGATATTGAATTTGCTGCTGCGGAAAAGCGGGCGGTATTCGTCAATCAGCCCTTTTACAAACCCCAGCGCATCGGGATTGGATACGTTCAGGGTATGGTGATTCCCTGCATAGGTATAACTGAACGGAATCTTTTCCGAGTCAGGCAGCTCGCAGAGGTCGCAACAGGTTTTTGTGCTGAGAATGCGATACATATGCCCGAAGGTAGACAGGGAAGGAACGAGTTCAATGTGCCGGGCTGCGCAGTAATCATCCAGCTCCATGATCTCCTGCGCGGTCAGCGGCGTATCCTCACGCCATGCTTCGCTCAGGTCACGGAAAAGATAGGTGTGCTCAATATAAAGCTGCCATTGGTTGATCTTGTAGCGGCAGAGAATATCTGCCACCTGTTTCAGGTAGTCCAGCTTCGGGACACGTCCGCGGGAGCAGTCCTGATAATAGCCTCTGTTGGCAAGATCGGGCCAGTCCTCAATTTCCAGTGCGGGCAGTACGGCTCCGTGCTGTTCAATATACTGGCACAGTGTCTGCACACCGTTGCAGAGTGCTTCATCGCTGCCGGCTTTCAGCGTGATGCATTCCGGCATAATGCTCAGCGTGTAACGGTTTTGCGGCAGGGCGGTATCCACCGTAAGTACGGCGTCACCTGCCCGGGGCTTACCGCGGGTGAACGGCACTTCCAGCCCGGCGTACTCCCGCAGGCAGCCCTGCAGCATCTGTGCATAAAGCAACGCGGCGGGTTCGGTCTGCCACAGGGTGATTCGGCTCTGATTGTCCAGCATATGAACCCCTACAGGGTGTTCGATCTTATGTGGATTCGGAATAAACTCCATCATCATTTCCTCCAAAAAAAGGCACGGGCGGCGGGCGCATTGCCAACCGCCCGTGCAGAATGTTCGGACTTTGTTATTTAACGGATACGAATTGTCTTGATTTCATACGGCTTTACCGTAAAGGTAATCTTGCCGTCTTTGACTTCAACCGGCTCGCCGTCGGGCTGTTCCAGACAGTTGCAGCTTTCTGCCGCATGGAAGGGAAGGTTCCAGTCCAGGGTGACATTTGTCAGGCTGTTCTCGCACTCATACATACGCACAATGGCACCATCGCCATCCTCGGCGCGTTTGATGGTTTCCAGCACCACATTGGGTGCATCCAGTCCGGCAAGGCTGAAGCTTTCGCCCGGCTTTCCGCCCTGCACAGCCAACGCGGGCTGGTTCAGGAAGAACGCCTGCGGCACCGTGCCGGCTGCCTGCCATTTTTCGGCGTGCGGATAAATGGCGTATGTGAAATGGTGAACTTCCTGATCCGTGGTAGGATTCGGCTCAATGCCGGACTTAATCAGGGTCAGCCCAATCACAGAATCCTTGACGGAATGACCGTACTTGCAGTCGTTCAGCATACTGACGCCGTAATGTCCTTCGCTCAGGTCCATCCACTTCTGACCGCAGCTTTCAAAGCGTGCGCGATCCCAGCTGGTGTTGGCGTGCGTCTTGCGGGTCAGGTTGCCGTACTGGATTTCAAACGTAGCTTCGTCAGTATGGACATTTACCGGGAAGTGAACCTTCAGCAGGCTCTGGTGTTCGTGCCAGTCCACGGTTGTAACAAACTCAATCCGGCGCTGCTTTGCATAGAAATGGATATCCTGCACCAGGGTGGAGTTGCTGTAATTGCGTTCGATGTGCAGTGTGGCGCGCACGGGACCGTTCTCCGTCCATGTGAAGTCCTGCAGGTCGGTGACATCCCAGAACTTTTCGGTATAGAAAATATCGATATCCCAGTTGTCATAATAGATGGGCTTATCCTCATATACGCGGAAGAGGTTGCCTGCCTGACCGGGCTTGAGCACTTCGCGGCGGTTCTCTTTGTCAAAGATGCCGGTCATCTGACCGTGTTCATCAAAGGTGACAGTATAGAACGGGGTGTCAATCTTATGTCCATCGGTCGCAATTTCAAAAGGCGCAGCCGAAACCTGTGCCGGTACGACCGCAAACGTTTTGCTGCCCTTGGCAGGCAGGTTGTTCAGGAACGCCACGGCACCATCGGCTGTTTTTTGTACGGGATAGATATTGCCGGCTTCGTCCTGCAAAGCCTCTGCCTTGCAATCACCCAGTTCAACCACATCGCTGCGGACAAAGCCGGTAGTGTTGTACACGGTAACGCCTTCCCCGGCGGGGGTCAGTGCATCCAGGCGCTCCTCGCGCAGTGCCGTGATTTCGGTTTCCATCTCGGCATACTCTTTTTTGGTGACTTCGTATACTTCGTGGATGGAGGAACCGGGCAGAATATCATGGAACTGATTGATGAGGATTCCATGCCACAGCTTGTCGATTTCTGCCTCTGGGTATGCGACCTTGGCTTGTGCCAGCAGGCTGAGCAGTTCCAAGTCCATCATGTGCAGCTCAATCTTACGGTTGGAACGCTTGTTGCGCGCCATGGAGGTGTATGTGCCGCGGTGATACTCAAAGTAGAGTTCACCTTCCCATGTGGGCAGGCGGCGGTTGTCCTTCACACGCTCAGCCAGCTCATCAAAGTAGGTGCGTGCAAATGCCTGACGCACTTTGGGCAGTCCCTCGATGCCCTTTTCCATACGGGTGGAGGTTTCCAGCATGGCGCGGGTCGGACCGCCGCCGCCGTCACCGTAACCGTAGGAAATCAGGATATCATTGTTGATGTCCTTCTGCTGGTAGCGGTGCCAGCCGCCTATCAGCGCATCGGGATGCAGGATGCCGTTGTAAGTCGTGAAGAAGTCATTCTCGCTCTGACCGACCCCCAGCGTTGTGACAAGGTGGGTCAGGATTTCGGTGCCGTCAATGCCGCGCCACTTGAAGGTGTCGTAAGGCATTTTGTTGAACTGGTTCCACGCCAGTTTTGTGGTCATGAAATAATCAATGCCGCACTTTGCCATAATCTGCGGCAGTGCGCCCGAATAGCCGAATACGTCCGGCAGCCAGAGGATGCGGTTGTCCACACCGAACTCTTCCTTGAAGAAACGCTTGCCGTACAGGAACTGGCGCACCAGACTTTCTCCGCTGGTCAGGTTGCAGTCCGCCTCAACCCACATACCGCCTTCCGGTTCCCAGCGTCCCTCCGCCACGCGCTGTTTGATCTGCTCATACAGCTCGGGGTAGCGCTGCTTCAGGAAGTAATACAGCTGCGGCTGGCTGGACATAAACTTGTAGTTGGGGTATTCGTCCATCAGTTTCAGCACAGTTGCAAAACTGCGGCACACTTTTTCCCGGGTCTGTGCAACAGTCCACCACCATGCCACGTCAATGTGCGTGTGACCAATGCAGCTTGCAATGACTTCCTCATGACCGGCAAGGTCGGTATAAAGTGCTTTTGCCAGATACCGGCGGGCAGCAGCAATGCTTTGATAGAAGCTCTCGTTATAAGGTGTGCGCAGGTCGATCAGATTGACAGCCTCGTTCAGCACGTTTTCCAGATCGCGGCGGGCTTTGCCGTCCTCTTCCAACCGGGGAAAAGCCTCCAGCGGCACAACCATATCGTAGTAAAGACCCTCAATTTCGGGGTCGATTTCCCGCAGGTCTACAATCAGGTTGAATTCGGTATGCAGGGTTCCGGTGTAGGACTGCAATTCCAGACGGTACTTTTGACCGCCCTTGGCGCAGCGGTCCAGCAGGATGTCGCGGTGGTTCATATCCACGCCCTGTGTCACCTTGCCGTCCACAAACAGCAGGAACTGCGGGTTTTTGGCATCGTCCCACTCATCAATCTGGGTGCAGACGTGCATCCACAGCGGTTTTCCGTCCATTTCCTGCGGCACAGCCACATCCGCGCGGAACCAGTAATGCTTGTCCGGTCCGTACCAATGCATGGTGCGGCTGTCAAAGGGTTCAAACGGTGCAGGGTCTGCATCGGCATCTTCCGGGCGCAGGAAGTTGCCCGGCTTTATGAGCCAGTCGCTCGTTTCAAACTTCTGTTTTACAGAAAGCTTTTTCAGCTCATTGCAGATACCTGTGACGCGCTTGTCAAGAAAATCAATGGTGCGCATAGGTCTTTCCTTTCCCTCATAACGAGGCTTCCAGCAATTCAAAGCTGGCTGTTTTTTGCATTTTTGTTTGCGTTAGTGGAACGTATCTACACCGAAATCGTGGTATCAGCAAAATGTTATCCTGTGGCATCTCTTTGCCCCTTTAACATCAGAAAGAGTTCTTCTTGATATAGTCCAATACACGATCCACCGTGGTGAACGCCAGACCGGTCACGGTATCGGCACAGCCGTAGTACATCGCAATACGACTGGTCGCGGCATCCGTCAAGGTGGCGCAGGGGAAGGTCACGTTCGGCACGTCGCCTACACACTCATACAGCTCATGAGGAGCCAGCAGGTAATCCTTGCCGCGGTATTTTACCTTCCACGGCTCGTCAATATCCAGCAGAGCAGCACCAATGCGGTATACATAGCCGTTGCAGGTGTTGATAACACCATGGTAAATCAGCAGCCAGCCCTCATCGGTTTCAATAGGTGTCGGTCCGGCGCCGATCTTTGCAGCCTGCCAACCGACTGCCGGATTCATAACCAGACGATGTTTGCCCCAATAGGTAAGGTCGGGACTTTGGCTCAAATAAATGCTACCCCTATCTGTATGTCCGCTTGATGACGGACGCGAGAGCATTACATAACTGCCGTTAATTTTTCTCGGAAAAAGTACACCGTTGCGATTATTCGGTAAAAATGCGTTTTCCATGTGGTGAAACGTTTCAAAATCATCGGTCCAAGCCATACCTATTGTGGGATCCCAATTATCCATACCGGTACACCACACGATATAATATCTGCCGTCAATTTCGCAAACACGAGGATCATAGCCGTAAACGTATGGTACGCCCTCAATTTTGTTTTCAAACCGTAACGGTTCATCATCTATATCCCAGTTCACGCCGTCCTTACTTTTGCCGCGAAACAAAAACGGAACCCAGTCGGTTCTGTCGCATCTGAACACACCGCGGAACTCGCCTTTATAAGGCACTACCGCACTGTTGAAAATGCTGTTTGCGTCTTTGACCTCATCGTGCGTGATTATCGGGTTAAGATTGCTTCTCCATACAACGTCTTTGCAATTTTCGGGCTTGCTTTCCCACGGGATATTCGGTATAGAATGTCCGCCTATTATTTTTGCCATAACTGTCACTCCGTTAATTCAAATTTTAAAACATTACGTTTCAATGTGATAATACTATCATAACAGACGTTCAGCAAGCCATGTTTTGCTTTTTATAGGAATTATTTTTACCTATGACGAATAATAAAAACAAAGTCAGGATTTTCGACTGAGCCGAAAA
>ENA-OUOU01001065-OUOU01001065.1-human-gut-metagenome-genome-assembly--contig:-NODE-1065-length-15023-cov-32.930452_pt1 | contig 15023 bp, 17 predicted proteins | sample MGYA00237936_ERZ548765 | MGnify/ENA primary metagenome ERZ548765 (study PRJEB26490, sample SAMN05356889) | human gut metagenome | biome: terrestrial biome; feature: human-associated habitat...
AGGATCCATCATGGATGCCAAACCAGTACTTTGCAGCCCTTACCAACATGCGTTCAGTAGGTGTCATGGGTGATGAGAGAACATATGATTATGCCGTTGCAGTCCGTGCAGTCCGCACCGTGGACTTCATGACGGCCGAAGCAGCCGAGATACCGTTTGAGGTACTTCAGACAGTGATGAGCAGAATTATAAATGAGGTAAAGGGAGTCAATAGAGTATTCTATGATTTGACCAGTAAGCCACCGGGAACTATTGAGTTTGAATAACGGACATATCATAGGGCACACAACATTATCCTGTAAAAGGCAAAAATGATTATCCTGACAGCAACAGAGAGCATACCACAGCGTAGCTCTGTTGCTGTTCTTTTTTGTCATTTCTGCCCCGGTCACACAGGATTCTGACTCAGATAAAATGAGGCGTAAATAAGCAACGTGATATCGGCAAAAGCTGTAAAAATCCACGTTGAATTTTACAGCTTTCTGTATATAATAGAAGTAGACGAAACATCACTGCGTGAGTTTGCTGCGAAACTACAAGGGCATGGGTAACACTGCGGAATGTGCTGTGGAATTGCGCTGCAGTGCCGGAGGGTTTTGCAGTGTGGCTTTGCAGTGTGGCTTTGCAGTGGGATGTGAGGATAGAGAGGATACTGGATTTTGCCCTTTGAGGATAATAGGGTGTGCCCCGGAACATAGGTAAATCCCTACAAAGCCTGTATTTATGGGCTTTGTAGGGATTTTTTAGATGGTAATGGGTACGATTTGGGTACAACTTTGTAAAATGAGTGTTATATTTTATAACAGTGTTAATAACTGCATATATGCGTATACGAAAATAATGGGGCGAGGCGGTTATTTATTAATTGCCGCGTTCCATATTTTATACTATTTTTTTGACTTTATCAATAATCTTGTTAACTTTATCAAGCATTTCTTTGATTTCGCTAGAAGAATAGTTGTTGTCGTTAAAATGAACTATATTATTCCTCATTTTCAAAAAATCTTTTAGGATGTTATGCTCATTTTCATCTATAAAATGATTTTGTGACAAAAAATCAATAATTGAGCGTGGTGTTTTTACATTTTCATTGATACTTATATCATTTACTATTCCCTCTAAACTACGCCATGTTGCAATTACTTCATATTCATATATATGATATCCATCTTCATGTCTGTTTGTATTTTTTTGTGGAAATAAATTTAAGGTAACCGAAGCATACGAATAAATGGTAATTAATACTCCAAAAATACTAATTATTCCGGACATGAGTGTAACCATACTCTCCCGATTGTATTGAAAATCGCCCAAAATTATTTTGGCGAAGATAAAGAAAAATAATCCTATAAAAATATAGGTTAATCCTAAAGTAAAAAGCATACGACGACGTCTTTGTTGTCTTTGGTAATCTTCAAATAATGGTTTCTTAATTTCGTTATCTAAGCGTAGTAATTCACTTACACTTAAATCATCTAAAGGCTTTGAACGTGAAATTAATGCTTTATATAAAAGGATTTTATATTCATCTGCCAATTCATCAAGATATTTTTCAATTTTTTCATTGTTTGGTGAAATGTTCATATTAGCACTCCCTATCTTCTAAAACAAATTGTAAAACGGTGGAAACAGAAGCAATAATTAGGCATATAATAAATGCAATAAGTTTTCCAACATTATTTTGATATCCTGCTGAATCAAATAAAAAGCCTGTAACTAATAATGAAAGTGATGATATTATTTTTGTTATAATTAAAAATCTGTTGGGCTTTCTATGATGATTAGTTTTATTTTTGCGAACTGCTTGTAATACATGATTGCTTATAATTTCTGCACTTGCGCCATCTTCTCGAAATGCTTCTTCAATTAAATTTGCTTCTTTTATTATATCATCAGCATATTTTTCTACTTGATTTTTTAAGGTGGTTTGTGCTTCATTAGAAAAATTATCTATCTTATTATCATTAATATTTACTTGAATTGCCATATTTTCACCCCCACCTTAGTAAATAGAAAATTGTCTATTTTACCTTATATTATAACAGAGTTTACTTATTTGTCGAGAATGAGTTCTTTTTTCTTCTGGTATGTATCATAGATCGGTTTGGCTTTACTCTATTGATATCAAAAGCAATCAATTATTAGGATTTAATCCAATCTTATCCATAACCTCATCATGTGCCTTCTGAATCATTAGTCGTTCCTGCCATGGTTCCGACTCCGGATAAATATCCATCCAAAGGTTAAAGTCTGCTTCAGCTTTTAGCAGAGCTTCCCCACGTTTCTTAACATCTTTTATTTCATTGCATTTTTCAACTTCTTCCATATATTCTTCATAACGATCTAACCATGATCGCATCAAAGACAATGTTCCAAAGCTGATTCCAACCATATCATTTCCCTCTTTATCCTTGCATTCAAAGAGTTGTCCATCGTATTGCCGGAATATCTGAAAAAGTCTGTGTATAGCTTTTATACCATCAAAATTAGAATTTGCCAATACTTCGGGATTGACAGATAAAGCGTCTGCTATTTTTTCAAGGGATGATGGCTTGGGATTTCTTCTGCCGCTTTCATAGGCACGAATGTAGGCTTCACTTGCTCCAACCATTTCTCCTAATTGTCTTTGAGTAAGATTACGTTCCTGCCGAATACGTCTTATGTTTTCCCCGATGGTCATAACAACATGCCTCCTGCTCTAAAGCTATATTTTTGTGAAACTGTTTAACATTATATATAGGATAACACACAAGAACAAAAAAATAAAGCAAAAAGATATTGACACGAAACAAAAGTTACGATATTATAAAAGCGCAACAAAATGATACTATATAGAAACAAATACAAGAATAGGAGAAAACAATATGAACGAAAAAATCTATTACTGTGCGGAGGACATTGCAAAAATGCTTGGTGTGAGTATGGGGAAAGCCTACAAAATCCTTAGAGAAATGAATAAGGATTTGGCAAGTAAAGGATTTCTCACAATCGCCGGAAAAATTCCGGTGGAGTATTTTAAGGAAAAATGGTACGGAGGAGCTAGGGGGGATCAGATGTTATGGGCGCAAAGGATGAATAATATCAGGGCTAGGGCAGAAGAAGTTGTGAGAGAGGAAATAATATATTGCAATGGCTAAGATAGGAGAAAATAGGCAAAAAGTAATAAAGTTTTGAAAGGGCAACCGGTTTGAACATAATGTAAACGCAGGTGCGGAAAATAGTTATATAATGAATTACAGAAAGTAGAACTAAGTGAGCTATTGTGGGTATTTGAGGATGAATGGTAAAAAATATTAAAAATATTAAAAAGCAAATTTATAGTGAACTTTTTTCGCTTTGCAATGGTTATATAAGAAGTAAGACATTTTATGATTGGAGAAAACGCTATGAAAGACAGCGAATTGATTCAAAAAGTACATAGCGGAAATAAAGAGGCAGTCGGTATTATTATTGAACGATATTATGCGGATATTTATCGCTTTTGTCTATATATGGTTCAAACAGAGGAAGATGCCTACGACATTGCTCAGGAAACTTTTTTGAAATTTATGAAATATGGAACTTCCTATAAACATCATAATCTCAAAGGTTATCTCCTGACTATTGCAAGAAATATATGTTTTAATTATTTCCGGGATAAGAAAGAAAAAGTAACAGCCATCGGATGGGAGGAGATTGATAAAATTCCCAATAATAAAGATATACTGACCGAAGCGGAGGATGCCGTTTATTTGAGAAATTTATTAAAGGAACTTTCGCAGGATACGAGGGAAGTTATTATTCTGCGTATTTATGAAGAAATGAAATTTAAAGATATTGCAAAGATTATGGGGTGCAGTGTTTCTACTACAAAGTCAAGATTTCGATTAGGTGTAAATCAGTTAAAAAAGTTAATGGAGAATGATTATGAGAGATAGCGAAATAAAGACTCTTTTTGCAAAGGCAAATGAGCAAGTTCATATTGATGAAATAAGAAAACAAAAGACTTATTATGCAATGATTGAGGAAATGGAAAAGCAGAGAACGCCGATGATGTCTACAAAAAATATTTTGCTTCATCAATTTTGGTACATGGATAAATTGTTTTTTGCTGTTTATGGTGCCCTTATTTGTTTAGGAATTATTTTTATTACAGCATTGCAATATACCGGATTGAACCAAAATGGGATGATTACTGTATGTATGGTTGGAGCAGGTATTCTTAGCATAACGTCTATTAGTGTGATTGATAAATTGTTTTTTGGAAAAATGGCAGAGTTAGGAGAAAGCTGCTATTTCAATACAAAACAGTGTGTTGCTGCATGGCTGGTATTGTCGGGGATGATAAATGTTATGATATTGTTTTTGATAGCTGGCTATTTGAACTATCATTGGAGAGTTGGATTATTACAGGTGGGGCTGTATATCTTAACTCCATATCTAGTATCAAGCATAATTGCATTAGGGATTTTATCAATGGAAACTAGAGGAAAAAATTCATCTTTATTTGGCATGAGTGCCATCTTTTTATCAATAAGTTATGGAGTAATTGGTTCGATTCCGAGAGCACTTTTTGTAACAACTCTTTGGATATGGGCAGTAGCTTTTCTTGTGTCTGGACTTTTATTTGTAATGCAGATAAAAAAATTGCTTAGTAAAATGGAAAAAGGAGAAGTATTATGCACGAATTAAAGTTGATGGATGTACAAAAAAAATACAAGGATAAAGAAGCAGTCAGAAAATTCAATTATACATTTACAAATGGTGTGTATGGACTGTTGGGAGAAAATGGTGCGGGAAAAACAACATTAATGAGATTGATTTGTGGTGTTTTGCAGCCAACGGGGGGAAGTATTTATTGCGATAATATTGAGATAGCCAGTATGGGAGCAGAGTATCGTAGGTTATTGGGCTATTTACCACAAGATTTTGGATATTATGGTGATTTTACTGCGGAACGCTTTCTGCGATATATGGCGGCATTGAAAGCACTACCGGAAGACTATGCCGATAGTCGTATTGACGAACTTTTAGATATGGTAGAGTTGAAAAATGTGAAAAAGAAAAAGCTGAAGACTTTTTCAGGAGGTATGATACGAAGAATAGGAATTGCACAGGCACTTCTGAATAATCCTGAAATTTTGATTTTAGATGAACCTACAGCAGGGCTTGATCCAAAGGAAAGAGTACGCTTTCGCAATGTGATTAGTTCACTTGGAAAAAACAGGATGGTTTTATTGTCTACACATATCGTATCTGATATAGATTATATTGCAGACCGGATTTTGATTATGAAGAATGGAGAACTGATTCAAGAAGGAACGGAGAAAGAAATCACTGACAAAGTGGAAGGATGTGTTTGGAAGTGTATAGTTTCTGAAAAAGAAGCAGGGCAGATAAACAGTAGCTTCATTGTAAGCAATATGAGAAGTAGTGGAGAAAATGTTGAACTAAGAATTGTTTCAGAAAGACAGCCGGTTGCAGGTGCAGAAAATGTGGAAAGTACACTGGAAGATACATATCTTTATCATACACAAATAACAGGGGGAGAAAAAAATGCGGCTTTATAAGATGGAGCTTTTTAAACTTTTTCAGAATAAAATATTCAAAATAGGAATGCTGGCGGCGACAGGATTGCTGTTTCTGTATTTTTGGTTTGCAGAGGTCGGTGGAGAAATAGCGACAGTAGATGGGAAGTTTTATTCCGGTTATGAAGCAGTGCAGATGAATCGGAAGATTACGGAAGAATTTGAAGGGAATTTGACGGATAAAAAAGTGAATCAAATAATTGCAAAATATGGTTTGCCTACAAAACTTGAGGAAAATATGCCAGGGTGGAGAGATGGAAACTTTTTAAATGATTTTGTTACACGATATTTTACCAATGGTGCATGGGAAAATGGTGTACTTCCAACGGAAAGGTATTCTTTGGGGGAAACAGAATTGGGAAAAGATTATGATGAAATTGGGGAAACACCTTATTTGGCATATACAACGGGATGGAAGGTATTTGTCGAAATGTTTCAGTTTGGATTGATTTTAGGAAGCATATTGATTATTTGTGGAGTGTCGACCATTTTCGCAGAGGAAAGCCAGACGAAAATGCTGCCATTAATTTTTAGCACAGAAGAAGGAAGAAGAAAAGATGTTACTGCTAAAATTTTGGCTTCTTTTACATTCACTATTTTCATTTTTATGTGGTTTGTGTTAGTCAATTTAGTCTTATGCTGGATGATATATGGTTTGAAGGGATTTGAAAATATATCCTGGATGGTGCTTTCTCAACATATGCTTCAACCTGTATTATTTTTGAAATATCTTGGCATTTTATTAGGATTAGCTTTTCAGGCGCTTTTATCGTTATGCGCCATTACACTATGCGTTTCTGCGTATCAGGATAGCTCTTTTGGCGCAGTAATTATTGCGGCTGTATGTTGGGGACTTCCTGTATTGATAAGGATGTTTTTCGGGGGAATCATTTGGCTTATAGTAGATTCTATGCCGATTTTTCTTGTCATGACGGAAATTGTAAATGACATATATGAGATATGGTATATTGTATTGGGAATAAATGTTTGTTTTGCCATAGGGTGTTTGGTAAAAGGATTGGTATCTTATAAGACAAAACAATTTGCATAAAAATAATTGGCTTGTACAGGATGTGAAATGGGGTGATCATTTGGGAAGATTTTAATTCTATCATTTGAGGATGGAGAAGAGCATATTATCAACCGTATTATATCGTGTGTGAGTGAAGATATAGAGGTTTTGAAACATAAAGCTGTCCATAAAGGGGAACTTTGTTTTGAGGGACTTTATATTGATAAGCGTAAGCGCATTGTAGTTCGTAAAAAAAATGAAATTGACTTGACATATACAGAATTTGAAATTTTATTGTTGTTTGCTCAAAATGCCGGAATAGTATTTAGTAAAGAGCAGATATATGATAGGGTTTGGAAAGAACCATATTATGGCGATTATAATATTGTTATGAGCCATATCCGCAACATACGGGAAAAGATAGAGGATAATCCAAGCAAGCCTGTTTACATACAGACAGTGTGGGGAGTTGGCTATCGATTTAATCAGACACTACAAATAAAGGAAACGCTGTAAAAACCTTCGTTGATTTTTACAGTGTTTTTGGCTATAATAAAAGATGAAATATAGTATTGATTTGGAAAGGATGGTAACTATGCCAAATATATTACCGGTATCTGATTTGAGAAATTACAATGAAGTGTTGAAGAATTGTCAGGTGGGAGAGCCTGTTTTCCTTACGAAAAACGGAAGGGGAAGATTTGTGGTAATGGATATAGAAGATTATGAGCGTGATAAAGCAGAAAAGAAGCTTTTAGAAAAACTACAAGAGGCAGAGGCGGCTGTCAAGGATGAAAAAGGTTGGTTGTCATTGGATGAATTAAAGGCAATGGTTGGAGAATAGAGCATGATGAAGTTACGGATTAATCCGTTAGTGGCAAAGGACTTGAAATATATTAAGGATTTTATTGCTGAGGATAATGCAGATAAAGCATTGGAAACAGTGCAGGAGATTTACCGTCAGTTTGAGAATATACAGCAGTTACCTTACATTGGTGCAGACCTGTCTAAGCGTGTAAGTTTTTAATACGGATTATAAGTATGTGGTGTGGCATGATTATGTTGTGCTGTATAAGGTTGTTAAAGAAGCTGTGGAGATTTACCGAGTGGTAAATCGGTATCAGGATATTACGAGGATATTTGTGTAAATTTTTCGATATGAAAATGCAAGAATAAATTTATATTTATTATAAAATATAAAATGAACATGAGAGAAAGAGAGGAATATTCAAATGAATCCAGCTGTTGAAAGTGTATTGTGTAGTATAGTAGCATCGATTATTTGTGATATAGGAAAGTATGGATTAGGCCAATTGAAATATAGGAAAGTAAATTTTGAAAAAAAAGATGTAGAAAAATATGTTTTTGAAAAGATAGATAAAAAGTATGAGTTGTTGTGCGATTCAGGTATACTTTTAGATTTTCTTAAAAGTCCATTGATTATTGATACTATAAATAATTATATTACTTATGTTATTACTGGAAAATTAGAAGTAAAATTATCCAATAATGGCATAAATAAAAAAGGAAAAAGCAAATATTTGGAAGAGTCAGAGATTATTGATTTTTTGTCAGATAATCTCCAGAAAAGATATATAGAGGCAAATGTACTTACGATACCTGAAAAACAGTTGATAGAATCCTTTTTTTCGGAAATGTTCTCATTAAGCAGTAATTATATTTTTGAGCAATTAGGTCACGAAGAAGCTGCAATGATATACTTTGTCAATAACAAAATGAATTTATTAGGAAATGGGGTTATATCAAAGCTAGATGAAATTGAGTCTATTTTGAGACAAAGTATTCAATCTGAGGTGGTTTATACTGATGATAAGTATTTAGATGATAAAGAATACTATATTAAAATTTTGAAAGATAATCATAGAATGGCACATATATATTTATTGGATAAATTTGATATTAATGAATTCTATGTTCCACCCTTTCTTACGCAGAGGGAAGAAAAGATACATGGGTTAAATTTCAGATATATACGAAATAATCCAATGTATAGAATCAGTATGCAAGAAAAATTACATAATGAAGTTGATTTTGATGATTGGAAGTATATTTTTGAAAGAAGTAACATAGTATATGTTACAGGGGGAGCCGGTTACGGAAAATCCTTATTTATGAAGAAATTGATTGGGGAATATGAAAAGTTAAATATTGTTGATGCTGATGAATATATGGTTATTTATGGTGAATTGAAGAATTTCTTTATAAATAATACAAGTAATCCTATGTCAGTCGTTGATTTTTTACAGAATAGTATGAAAAGAGAGACGCTTATTGAAGATTCTAGGGTATCTAAAGAATTAATAAATTATTATTTAAAGAGAGGGAGATGCATTATATTACTTGATGCATTGGATGAAGTAGATAAAGAGAGAAGGCAAGAATTGCATAGTCATGTGATTCATTATTTTAAAAATCAAAATCCTAATAATAAAGTGTGTATTACATCGAGAGCAAGAGGTTTTTTACCAGAAAAGAATATTGAAGTGTTTGAAATAGAACCATTGGATAGGGTTCAAATACAAACATATGTTGATAATATTATTAAATTAGGTAAATTTGACAAAAGTGATAGAGAATCTTTTTTACAGCAAACACAGATATTGGTTGATAAAGGTTTTTTAAACAGTTTTTTAGTATTATCTCTTTTGATTAATATATATAAGGCAGAAAGAGAATTACCAGAAAATAAGTTGGAGTTATATCAAAAGTGTTTTGAGTATATTTCAAATAAGCGAGAGAAAGAAAAATCACAAGAAAAGTACGATTGGGCACTTATTTCAACATTAATGAAAGATAATACATTCATGGAATTAGCAAATCTTTGCTTGCCTAATAATAGTGATGTGAGTAAGGATATAATAAAAGAACGATTAACTCAGATTTATAAGACAAAATATGTTTCAGAAAATCAAACGGAGTTGGCAATTGACCAGTTTTTAATATTTTGTTCTGATCGAACTGAACTTTTTGTCCCAGCTTCTGGTGAGGATTGTTTTAAATTTTTTCATCGTTCATTTTTTGAATATTTTTATTCACAATATATTTTTACAAGAATGTCGAGTGTTGAAGAAATATATGATGCATGGAGAACATTTGATGTAGATTCGGAAATTTTTGAATTAACATTGGCTATGTTTAAGCAGAAAAATGAGAGCAAATACCAAGAAATTGTTGAGTTTCTTTTGAAAAAATTGGAAAAAGCATTTAGCAATAATATTGAAAGAATTAATGTAATGAATATGCTTGTTTTATGTATGCAGGTAATAGATGATGAATTATATAAAAAGCAATTTGTTAATTTTATTGTTGATAACGTAGAGTTCTGTAATAAAAATATTCAAAAAATTCATAATCAAGGATTTATTATTAACGTTATAAATTCTAATAATGATTATAAGGATATGGTTATTAATAGATATGGAGATATTGCAATATATGAGAGTGTGATTGCTTTCTTGAAGGTATATCCTGAGGCAGAACAATTTCTTAAACAGAATAGCAAACGTAGTGATTTTAACCAACAAGTTGAGGCATTTAAATTTAGATTTGAGCATTTTTATAACTTTAATTTTTATTCACAAATGTATTTTTCAAATATTGCTATAAATAAAGTTTTTGAGAATCTGTCAAGTACAGATATAGTCATATTAGGAAAGAAAACGGGAGCAACAACTAAAGAAATTAATAAAACACAGGCTAAATATAAAAAGTATTTGGCTTTAAAACCTGAAATTAAAGAAAATGTAGATAAATTGTTGTTCCAGAGATGATGGAAAATGTTTGGGTACAATTTGGGTACAGCAGCTTTGAAACCACATTAACAAAATACAAAATCGTATCAAAATGATACGGTTTTGAAACGCAATAACTATTAAGTAACATGAATAATCAAACCCGAAAAAGAGTTTGAATAACGGATTAAAATGCTGGAAGCCTGTATTTATGAGGGTTTCCGGCATTTGTTTTATCAAATGGCTCTAGTTTGGCTCTATTTGTGAGAACAATAACGGCAAGAAAATGGATGAAATCTAATAAGGAGCATTATATGACGAAAGTGAATTTTTATGATAGTATTAATGATTCAATGCTGAAGTTTGCAGTTATTATTGCCAGACATAATGGTAAATGGGTATTTTGCAAGCACAAGGAAAGAAATACATGGGAGGTACCGGGGGGACATAGAGAAGATGGTGAGGATATTCTTGAAACAGCCAAACGAGAACTATATGAAGAAACAGGAGCAATAACTTTTGATATTACTCCAATTTGTATATATTCTGTGACTGCACCAGATAATTTCGATGGAATGGAGACTTTTGGAAAATTATTCTTCTCAGATATACATACATTTGAAAAAGAGCTTCACAGTGAAATTGAAAAAATTGCAATTATGGATGAACTACCGATTAATTGGACTTATCCGGAAATTCAACCCAAACTGCTGGAAGAAGCAAGGAAAAGAGGATTTCTGCCCAAGAAGGAAGAAATAAAATGGCTGTTTTTTGATGTTGGCTCGACGTTGGTTGATGAAAGCAAAGTTTATGAAGACAGGATGAAAAGGATAGCGGATTTATCAGGTTTAACTTACGAGCAAATTAATAAATATGCCATGTCGTTTTATAAAGAAAACAAAAAAGGAGACTTAGAGGTAGCAGGGCAATTGGGCGTGAAACTACCTAAATGGGAATCGCAATACGAGAGGCTGTATACAGATACTAAAGATTGTTTGAAAAAGTTAAGTAGAATTTATAAAATTGGTGTAATTGCAAACCAATCATTAGGAACTTCTGAGAGATTAGAAAATTTTGGAGTACGAAAATATATTGATTTGATTATCGCATCAGCAGAAGAAGGCGTTTCAAAACCTGATAGGCGCATATTTGAAATTGCATTGGAAAGAAGCTGTTGTAAGCCAGAGAATGCAGTCATGATTGGTGACCGTATTGATAATGATATTGTACCTGCAAAACAGTTGGGTATGAAAACTATATGGGTAAAACAGGGATTTGGAAGTTTGTGGAATATAACAGATGAGAGTGAAAAAGCTGATATTGAAGTTAATAATCTATCTGATATTTTGAATTTTTTATAGGAGACCAGTTATGAAATATGCAAAGAAATTAAGAAAAGGTGATAAAGTTGCAATAGTGAGTTTATCGAGTGGAATGCTAGGTGAAGCATTTTGTAGTCATAATATTGAAATCGGTGTTAAGAGATTAAGGGAATATGGTTTAGAACCATCGTTTATGCCAAATTCGCTAAAAGGAATTGAATATTTGAAGGCTAATCCCAAAGCAAGGGCAAAAGATTTAAAAGATGCTTTTATGGATGATTCAATTGCTGGCATTATATGTGCAATAGGCGGCGATGATACTTACAGACTTTTGCCATATTTGCTAGAGGATGAGGAATTTATTGATGCAGTTCACAAGAGTCCAAAATTGTTCACGGGTTTTTCAGATACTACGATTAATCATTTGATGTTTTATAAGCTGGGACTATCTACATATTATGGACCTAATTTTATATGCGACTTAGCAGAAATCTCTGATGAAATGCTGCCATATAGCAAGAAGGCATTTGAAAGCTATATAGAAGGAAATGAATATCGTGAGATTACATCAAGTGAAATATGGTATCAGGAAAGAACTGATTTTTCAAAAGAGGCAGTTGGGACAGAGAGAATTTCTCATAGAGAAGAACATGGATTTGAATTATTACAGGGGAAAGAATGTTTTGAGGGAAGACTGTTAGGCGGTTGTTTAGAGAGTTTATATGATATTTTGACAACAACGAGATATGAAGATGAAAAAGCAGTATGCGAAAAATATGGATTATTTCCTGATATAGAGGAGTGGAAAGAGAAGATTCTTTTTATAGAAACCTGTGAAGAAAAGCCTGTACCAGAGCAGTTTGAAAAAGAAATTGCTATCCTTAAAGAGAAAGGTGTATTTGATGTTGTTAGTGGAGTTTTGGTTGGAAAACCACAGGATGAAGCATACTACGATGAATATAAAAATATTCTTGTGAAGGTAGTAAATAATCCAGATTTACCGATTGTTTATAATGTGAATTTTGGACATGCAACTCCAAGATGTACTTTGCAGTATGGTGCTGTGGCTAGAGTGGATATGAAAAGGAAAATAATAAAATGTGAGGTAATGTAAATATGCTAAGATTAAGACCATACAATAAAAATGATGCAGAAATAATTATGTCGTGGATAAAGGGAGAGAATGCTTTTTATAAATGGACAGCAGGAGTTTTAGGTGAATATCCAATTTCTGCGGAGCAGTTCAATACGGTAAGTAATCTTATGGCATTTACTGCTATTGATGATAATGAGATAGTGGGATTTTTTACCATGAGAAGACCGAATGAATTTTATGAGGAATTACGGTTTGGCTTTGTAATTGTTGATTCGAAAAAACGTGGGCAGGGATATGGAAAAAATATGCTGAAATTAGGCTTAAAATATGCTAAAGAAATATTTGGTGCTAATAAAGTTTCATTAGGTGTTTTTGAGAATAATGAATCAGCTTATTATTGCTATAAGGCAATAGGTTTTGAGGATGTATCTCAAGATGAAATAGAAAAGTATACTGTAATGGGAGAAGAATGGAATTGCTTAGAATTGGAAATGAAACTATAAAATAAGATTTATATTGTAATTGTTCTTGCAGAGAGAATAGAGTATTCCTGAATGTAAAAGCTCTATGTGTGGAAGTCAGGAGAAGATAAAAACTGAATTGGTTAAAGGCACAAATTTGGTTTAAGTAACTCTTATAATGAAGATGGGGAATGTCATAGAAAATGCCGTAGAAATGTCATAGAAATTTTGAGAAAAATCAAGTGACTAAAATCAGAATATTCTAAGAAGAAGCTTTCTAAAGCGTGAGAGACGCTTAAAGAGTTTTCTGAAAAACGAATATTTCAAAGTTAGTCTCAACGAAGTCTCACGAGATTTGAGACTGAGTGAGACTCTATTATATAGCAAAACGCGATAAAACCGGGATTTGCAGGTGAATTATAAAGTTGTAGTCTCAAGTCAGTCTCATTTTTGAAATCGTTTGTTGAGACTAACATGAGACTGAGGAGGTTCAAAATCATGGACATAAGTAAAAAAGATTGGAAGCTATTTCGAGAAAAATTATCAGACTGGCAGGAAAATTATATGGAAGGTCTTGTTAAAGAGTATGCAAATTTTCTGAATGATGATAAAAAGCCTGCATCAGAGAAGTTCTGGGAACTTGAAAAACGGATAAAAGAAGATAAACGTCATCCGGGAGTTGTCATGGAACTGAAAAAATCAGAGGTAATATGGGATATTGTTCGTCTTATTAGACTGAAAGTAATTACATATAATGATTTATCAGACTTTAGTGATGAATTACAGAATGAAGTAAAAAGAATACTTGAGATGAGCAGGTGATACATATGGAGATTGGTGCAACAAAAGCAGTTCAAGATCGACTAAAAACAACAAAGATTGAAGAAAGCAAAGGTGCTTCACTTGTGTTCTGTTGGGACACACATTTGACGAAAATAAAAGGAAGAAATGTCTTGTTTATTGTGAATGCCAGTAATCGTTATACAATAGCAATGACTGATATTGAACCAAGAAACTTGAATTACTATACAATGTATATCCGCAGTGTGATTCATGGCGTGATGCAGGAAATGGGATATTCCGAGGAACAGATAGGGCAGTATTTTAAAATGTCAGGCGATACAACTGTAACAAAAACTCATGGTAGGAAATCGGTTGGTGGCATTAACAGAATGGTAACGGATGCCTAGTATTTTGATAAGAAGCTGGAGAAAGAAGCAAAGTATCAATGGGAACTTAGTGAGTATCTGAACAGAGATATCTGCCAGCCAGAAGGATTTGATGCGTATGGATATCCCACTGAACTCTTTAAATTAGATATGGAACGATTAGGAATTGTTCCTAAGAGAAAACCTGCAAAGGTAATTGATTTTACCAGGCACATAGATACTAATCGCAGTACTAACCATTAGCGCAAAAGAATTGTTAAAGCGATTGTTTGGATATAAGAAGTTAGTTTGTAATGACGAAAAGCAAGATATATAAAATAATTCGTCGCTAAAAAAGCGACGGAAAAGGAGAACATTTATGAGCATAACGTTTGAAATAGTCAAATTTAAAAAGCCAACAAAAGATGATTTGTCTAAGATACATATGTTTAATCCTTATGGTTATATTCCAATATTAGATGATGATGGTGATAGTACAGGATGGAATATTTATATGTTCAGGGCTGATGATAAGGGTATACAGAATATTATAAATAGTTGTTATGCAGTCAAAATGGAACTCCCAGAATACATTACAGACTATGATAGCTTTTTTGAAGATTTGGGATTCCCTAAAGAGGCAGTAAGGAATGGAGATGTTCGCA
>ENA-OUOU01001082-OUOU01001082.1-human-gut-metagenome-genome-assembly--contig:-NODE-1082-length-14797-cov-4.388889_pt1 | contig 14797 bp, 18 predicted proteins | sample MGYA00237936_ERZ548765 | MGnify/ENA primary metagenome ERZ548765 (study PRJEB26490, sample SAMN05356889) | human gut metagenome | biome: terrestrial biome; feature: human-associated habitat; material...
ACTAAAAGAAAAGGGGGTATGATTATGAATCAGGCATACAATGTTTCATCCGCGCCGAAAACAACGACGTTTCAGATGCGCATGAATCCCGAAATCAAGCAGCGCGCCGAGCAGCTTTACGCAAGTTATGGTCTGAACCTGACGGATGCTATCAACATCTTCATCCAGCAGTCACTCAATGTGGAGGGCCTGCCGTTCCTGCTTTCGCCGGAAAACGAGGAATATATGCAGGCCAAGGCGCTCAAGCGCCTGATGACGGAGCTGGACGCAGGCTGGAAAAGCGCGGAACAGGGCAGATGGGTCAGCGAGGAGGAAGCTATGCGCCGGTTGGAGTTGGACGCATGAAGCTGAGATTTACGCCGCGCGCCATGAACGACCTGACGGCAATTCGTCGCTTCATTCAGGACGAATACGGAAACCCGAAAGCAGCCAAGCGCATCACGGACAGTATTTTTGCCCAGTGCGTAAGCCTCAAGCAGTTTCCCCAGTCCGGCACGGCGCTCAGCGCCCGTTTTGAAATCGACACGGATGTGCGCTATCTGGTCTGCGAGGGATATATGATTTTCTATCGCATCGAGGGCGAGTTCGTGTCTGTCGGCGCTGTGATCCACGGGAAAACAGACTATCTGGATGTCCTTTTCCGAAAAGAACGATAAACAGAATTTCTGCATAGAAAAACCAGCCTCTTATGAAAAGAGACTGGTTTTTATGCGTAATATAGTTAGTACAAGAGCTGTGGATAATCTGTCTTGCCGTTCACGATGCGGTAGATATAGACCGTCTTTTCGCTGTCAATGACCTTGTAGACGCACACATAGTCGCGGCAAATAACCTTCCGGAATTCCCGTTCCGCCAGCACCATATCCGGGTGCAGTGCGCCGGAATACGGAAACGTCCGCAGCAGGTCTACGGTGTGCAGAATTTCATCGATGAATTTTTCAGCAGAATCCGCACCGGCTAAAACGAGGTAAAGCTGTGCAATTCCCTCCAGATCACGCATAGCAGCGCGCAGATATTTAATCTGATACTCTTGCTGCATCAAAAATCTCCTTCATCCTGCCGCGCACCTGTTCCGGAGAATATGTCGGCGCACCACTCAGGCGGTCCAGTTCCGCTTCCAGAACGCTTGCCCGGTGTGCCAACATTTTTTCCCGCTGCTCATAGGCTTCAATACTCTGAATGACCAGATCGGCTTCGCCCTTGTTCGTAATATAGATCGGTTCGCCGGACACCTTTGCAAGCTGCGAGATTTGCAGATATTCGTTGCGCAATGCCGTGGATGCTCTGATCTGCATACAACCACCTCCTGTATTTTCTATCCATAGTATATCAGGAATATGATATGTTTGCAAGCTGAATCTCATTCCTTTCGTTTTCAAATTGCGTCTCACGGTGAGACGCATTTCTGCGTGTCCTGTTTTACCTCGCGTCGTGCTGCCGGGCTCGCTGCTTTGGAATCCGAAATCCATAGACGGCTGCAATGCTGTCGCCAAGCCGCTGTGTGACCCTTGTAATGTCCGTGCGCGTTGCTCTCCTACAATAAATTTTGTTTTGCAGATTTTCAATCTGTGCATCGGTAACTCCGCGCTTGAACACACGATAGAGGTAGTGATTCGTGCCGTCGTGGTGAATGGCATCTGCCCGCAGGTCGCCGTTTTTATCCACATACCATTCCGTCATATCTGTGTCCGAATACAGGCAATCACGGATGTTCCCGGATTTAATCATCTTATATCCCTGCGCCCGACCATTCCAGAACCCAAGATCACCAATAACAAGGATCGGCTGTGAAAACTGAATGTCCAAATTTCGGCGCTCGTCGTCGAGGTATTCGGCGTTCAGCTCGTGCATCTTTTCATAGAGCTTATCTTCGGGCAGCTCCGGATAGTTTTCCATAAGAAAGTCGCGCCAATCGTCCAAGTCAAGATGAATGTCGCTCCAAAGCACATGGCGCTCGATTGCGTTTTTCGCCTGCTTCATAGCTTACACCACACCGATAGCCGTCAGAATTTCCTTTGCAAAGGCAATCAGCAAACCACCGAACAGACAGAGGACGCCCTGCGTTCTCTGCGTCGCGTCGTGGGATTGCACGGACATACCGAGCTGCACAACGCCCCAGCCGAGGATGATAATGCCGATCGCCTTGATGCAGGAAAAAATGAAATCGGACAGGTTATTTACGATGGTCAGCGGATCGCTGTCAGCAGCGAACGCCGAGGTCGTAAACAGTGCCGTTGTCAGCACAAGGCTTGTCCAGACGGCCATAATGCGGCGCTCCTTGCGCCGCGGGGTTAATTCATATTTCATGTTAATCCTCCAAAAATTCAATATCGTCGATGTTTTCAATGGGGAACGAAAGATCGTCTGCTGCGAACGCGCGCAGCGGCGTGTGAAGATACGGCGGCGCGCCGCCGTCCTCCGTGCGGTGAATATTTGGGTGCTTCAGAATGTCGTACTTTTCATCAATGACCGGCTTCTCGCCGCGTATCAGAACGATTGCGTTCTTGTTGTCAAGCCGCCGTACTTCATCCGGGGTCATAAGCTCGCGCCCGGTTTGTTGGAAGTTCTGCGAGAATGAACCGTTCCTGCCTTTGCTCTGGCTTGACGTGCGCGTATCAATCGTTTCTTTTCCAAGCAGCTCCGAAATATATTTGTGCGTCGATTGTTCGTTGCCACCTAAGTACACAAAGCTGTCCGCGTTGCCGATGATGCCCTCCCAATCGTCCTTGAACAGCGCCTTGAGCTGCGAAATATTTTGCAGAATGATAGTTGACATAATATTTCTGGAGCGCATAGTCGCCTGCAATCGGGCATAGCCGTCGGGCAAGGCCACGTTCGCAAATTCATCGAACATCAGCCGCACGGGAACAGGCAGCGCCCCTTGATGGATTTTGTCTGCCTGATAGTAAAGCTCCTGAAACGCTTGCGTGTAGAGCATACCGACAAGGAAATTGAGCGATGCGTCGTTGCTGTCCGGGATAATACAGAAGATGGCTTGCTTGCGTTCGCCCAGTTTGCCAAGTTCCATATCGTCGCTGGCTGTGATGCGCTGAATTTCGGGCAAGGTGAACGACGCAAGACGAACGGCGGCGCTCACTAAAATCGATTTAGCAGTTTTGCCGGCCGCTTGCTTGAAAATATGGTATTGCCGCACGGCAATGTGATTGGGCTGTTCTTCCTCCAAGGCTTCAAAGAGTAGGTCGAGCGGAGATTGATAATCGTCATCTTCTTCCTTTGCACCGCCGTTTTCGATCATGTAGAGAATGGTTTCCATGTTCTGATCTTCAACCGGCGCTTCATGCAGAAGATAGAGCATGAGCGCGGCGTCCAGCGCGGTTTCGGATTTCTCCCAGAACGGATCGTTTGCTTTCGCGCCCTTTGGAGTGGTGTTCTTGATGAAATTGTCAATCAGCTTGAACACGTCCGCGTCCTTGCGTATGTAGCAAAACGGGTTGTAGCAGTCTGATTTTGACGGGTCGATCAAGTCAAAAACGCGCAGAACATAACCTTCCTCCAGAAACAGATTTCCGACGGCACGGAGCATTTCGCCCTTTGGGTCAGTGACGATAAAACTCGCATTGGCAAGCATGAGGTTTGGTTTTGCGAGGAATCGCGTCTTGCCCGAACCAGAACCGCCGACGATAATTTGCAGAAGATTTCGCCGGTGCAGCTTACCGTTCATGCTCATTTGCAAATGCTGCGTCAGAATGACGTTTTTGCCTGCATCCTTGTCGCGGTACTTCTTATCCAACTCCCTGACGCTGCCCCACGACGCGGAGCCATGTTCCTCGCCGAGGCGCGTATTCTTTTGCCCCGTGTAATAAAACAGAATCGCGCCGCCGTAGAGCAGCAGAAAAATACCGATAAACTTCATCGTGTACGGCGTCCAGTGCAGAGAAAACGGATTCTTCGTCGCGGCTGAAAAAGCATCCATCAGCGTGAAAATTGTCATGCCAGGTTCATAGCATCCTGCCATGAGAACCGCAAGCCAGATGATGGGGACGACAAACGCCGCCCACACTGGGGCGGCGCTTCGGAATGATTTTTTCTTGTGTATCACAGGTCAATATCCATGCAGGCCAGACCGGTGCGCTCAGCATGGTGCTTGCAGAAAACGAGCGTACCAGCCGCCAACAGCAGTAGAACCGATGGAATGATAAAAAGCAGTTTTTTCATAGACGTTCAATACCTCCATTTTCCATAAAATAAATCTCACGGTGAGACGCATTTCCGGTCGGGCGCGCGTCTCCCCGTAATCGAGAAGCCCGCGCAAGCGGGCTTCTCTGGTTTGCTCCCCTTGGCTGCCACACTTCCGCTGGGTGGCCGCTGTCAAGGCCCAGCCAGTGCGCACACTGGCTGGCTCTGCGGCCGATGCGTCAGCATCGACCGGCCTTGACTGCGGACAGCCAGCGGAAGATATTCCCCCGGAGGGGAGCAAACCTCTTTAACGTGCGCTGCGGTTCATATTCCGGGACCGAACCTGCGGCGTGATTGCACGTTCAATGCTGCCGCCAATCTTCTGCGCCATGTCCTGAATCTGTCCAAGCGCCTGACGCCGATCCTGCGGGTCAAACCCGTCATAGAACGCCGCCAGATTTGATACGTCGGGCGCTTCACACGGAACACCAAAGCGACGACAGATCATATAGCCGACGCTCTGCGCATCCAGCTCATAATCATCCCGCGAATAGTTCTGATTATAGCCTTTGGCATGAAAACGGACGTGGGCGATCTCTGTTGCGATGCCTGCGAACGCTTCTGCATCGTTATATTTCGGATTGACCGCCATTTTCATCTGGTTTGGGTCGTAGAGCGCAGGCATGGGGATACTCTCATCACTCACCAGCGGCACAACACAATAATTCAGGAGCGTTTTGAGAGCTTCCGTCATTTCCTTGCTGTCCGGCTGCAATGCGGTGTGCTTCAGGTCGCGCCCGCTTGTCTGCCGCACGTCGTAAACGTCCGTCAGTACATACCCTTTGCCGAAAGAGGAACGGGTGTAAATTTTCACGCCATTCTTTTCCTCGGTCGGAGATACGCTGCGCATCAGACTTTTCCAGCGGTCTTTTGTTCCGAAAATAGTTGCATCCTGATCCTGCACCATAACGAGCGCAACATTGCCAGCGCTATAACTCGGATTGTCGGCCTGACAATTCAGATACCGCAAATAAGCGTCCGGGTCGCTGGTGATCTGAACAATACCTGCGTCCTGCATGGCGTTTGTGTTTTCGCGGTCAGCCTGCCGCTGCGCCTGCCAGAGTTCGCTGCTCTGATTCTTTTCATTTACTAAATCTGCTAAATTTAAGATAATACTCACTCCTATTACCTGATATGCTCCAGCTCGCGCTGGGGTTCTGGCCGCGTCCGCTCTGCGGCGGCGCGCAATGCCGCCAGCCGTCCGCGAACGGGCTGCTTTTCCTCATTGGTCGAAATCGGCCCCTGCGTCAAGCCACTCCTTTGCTTTTGCAAGGATGGATCTGATCGGGCAGGGGTCTGCTCTTTTTTTGGCTGCGCGTCCTCCAACTGTCTGGGCTGGTATCCCATCTGCTCTAGGATATAATTTGCCTGTGAGAGATGGTCAATGTTGGTCAGAATTTCAATGTATGGGGCATCGCATTTCTTATCCACGATTGCCGAGAACAACAAGCCGACCTTTTTAGCCCGCTGTTTGAAATCATCAAAATCCTCCGTGCGCAAGGGTAGAACCTCAATGGGGCGCTGTTCACTTAAAAGGCGATTCATCCCGACCATGCCGTAGAGCTTCTTCTGGTCTTTTGCCAGTGCATACAACAGCGCCGCGAGATTCTTTGCGCCCCGCGCAAGTAGTTTAATTGCTTCTTCGGATATTTGTACGCCCTCTTTCATTACGAGATCAGCAGCTTCGCCGCTTACCTCCATAGGCTGTGCCTCCTTTCTTTTGCCTTGTTTGGCAAATGATTTTCTGTTGATGGTGAAGTGCTTTCCTGCACCTGCCGCAGCATCCGCGGCGCATATTCCGCGATTTTTCTGCACAACCGCAATTCCCGACGCAAGGGCCTGAGCTGCGCGGTCAACGCATCAATGTCCGCGTTAAGCGGCTCAGACGGCTGCTCCCGGCGCAATGTGTATAATTCCTTGCGCTGGTTCACTAAAATCTGCATCTCATTTGACAGCGCATCGGACAGCATTTCTAACTCTGGCTTTGTATCTATGTGATACTTCTGCAAAAGGAAAAATTGCTGCCGGTACTGCTTCGCACGGCGAATTTCGGCCCGCGTTTCAAACGGGATTTTCTGCGGCTTCCGTTTGCGCGGTGACAACAAATATAGATAGTAAAGATACAGCGCCCGGAAGCTGCCGCGCTTGACGGGTAGATAGTGTCGCGGACGGCGGCGGATGGTATAGTAGCGTTTGGATTCACTTTGTTCCGGCGGCATGGCAGCGGTCACGCCGCGCTGCCTGCGCAATCGCTGCAAGATAGCTTCCTCAGTGTAATCCTCGCCCAGACTATCCAGCCGGAGAAACCGCGCTCCACCGGGCGGCTTGACGGCGGTGTACTTGACGTTAGAGCCGTATTTGACGGTATATCCGCGTTTCCTGAGAATATCCAGCAGCGACGCAAATGTGAAGCTGGCTGCAATGGCCGCGTCCAGATCCTGCCGGACAAGATCGCGGATGGTGGTCTTGCCGCTGCGCTCGGCGTTCCATTCTGCATAGTGCTGACCGCTGCCCTCCGGCTGAATGACAGAGAATCCGTACTTACGGCTGACCTCATTGGAAATGCCGCGAATATCTTCAAAGTAATCTTTGAACGCATTGCGATATTTCACTCCATCCACGAATGAAACAGAGTTGAATACAATATGGCAGTGCAGGTGTTCCTTGTTGATATGGGTGCAAATGACGGCTTCATATTTGTCACCGAGCAGACGGCGTGCAAATTCCACTCCCGCTTCATGCGCCAGCTCTGGCGTTGTTTCACCCGGCACGTAGGAGTGGACAAGATGATAGCCGACAACGCCGCCCGGTTTTCCAAACCGCTCTTTCGTGCGCTGCATATCCAGATAGCAATTTTCTACTGTGCAGTTGATCGCGCTCTGCAAAATCACTTCATCATCCAACGCAGTTTTGTTGAAATCTTCAATGTAGTCCAGCGCACGGGAGAGCGCGGTTTTATCGCCGTCCTGAATATAGCGCAGACAGTCATCCAGCCGTGCACGGATGGTAATGATTTTGTCATAGGCCATCAGAGTGTGTCCAGAATTGAACGGTACGCCTGCTTTACAAGGCTGGCCGCTTCGTGGATTTCTGCTTGCGTCGCATAGCCTTTTCCGTTTGCCCAGTGCGCGATCTGGTTGATGTTGTTGCCGATGGCGGACAGCTCACGCAGAAGTGCTGCGTAAGCGTCAGGTGGGCGCGGGCAGAGATGTTCGCCCATGATAAGTTTGCGGAGATAGGTGTTGGTATTCAGACCGGTAATCTGACATTGCTGTCTCAGATGTGTCAGCTCTGCATCGCTGAGCCACAGACCAACAGAATTGCGGCGTGTCCGCATAACGTGCTCCTTCCTTATAATCATAGTTATTGCGTCCCAAGTTGGGACGTAATTCGTCGCGGGGTTTTAGGGTACACCCTAACAAGTGGCGTTTGTGGCACAAATGCCGTACTTGCTAAAGCAGCGCTGCCAAAGGCAACGCTGCCCGTTATCGCTGCGGCGCAGTAGATTTCGCCCGGCAAGAGCATTTCGTTTTCTGCTCCATCCGATGCTCCAGCATTAAAATGTGCTGCAATTCCGCTTCGCTTTCCGGCACATAACGAATATCGTGAATGGCTTCATCGTATGGCATGGAGCTGTTCATAAAGGCGTGATAGCTGTTCTCACAGAAAGAATCATCTTTATCGCGGTACTGAATTTTCGCAACAGGCAGCGCAGATTTTATGACGCGCTGCACCTGTTTGGCATAGTCGATGGGAATGACCCTTCCGGTCAGCTTGCCGTCGCGGATGCCTTCAATCACGATGCGGTATGCCAGAATCCCGTCCGGACAATCTGCATAATGTGTCCAGATGCAGTTTGCGTTCGTATCGTCGAGAAAGACCTCACGCTCCAGCACACACCATGTTCCGAGCAACCGGCACATCCAGAGAAAAGAACGGCGCTCCATATCGGTTTCCTGTGCGCTGTCCCAGAGTCTTTTTGCGTCAAAGTCAAAATCTGTGGTATAGGCGCGGGTGTTCTTCTGGACGATCTCAGCCAGATGGGAGAGAATGTCCGGCTGATAATTGTTACGCTGCGCCATATTCCTGTTCAAACTCCGCTGGTCTGCAATATCGGGATTCCATTGAAAATGCACCGTCCGGCACAATGCGGCTGCCGCGCGGAAGTTCGATCTTCTGCGTGGTCAGTACCGTGCCATAGAACAAATCTTCTGCCTGTTCTGCAAGCACAAAGACCTCATTTGGACTGTCCAAAAGCGCCTGCATATCATATTGATAAAGGCCAAAATGAACGGTCTGACGGCTGACGCGGTAAGGCGTAAACAATGCGGGAACGCCGAAAATCCAGCATACCCGCATCGGGGTCATATTTGCGTTGACGATACTCATGCGTTTTCCTCCTAACGTTCATGCTCTTGCGGCTTCCGCTTCGGCTGGATTTTGATGGGGTCGCTGCCGTCAATCGGACGGATGGCCGCAATATGGCGTGCGGCATAAATGGCGTTGCCGGATAGCTGGCGCTGCCATGCGCCCTCGCTCCGCGCCCAGCGGAAACCGTGTCCTTTCAGTGCTTCGCGTACTTCGGCCGGTGGGATTGCATCAAAGAAAACTTGCAGACGGTTGTTGTCGCTGTTGGCAACCACCTTGCCGCCCTCAAACTCCCAGCCTTGGAAACCGACCTCCCGATTTTGTGTCAGCGTTTCCAGCCGCTTTTTGATGCGGTGGATTTCCTGATTGTTGTTGGAAAGGACATAGGACGAATATGGTGCGGTTTCCCATGAATAGCCGTCTAACATACGCTTATCAAGTCTTGTAGCTTCTTCCTCCGTAACACCCTCACAGCCGCGGCAAGTCTGGTGCTTGCGATAATATGCGTTGATCGTTTTCATTCTTGCCTGTGACTTTTCGAGCGCTGCCAGCTTTTCTTGCAACTTTTGCGCAGCATCCGGGTCGTCGGAAGAAATTGCACGGTTGTTTGCCGCGGCGCGGGCCTTGCCCTCATAATAGTCAGCTTTTTCATCGGCGGAAATAGACTGCCGCATTTTGGTATCAATCCGGTCGCGGTATCGCTTGTCACTCTTATAGGAATAGTGATCGGGCAGCATCGGCTGACCGGGCGGAATTGCTGACAGTATGGTGTGCGCCTGTTGTGACAGTGCGCTGCTCTCCGCGCGTGCTTTCCCGGCCTTTTCCAGATAGCGGTCGATCCTGTCCTGTTTTCGCTGCTCATAGTCGTTCAATCGCAACAGCTCCTTTCTTGAATTTTATCGCTCTTTTGAAATGTGCTTTTTCGGTGCGGCTTTACTCTGTGTTTTTGTCAGCGCACGGAACCGGTCACGGACACGCTCTTTTTCAAGCTGCACCTGCTCCAAAATGCTCTCCGGGGTCTGGACAAATGCTTCTGCTTCGGCGGCGTATTCCCGTTCCAGATGCGCCGCACTCTGGCACATGGCGGCAATATGCGGCGGCTCTGCCTGCACGGACATAACGCGATATTCCTTTGGAATCCCTTCCGGCTGGCCATCATAAAATTCATAAAAGCTGCTGCCATTGCGCCGGATATAGCCGTCTTGGACAAACTCTCCGTTTTCGCTGACTACCGCATTGCACCCATAGGCTTCGTAGTCGATGTAATCTATCAATTCCTCTGGAATCGAAAAAGCATCCAACTCTTGCAGATAGTATTTGCCGAGTGCTTCTTCATCTGAAATGTCCGGCATGAAATCGTAGCAATCCAGATTGTCCGTAAGATTGATAAGCTCCTGCAAGCTGCCGCAATGGTCGTCCATTTCAAGCGCCGCTTCAAATTCTTCCAGTTCACTTTGCTCCATGCTGTTCAGCTTGACGGCGAGATAGTTCAATTCGTCCAGATTTACAAACTCACCGAGCGCAGAGGATAGCCCGCGTACGCGGCTTTCATAAGCAGTGACAAACCATTCTTCGTATGGTACGCCGCAGGCATCCGGCTTGCCGATACCGATAGCAGAAAACACGCGCTGCAATTCTTCCGCTGTTGTTGGAAACGGAACCCATTGCCCGACCAACGCACCCTCGTTGTATTTGCCGAGGTTTGTGATAAATGCAGAAATCAAATGATCTTCGTTCGGCATAGGCAGCTCCTATCGGTCGTGTCCGTGATGAATGTTCTTTGAGGGCAGGTCTTTTGACCTGCCCTCGGTTGTACTCGCGGTCTGCATCAGCTTGGCGCGAACAGATTGCTTTTGAGGTGCAACCTCCCGTACCTGATATAGCTGCTTATAATTCGCGGCACGGTCTGTAAAGTCTGCTTCAGCGGCTTCACGCGTGTTGTGGTAGTGACCCCAAAAGTAATCTCGCGTACCGTTTTCCTGCTGAAAGCGCCATGTGACATACGGATTCGGTGCGTTGGGATTTTCGCCCAGCGCGACACCCGCACCGTTTTCAAAAAGCACGGTCTTTTGAATGGCGTAGCCATGAATCTTATCCATGTCGCCCGGCTTATTCACCGCCCCATTCCAGCACGAACACGACGGACAGAACCTCCTGCTCGGTGACTGCTTTGGAAACGGCGCTGACAATGGCATCATAGGAGAGCGGCAGTTTTCCATTTTCCGCAATCGTCCACGGTGAGGTCAGCGAGAATGTTTCTGCATCACCGGTTTTCGTCGTCACAGAATCGTTGATTTTGAAACCAAGCTGTTTTGCATCGACTTTGGCGTGCGCCATATCGGTCGTGTAGGGTACGAGCTGCCAGCCATTCTTGGTAGAAATTGAAACACTGGACACGATGACATCACCGGTAGACGCATTGATGATCTCCGCTGCGCCAACATGAACTTCTCCACCTTCGTCTACGATGAGCGGCAGTGTAACAGGAACCGTGACCGAGAAAACCTCTGTGATCTCCCAATGCGCATAGTAGGTGCTGTCACCATCTGTCTTGTAGATGGTGTTGGCATCGACCTGCGTGCCGCCGTTTACTTCCGTAAACCAACCGAGGAATTCGGCATTTTTGCGCATCGGTTCAGTGGGGAGGACGAGTGCTTCGCCGTAGGCCTGCTTCGTTGTCTCTGTGTTTCCATTGCTGAGATCCCATGTGATCGAATAGCTATTGGCGGTAAATTGTGCGTAGAACGTCTTTGCTGCTGTGATGGTCACAGCGTTGTACAAGCTGCCGCCAGAAGCAGACGTGTACCAGCCCTTGAACGCATGACCGGTCTTGACCGGCGTGCTCGTCGGGGCGGTCACTGTGGTATTCGGCTTGCCTGTCGTGGTGATGCTGGCCTTGCCATCAATGGTGCCGCCGTTCGTTCCGGCGTCCCACTTGATCGTCAGGCTGACAGTTGCACCGCAATCGTCGCACTTGCCGTCACCGTTCGCGTCGGTGTGGTCAGCGTATTCATAGCCAGAATCGCCGCAGGCCGAGCACGTCTTGGTGCGCTTATGCTGCGTTTCGCTGTCCGACACCCACGAGCCATAGGAATAGCTGTGATTGGCGTAGTCATAGGTCGATGCGCCGCAGCCGGAGCAGGTTTTTGAGCGTCTATGCTGGGTATCACTGTACTTACTCCATGCACCGGTGGAATAGGAATGCGAACCGTAGTCCGTGGTGCTGTATCCGCAGGTACGGCAGGAGACCGTTCGGCTATGCTGGCTGGAAGAAGAATTGCTCCACGAGCCGTAGCTCATGCTGTGGCTGGCATAATCATAGTCCGTCGCGCCGCAGTTTCGGCAGGAACCTGTGCGCCGATGCTGACTGGACGAATACTGCTCCCACGAGCCATAGCTATAGCTGTGACCACTAGAATAGATTGTTTCGGATTTTGTCTGACCGCAAGCGCAGGAGTACGAACGGTAGCCGTTGCTGGTACAGGTGGCAGCCTGCTCATTCTGAAGAATCCATGTATGGCTGCCGCAGTCCGGGCAGGTACCGGAACCGTAACCACCAGCGCCGTGACTCTTATAGGTGTAAGTGCCAAGGTACTGGACGTAGTGGCAGAGATAACACTCATTATAGTTTGCATGGCCGCGAGACGAATGTGCGACTTCAACGTATGTGCCCTGGAACGAATACTTTCCGCATGAAGGGCAGTTGCCAATGATGGAGCCGGTGGACTGAACAGAGATACCCGGCGCTTTCTTGATGCCGTTGAGTGCAGTGGTGGCGGCGTCTGCGTTCTGATACACGCCGTACAGATCATAAAAATACCGGCTGCTGCGATTGGATGCGGTCCAATCGTAAGTGTGGAACGGCACCGTTGCTTCCGGGTAGCCAATGATGTAGGCGATATAGAGCGTATCGCCGCTGTCGGTTTCCCGCCAGAAAGCGTCCTCACCAATGCTTTTGAGAACGGTTTCGCCGTAGTACATGGTCAGCGTGGAGAGCTTCGGGCAGTTATAAAAAGTGTGCTTGCCAATGACCGGCGCAAGGGGCAGCTCTGCGGTGGTCAAATTTGTGCAGCCCTCGAACCAGTATGCCAAATCCGAAATGCTCAAGGTTTCCACATCCTCGAACCAGACCTCGGTGATCTGCTCACGCACAGCCGCCCACGGCTGATCGTCTGCGCTTGTAAACACCGGCGCTTCGCCGCTGCCGGAGATGGTCAGCCAACCCTTGGAGTCCAGCGACCATTTGATGCTGCTGCCCGGAATCGTGCCGCTGGTCGCAGCTTCACCAGAAACGGACTGCACGGCGATTTCTTCGTCAGGGGCGCTTTCATAGACCGTGTGTTCGTGATCTTCGACTGCAAACGCCGAAATGCTCAGCGAAAACACCATACAGAGGGCAAGCAGCAATGCGGTGAATTTCTTGAAATTCTTCATCATGCAGCCTCCTTTTCACTCACAGCGGCAATGGTGAACACAATTGTTGCCGCATTGACGTTCGTAACAGCCTCGGACGCAGAAACTTTCGCTTTATAGCGGATGGCGAGATTTTTCTCAGCCGGAATCGCTGGGAACGCGCCGTCCGCAAGCGTCAGCGCGCCCGCGCCCTTGGTTGAGCAGCCGTTGATACTGAGTGCGATGCTGTTTTTGCCTGCGCTGAAATCATCATAGCTGCCGATCTCGAATGTGCCAGCCTGAACATCCACTTTTGTGACCTTAATCGCGCCGGTCTTGCCGGTATTGGTGATGGCTGCGTTGTTCGCGCAGACCACATATCCATCCACCAGTGAAACAGGCAGTGCGGCCGGAACGGTGCAGGAGATGGGCGAAACCGTGTTGACCACGGTCAGCGTGACCGGCACTCTGGCTTCGGTTGTTTCCGCAGCGGACGCGCTGACCGGAAAGGCAAAAATAAGCGCCAGCGCCAAGAGCAGCGCCAGAGATTTCTTCATGTCACTGCACCTCCTTCGGCCAGAGGTATGCGGTATGCAAAGTCAGCTCTGTGTTCAGCGTGCCGATCTGCTTACCGTCACGGAATGCTGTGATCGTGACCGTGCAATCCACATTGCCAAACTCCGGCGCTTCCAGCAACGTCAATGTCGAGATGGATTTTCCAGCGGCAAGCTCAAAAGCGTCGGCAATCAGTGTATTGTCCTTGTTGCGGCGAATTTCTACCTTATAGGTATCGTTCTTGCTATTGTTGATGAACTCGGCTTTCACGCTGGATTCTCCGACCAGAGCATATAGATGAGCAGGAGCAGTAATATCAATCTGATTGTCCGCGACGATAGCATTGAGCTGCTTTTGGGCTTCACGCAATCCTGAAACGTCATAAAAAATAACTTCCGTTTCCTTGTGCTGCTTCGCGCGTTCGGTAATACGAACCTTGATCGTGTCAATGACCGCAAGGGTGGAATCTCTGTCATAAATGACTTTCACGGCATCGTCTACGCGGGCTACGACAACAGCGGGCATATTCGTCCCAGCGTTGCAGTACACGGCTTTTGTACCACCGCCCCAGACGAGCAGACGACCCTTGACGGTCACATTGTCCAGCACAATTTTACCATCCGCCGCGCCGCAGCCAATGATGAGGTCACCATCCACGGTCAGGTTTTTCAATTCTACATCGTCGGTGCGAATCAGGACGCTGCCTTTGATATCCTTGTCGTAGGTTCCTTTTACGGTGATATAGCTACCGATGATATTATGGAAAATCTGCGCAAATTCCGCGCGCGTGATGTTATCCAGCGGCTCCAGACCTTTGGTTCTGCCGTGGATGTAATCTGCGCCGACCATTGCGCGGACGTATGGCAGCGCCCAATTAGAAATCTCGCTGCGGTCGGAGAATGCGGACAGGTCCGTTTTCGCGTATGCGTCATAGTCCAACTCTAACGCTCTTGCTACAACTGTCATTGCCTCCTGCCTGCTGATCGGTGCGTCCGGGGCCATAGACGAGCTGGAACGTCCGTTATACGTCCCCATTTGCACGGCGAGCGCAACATCTTTGTAGTACCACTTGGATTTTGCAACGTCCTTATACTGCGAAATGTCAGCCGTTTTGTAGCAACCGAACGAGCGGTTGATGATCGCGGCCATTTCCGCGCGGGTCATATCTCCGTTCGGGTCAATAACGGTTGTGCTCTTGCCGTAAAGCAGACCGTTATCCACGGCTGCGGACACGGCTTCGGCATACCATGCGGTACGGTCATAGTCCTTGAAATCTGTTGCTTTG
>ENA-OUOU01001088-OUOU01001088.1-human-gut-metagenome-genome-assembly--contig:-NODE-1088-length-14764-cov-7.240533_pt1 | contig 14764 bp, 13 predicted proteins | sample MGYA00237936_ERZ548765 | MGnify/ENA primary metagenome ERZ548765 (study PRJEB26490, sample SAMN05356889) | human gut metagenome | biome: terrestrial biome; feature: human-associated habitat; material...
GCCCAGGCCAATGAGGGCGCCCATCAGCTGGATGAGGACCGCGTGGGTGGCCTGCCGGCGCGCCCACACGTAGCAGTAGATGGCCGTCAGCAGCGCCATGAATGCGAGTCGTTTTGTCTTAGCCATCTATCGCGTCTCCATAGATCTCTATAACGAGCCTGTGCGGCATGCACACTATCGGCACGCCCGCCGTCGTCAGCTTGCCCTGACGGACGCATATCCCGTCAGGGCAGTCGGCCTCGGTGACGGATATCGCGCCCGGCTCAACATGCACGGTGTTGTGCCCGTAGACGGTGTCGATGTCGATGTCGTAGGCCTCCGTGACACGGCTGAGATCGACGGTCTGAAGAAGCTCACCGTCCACGCTTATCCGCGCGACGGAGCCTTCAGGCGCGAACAGCTTCAGCGCAATAAAAGCGCCGGCACATACGACAAAAACCAACGCAAGTATAAGTATCCACATTTTCTTCTTATCTTTAAACATATGCCCATTTTAAGATGTTCCGGTTAAAATGTCAATGCCCCCTTTGCGGCGCTCAGCCGCGGCGGCAATTGCGGCTTGAATATGCCGCTCGGGTCTGGTACAATATAGAAGAAGTCCCAGCGTTTATGAGGTGAATCAAATGATAGATATACATTGCCATATGCTGCCCGGAGTGGACGATGGCTCCGACTCAATGGATACGTCGCTGCTGATGGCGTCGATGGCGGCGGAGAGCGGGGTGGAGACTGTGATAGTCACTCCGCATTGCAATATCCCCGGCGAGGCGGCAAATTATCCGTCACGGGAGCTGCTGGGCAGGTTCATGGCACTGCGCGAGACCATCGACGCGGCGAAGATACCGCTGCGCGCGATGTTGAGAAGCGACATACGGTCCCACGCCGCGCGGTCGGCGTAGGTCTTCGCCATGCGCTGCTCGGCGGCGCAGTAGGACGCGAAGTCCTGCAAGAGCATGTATTCATCGTTCATCAGCAGCCGCGAGGCGAGATCGTCGTAGGAAACGCCGTCTGAGAAGCCCGCCTTGAGCTTGTCGATCACCGCGCGCAGGTTCTCGTCGCGCGCGTAGAGCTTCTGCGGGGCATAGCCCTCGCGCTTGAGGCGCACGACCTCGTCGGCGTGCAGGCCGAAGAGGAACATGTTCTCGTCGCCGAGCCTCTCGTGCATCTCGACGTTCGCGCCGTCGAGCGTGCCGACGGTCAGCGCGCCGTTCATCATGAACTTCATGTTGCCCGTGCCGCTGGCCTCCTTGCCGGCGGTGGAGATCTGCTGGCTCACCTCGCTCGCGGGCATCAGATGCTCGGCGAGCGACACGCGGTAGTTCTCAAGGAACACCACCTGCAGCCTGTCGCGGCAGATGGGGTCGGCGTTGACCTCGGCGGCAAGGGAGTTGATGAGGCGGATGATGCGCTTGGCGACCGCGTAGCCCGGCGCGGCCTTCGCGCCGAACAGGAACACGCGCGGCTGCATGGCGCGGTTCGGGTCGTTTTGCAGCTGTTGATAGAGGTAGATGATATGCATCGCGTTCAAAAGCTGACGCTTATACTCGTGCAGGCGCTTGACCTGCACGTCGAAGATCGCGTCGGTGTTGAGCACGATGCCCTGCGTCTTTTTGACGTAGGCGGCAAAATCGAGCTTATTCGCGCGCTTGATCTCGCCGAGGCGGTTCAGCACCGCGGTGTCGTCTGCATAGGCCTCGAGCTTTTTAAGCGCTTCGGGGTGCAGGAGGTATTCATCCCCGCCCGCGAGCGCGCGCACGAGCTCGTCGAGCCGCGGGTTGATCTGCGCGAGCCAGCGGCGGTGGTCGATGCCATTGGTGACATTCTTGAACTTCTCCGGCTCCATCGCGCACTGGTATTTAAAAACGTCGTTTCGCAGGATGTCCGAGTGCAGAGCGCTCACGCCGTTCACGGCCATGCCGCCCGCGATGCACAGGTTTGCCATGCGGACCTGGCCGTCCCAGATGATAGCCAATTCACGCGTTTTGGCCTCGTCGTGGTAGTAGTTTTCGATTTTTTCCTGATAGCGGCGCGCGATCTCGGTGATGATCGTCCACACGCGCGGCAGAAGCGACTGCATCAACTCCTGCGGCCAGCGCTCCAGCGCCTCGGAAAGCACCGTGTGGTTCGTGTAAGCGACGGAGTGCGTCGTAATGTTCCACGCCGTGTCCCAGTCGAGGCCCGCGTCGTCCATCAGGATGCGCATGAGCTCGGGGATGACGAGCGCGGGGTGCGTGTCGTTGATCTGGATGACATTCTTTTCGTGGAAATTCGTGGCCGTGCCGTAGACCTCGATGTGCTTGCGCACGATGGACTGCACGGTCGCGGAGACGAAGAAGTACTGCTGCTTTAAGCGCAGGCTCTTCCCCTCGGGATGGTTGTCCTCGGGATAGAGCACCTTCGCGATGGTTTCGGCCATCGCGTGCTGCTCCTGTGCGCGCAGATACTCGCCCTGCGAAAAGAGCGACATGTCGAGCGGCACGGGGGACTTCGCGTCCCAGAGGCGCAGCGTGTTGACATGCTTCGTGCCGTAGCCCGCGATCTCCATGTCGCAGGGGATAGCCAGCACCTCGGTCTCACCCTCGGGCACGACATGCAGCCGCCCGTCGTCCCAGAACTGGCGGATCGTGCCGCCGAAGCAGACGGTCTCGGTCTCCTGCGGCTTGGGCAGCAGCCACGCGCCGCCGAGGTCCTTCCAGTTGTCCGGCAGCTCGACCTGCTGGCCGTCGACGATGCGCTGACGGAAAATGCCGAGCTCATAGCAGATGGAATAGCCCGCGGCGGGGATGTCGAGTGTCGTCATCGAGTCGAGATAGCACGCGGCCAAGCGGCCGAGGCCGCCGTTGCCGAGACCCGCGTCGGGCTCGCTTTCAAAGATGTCCGCTGCGCGGAAGCCCAGCTCGTCGAGCGCTTCGGTCAGAATTTCGCCGACGCCTAAATTGAAGGCGTTTTTCATCAGGCTGCGGCCCATCAGAAATTCCATCGACAGGTAGTGCACCTGACGGCGGTGTTCCTCGCGGGTCTCGCGCATGGTGTCCACGCTGCGCTCGGCCATCACGTCGCGCAGGACAAGGGCGCTCGCGCGCATCATCTGCGCGTCGCTCGCCTCCTCCACGGTGCTGCCGAAGCTGACCTTCAGCTTTTCGCACAGCGCGTCTTTCATTTTCTTCACAGAGTCAATGGTCATAGATCGTTTTCCTTTTCTTTATCGGCAGATGGATTCGTAAATGTGGCGGTATTCCTGCGCCGAGCGCGTCCAGCTGAAATCCGCGGTCATGCCGCGCTGCTGGAGCATCGCGTAGGCGCCCTTGTTGTCATGGTAAAGGTCAATGGCCTCGCAGATCACGTGGCACATGTCGCCAGCGTTGTAGTTGGCAAAGGTGAAGCCGTTGCCCTGTCCGTTCCAGGCTTCATACGCATGGACAGTGTCCTTTAATCCGCCGGTCTCGCGCACGATGGGCACCGCGCCGTAGCGCATCGCGATCATCTGCGAGAGCCCGCACGGCTCGCTCTTCGACGGCATCAGGAAGAGGTCTGCGCCCGCGTAGATCTGCATGGCGAGCTGCTCGGAATAGCCGAGGTAGACGGCCATGCGTCCGCCGTAGCGCTGCTTGGCGTACTCAAAAAACGTCTCGTACTTCGCGTCGCCCTTGCCGAGCACGACGAATTGTACGTCCTTGCCCATAAATGCGTCGAGCGTTTCGCACACAAGGTCGAGCCCCTTGTGGGAGACAAGGCGCGTGACCATCGCAAGGATGGGCGTGTCGGGCCGTTCCTGCAGCCCCAGCACGCGCTGGAGCGCTGCCTTGTCCTTCTTCTTTCCGGCAAGGTCATCGGGCGAATACGCCGCTGCAAGGCTCTTGTCGCGCGACGGGTCATAGCGCTGCATGTCGATGCCGTTGAGCACGCCGTGGAGCTTGCGCGCGTTCATGCTCATCACGTTTTCCAGCCCGTGGGCAAAGTACGCGTACTTGAGCTCCTGCGCGTAGGTCGGGCTCACGGCGGTCACGGCGTCCGCCGTGACGATCGCGCCCTTTAAAAGGTTCACATCGCCGCCGAATTCGATCGTACCGCCGTCAAACCAGCCATGGTCCAGGCCGAACAGGTCTTCGACCGTGCGGCTGCCGTAGCGGCCCTGATATTCGATATTATGCACCGTAATGACGGTTCGGATTCCCTTATAAAAGTCGTCGCGCACGGCTTCATCCCTGATGTAGATGGGCACAAGCGCGCTCTGCCAGTCGTTGCAGTGGACAACGTCGGGCTTTTGCGGCAGGGACTTGAGCAGTTCCGTCACCGCGCGGGAGAAAAAGCCAAAGCGCTCGCCGTCGTCATAGTAGCCGTAGAGCTCGCTGCGGCGGAAATACGTCTCATTGTCGACAAAGTACCACGTGACGCCGTCGCGCTCGAGCGAAAAGAGCCCGCAGTAGACGCTGCGCCACGCAAGGCGCACGAACGTCCACTTTTCAAAGTGGAGCTGCTCGCCCCACTTGTCCTTCACGCGCTCGTAAAGCGGCAGGATGACGCTCACGCGGTCTCCGTTTGCCGCGAGCGCCTGCGGAAGGCTGCCGGCCACGTCGGCAAGGCCGCCCGTCTTGCAAAAGGGGACCGCCTCGCTCGTCACATACAAAATGTTCATCTGCAAGCTCCTTTCTTCTGTTTGCTGCTTTTATACAATGCTGCCCTTGCTCACGGCGAGCGGGTAGCTCTCGTGTCCGATCAGCGTGCCGCCGCGGCGGATGTGGACGTCCTTGTCGGCGATGACGCAGCCGAGCGTCACGCCGTCCTCCACCACGGTATTCTTAAAGAGGATGCAGTTTTTGACTTGGCTCCCCTTGCCGACCTTGACGCCCGGGAAGAGGATGCTCCCCTCTACGTTGCCCTCGATCTGGCAGCCGTCGGCGATCAGCGAATTGACACAGCGCGAGTCGGGCGCGATGTACGACGCCGCCTCGTCATCCTCTTTAGCGAGGATGGGCCGCTCGGCACACAGGAGCTCGGAGCGGATGGCAGGGTCTAAGAGCTGCATGCTGCGCTCATAGTATTCCTGCACCGTGCGCAGCTGCGCGGCAAAGCCGTCCCACAGGAAAGCGCGCAGGTCGAGCTTGTCGCCCATGGCGCAGAGCACATCGCTGCGGAAGCTGTATTTGTCCTGCGCGGCGCACTCGTCCACAAGGGAGATAAGAAGGTCGCGGCTCAGAAGATAAATTTCCAAGCTGCGGCAGCCGCTCGCCTTGTGCGGCGCGCAGCGCGTCTCGGTGATGCGGCCCGCTTCGTTGACGGTGAAATACGTGGCGTTTTCCACAAACTGGCCGCTCTCGGTGCAGACGCAGGTGATGTCCGCGCCGCTTTCGATGTGCGCGTCCAGCACCTTCTGCAGCGGCAGATTGATGATAAGGTCGCTGTCGGACAGGACGACGTACTTCTGCCGGATCTCGTGCAGATACGACCGCACGCCCGAGAGCGCCTCCATCTTGCCGCGGAATTCCTCCACGCCGAACTTGCGCGCGTCGGCAAAGGGCGGCAGCAGCTTGAGACCGCCGTTCTTGCGCGCCATGTCCCACGTCTTGCCGCTGCCGATGTGGTCGAGCAGGCTTTGATAGTTGCCGTGCAGCACAACGCCGACGTCTGTGATGCCCGCGCCCGCCATGTTGGAGAGCATGAAGTCGACCACGCGGTAGCGCCCGCCGAACGGCACAGAGCCGGGCATGCGCGCTTCGGTCAGCTCGCGAAGGCCGGGAGCCTTTTCATAGGCAAAGATGATGCCGTGCAGTCCGTTCATCGTACCGTCTCCTTTCCGTCCACGCTGCGCATGCGGTTGGCAGGCAGCACATAGTCATCCGCGACCGCCGCGCCGGGGCCGAGCACCGTGATGCCCCACTGCTCCGGCGGCACCGCCTCGGGCGGCGCGCCGACAAAGGCGTGCTCGCCGACGACGCCGTTCTCGCCGATGATGGCGTAGGAGACGCGCGCGTCCTTTTTGACGACCGCGCCGGGCATCAGGATGGAGTACTGGACGCTTGCGCCCTCCTCCACCGTGCAGCGCTCAGAGAGGACGGAGTTCTCCGCCTCGCCCTCGACCGTGCAGCCGCGCGCGACGACGCTGTGCTCCACGTGCGCGTTGACGCCTAAGTACGCCGGCGGCGCGGAGACGGAGCGGCCATAGATCGGCCAGTCCTTTTCGAGTAAGTCAAGTCCGCTGCCGGTCGCGAGCATATCCATGTTCGCGTCCCAAAGAGAGTCGAGCGTGCCAACGTCCTTCCAGTAGCCGGAGAAGCGGTACGCCGCCATCTTTTCCCCGTTTTGCAGCATCTTGGGGATGATGTTTTTGCCGAAGTCGTTGCTGCTCGCCTCGTCGCTCTCGTCCTCGATGAGGTACTCACGCAGCTTTTTCCACGTGAAGACGTAAATGCCCATCGACGCCAAGTTGCTCTTGGGATGCGCGGGCTTTTCCTCGAATTCCGTGATCGTGTCGTTTTCATCCACATTCATAATACCAAAGCGCGGCGCATCCTCCCATGGCACCTCCATGACGGAGATGGTGCAATCTGCGCCCGCTTTTTTGTGGTGAGCGAGCATTTTAGCGTAATTCATCTTGTAGATGTGGTCGCCCGAGAGGATGAGCACATACTCGGGGTCGTACATGTCGACAAAGCCGATATTCTGGAAGATGGCGTTGGCCGTGCCCTTATACCACGACGCACCGCCCGCGCTCTGATACGGCGGCAGGATGTGCACGCCGCCGTCCGCGCGGTCGAGATCCCACGGCTGGCCCGAGCCGATGTAGCGGTTGAGCTCCAGCGGGCGGTACTGCGTCAGAACGCCGACGGTGTCGATGCCAGCGTTGGCGCAGTTTGAGAGCGGAAAGTCAATGATGCGGAACTTGCCGCCAAACGGCACGGCGGGCTTCGCCATATTCTCCGTGAGCACGTAGAGACGGCTGCCCTGGCCGCCGGCAAGCAGCATGGCGATACATTCTTTCTTCACGCTTGTTCTCTCCTCCTTGTTTCGTTGCCGTCCGGTCACACCTCGGGCGGCTCGTTGGTTTTCTCCTCTTCCTGCCATTCGCCCTCGCCCGCGAAGAACACCGCGCCGAGCGGTGGGATGGTCACACACAGCGAGCAGGGCTTGCCGTGTGAGGGAATGGACTCGGTCAAAAGCTCTCCTTCGTTGCGCCAGTCACCCGTACCGCCGTATGCGGGAAGGTCGGTGGTAAACACCTCGCGGTACGTCTTTTTCGGCGGGACGCCGAAGCGGTAGTCCGCGCGTCCGACGGGCGAGAAGTTGACCGCCGCGATGAGCTCGCGCCCTTTCCGATCGCGCCGGGCGAAGACGACGACGTTGTTGTGGTTGTCGTCGGCGACGAGCCACTCAAAGCCCTCCCATGAAAAGTCAATGTCCCAAAGCGGGCTCTGCGACAGGTAAAAGCGGTTGATGTCCTTGAAAAACCGCTGAGTCTGCTGATTTTCTTTATTTTCGAGCAAATACCAGTCGAGCTGCGAGGCAAAATTCCACTCGTGCCACTGGCCGAGCTCCGCGCCCATGAACGTGAGCTTTTTCCCCGGATGGGCGAGCAGGTACGCCGTAAACGCGCGCACCCCCGCCAGCTGCTGCCAGTCGTCGCCCGGCATCTTGCCGCGAAGCGAGCCCTTCATGTGCACGACCTCGTCGTGCGAGATCGGCAGGACGAAATTCTCCGAAAAGGCGTACATCAGCGAGAACGTGATGTCCTTGTGGTGGAACTGGCGGAACCAGGGGTCAAGCTTCAAATAGTGGCACATGTCGTTCATCCAGCCCATGTTCCACTTGAGGTTGAAGCCGAGGCCGCCATCCTTGGCGGGCCGCGTGACGAGCGGCCACGCGGTCGACTCCTCGGCGACCATCAGCGCGTTCGGGTCGACGGAAAACGCAGTCTCGTTGAGCGCGCGCAGGAAGTCGATGGCCTCTAAATTCTCGTGCCCGCCGTTGATGTTTGGCGTCCAACGGCCATTTTCGCGGCCATAGTCGAGGTACAGCATCGACGCGACCGCGTCCACGCGCAGGCCGTCCACATGGAACTCGCGCAGCCAGAACGCAGCAGAGGAAAGGAGAAAGCTCTTCACCTCGCCGCGGCCATAGTCGAACACACGCGTTCCCCAGCCCTCGTGCTCGCGCTTATTGGGGTCGGCGTATTCGTAGCAGGGCGTGCCGTCAAAGTCGATGAGGCCGTGCGCGTCCTTGCAGAAGTGCGACGGCACCCAGTCTAAAATGACGGAAATGCCCTTTTGGTGCAGATGGTCGACAAAGTACATAAAGTCCCTGGGCGTGCCGTAGCGCGACGTTGCGGCAAAATAGCCGGTGCACTGATAGCCCCAGGAATCGTCAAGCGGATACTCGGTGACGGGCATGAGCTCGACGCAGTTGTAGCCAAGGTCCAGAACGTGATCCGCCAGCTCGCGCGCGAGCGTGCGGTAGTCGTAAAAATCGCCGTTTTCGTGCCGCCGCCATGAGCCGAGGTGGACCTCGTAAATGTTGAGCGGCGAGCGGTCGAGGGGTGCCTTTGTGCGGCTCGCGCGCCATTCGTCATCCCCCCAGCGGTAGCCGCCGAGGTCATAGAGCTTGCTGGCCGTACCGGGGCGGGTCTCGGCGTGGAAGGCGTAGGGGTCGGCCTTGAGGACCGTTTCGCCCGATTGTGCCGTCACGGCGAACTTGTAGGTATCGTAGCGCTTGAGGGACGGCACAAAACACTCCCAGAAACCGTCCGCGTTCTTTTTCATCGGGTGGGCGTAGCCGTTCCAGCCGCAGAAATCGCCCACAACGGACACATACGCGGCGTTCGGCGCCCAGGTGCGGAAGACGTAGCCGTCTTTCCCCGACCGCCGCGTGCGGTGCGCGCCGAGATAGCGGTAGGCCTCGCTGTTCGTGCCGCTGTAAAAGGCTGCGGCGTCAAATCGTCTGCCAGTTTGTTTCATGCCTCTTGTCCTTTCTCCTCATAGAGCGTATGAGAGCGGCGCAGCACCTTATTCCTCATCCGGTGCGCGCTGCACTGCCGCGCCGCCGAGGCCGAAATCGTCCTCCACGCTCGCCGTGTCGCGGCGGAGCATATTTTCCATCACGCGGATGTCGCTGTCGATATCCATCGCCTCGTTGCGATAGAGGTCGTCGAGCTGTTTGTCAAAGCCCTTGATGAGGGCATCCATCGTCTCTTCGATGCGTTCCTGCGCGCGGGAGAGATTCTCGCCCTCGATGCCCGCCTCTTCAAACTTGGCGTAGCTGTCAAGCAGCTTGAGCGTCGTGGGCAGGTAGTAATTGAGGAACGTCGCGGCCTGCTGCTGCTTTTCGGGATGCTCCTCGACCTCGCGGAAAATTTTGCCCGCGACGGTCTCGAGGTGGTCGATCTTCTCACTCAGCACGGCGTCGGCGATGCGGTCGTTGGCGCTGCGGATGGCGCGCAGTGCGCCCGCATAGCCCTCGTTGGCCTCCTTGGGCGTGACGTTTTCCTTTTTCGCGGTCGCATTCGCGTAGTCGGCAAAGGCGTCGGCGCTGCGGAAGAAGATGCCGCGGCCGCTGTCTAAGTACGCGCCCGTGCCGAGCAGACCCTTTTCGACCATGTAGTCAAGGTCACTCTCGATCTTTTTGCGGCTCTTGCCCGTTACGGTGCAGAGCTCCTCCACGCTGATGTAGCCGCGCTCGCCCATCACGGCGAGATAGCGCGCGATGCGTGCACTGCGGCGCTTCATGCGCTGACCGGCAGCAAACATCGCGATACCGCCGGCGAGGAAGCCGCACTCGGACAGCATGTACTCGGCCATGTAGGAATACCAGCCGTAGCCGATGATCTCGCCGATGTTCGAGATCAGCCCGCTGCCGGCAGCCAAGGCGATAATGCCGCCGATGATCATCAGCGTGCGCGCGGTCTTGTCGGAAGTCTTCGGCGCGCGGTTCATCTTTTTCGCTGTCTGCACAACGGTCTTTTCTACCTTGTTCGTACTGCGCGCCGTAACGTTCGCGTTCGGACTGGTGCTCGTGCGCGTGCCACTGCGCGGCGAACTCACCTTTTTCGGCTTGTCCGAGAGCTTGGAGATGAGCGCGATGAGGCCGATGGGCCACAGGCCGAAGGCAAACAGCGCCGCGATCAAAATCCAGCCGCCGACGTCGACATCGTTCTTTTTCTTCGTTTTTCCGCCGCTCTCGTCAAAGCGGAACGAACCGGTCTCGGGATCGTATTCAAAATCCTTGCTCATTTATCTGTTCTCCTTTTTCTTGCCCGCTCTCGCGGCGCGCTCGCGCTCAAAGTCGACGATCTTCGTCTTTTTACCTGTCTTTTCGTCCAGCACATAGAGCGTATTGAGCTGGGATTTTAGGTTTGCCTTCACCGAGTCGATGTAGTCGCGGCGCAGCTGCGCCTGCTCCTCCTTCTCCTCGTCGGTCAAGCCTTCAGCTTTGGCCTTGTGCGCCAGCGCGTTGATGCGCGCGATCTTTTCATCCATCGTCATTGTTTGATTCTCCTTACAGGTATCGGTGCAGAAGCAGCGCCGTTCTTCCTTTTTTACTCAGGCCGCCGACCTCGGCGACCTCGAACTTGCCGAGGCCGCGGGCGGAGATCACATCCCCCTGCGCGACGGGGGCGTCGCTCTTGAGCGTTTCGCGGTAGTTGAGCTGCACGCGGCCCGAGGAAATGAGCTCCTGCGCCTTGCCGCGGCTCATCGAAAAGCCGCTCGCCGCCACGGCGTCGAGCCGCAGTGTCGAGACCGTGTCGCGAATCTCCTTGACCTTGAGCTCGGGGACGCTCAAGTCTGAAAGCTCGATCTCGCTGACCGAGAGCTTCACCCGCCCCGCGCTCGTCACGTTTTGCAGCAGATACGGCGCGATATCGCGCGAGACGATCAAATCGCACGAGCCCTCCGACACCAGAATGTCGCCGAGCTTTTCGCGCGTGACGCCCTGCGCCATCAGCGAGCCGAGAAAGTCGCGGTGCGTCAGCGTATCTTCCTTGCGATACGTGCAGCGGAGCGCCGTCATGTACTCGCTCTCGTCGGCCTCCTCCTGCCAGTCGGGCAGAAAGAGGAGCATTCTCCGCTCCGCGCGCTCAAATCCACCGCAGAAGGCGCAGCCGTCATGAATGGCGGCGGCGTGCAGTAGGTCCTGCGCGCTGCGCTGCTCAGCGGGGCTCAAAAAGTCCGTCGCCGACGGGATATTGCGGTTTCTGCTCTGCTCACACTTGTCCAGAATGTGCGCCAGCAGCACGCGCTCATCGCCATTGCGCGCGGCGCGATCCAAAAGCTGCCGTCTGTCCATCATGCTTTCCCATTCTGCGTGCGCCAGAGGGACGCATACTCGCCGTTTTGCGCGAGCAGCGCCTCGTGGCTGCCCTGCTCGGCGATGCGGCCATTCTCGACGACGAGGATGCGGTCCGCCGAGCGGATGGTCGAGAGGCGGTGCGCGATCACAAGCGTCGTGCGCCCACGCGCGAGCTCGTCGAAAGCGTGCTGAATTTTGACCTCCGTCACGCTGTCGAGCGCGCTCGTCGCCTCGTCCAGAATGAGGATGGGCGGGTTTTTGAGGAAGATGCGCGCGATGGACACGCGCTGCTTCTGTCCGCCGGAGAGCATCGTGCCGCGCTCGCCGACATAGGTGTCGAAGCCGTGCGGCATGGCCATGATATCATCGTAAATCTCCGCGCGCTTCGCCGCTTCGACGATCTCCTCGTCCGTCGCGTCGGGGCGGCCATAGCGGATATTCTCGCGCACCGTGTCGGCAAAGAGGAACACATCCTGCTGCACGATGCCGATGGCGCGGTGAAGGGACGACTGCGTAAGAGAGCGCACATCTTCCCCGTCGATGCGGATCGCGCCCTCGCTCACCTCGTAAAAGCGCGGGATGAGCTGGCAGAGCGTCGACTTGCCTCCGCCGGAGGGGCCGACGATAGCGAGCATCTCGCCAGGCCTTATATGCACGCTCACGTCGTGGAGCACGCCTTCATTCTCCTCGCCCTCGTAAGAAAAGCTCACATGGTCGACGTCGATCTCGCCGCGGCAGTGTTCGAGCTCCTTCGCGTCCGGTGCGTCCTTGAGCGCGGGCTCGACGCGCATGAGCGCCGTGAAGCGCTCAAGACCTGCAAAGCCACGAGCAAAAATCTCAGAGAAATTCGCGAGCTTTCGCACGGGGTTGATGAACGTTGCGATGTAAAGGGAAAACGTGATGAGGTCAATGTAGTTCATTTCGCCGCGCATGATGAGATAGCCGCCCACCGTGATGACGGCGGTGGAGAGCAGCGTCATAAAAAATTCCATCGTCGCGTTGAACACACCCATCTCGTGGTGGAATTTGCGCTTGGAGACCTTGAATTCCTCGTTCGCCGCGTTGAATTTGTCGATCTCCTCTTCCTCGTTGGCAAAGGCTCGCGCCGTGCGGATGCCGGAGAGCGACGACTCGATGCCGACGTTGATGGCGGCAGTCTTCTGCTTCTCGCCGCGCGAGGCTGCCGTCATCTTGCTGCGGCGCGACATGATGACCGCGATGAACACCGGCAGGATGCACGCCACGACCAGCGCAAGCCGCCACTCGATGGAAAACAGGATGGCGAGCGCGCCGACGATCGTCAGCGTCGAAATGAGCAGGTCCTCTGGGCCGTGGTGGGCGAGCTCCGTGATCTCGAAGAGATCGCTCGTCAGCCTGCTCATGAGCTGGCCCGTGCGGTTGTGGTCAAAGAAGCTGACGTCCAGCTCCTGCACGTGCGTGAAAAGGTCGCGGCGGATGTCCGCCTCCACCAGAATGCCGAATGTGTGTCCCCAGTAGGAAATGACATAGTATAAAAGCGCGCGCACAATGAACGCCACCATCATCACGCCCATCACGATAAAAAACGTGCGGTACTGCTGATTCGGCAAAAGGTCGTACATCGACTTGCGCGTCACGAGCGGGAAGGCGAGATCGATGAGCGCAACGACCGTCGCGCAGACAAGGTCCAGGATAAACAGGCCGCGGTGCGGCTTGAAGTAGGTGAAGAGAATGGAAAGCGGCTTTTTCTGCTGAAATTCACGGGTCGTCATATGGTCGATAGCTCCTGCAAATACTTTTTCAAGGTAATTGTAGCACAGGCGGGCAGTGCTTGCAAGGAAAGCCGCCCCTTTTTGCGCAAAAAAAGAACGGTCTTTTGACCGTTCTTTTTCTCTTTACTTGATGCGCACCGTGATGCTCAGCACCGCGCCGCCAACGGTGGCCGTCACGGTCGTGGTACCCACCTTGGCAGGCGTGATCAAGCCGTCCGCCGAGATGGACAGGACGCTCGCGTCCGCCACCGCCCAGGTCGCGGCCGCGTCCGTGCCGGAAACGCTCAGGCGGATGGTCTCGCTCGGCTTGATCGTGCAGTCAAAGTTGCCGTTCGCGTCCTTGGGCAGCGTCGTGCCGACGTTCGTCTTGATGCTCAGGGCCGAGGCATCCACCGTCGGGGTGGACGGGGTTGTCGTGGTGCCGGGATTGGTGGCAGTTGTGTCGCTGCCGTTTGCGGGATCATTTGCGTTCGGCTCATCACCGGTGTTCGGGTCAGTGGTGTCGCCGTTGTTCGCGTTCGGATCGTCCGTGTTCGTATTGCTGTCGTCGGGCGTATTGACATCGTCCTGCACGCCGGGGGTATTGCCGTCGTCGGCGGGCGTGATCTTTGCGACGATCTTGTCACCAAAGAGCGACCAGCTCAGAAGCAGCAGCACGACGACGAGCACCGCCGCCATCGCGCCGCGGACGGACTGCGTCTGCTTTTTATCCGAAACACGCCGGCCGCCGCTCTGTTTGCTGGAGTTGTACTTGATCTTGCGGGGATGGTCTCCCTCCTCGCAGAACGGGCATCTGCGATAGCTGGGGGAATATTCTTCGCCGCAGCGCGGGCACTTGAGAAGATCCATGCCGACGCTCCTTTCTTTTGTCAAAATAGAGTCTCTGCGCGCGAGCACACACGGTGCCGCGTTCCTTTACATAATACTTGCTTTTTTGTCCCGCGTCAACCGAAACACGCAAATTTTTGCCGCATTCCGCCGCGCGGCCTTGCTTTTTCGCCAAAGTCTTCCTATAATCGACTTAACAACAAACGATTCATGGAGGGTCTGGCGATGAACACCATCTTCATTGGCATTGCAGGTGGCACCGGTTCGGGCAAAACGACGCTCACCGAGCATCTGAAGCAGCACTTCGGCGACGATATCAGCGTCGTGCACCACGACAGCTATTATAAATATCAGGACAGGCCCTTTGAAGAGCGCTGCAAACAGAACTACGACCACCCCGACGCTTTCGAGACCGATCTGATGGTCGAGCAGCTCAAGGAGCTCAAGGCGGGCAAGGCCATCCGCTGCCCTGTCTACTCCTACGCAGACCACCAGCGCACAAGTGAGACCGAGCTCATCCGGCCGAGCAAGGTCGTCATCGTCGAGGGCATCCTCATTTTCCAGGACCCGCGGCTGCGCGAAATGCTTGACATCAAAATTTTTGTCGAGACCGACGCCGACGTGCGCATTCTGCGCCGCGCGCTGCGCGACGTGCGCGACCGCGGCCGCACGCTTGAGAGCGTCATCACACAGTATTTGACGACCGTCAAGCCCATGCACGAGCAGTTCGTCGAGCCGAGCCGCAAGTATGCCGATATCATTGTGCTTGAAGGCGGCCACAACTTAGTCGCCCTCGACATGATCATGCAGCGCATCGCCAGCCACATCGCCTCCGCCGACTAACGCAGCGGTTAAAAAAGCCTCGCAGAGTTTTACCCGCAAGGGGTACGCGGCATCCGTAAGGCGGC
>ENA-OUOU01001094-OUOU01001094.1-human-gut-metagenome-genome-assembly--contig:-NODE-1094-length-14710-cov-5.354828_pt1 | contig 14710 bp, 8 predicted proteins | sample MGYA00237936_ERZ548765 | MGnify/ENA primary metagenome ERZ548765 (study PRJEB26490, sample SAMN05356889) | human gut metagenome | biome: terrestrial biome; feature: human-associated habitat; material...
GCTCCGCTCAACGCCTTCGCGTCTGACGCGCTCGGCGACGATCTGACGAGCTCAAATGTTGAGGTCAATGAGCGCACCGAGCTCAACGCCGGTACGTTCTGGAGCAATACCTACTCCGACCTTCGTCAGGAGAACTACGTCGTCTATGAGCCGAACCGCAGCGTGAAGCCCATTGTGAGTAGCGGCAGCTATAGCACGCAGCTCTCGACCGTCTCGGCAGCAGCGCGCACGCTGGAGGCCGACGGCTACCGCGTGGTCGCGGGCATCAACGGCGATTATTACGACACCGCCAACGGCATCGCGCTCGGCAGCGTGATGAGCGAGGGCGTTTTCCGCAACATCTCCGGCAGCTATTATGCCCTCGGCTTCTACGATGACGGCACGGCGGTGATGGGCAAGCCGAATCTTCGCATCAACGCCGAGACCGACAGAGGCAGCACGTTCGGCATCACGGCCATGAACTATGTCCGCCAGACGTCGTTCGGCATCTTCCTGTATGACGACAGCTTCAATGCCCGCGGCACGATCGGCACGAGCGAGCCGGGCCTTGATATCGTTTGTTCTGTGGACCGCGGCGAGCTGGGCATCGGCGAGGAGCTGACGCTCAGGGTCGAAAACATTGTCGAAAGCGGCGTGGACACCGCCGTCGGCAAGGGGCAGTATGTGCTGTCGGTCAACCTCAAGTCCAGCGAGAGCTATCTGAACGCCATGCGTGCGCTTCAGGTCGGCGACCGCATCACGGTCTCCGTCAGCGCGAGCAGCAGCGAGTGGAACGGCGTGACAAACATGATCGGCGCGCTCTATCAGCTGGTCGAAAACGGTCAGGTCTGCGCGGGCCTTGTCAACGGCAGCGCGCCGCGTACGGCCGTGGGCCTCAAGCGCGACGGCTCGCTCGTGATGTACACGATCGACGGCCGCCAGAGCGGCTATTCCATCGGCGCGACGCTGACGCAGGTCGCCGAGCGCATGGTCGAGCTCGGCTGCGTGACGGCGCTGAGCCTGGACGGCGGCGGCTCGACCGCGCTCGTCGCGACGCAGCCCGACAGCACGACGGCTTCGCTTGTGAACAAGCCCTCCGGCGGCAGCGAGCGCGCGGTGACGAACCACCTCTTCTTAGTGGCGGACAGCCGTCCGTCGAACTCCGTGGGCCATGTGTATCTTGAGAGCGAGAGCACCCGCGTGCTCCCGAACGCGCAGGTCAAGCTGACCGCGACGGCGCTCGACACGAACTATATCCCCATGGCAAATTCCAATGTCTCCCTGCGCGCGGATAAGGGCACCATTGACGGCAATGTCCTGACCGCGCCCGCCTCCGGCACCGTGACGGTGACGGCGAACGCGGGCGGCGCGAGCGCGCAGACGAAGATCGATGTCATCACACAGCCCGACAGCATCAGCATCAAGCAGAACGGCAAGGCCGTGAGCGCTATCACGCTCAGCGCGGGCGAGACGGCGACGCTGACCGCCTCGGCGATGTACCGCCATTTGCCGGTGCTCGGCGACAACAAGGGCTTTACCTGGACCGTGCAGGGCAATGTCGGCACGATCGAAAACGGCGTGTTCACGGCGTCCGGCAGCATCGGCAGCGGCAGCGTGACGGCGAGCCTCGGCCGCATTTCCGTGACGGTCCCTGTGACGGTGACGGCGCGCGCCCTGCGCACGCTCGACGGCTTTGAGACCTCGTTTGCGACCGCGACCGGCACGCGTGCGATGCTCTCCTACAACAGTGAGATGACCCGCGTGCACAACGGCTACGCCTCCGCACGGCTTGACTATGCGATCGGCAGCGAGGGCAACGCCTACATCGGCCTCAACTATGCCATTCCTTCAAATTACGACCAGCTCAACTTCTGGGTCTACGGCGACAATAGCGGAGCGCAGCTCGCGCTGGTGACGGATACTGGCAGCGTGAACCTGGGAGCGCTCAACTTCTCCGGCTGGAAGCTCCTGACGGCGAACCTCGGCGCGGCGACCGCGATCACGGGCATGACGGTCTCTTCGGACGCGGAGCTCATCAGCGCCGTGTACCTTGACCAGCTCGTGCTCTCCTACGGCGGCCTGACCGATACGACCGCGCCGAAGCTCTCGCTCCAGTACAATGCGGCGAGCAACACTGTGACCGGCACGGTGAAAGATGACATCGACGGCGCGGCCATCCCGACCATTCGCGTGACCTACGACGGCAAGAGCTACACGTCCTACACCTATAACCAGTCCAGCGGCGCGCTGAGCATTACGCTTCCCGCGGCGGACGGCGCACAGCACCGCGTGAGCGTGGTCGCGGGCGACGCGAGCGGCAACCTGAGCCGCGCGGGCGTGAACGCCGGTACGTCAAGCGCGACGCCGGCCTTTGCCGATATGCGGGACCACTGGGCGAACGATGCGGTGGCGTACCTCAAGCGCAGCGGCATTTCGAACGGCTCGAACGGTAACTTCCTGCCGGATACGAACATCAGCCGTCAGGAATTTGCCGTGCTGCTCGCGCGTTACTTAGGTTCTTCGCAGGATTATTCCTCCGTGCAGCTCCCGTTTGCCGATACGAATGAGATCGCATCCTGGGCGCTGAACGGCGCGAAGGCGATGTACTCGCTCGGCATCATCAAGGGCAGTTCCGACGGCTCGGGCAAGCTCTACTTCAACCCCACGGCCAACGTGAGCCGCCAGGAGGCGGTGACGATGCTCGGTCGCCTGACCGAAAAGGGCTACGCCCAGGGCGCGCTCAAGTTCACCGACAGCAGCGCAATCCAGTCGTGGGCGGCGGAGTACGTGAGCACGCTCAGCGAGATGGGCATCCTCACGGGCTTTAACGACGGCAGCTTCCGCCCCAACGGCGCGATGACGAGGGCACAGGTGGCGACAGTCTTATATAAATTCTAAAATGAAAGGGAACGGCAAAGCCGTTCCCTTTCATTTTAGAGGGGGATTGCAGGCCGCTGCGCGCATAATTCGCCCGCCGTCGGCGGGCGAATTCCACACTTGCGGCCTGAGAAGAGTCATTTCCAACGCGCATGTCGTTGGAAATGACGATTAAAATTATTTCGCGTCTGCGGACGCGAAAGTCTGCGACGCTTGGGTGCGGTGGGCTGTTTCGCGCCCGTGGGGCGCGAAATGCGCCGGGGGAGTGCGTGCGGGGCGCTGTTTTGCGCTCGAAGAGCGCAAAATGCGCGCCTGGGGTGGTGCGGAGACACTGTTTTGTGCTCAGGGAGCACAAAATGCGTGCTTTTTAGAATGCTGTTTTGCGCCCGGTGGGCGCAAAAGACGCATCTTTCGCTTTGATGAGGCTTAGATAGGACATCGAACGCTGCTTTTTTGCGGAAAATGCGCAAAAAGGGGCTACCTTTTTGCGCGGCGGCGTGCTATGATAACTCTGTATTGGTATCTGTATGAAAAAGGAGGCGGAGAGAATGAAGCGCGCGGGGAAAATGCTGGTGATCGGATTATTTTCACTGCTGCTTTCGGGCTGCATGTTCACGACGCCGGAGACGTCGCTCTACCGCCTGCCGAAGCTCGCGGGCGAGTATGAGTCGCTCGAATCGCAGATCGACGCGCTGCTCACAAACGGCGCGGAGTATGCCGCGCCCACGTCGGGCAGCAATTTGCAGAGCGTGCAGATGATCGACCTCGATGGTGACGGCAGCGAAGAGGCGGTGGCCTTCTTCCGCCGCGCGAGCGACAAAAAGCCGATGAAGATCTACATCTTCAAAGCCGACGGCGACAGCTACGAGCGCTACGCCGTGATCGAGGGCGCATCGAGCCAGATCTACAGCGTGAACTACGCGGATCTGGACGGCGACGGGCTCAAGGAGATCCTGGTCGGCTACAAGAGCAGCTCGGATGTGCAGGGGCTTGCCATCTATCCGCTCTCTCCCGGCACGTCGGAGTCGCTTTTGACGACGGGCTATTCCCGTTACGCGAACCTCGACATGAACGGCGATGGGAAGCAGGAACTTTTAATTATTTGCAGCGACGAAGAGAGTACGGCGCGCGTCGATTACTACGACTGGGATGACGGCGCGCTGCACGCGAAGTCCTCGCTGCGCCTGTCCGCCTCGGTGGCGGAGCTGAGCCGCCTGACGGCCGGCACGCTGACGGGCGGGGAGAACGCGCTGTTCGTGACGGGCGTGACAGGCGACAACCTGACCGTGACGGACGTGCTGGCGCTCAAGGGCGGGCGGCTGCAGAACATCGCCCTCGGCGCGGACGCAAATCAGGTACCCGCGGAGGAAATTTTCCTCGGCCTTTTCCCGCGCGATGAAAACAGCGACGGCGTGACCGAAGCGCCGAAGACGCGTCCCTTGCAGCGCTTTGACCGCGAGAGCGAGCTGCAGTATTACGTTGTCTGGGAGCAGTACAGCATCGACGGCACGGTGACGGACGTGCAGAGCTGCTTCCACAATGTGGCGGACGGCTGGAGCCTTGTGCTGCCGGACGAGTGGGACAAGGACCATCTGACCGTCGAGCGCAGCGCGGGCAGCGGCGAGACCGCTGTGTCCTTCTACCGCGCGGGCGAGGGCAGACTGAGAGAGAAACTGCTCACCGTCTACACCCTGACGGGCGAGGCGCGCGAGGGACTTGCCAACATCGGCAGCCGCTTTGTGCTCACGCAGCAGGTGGAGGCGGTATACGCCGCACGGATCGGCGATGCATGGAATATCACGCTTGATGAGCAATCGCTGCGCGAGCGCTTCTCGCTCATCACGGCGGAATGGACGATGGGAGACAACTGAGAGGAGAAACGATATGAAAAAAGTGCTGGTGCTGGAGGATGAAGCCAGTATCCGTAGTTTTATTGTCATCAATTTGCAGCGTGCGGGCTACGAGGTCGTGGAGGCTGAGTGCGGCGAGGAGGCGCTTCAAAAATTGCAGGAAAATCCCGACACGAAGCTGTGCCTGCTCGACATCATGCTGCCGGACATCGACGGGTTCGAGGTCTGCCGCCGCATCCGCATGTCGAACGCGCAGGTCGGCATCATCATGCTGACGGCGCGCACGCAGGAGATGGACAAGGTGACTGGCCTGATGACCGGCGCGGACGACTATGTGACAAAGCCGTTTTCGCCCGCCGAGCTCACCGCGCGCGTGGACGCGCTGCTGCGACGCATGGGCGAAAACACGCCGGCCACGCATACCGGAGAGTTGTATCAGCCGCCGTTTCTGCTGAACCTGACGAACCGGACGCTTGAAAAAAACGGCGAGCGCGTCAAGCTGACGCAGATCGAGTACGCGATCGTCAAGCTCTTTATGGAAAACAGCGGCAAGGCGCTCGCGCGCGAGGAAATTCTCGACGCCGTGTGGGGCAAGGGCTACTTTGGCGAGCTCAAGATCGTGGACGTGAATGTCCGCCGCCTGCGCCTCAAGATCGAAGATGACGCGCAGGAGCCGAAGTACATCTCCACTGTGTGGGGCTTTGGTTATAAATGGACGGTGTGAGCGCACCGAACGAAGGAGGGGCAGCGATGCCGGACAATCGAAAAGGCTTTGCTTCGGCGCTGCACATCCGTGGCCTTCGTCAGCGGTGGATGTTTTCGGCGGTGCTGCCGATCTTGCTGCTGCTGGTGCTGGCGGTGGCGCTTTTCAGCGTGGGCGTGCAGGAATACTATTACAATGCGATGCGCTCGGGCCTTGAGAGCCGCGCGCGTATCGCGGCGGAGACCTTCACGGGCTACGGCGTGAAGAGCTACAGCGAATATTACCGCCTCGCGTCGTACTCCACCGAAACGTTTGAAGAAAAGGACACGATCGAGCTCCAGTTCATCAACACGAACGGACGCGTGCAGGTCTCGTCCTACGGGCTGACGGCGGGCACGCTGCCCGGCACGAGCGACGTTGACAGCGCGATCGGCGGTAAAATGGCGTCGTTTCAGGGCCGCGATCCGCAGACGGGGGAGAATATCCTCGCGGTGTCGTATCCGCTGTTTTTTAACTCCCGCGTCGTCGGCGTGCTGCGGTACGTGACATCGCTGCGCGAGGCGCAGCATCGCGTGTTGGTCGAGTCGCTGCTCGCTTCGGCGGCGGCACTCGTGTGCATGGCGCTGATTGCGGCGTCGAATGCTATTTTTATCAACAACGTCGTCCAGCCCGTCGCAGTCGTGAGCGACGCGGCACGCCGCATTTCGGGCGGCAGCTACGGCATCATGATCGAGAACCACTACCGCGACGAGCTCGGCGAGCTGGTCGACAACATCAACGACATGTCACTCAAGATCAGCCAGGCCGAGAAGATCCAGCAGGAATTTATCTCGTCGGTCTCGCACGAGCTGCGAACGCCGCTGACCGCCATCAGCGGCTGGGCGGAGACGCTCTCCGCTGACCCGGGCGCGAACATCGACCAGACGAAGCGCGGCCTCGGCATCATTTTGAAAGAGTCCCGCCGCCTGACGACGATGGTCGAGGAGCTGCTCGAATTCACGAAGATGCAGGACGGGCGCTTCACGCTGCGCGTGGAGAGCGTCGATCTTGCCAGCGAGCTCGAGGACGCAGTCTACACCTATTTCGAGCTCTTCCGGCAGGAGGGCATCGAGGTCAGCTACAAGGGCCCTGACGAGGATGTGCCGCCGATCGTGGCAGACAGCGAGCGCATGAAGCAGGTCTTCTGCAATGTGCTCGACAACGCGGCCAAGCACGGCGGCGCGGGAAAGCGCATCGACGTGAGCGCCGCGTGCGAGGATGGAAAATTTGTCATCCGCGTGCGCGACTACGGCCCCGGCATCCCGGAGGAGGAGCTGCCGTTCGTCAAGCAGAAATTCTACAAGGGCTCGTCGAAGGCGCGCGGCAGCGGCATTGGCCTTGCCGTGTGTGACGAGATCGTGCGCCTGCACGGCGGCACGTTCGACATCGCCAACGCCGAGGGCGGCGGCGCGGTCGTGACGATCTCGCTGCCCATGTCGTGAAAAATAGAACGGGTGTTGCATTCTTGCAAAACCCGTGGTATGATATCGCATAGAAAAAGGAGAACCATTCATGGCAGAAGAAGCAAAAAACAAGGCTTCCGCGTCCAAGTTCCGCACGAGCATCGGCGGACAGGCGTTGATCGAGGGAGTTTTGATGCGCGGTCCGGGCAAGCAGGCCATTGTCGTCCGCTCGCCGGACGGGTTGGTCGAAAAGGTCGAGGAGCTGACGCTCGTGCGCGACAAGTACCCCGTTTTGGGCTTACCCATCATCCGCGGCGCGGTGACGTTCGTCGATTCGATGGTCAAGGGCGTCAAGGCGCTGATGTTTTCGGCGGACTATTTCCCCGACGAGGACGTCGCCGAGCCGAGCAAATTCGACCAGTGGCTCGAAAAAAAGCTCGGCAACGAAAAAATGCAGAAATTCATCACGGCGCTGGCGGTCTTTCTGTCGCTGGGGCTGACGATCCTGCTCTTTTTCCTGCTGCCGACGTTTCTGGCCGGCTTTATCGACCCGTATATCAAGAGCGCGGCGGTGCACAATCTGGTCGAATCCGTCATCAAGCTCGTGATCTTCTTCGCTTACATGATCCTGTGCTCCAAGCAGAAGGACATCTACCGCGTGTTCCAGTACCACGGCGCGGAGCATAAGACGATCTTCTGCTACGAGGCGGGGCTGCCGCTGACGGTCGAAAACTGCCGCATCCAGCCGCGCCACCATCCGCGCTGCGGCACGAGCTTTCTCTTTGTGGTCGTGGTCGTGTCGATTTTAGTCTCGAGCCTTGTCTTCAGCTTTGTCAACTGGCGCAACATGTGGGTGCGCATGGCGCTGCACCTGCTGCTGCTCATTCCAATCGTGGGCGTGACGTATGAGTTCAACCGCTACGTCGGCGGGCACGACAACAAGGTGACGCGCTTTCTGGCGCGTCCGGGCCTGTGGCTGCAAAACTTTACGACCAACGAGCCGGACGACAGCATGCTCGAGGTCGCCATCCGCGCGCTCGAGCTGGTCATTCCCGAAGAAAAAGGCAAGGATGCGTGGTAAGCATGGCAACGACGTATAATAATCTCTATCTGGACCTGCGCACGGAGCTGAGGCGCGCGGGCGACGAGGAGGCGACGCAGTCGGCGCGCGAGCTCGTCTGCGCCGCGGCGGCAAAAACGCGCGAGGAGCTGGTGCGCGACGGCTCACTCTACGCCTCGCCCGAGGTGGAGAAGAGTGCGCGCGAGCTCGTCAAGCGCCACTTAGCGGGCGAGCCGGTGGCGTATCTCATCGGCGAGTGGGAGTTCTATGGTCTGCCGCTCGACATTTCGCCCGCGGTGCTCATCCCGCGCCCGGATACCGAGGTGCTGGCGACAAAGCTCATCGACGCGGCGCGCGGCGCGGGGGCCTGCCGCATTCTGGATCTCTGCGCGGGCAGCGGATGCATCGGCCTTGCCGCGGCGGCAAACCTGCCGAACGCGCGCGTGCTGCTCGGCGAATATGACGAAGAGGCGCTCAAGATCTGCCGGCAGAACATCCGCCGCAACCGCTTGACGGCGCGGGTGGCAAGCCTGAAGATCGACGCGCGGGAAAAGCCCGCGCGCACGCTGGGCGAGTTCCAGTTTCTGGTCAGCAACCCGCCGTACATCCCGAGCGCGGACATCGACACGCTCGACGCTTCCGTGCGCGAGCACGAGCCGCGCCTTGCGCTTGACGGCGGCGCGGACGGGCTCGACTTCTACCGTGTGATCTGCGAAAAGTGGCGCGATGCCCTGTGTGAAAACGGCATGCTCTTTTTCGAGGTCGGCATCGGGCAGGCGGATCAAGTGCTGCGCATCATGCGCTCGCACGGCTTTGGCGACATTCAGATCGTCAAGGACCTCAACAACATCCCCCGCGTGGTGTACGGCACGCGCGTGGAGACCATTTGAAGCAAATTTAGTTTACATAAAGAATCGGGAGGAACGCGAACATGGCAGAAAAGTCTCAGACGAAGGCAGCTGCGGCGATGGCCGACGACAAGAAGCGGGCGATCGAGACCGCGATGCAGCAGATCGAGCGCACCTATGGCAAGGGCTCGATCATGCGCTTTGGCGACAACACCGTGAGCAATGTGGAGGCCATCTCCACGGGCTCGCTGGCGCTCGACCTGGCGCTCGGTATCGGGGGCCTGCCCAAGGGCCGTATCATCGAAATTTACGGGCCTGAATCCTCCGGTAAGACGACGCTGGCGCTGCATATTGTCGCACAGGCGCAGAAGCGCGGCGGCGAGGTCGCATTCGTAGATGCCGAGCATGCGCTGGATCCGGATTATGCTGCCCGTATCGGCGTGGATATTGACTCCATGCTGGTTTCCCAGCCGGATACCGGCGAGCAGGCGCTGGAGATCACCGACGCGCTTGTGCGCTCTGGCGCGGTCGACGTTGTGGTTGTCGACTCTGTCGCAGCGCTGACGCCCCGCGCGGAAATTGAGGGCGAGATGGGCGATACGTTCGTCGGCCTGCAGGCCCGGCTCATGTCGCAGGCGCTGCGAAAGCTGGCGGGTAATATCTCCAAGACGAACTGCGTTGTGATCTTCATCAACCAGCTGCGTATGAAGATCGGCGTCATGTACGGCAACCCCGAAACGACGACCGGCGGCAACGCGCTGAAATTCTATGCATCTGTCCGTATCGATATCCGCCGCACGGAGGCCATCAAAAACGGCTCCGAGGTCATCGGCAACCGCACGCGGGCCAAGATCGTCAAGAATAAATGCGCGCCCCCCTTCAAAGAGGCGTTTTTCGATATCATGTACGGCGAAGGCATCTCCAAATGGGGCGAGATGGTCGACCTTGCCGTGCAGCTCGAGCTCATCAACAAGAGCGGCAGCTGGTTCTCCATCGGAGACGAGCGTATTGGACAGGGCCGCGACTCGGCCAAGCAGTACCTCATTGATCATCCCGACGTCGCTGACCGCATTGAGCAGTCCATCCGAGACAATATGTGGAAGCTGCAGGGCAAGAACGCAAAGCCGCCCGCATCCGTCGCCGCGAAGCCTGTAAGTATCTCGGCAGACGATTTTAACGACGACTGATGCGCCTGCTTGCCATTCAGGAGCTGCCGCAGTCAAAGCGCGTCAAGCTCGTCTTTGACGACGATACTGTTTTAAAAACGCAGCCGTATCTGCTTGCGGACTTCGGCCTTTACAGCGGAATGGAGCTGACGGAGGAAGACTATCAGGCGCTGCTGGCTGCTGCCGGAAAAGCGTCTGCAAAGGCGCGGGCCGTGCGCATTGTCGCAGCGGCAGGCGTGTCTGAAAAGGAGCTGCAGAAGCGCCTTGTCCGGAAGGGTGAGGAAGCAGCCGACGCGCAGGAAGCCGTTGGCTGGCTCAAGGAGCTGCATCTGCTCGATGACCGCGAGACAGCACGGCAGCTCGCTGCAAGCGCTGCGGCAAAGGGCTACGGGAAAAGCCGCATCAAAAATATTTTATTCGAAAAGGGCATCCCGCAGGAACTCTGGGAGGAGGCGCTTGCGGAGCTGCCCGAAATGGACGACGCCATTGACCGCTTTCTGCTCCGCCGCTGGCAGGGGAAGGATCCGGACGAAAAAGAAGTAAAACGGACTGTGGACGCGCTCATCCGGCGCGGCCACAGCTGGAAGGACATCCAGTCCGGCCTCCGGCGCTATCGCGTCGGGCTGGAGCTGGAAGAAATCACGGAGGACGACATATCATGACCCATACGATCGGCATGATCTCGCTTGGCTGCGCCAAAAATCAGGTCAACGCCGAGCACATGCTCTGGCTGCTGCGGCAGGCGGGCTATGAGATCAGCCCAGACCCCGACGGTGCGGAACTCGTCATTGTCAACACCTGCGGCTTCATTGAATCCGCAAAGACAGAGGCCATTGACAACATTCTGGCCATGGCGCAGCTGAAAGCAGAAGGGAGAATTCAGAAAATTCTCGTCACCGGCTGTCTTGCCCAGCGCTATCAGGAGGAAATTCTGAAGGAGCTGCCGGAGGTCGACGGCGTGCTTGGCACAGGCTCGTATTACGATGTTGCGAACGCGGTCGGGCAGGTGCTGTCCGGCAAGTGCTACAAGCGTTTCGACGATATCAATGCCGACCAGTCGGAAGATGGCCGGATCCTCACAACGCCGGAATATTACGCCTATCTGAAAATTGCCGAGGGCTGCGATAACCACTGCGCGTACTGCGTCATTCCGAAGCTGCGCGGCAAGCTCCGCAGCCGCCCGATGGAAGATCTGATAAAGGAAGCGGAGCAGCTTGCGTCCGACGGCGTGAAGGAGCTGATCGTCGTCGCACAGGATACCAGCCGCTACGGCCTCGATCTCTACGGCGAGCGGAAGCTTGCGGAGCTGCTGCGCAGGCTCTGCAAAATCGACGGGCTGGTCTGGGTTCGGGTACATTATCTATATCCCGATGAAATGTCGCAGGAGCTGATCGACGTTCTGGCAAACGAGCCGAAGATCGTCAAATATCTGGATATTCCCATCCAGCATATCAACGACGAGATCCTGCGTAAAATGAACCGGCGCGGCAACGGCGAATATGTCCGGCAGCTGTTCACAAAGCTCCGCCATGAGATCCCCGGCCTTGTGCTCCGCACGAGCCTCATTACCGGTCTTCCCGGCGAGGGCGAGGTGGAATTTGCACAGCTGTGCGATTTCCTGAAGGAATACAAGCTTGAGCGCGTCGGTGCGTTCGCGTTTTCGCCCGAAGAGGGCACACGCGCAGCCGAAATGGAATATCCTGATACCGAGATCGCCAAGCAGCGCGCAGAGCAGGTTGCGGAGATTCAGTCGCGCATTATGGACGACTATAACGAGTCCTGTGTCGGTCAGGTCATGCAGGTGCTCTGCGAGGGCTATGACCCGGACGAGGACAGCTATTACGGCAGAACCTATGCCGATTCTCCCGACATTGACGGGAAAATCTGGTTCACAGCGGAAAAACATATCAAGACCGGCGATTTTGTAGACGTCCATGTCGTGGACACCTACGATGGAGAGCTTGTCGGCGTACTGGAGGAAGAATACAATGACGACTGCGAGTAAAATTACCCTTGTCCGTGTGGTGCTGATCCCGGTCTACATGGTCCTGATGCTGCTGTCAGCGAACGGCGCGGACTGGCTGCGCTGGGCCGCTGTCGCGGTCTTTGTGATCGCCAGCATTTCCGATTTTCTGGACGGCTATATTGCCCGCCACTACAATCAGGTCAGCGATTTCGGCAAATTCCTCGACCCGCTGGCCGACAAGCTGCTCGTAACGGCCTGCATGATGATCTTCGTCGGCTGGGGCCGGATGCCGTCCTGGGTCGTGTTCATCGTGATCGCGCGTGAGTTTGCCATCAGCGGCCTGCGCATGGTCGCGGCCAGCAATGGGACCGTGATCGCCGCCGGCTGGAGCGGCAAGATCAAGACCTCCTGCACGATGGTCGGTCTGATCGCCATGATGGTGCTGCCGAATCTTCCGACGCTGGATCTGGTCGTGAATATCGTCATTCTGGTCACAACGGTCTATTCCGGCGTGGAGTATTTCTGCAAAAACTGGGCCTGCCTCGGTCTTGCGAAGAAGGCTTGACTTTTTCCTGCTCCAATGATATGATTTCCCAAGAAAATTCAATATCGCGTTGATCGAAAAGAGTACCGCTGCTCCGCTTTTTCAGAGAGTCTCCGCCGTCGGCTGCAAACGGGGGCAAAGGCGATGCGGGAACGTGCGTTCGGGAGCGAGGGGAGACCCCGTTGAGGCTGACGTTACAGCCAGAGCAAGAAATCAGAGTGGAACCGCGAGTTTTTTGACCCGCCTCTTGAGCAGTCAGGAGGCGGGTTTTTATATTGGAGGAGCTTCATTTGCATTTATTGGAGGATATCCGGGCATATAAGAAAAATGACCCTGCCGCACGGTCTGCCATTGAGGTCATGCTGCTGTATAACGGCCTGCACGCGACCATCGACTACCGGATCGCGCACTGGTTTTACCTGCGGCGCTGCTTTTTCATCGCCCGCGCGATCTCGCAGTGGTCGAAGATGTGGACGGGAATCGAGATCCATCCCGGTGCGACCATCGGCCGTCGGCTGGTCATTGACCACGGAACCGGCATCGTGATCGGCGAAACCGCTGAGATCGGGGACGACTGCCTGCTCTATCAGGGCGTGACGCTCGGCGGCACGGGCAAGGACGTCGGCAAGCGCCATCCGACGCTCGGCAACAACGTCATGGTCGGCTCCGGCGCAAAGGTGCTTGGCCCGTTCCGCGTTGGCGACAACGCCCGCATTGCGGCAAACGCTGTAGTACTGCGCGAGGTGCCGGAGGGGGCGACGGTCGTCGGCGTTCCGGGCCGGATCGTCCGGCTCTGCGGCGATAAGCTCGACCATATCCACACACCCGACCCGGTCATGCTGGAAATCGAGGAACTCAAGCGCCGCATGGCGCTGCTGGAAGAACAGATCAACGATACGAAAAAGGAGACTTGACGATGTATCTTTACAACTCTGCCACACACAAAAAGGAAGAATTTGTCCCCTATGACCCGAAGCTGGTCAAAATGTATACCTGCGGCCCGACGGTCTATCACTTTGCACACATCGGCAATCTGCGCAGCTATATCATGGAGGATGTGCTGGAAAAATACCTCCGTTACGCGGGCTATCCCGTGAAGCGCGTCATGAACATCACGGATGTCGGCCATCTGACCTCCGACGCAGATGAGGGCGAGGACAAGATGCTCAAGGGTGCCCGCCGCGAGCACAAAACGGTCATGGAGATCGCACAGTTCTACACCGACGCGTTCTTCGAGGACTGCCGCAAGCTCAACATCAAGAAGCCCGACGTCGTTCAGCCCGCCACAGGCTGCATTGACGAATATATCAAGATCATTACCAAGCTCCTTGACACCGGCTACGCCTATATCGAGGGCGGAAACGTGTATTTCGATACCTCCAAGCTTGAAAAATACTACATTTTCAACGAGCACAAAGAGGAAGACCTCGCCGTCGGCGTTCGCGAGGGCGTCGAGGAGGATACGAACAAGCGCAACAAGAACGACTTTGTGCTCTGGTTCACAAAATCCAAGTTTGAGGATCAGGCGCTCAAGTGGGATTCTCCGTGGGGCGTCGGCTATCCGGGCTGGCACATCGAATGCACCGGCATTTCGCTCAAATATCTGGGCGAACACCTTGATATCCACTGCGGCGGCATCGACAACGCTTTCCCGCACCATACGAATGAAATTGCGCAGTCCGAGAGCTACATCGGCCACCACTGGTGCAATTATTGGATGCACGTTATGCATCTGAACACCGCCAGCGGCAAAATGTCCAAATCCAAGGGCGAATTCCTGACGGTATCCCTACTGGAGCAGAAGGGCTACGACCCGCTGTGCTACCGCCTGTTCTGCCTGCAGAGCCACTACCGCCGCAATCTGGTCTTCACATGGGATAACCTCGACAATGCTGCAGGAACGTATCAGAAGCTACTGACCAAGATCGCCGCATTGAAGCCCGGCGATGGAGAGATTGACGAAGATGCTGTGGCGGTTCTGCGAGAAAAATTCAACGCTGCGCTCGGCAACGACCTCAACACGTCTCTCGCCATTACAGCTCTGTATGACGTGCTCAAGTATAAGACCAACGATGCAACGAAACTGTTTGTTCTTGATGACTTTGACAAGGTGCTGAGCCTTGACTTGTGCAAAAAGGCTGATGAGATCCGCAAGCGCAATGCGGCGGAAAAGCCCGCCGCAGGCGCGTATTCCATCTTCTGCGAGGACGGCAATGATGATCCCGCTGTGACCGCGCAGATCCAGGCGCGCTACGATGCAAAGAAAGCCAAGAAC
>ENA-OUOU01001097-OUOU01001097.1-human-gut-metagenome-genome-assembly--contig:-NODE-1097-length-14703-cov-4.428591_pt1 | contig 14703 bp, 11 predicted proteins | sample MGYA00237936_ERZ548765 | MGnify/ENA primary metagenome ERZ548765 (study PRJEB26490, sample SAMN05356889) | human gut metagenome | biome: terrestrial biome; feature: human-associated habitat; material...
GGACTGTAGAGCAGGAAACCTAAGCCGGTGTCCCCGCTCTCCCGGGGCCGAACGCCCTAGTTGTTGAGAATGCGGTCGAAGCTTCCCGAGTCGCCATCCCGATAGTCGGCGGTCATCAGAATCTCCTGCGGAATGCGCCCGCCCTCGCGCAGCACGTTGCGGAACTGCACGCGCGTAACCATGGGCAGATCCTTGATCGTCGCTGCCAGGTTCTGCGGCACGCCCTGGTTGGCAGCCGCGGGCTCGCACTCGCCGCCGGCCTTCACGCGACGCTTATGCTCGGCGAGCATGGCGCGGTACATGCCGGCATGCAGGCGAATCTCAACCACATTGGCATTGCGAGCCTGCTCGACGATGCGCGCGCCCTCGCGGTCGATATCGCCCACGTAGTAGACGTAGTTAAAGCGATAGCCAATCTCGGCCAGATAATCGTCCAGGGCATGCGAGACGCTCGCCTTGCATCCGCCGCCAAAAATCACGCCGCCCACCTTGATGCCAAAGAGCTTGGCGTGCTTGCGGCCACGCAGCAGCTTGACGATCTCGTCGTAGGTGTCCAGGTTCTCGACCATAATGAACGGCTTGTCGGCGCCCAGCGTAAAGAAGCCCGTAAAGTGCACGGGGCGATTGGGGGCGACCTTGATCGCCTGCATGCTGATGCCCTTTTCGGTCATACGCCGAATTAGGCGCTCACCGTGCTTGCCGTCAAAAGCCTTCTCGTCGTTAAAGATCTGGTAGGCACGCTGGCGGCGCGAGGCAACCGGCGTATCGGCACCTCGGTTCTGCTCGATCCAAGCCTGGATGATTGCGATTTCCTCGGCAATCTTGCGGTTGGACATCTCGTTGTGCTGAGTGCGCTGCGGAGCCTTTTTGCCGTCCTTGCCCTCGACCTTTACGATCTGTGTCTGCTGCTCCTTGATCTTAGAGAGCGCCGTAGGCGTAGGGACAACCTTGAGCAGCTGCCTGCCTAAAACGCGGGCAAGGGCAAACGCCGAGACCTCGCCGTGGACGGACGACTTGGGCTGCTGGGCAGCAGTATCTGCTGCGGCAGACTCCGGCTTCTTCTGAGACTTGCGCTTAGAATCGCCCTGGGAATTGCGCTCGTGCTTCGGCATAGACGCCTGCTTCTGCGGACGAACGGACTTGCTCTCCTTCGCCGGCTGGCGCTTAGGCTGCCCCGAAGAAACCTCGGCCTTCGCATCCTCGTTCTGCGGCGTGGTCTTCTCGGTTGCAGTCTCGGCATGAGAACTGCGGCCCCCACGATGGCGACGGCGGCGAGGCTTGCTCGACGCGCCCTGCTCCGCCTGCTCATCAGTAGGCTGCTGGCCCTTGGCCTCGGCATCAACCTCAAGCTGCGGCTCAGCAGGCTTCTGTTCGCGAGCCGCCGGCTCAACGGCCTTCTCGGCCTTCTTGTCCTGAGTGGTCGAAGCCGGCTCGCTCTTCTCCTGATGCCTTACGGGATACGCGCGCCCCGCAAAACCACGTCCGGGACGGCATGAACCCGGAGCCTTCTTGACCGGTTCATCGGACGCGTCAGCAGCCTCGATGGAATCCTGGACCTCGCATGCAATACCTCGCTGCTCGGCCTTAAAGTGGGCACCGCGGCGACGCTTGGGCTCCTGGATCTCAGCATGCTCTTGAGTGCGAGTCGGCTCCTGCATCCCGACGGACTTTTCCTCGACGGTCTCAGCATCCGTCTCACCCTTTTGAGCAACGGCGCGACGGAAGCGCTCCTGCTGGGCGCGGCGCTGCGCATCGCGCTTGCCACCCCCACCAAAACCGCCGCGTCCTGCCTTGGCCGTAAAGGCACGCACGACGTTCTCATCGAGCAACTCATCGGTATCGACATGCTCGCGCGGAGCAACTTCTTCCACAGCAGGCACGTCAGCGGAATCCTCGACGACAAAATCCTCGACGGACTCGGCAGGCTGCTCCTGGGCATCGCGGATCTCGGCATTGATGGTATAGAACGCCGGGCGCCCGTTAATGCCGCTACCCTCGATCTTGGTCACGATATTTGCCGCGATAAGCTCATCGCGCATCGCCTTGGTGTCGCATTCCTTATCGACGGAGCGGAAAATCTGCGCCAGCGCACTCGACTTAATCTTGAGCGCCTTGCGGCAGAGCAGGTCGTAGGCAACCAGCTTGGCACGCTCGGCAGAAAGCGACGTCTGGCTGCTCAGGCGCTCAGCCAGAGCATCGACATTGTTTTGATTATCGGAATATACCGTCTTGGCCACGGGGCCCCTTTCATATGCACACATATACGTCCATATGGTACAACGCACGAGCCTATCCACGCAAAACATCTGCGAGAACGCCCTTGCACCACCTGTTCTCACAAGAAAAAAGACCGGGTCCGCTTGATTGCGGACCCGGTCTTTCCGAGTCAAATAGATGGGAGATCCAACCCGTCCGACCGACTAGGCCTTGGCGGCCTCGGCGTCGGCAGGAGCTTCAGCGGCAGCGGCGCGACCGTACTCGGCCTTGCCCATATCGGACCACTCGGGCTCCTCATCAGGCATGGAGCCAGCCTCCTTGCCGAAGAACTCCTTGAGGCAGTTGACGGCGACGATGAGGCCCAGGACCATCAGCAGGACGGCAAAGACGAGCTGCAGGCCCTTGGTGGCGGCGACGGAGACGGCGGCCGTGGTGGCGGTAGCCGGGATGGTGCCGAAGAAGCCGTAAGCCTGGACAGCGGTCATGCAGCCCATGGCGCTCTGGACCAGCGAGGTGAAGGTGCAGCAGAGCAGGAAGACGACGGGCACGTAGAGCATCCAGCCCTTGCGGCCGGTGCACTTGCAGAACACGGCGAGGGTGATCATGGTCATGCCGCCGAGCAGCTGGTTGGAAGCACCAAAGAGCGGCCAGATGTTGGCATAGCCACCAAAAGCGAGGGCGAGACCGGGAAGCAGGGTGACGACCGTGGCGAACCAGGGGTTGCCGAGGACCTTCATGTAGCCGGCCTTGGACTCGATGGCCAGGGCGTCGTTGGTCTGGGCAAAGAACTCGGAGAACGAAGTGCGGGCGATGCGGGCGACGGCGTCGAGCGAGGTCAGGGCCAGAGCGGAGACGTTCATGGTCATAAAGACGGTAGCGAGCGTGCCGTCAACACCGAAGGCCTGCATACCGCGGGAGATGCCAGCGGCGAAGATCTGGAACGGGGTGGAAGCGACACCGGCGTTGAGGGCGCCGGTACCGGCGGTGTTCATATCGGAGAACATGATGCCTGCGACGATGATGGCAAGGATGCCGACGAAGGACTCGACGATCATGGCGCCGTAACCGACCTTGACGGCGTCCTGCTCCTTCTCGACCTGCTTAGAAGAGGTGCCGGAAGAAACGAGGCTGTGGAAACCGGAGAGAGCACCGCAAGCGACGGAGACGAACAGGACCGGGAACATCATGCCGGAGGCAGTGGAGAAGCCGGTGAAGACCGGAGCGGTGATGGTGGCCTGACCGTTGACGCCCAGGACGACGATGCCGAGGACAGCGCAAACGATCATGACGATCATCATGATGGAAGTGAGGTAGTCACGCGGGGTCTTGAGCATCTGGATGGGCATAGCGCCAGCGAAGACCAGGTAGACCATGACGACGGCGAACCACTGGAACTTATCCAGGTAGACCGGGAACTGCATACCGACGGCGAACATGAGAACCATGAGGACCACGCCGGTGACGAACTCGGCGGCACCGGTGAGGTTGAACTTCTTCTGGGCCCAACCAAAGGCGATAGCGACGAAGGTGAACAGGATGGAGATGGTACCAGCGCAGCCGGCGGCATAGGACTTGGTGAAGTCGATAGCACCGGTGGCAGCGCCAGAAGCGTCAACGACCGAGGTGAACATGAACGTCTTGCAGACCATGTCGGTGAAAGCGGCGATGACGATGATGCAGAACAGCCAGCAGAACAGCAGGAACAGGCGACGGCCGGTCTTGCCGATGTATTTCTCGATGAGCTGGGCCAGGGACTTGCCGTTGTTCTTCATCGAAGCGTACAGAGCACCAAAGTCGTGGACGGCGCCAAAGAAGATGCCGCCGACGAGGACCCAGAGCACGACGGGCAGCCAGCCAAAGGCCATGGCGACGATCGTACCCGTGACAGGGCCAGCACCGCAGATCGAGCTGAACTGGTGCGAGAACGCGGTAAAGGCGGAGACGGGCGAGAAGCTCTTGCCGTCCTTCATGCGCTTGGCCGGCGTGAGGGCCTCTTTGTCAACGCCCCACTTGTTGGCCAGCCAGCGGCCGTAGCCCAGATAGCCACAGGCGAGCACCGCCGCGGCCACAACCATGAGCAAAACTCCGTTCATTACATTTCCTCCTCTAAAAAGAACTTCCTAGACATAAAAAATGAGGGCCGTCGGTTGCGCTCGACGGCCCTCATCTTTATCAGCCGCCCGTTATCGTACGGGCTAGCTGTATGTGCTAACCCGCATCAGATAATTACTACGCTGATAATGTTTAGCTGATGCGTGAACATGTCTAAGAAATCCTCTTCAATCATGATGCGAACGATCCGTGCGTGTTCACATCCCCCAGTGGTTGAAAAGGAGTATGAAACTTTAGTTACCTAAAGTCAACGCAAATTTGTAATGAATTTTCAACTTTTTTGGATTTCTCGGTATAAAACGCCACTGACCTCGGACTTTACCCAGCGACAGTTTTTGCATGAGAGATGTCCCTCGGGAGCGGGCGGGCGTATACAAGGTTTCCTGCTCTACAGTCCTGCTCGCACGGAGAGCACATTAAGTGCTCTCCGGCTCGTGCGGAACTCGCGATCGACCTTATATATTTGCCCTCCCCGGGGCTCCCGCACAACGGGACCTCGGTTGGGCTCTATCCCGGTTGCAGTTGCTTCGCTCCTGCACCACTTGGCTGGTGCGGCGGTTTGGCGTTGGAACGGTTCTTTTTCTGATATATGCTTGTTGCGGCTCTTCTTTTGGGAGGAGTCGCTTTTTTGTTGCTAGGAGGTTGGCCCGTGGCTGATGGGGACGCTCGCTCTGAGCTTCTTTCCGCTGATTGGAATGGCGAATGGATGCGCCTGCAGGCTGGTCGGCGGCGGGCTGATGATTCTTTTGAGTGGGATAAAAGGGCTCGGCATTTTCGGCCGTTGGAGACTGCCCCGTATGCCCGGGACTTTATGAAGCTGTTGGCGTTAAAGCCTGGTGAATCCGTGCTTGATATGGGGTGTGGAGCTGGGTCGATTGCTATTCCGCTTGCTCAGGCTGGGCATCCTGTGATTGCGGCCGACTTCTCCCCTGCTATGTTGGGCACGCTTGATGCTAGTATTGAGTACTATGGGCTCGAGGGTCGCATAACACCGCTTGAGCTTGCTTGGGATGATGATTGGGATTTGGTTGGACCGGTCGCGAAAACGGTGGATGTTGCCTTTGCCAGTCGGTCGGTTACGACGACCAATCTAAAAGGTGCGCTTGCCAAGCTTGATCGTACGGCTCGTCGGCGTTGTGCTGTCACGATGGTCGCTAACTCCAGCCCGCGCTATGACTTGCACTTGATGAACGCCATCGGTGCCTCGGTTACCTGCAGTAATGGCTTTGTGTATGCCTTTAATATCCTCATTCAGATGGGTGTGCTGCCGCAGGTCACGTACTTTGAATCGCCTCGTCGCGATACCTTCGATAGCCTTGAGGCGGGCGTGGCGGACTTCTCCCGCATGCTCGAGCACGGTAACGAGGATAAGATCGATCGCCTGCGCGACTACATTGCCCAGCATATGATTGAGAACCCCCATGCCGGTGAGCCGGGCTCCAAGGGCGTGCCGCAGGGGCGCTATATGCTCGATCATGTCCGCAAGGTTCGCTGGGCGTTTATTGCATGGGAACCGGTCTCTGAATCCCGCTCGTAGCCCGTTCACAGCCCGAGCTGCCCATCACCTCGGCATCCGCATTCTTTGCGAACTGGGCAAACGCGCTCCACACCGCGCCGTTCCTGCGCTATCGTGGGACAGCTCACGTAGATTAAGGCCCCGTCGCGGGGCGCCCCATACATAGAAAGCGAGAACCCATGGCACTGACAGGAGCCCAGGTCAAGCAGCTTCGCAGCATGGCCCATCACCTCAACCCCGCCATCATCATCGGTAAGTCCGATGTCAACGAGGGCACCGTCGAGCAGACGGTCGCCTACCTGGAGAAGCACGAGCTCGTTAAGTGCTCCGTGCTCGACGGCTCCAGTCTTTCCGCCCGCGAAGCCGCCGAAGAGCTCGCCGAGCGCTGCCACGCCGAGGTCGTCCAGGTCATCGGCCGCAAGTTCTCGCTGTATCGCGAGTCCTCGCGCAAGGACATCGAGAAGATCAAGCTCGTCTAAGAGCCAATGATCCGGCGAGCCAACACATAGCAAGCTTACGGGTGCCCAAGTACTTCGGGCGCCCGTTTTTTATCGCTCGACCAGCACGCGATTGAGCCGCCCCTCCACCAAGCGCTCGTATAGACGCCGCGTCTCGGGCTCGGGCACGCCATTGACCTGCTCCCTCAGATGGTGCATATGCCCACTGTATAGCTCGACGATATCGCGCCGCCGCCCCGCCGCACTGTAGACACGCATGGCGCAGCGCACCATATCCTCACGCGCCGTTTCCTGTCGAAGCCCCGACTCCGCCAGCCAAATCGCCGACTGCAAATCGTTTTCTTCTAGAGCGGCATTTGCTCCCTTAATCATGCAATCGATGAACTTTGACTGCATAATGCGTCGCATACGCAAAAAGTAGGTGGGATTACAGCCATTGGGAACATACAGCGGTCCGGCATAAAGCTGCTCAATCTTAAGGCACAGCTCAACTAAATGGGGCCCGCGCGCACCCGTGCGATTTCCCAAAACTTCGCGGCTTATCTGATCGAATAGCCTCACATCGGTCTTGACGTAATCGCCGTTAAGCCCAATGCATTCATTTTGGATGAGCACGCACGACTTGCCATCCGGCGTCGGTCCCAAAGCCGACCGCAAGCGCGATATCGTCGAGTATAGGTTGTTGCGGGCGCTATTGAACTCGGCATGGGGCCACAACTCCATGGCCAGCGTCTCACGATCGACGAGCGCATCCATGCCCAGCGCAAGCCGCTCGGCAAGTGTCGCCGCCTTCTTGCGGCGCCACATTTTGTCCGTGATGGGAAACCCGTCGCGCTCGGCGCGAAACGCACCAAACATGCGAATCTCGATATGGTCAATGGTATCAACGGCTTCAACCTCGCCGGCCTGGAACAGGCGCTCGCCCTCCCCTTCCAAATCGTCGCGCAGCGAGTACCGCGACAGCTCGCGCACGGGAAGCTTCTTGCGAATCCTGGTCGCCGGCTCGCCCAGACAATGCATGGCAAGGCGTGCAAAGAGCCGATACGTTGGCTCTAGAATCCCCGCGCGATTCATGGACATCCAGGCCGCAAGATCGCTATCTCGCCCCACGCAAGCCAAATGCAGCGCCACCATCCATGCTTCTGCGCCACCAACCTGCGTCTGGCTTATATCGAGCAACTCCGCTTCCTCGCGCACCGAAACCATCGAGGTGTTACGCAGATACGCCGCGCGCTCCAGCAGCAATGCGTTATCGCGCATGTACGCAATCGACTCCTCGGCAAGTTTGAGCACTTGGACCGCACGGAACTTTGCATTAACCGGCCGTCCCTCTGCCAGCGACTGCCAGCCTTCTAGCAACAGGCCAAACAGCTGAATCTGGTTGTCGCGCATGCGCACGGCAAAACGATCGAGCTCGTTGAACGCCGCGTCGTCGGTTACCGGCAGGCCGGAGAGGAGCCGCCGTGCCGCCAACACCATGCGCACCCAGATAGCCATCGCCTTAAGCCCACGTACGTCGAGCGCCTCCCGCACCACCGTCATCTCGTCGTCGCGCTCGTCGGTTCCCGTAAACGACCCGTCAAAGAGCTCCACCAGCATGCTATCGGCCCGTATAACAATCCCCGCGATGTCGAGCTCACAGTCGTAGGCCTTGCTCGTTTTGAGCTGCTGTAGAACGCCGCCGTCATCTCCCCGCTCGGTCAGACAGCGCTTGACCTCGATATGCGCGGACAACATATCGAGTGCGGTATGGGATGTCTCGATTTCTGGCACGGCCAGGTTCGTAGGAAGCCCAAGCCCGTTGTCCCCATAGCAAACAGCCGTCAGTGTCTGGGCCGCCCTCCATGAAACAGGGTCTATTTCGCAGGCCGCCCGTTCGCCCCCGCGCTCGATAACCGATGCCATATAGCGAGCGAGCTTTGTATTGGACACGCTGACCGCTGCCAGATACACGCCGAGCGCCTCGGCAGGCGTTGGCTCTGGAGCCGGATCGTCGGCATCGATCGTACCCAGCGCTGCCCGGCAGATATCGGCCCCGTGCCCCGTCAGAGCAAGATCGACCCCATACTGCCCAGCAAGTTCAAGGACCGCTCCACGGTCCAAAAAGGCGTCCGCCAGGCCCATCGCCGCATCGCATCTGCCCGCCTTAAGCAAAATCCGGGCTGCCCTCGGAACAAGTTCGGGGCGAACCTCGGCCACCAACTTACGCAAACGCAAGCGTCCGTTATCCTCCGTGCCCAGACACGTAAAACTCCGCTCGGCGGGGTCCAAGCCAAAGATCGGGTAGTCGCGTACAAAGAAGGACTGGTCGACCATCGACAGCCTCACCCCACAAGCCTCGAGTTCTGCGATATTGCCCTCGCCCATCAAAATCATGAGACATGCCACGCAAAACAGCGCATTATTGTCGAGCGAAGCCAGATCGACAAGTGCCGCGCCGTAGACGTTGACAATCTCGTTTTCGAGCAGACCGGCTACGTCGCCTTGGCCATACAGACCCGTCTGCAATGCCGAGACGAGCTCGGGCACGCCCTGCGTGAGCTGATAAAAGTCGAGCGATGTGCTAATCGAAAACGCCGATGCCCACGCCGAATACTCATAGGCATGCACCTTGAGCATCTGCGCATTGATCTTAACCGAATCGCCCAGCCCATGAATCAGCTGACGATTTGAAGGACGGCAGGAGATAAAGACCCCTACCCCCATGGCGCGCAGGCCGCGAATCCTGTCGATGAGGTCTTCGGTATCGTGCTGATCGAGGTTTGGCACATTATCAATCGCGATAAGGGAGTGCGGTTTGTCTTTGAGTTCTTCGGTAACCACCTCGAGCTGCATAAACACCTCGCGCCCAGTGGCGCGATCGGCCTCGATAATCCGCACGGGGCCTCGCGTCGGGTCGCATTTAACCTCATGGGTGTACTGCAGCAGCACCGAGGTCTTCCCAAACCCGTCGGGCGCATAAAGAACCACGATGCCGGCCTTTCGGCCCTTGGCGAGAAGCTCATTCATCAAGCGTTCGCGTCGCACCATATAGCCTCCGCCCAGCGGCATCAGCTCGAGGTCGTCTATACTGCTCAAATCGTTTACCATGCCCGCTCCTCAACTCGACCGTATGGACACTGTAACCGCAAGACCATACAAGCCGCGCTATGAATAGAGCGACCTTGTGTTTGAGGTTGTCTTTTGGTACGCAAGCGGCAAGTTTTTGTACAGCGAGGGCCGATTGTTATTAATCCCCCGACTAATCGGTCTTTAAGCAGGTAAACGGCTTGTCAGCTTGTCCCATCCAAGCGGCAGTGTAACGCAGATGAACAAGGTTCAGCCATGTCATTCAACTCGCCTAGCACCCGCTACCGTCTACGACCTTTTAGTGGCATTTTTGCATAGAATCTGGTATGGAATGAATCAAACTGTTAGGCATCCGGCATTCGTCAAGCTTGCGGCAAGATTTTGGTCAAGCGGGCGGAAAGGGGTAGCAAAAAGGCCCCCGCAAAGCGGAGGCCTTAGGCAAGGCTATGTCGAGGTGCAGGATTCGCGCTACTCGCAGAGCGAAAGGGCGGCCTCGTCGGCAACGACAACGCAGTTGGTGTGCAGCTGCAGGATCGAAGCCGGGCACGCGGGCGTAACCGGACCGTAGCACATGTCATGCACGGCCTGAGCCTTGGCCTCGCCGTTGGCGACGACCAGGATCATGCGGGCATACATGATGGTCTGGGTACCCATGGTGTAGGCCTGACGGGGAACGTCGTCGATGCTGTCGAACAGGCGGCTGTTGGCCTGAATGGTGCTCTCGGTGAGGTCGACGCAGTGCGTGCCCTTGGAGAAGTGGTCATCGGGCTCGTTGAAGCCGATGTGGCCGTTGTTGCCAATGCCGAGCAGCTGCAGATCCGGGTAACCGGCGGCGGCGACGATCTTGTCGTACTCAGAGCAGGCAGCGGCGGCATCGGGGTTGGAACCGTCAGGCACATGCGTGTTATTCAGGTCGATGTTGATGTGATCGAAGAAGTTCTCACGCATGAAGTAGTGATAGCTCTGGGGATCGTCGTGCGAAAGGCCGCGATACTCGTCCAGGTTGTAGGTGCTGACCTCGGCAAAGTCGACGTCGCCCTTCTCGTACCAAGCAGCGAGCTGCTTGTAGGCACCGATCGGGGTGGAGCCAGTGGCAAGGCCCAGCACACAGTCGGGCTTGAGGATAACCTGCGCCGAGATGATATTGGCGGCCTTGCGGCTCATATCCTCGTAGTCTTTAGCTTTAATGATCTTCATTACGCGTCCTTTCTCGTACAAGAGAGGCAAGGCTCCCTTTACAAGCACTTGCCCGCGGCCCGCGTCGGCCGCAACCAACGTGTGCGGCCACCAGGGCGAGGTCGCGTAATGTATGTGTCTCGTGTCTAGCCGCGTCGAGGCCCCTGCCCGTCCACGGTGACCCGAAGCCTTTTAGCTTCGGACAAATCCCATCTTGCCACGGAGGGCGTCCTCTTTCAAGGGCGCCCTCCGTAAACGTGTTTGAATTGTAGGCTAATGGCCACGTGCACTTGCTATCGCTCGCGAGCAACGATGAGCTGGTCCATCTCTTCGACATGCACGCCAACGGAGCCCTTGATGCTCGAGAACTCAACAGAGTTGCACACCAAGATGGGAACCGTCACATCGTAGCCCTCGGCAGCAATTGCCTCGCGATCGAACTCAATGAGTACATCGCCCTTATGGACGATGTCACCCACTTGCGCATGTACGGTAAAGTGCTTGCCCTCGAGCTGAACAGTGTCCAAACCAACGTGAATAAGCACGTCCAAGCCATCGACCGTGTTAAGCGCAACGGCGTGTCCCGTGGGAAAAATGGCCTCGACCTTGGCGTCTGCCGGCGCAATCACGCGCGTACCCGTAGGCTGAATCGCCACGCCCTGGCCCAAAAGGCCGGTGGCAAATGTCTGGTCATTGACCTCGGACAACGGAATGACGTCGCCCGAGATGGGAGCATCCAGCGTAAGGACTCGACCACGCATACCAAAAGACCTTAGGACTTTAGTGAACATGATCCCCCTCGGACATACCAATCAACCAAAATAGCTTTAACAGTTTACCACTTGGCACCCGTTTTTGACCATTAGGGAAGTTCGCGCTTGACAACCTCGACGATGTCGTCGACAACGCGCTGGGTCAGCTCGTGCGTCTCGGCCTCGGCCATCACGCGGACCAGCGGCTCGGTACCGCTCGGGCGCACCAGAATGCGACCGCGGCCGTCAAGCTCCTTCTCGGCAGCAGCGACGGCATCCCAGATGGGCTGGCAATCGTCCAGACCGGCCTTGTTGTCCGAATGCACGTTGACGAGTACCTGCGGGTACTTCTTCATGATGCCGGCAAGATCGGTGAGGGTACGACCGGTGCGCTTGAGCACGGCCAGCAGCTGCAGAGCCGTCACCAGGCCGTCACCGGTGGTGTTGTGCTCCAGGAAGATGATGTGGCCGGACTGCTCGCCGCCGATGACGGCGCCGTCCGCGAGCATGCGCTCCAGAACGTAGCGGTCGCCCACGGCGGTCTGAACCATCTCGAAGCCCTGCTCCTTCATAGCGATGGAGAAGCCCAGGTTGCACATGACGGTCGAGACGATCTCGGAGTTCGCGAGCTTGCCGCGAGCGGCAAGGTCAGAACCGCAGATAGCCAGGATGTAGTCACCGTCGATCTCATTGCCCTCGCTGTCCACGAACAGTACGCGGTCGGCGTCGCCGTCGTGGGCCAAGCCGATGTCAGCATGGGTGCGCAGCACGAGCTCGCGCAGGGGCTCGAGGTGCGTAGAGCCGCATTCAACGTTAATGTCAGTGCCGCAGTAATCGGTGTTGATGGCATGGACCGTGGCGCCCAGGCGCTGCAGCGCGGCAGGCGTGGTCTGGCAGGAAGCACCGTGACCGCAGTCGACGGCAACGACTAGGCCATCGAGCCTCAGGCCGTCGAGCGTATCGATGGCGTGGTCGACATATGCCTTGCGGGCGTCCTTCATCTTGATAATGTGGCCCACGCCGGCGCCGGTCGGCAGCGTGTCGGCAGCCATGGCTTCCTCGGACATGACCCAGGCGCTGATCTCTTCCTCAACCGCGTCGGGAAGCTTCATGCCCTTGCGGCTAAAGAACTTGATGCCGTTGAACTCCGGCGGATTATGCGAAGCAGAGATGACGATGCCGCCGTCGAGCTCGTTCTGAACGGTGAGCAGTGCCACGGCAGGCGTGGGGATGACGCCGCAGCAGTGCGGACGGCCGCCCTCGGCCATAATGCCGGCGGTCAGAGCGCTCTCGAGCATGGTGCCCGAAAGGCGCGTGTCACGGCCGATGCAGATGTCCGGACCAAGAAACTTGGTCGCCGCGCGGCCCAGGCGAAACGCGAGGTCGCACGAGAGGTCGGCGTTGGCGACGCCACGGACGCCGTCGGTACCGAAGATGTTCTGGGGCATAGGATTGCTCCTTCCCTAGCAGGCGATATGCAACCGCCCACCCTAGTCGAAAAAGAAAAGCGGGACCCGCCGAGGAATCGGCAGGCCCCGCTTGTACATTGTATCTCGAAAGGAGATAAAACCTTAGCGCTTGGAGAACTGGGGAGCGCGGCGGGCCTTCTTGAGGCCGTACTTCTTGCGCTCGACCACGCGAGCATCGCGCGTAAGGAAACCGGCCTTCTTGAGGTCAGCACGGTAGTCGCCAGCGTTCAGAAGAGCGCGAGCGATGCCCAGGCGCAGAGCGCCGGACTGACCGGAGATGCCGCCGCCATCGCACAGAGCGATAACGTCGAACTGACCGGCAGTGTCGGTCACCTTGAAGGGAGCAAGGGCGTTCTCAACGAGCTGATGACGGCCGAAATACTGCTCGGCGTCACGCTTGTTGATGGTCACCTTGCCGGTGCCGGGGACGAGACGGACGCGGGCGACGGCGTTCTTACGACGGCCGGTACCCTGGTAGACAACGGTGTTCTCAGCCATCTTTAAGCCTCCAGCTCAATCTTCGTGGGGTTCTGGGCAGCATGCGGATGCTCGGCACCAGCGTAGACCTTAAGCTTGGTCATCTGGGCACGGCCGAGGGTGGTCTTGGGCAGCATACCGCGAACGGCGCGCTCGATGACCTTCTCCGGGTGCTTCTCCATAGCCTGGCGGAAGCTCTCAGCCTTGAGGCCGCCGTTGTAGCCGCTGTGGCGATAATAGGTCTTCGTGTCGGCCTTGTTACCGGTAAGCTGGACCTTATCGGCGTTGATGACGACAACGAAGTCGCCGCAGTCGCTGTTGGGCGTGAACTGGGGCTTGTTCTTACCGCGCAGGATCATTGCGATCTGGGTGGCAAGACGGCCCAGGACAGCACCATCGGCGTCGACGAGAACCCAGTTGCGCTGGACCTCGCCCTGCTTGGCGTAGTGAGTCGATTTCGAAATCACTTAGACTCCTCCATGTACAGTACGTGTTGTTACAGAGATTCACGGGGCTCTGCAAGTAACCCGTCCATATTACCCCGCTCGCCGTCCGAGTCAACAGGTATTTTGGCTCCGACCAGAGTTTCTGCACATGTCATCCATGGGTCATGACGTCGCGACACTAGCGCTCGACAAATGCCTCGATATCACTCAGTAGGCGCTTTGCCTCCTGGCGGCCCTGAATATACAGGTCGAGGAGCTTTGCCGAATCGTGCTCAACGTGACCGACCTCGACCGGCTTTTGCGGAGCAACGACCAGCGCGCGGCCCTCGCGCTCATACTTCCACAGATGCATTCGCTGGATGTTATAGCGGTCGTGGCGCGTCTCGATAGCCTCGAGCAGATAGGGATAGTCGGCATAGCGCGCACGCGCCGCCGGCAAAAACTCGTAGGGCTTTTTCTCATACGAGCGGTCCTGGGTGACGATGACAACCGCGCGCTCGAAGCCGGCCTCCTCCAGCACATGCTCGATAGGAACCGAATCGGCTACACCGCCGTCGACGTATTTGTGCCCGTCGATCTCGACCGGCGGCGTCACCAGCGGCAGCGACGTCGATGCGCGCACAGCGTCGAGGTCAAGTACGGCGCTTTTGACCGGCAGGTACGTGGCGGTTCCAAAGAGCATGTCCGTCGCGACGGCGTACATCTCGATGGGGCTCGCGTCGAACGTCTCGTTGTCAAAGGGATCCAGGCGGTCCTGGACATCGTTGAAGATAAAGTCGTAACCCACGATGGAACCCGTGGACGCAAACGACGCGGCGCCCATGTAGCGGCTGTCGTTGCAGAAGGTCAAATTGACTCGGTTGGTGCGACCGATCTGGTGCGACTTGTAGTTGACGCCATTGAGCGCACCGGCCGAGACGCCGTACACTGCCGGAATTTCGACACCGGCCTCCATGAGAACGTCGAGCACGCCGGCGGTAAACTGCCCACGAAAACTGCCACCCTCCAAGA
>ENA-OUOU01001110-OUOU01001110.1-human-gut-metagenome-genome-assembly--contig:-NODE-1110-length-14594-cov-28.196437_pt1 | contig 14594 bp, 8 predicted proteins | sample MGYA00237936_ERZ548765 | MGnify/ENA primary metagenome ERZ548765 (study PRJEB26490, sample SAMN05356889) | human gut metagenome | biome: terrestrial biome; feature: human-associated habitat; material...
CGCTTTCATTGCTCTACGAAATAGGCTTCATTGACTATCGAAGCCGCTTTCATTTCGAGGCTTTTTCTATTCAGCAAACATCGTCGGAAAGAATTCGACCTGTACGGTCGAAAAGACATTTGTTTATACCAAAGAGTTAAGTTTTACCCTGAACATCATAGATAAGAATTAGCCAATAGATTTATACAATAAGGAGCTGGAGGGTTTCCCCTTCAGCTCCCACTGTTTCTAATAAGACTGGAAAAATGATTTAGTAAGCTTTGATGCGATACATGAAACCAAGTTCGATGCGATCGGTATTGTAGTCCTTCAAACCGCACTTTGTGCTGTAATCGTACTTACGGCCTACGTATGCCAAGAAGAGACGGAAGTCCTGCTGCTTAGCTGGATAATATTCGATGCTGCCCATGTAGCCGAAACTCTTGCGGTAGTTCTTGAACTGCTCCATCTTTGTTACACTTGCTGTCTCGTACATTCCCTTGAGCATTAAGTTCCAGCTTGGAGCAAACTGCCAGTTGGCCTTTGTGATAAAGCTGTTGTAGTGTACCTTGCCCAGATAAACATTACCGGGAGCATCACCGCCAACAAATGCGTCTCTCAACTCATTGGTAGCAATCTTCAGACGGTCGAGGTCGTCGAATGCGCCCATATAGTCGAAGTACCATTGGAACTTAGGCAGATTGAGCTGCTGACCGAGAGTGAGCATACGGCTGTACTTGCCCTTGGCCTGTGTCTGAAGACCCCATGCCCAACGGGTGTTCAACTTGCCATCAAAGAAGCTACCATTCCAGTTGATGATATAGGTAAGAGGATTCTTTGACTTCTGGAGAGCATGAGCCTCGTCGTTGTTGACAACAACTGCCTCGTCACCATACTCATCCGCGAACTTACCATTGTAAGAATTGCTGATCTCGACTGCGATTTCCTGAGTAGGTATTGGCTTGTAGCTCACGGTAACACCAGCCATGAAGTTATCCATGTAGTCTACCATGTCTGAATACTGATAGATGTACATTGGGTTCTCATCAAACTCGAAGCCACCCCAGATCTGGCACATCTTACCTCCCGAGATAGAGAGCTTGTCATTGAAGTTGTAACCTACCATCATAATGTCGGTAGCCTTAGCGAAGTTGTCCTCACCCTTGGCGTCGGTAGCCTTGTTGAGGCGATGACGCAAACGATAATACAGTTTGTCGGTCAAGTTACCCTTGATCTCGATACGCAACTGCTTGTTGGCAAACTTGGTGCCCCATTCATCAGAAAGGCTGTTGTGCTCTGCCTGGAATGAAGCTGCATAGTTGAAATAGAGATTGAACATATCGTTCTTCTTCTCCAACTTGGTTATGCGCTCGTGAATTGACTGAATATCACCGTCGCCACCACCCATGCCGATATTGTTTCCTTGTGCATTAGCTCCCATTGTCATGGCAAGCGCTGCAAACATCATTATAATCTTCTTCATAATCTTTAGGTTTTGTATTAAGGTTTATAATAATAAGATAAATTGTTCCCTCTTGGTAGTTCCTCCCTGCTCTTAGACAGAGGCTCAGGAGGAACTGGAAATCAGAGAGTGTGAAAAATTAATACTTCTGGAAGTACTCCTGGATCTTCTGCCAGTCGTGGGTCTTGGTAAGAGCAAGCATCAAGAGTACGCGAGCCTTCTGTGGGTTGAGAGCCAAAGAAGCTACAAACTGATACTTGGTGTCGTCTACCTCGCCGTTAAGACATGTAGGACCTGTAGGAACGCGGCTTGAACGAACTACGAGAATACCCTTCTGGCGTGCCTTGAGAGCCTCGTCGAATACGTCCTTATAGAAGTTACCGTCACCTACACCTGCCAATACGATACCAGCATACTTGGCGTCAACGAAAGCCTTGAAAGGAAGTGGAGAGCAGTTGGAGTAACCGTAAACGATACCTACCTTTGGCAACTCGGTAAGACCCTCTACGCTGAACTCGCTCTTTGTGGTGTGCAGATTCTCTACCTGGCGATTGTAGATAGCCTCGCCACCATAGATATAGCCAATCTTACCATAGTTACCACCCTGGAATGTAGCGCAGTCTGTAGTGTGAGTCTTGATGACATCCTTTGCATCGAGCAAGAGATTGTTCATACAGCACATCACGCCACGGCCCTTTGAGTTAGGACTTGCAGCTGCAGCAACGGCTCCATAGAGGTTGGCAGGACCATCGGCGCTGATACCTGTACTTGGACGCATAGAACCTACGAGTACTACAGGCTTGTCGCTGTGAACAGTCAGGTTGAGGAAGTAAGCTGTCTCTTCCATGGTGTCGGTTCCGTGAGTAACCACAACGCCGTCATATCCTTCCTTGTTCAACAACTCGTTGATACGCTTAGCCAACTTGAGCCATACCTGGTCATTCATATCCTGAGATCCGATATTAACAAGCTGCTCGCCTGTTACGTCGGCCAAATCAAGCATCTGAGGCACAGCTGCTATCAAGCTCTGAACACCTACCTGACCTGCTGTATATGCTGAACCTGTAGCTGAAGTTCCTGCACCAGCAATGGTTCCACCTGTTGCGATAATACGTACCTTAGGTTTTGCAAACGCACATGCCACTACCAACAAAAGGAGTGTCATTAATGAGAAAAATCTTTTATTCATAACAATCGGTTTTAATTTAGGTTAATATATTTGTTAATAAACTCTCTGATTTACATATATTTATCACTCCCGTATTAAAGCAGTTGGATAATGAGGTATCCTACGCCGATGCTGACAAAGGTTGTGATGAAGCCAGCCAGCTGAAAAGAGTGATTCACAACAAATCTGCCGATACGTGTGGTTCCTGTACGGTCGAAGTTGATGGCTGCCACCTCTGTAGGATAGTTAGGCAAGAAGAAGTAGCCATTGACAGCAGGGAACATTGCCACGAGTGCCAGAGGCGAGATGCCCAGTCCTATACCCAGGGGATAAAGGGTTCTTACTGTTGCCGCCTGCGAGAAGAGCATGATCGACATGAAGAACAGAGCGATGGCGAAGAGGAAAGGATACTGGGTCACCACAGTAGCGATGTGCTCCTTGAAGAAATCCAAATGTCCATTGAAGAAGGTGTCGCCCATCCAGGCAATACCGAAAATGGCTACCATGGCATTCATTCCTGCTCCGAAGACGTTGCCCTTCACTGCATCCTGTACCTTTGCCTTGCCTGCAAGAAGTATCAGGGATGCTGTTGCCATCATGACGATTTCAATGGTCTCGGGCATAGACACGCGGTGTATCTCGTCGCCTACCATGAACGAAGGACGAAGGGATGGGAAACTGCCAAATACGACTACTGCCAGTACACCGAGCAAGAAGGCTACCACGGCATACTTGGAGCGTGGGTTAGGATTCTTGATCATCTCGTCGATAAGACGGCTGTCCTCCTCGGGCTTGATGATTCCCTCGCGTACCTTTTCTTTATATATAGGGTCGTCTACCAATTCTTTTCCTACGTGGTTCTGCACCAAGGCTGCCACCAGGATGGCAATGAAGGAAGCAGGAATACAAACCAGAAGTATGGTACCCAGCTCTACTCCCTTGCAACCCAGCAAGTCGGTACTGATGATGGCTGCCGTTGCTGCCGATACCGGACTTCCGGTAATACCTAAGGAGGCGGCTATGGCTGCCACGCTGAGGGGTCGCTCTGGGCGGATCTTAGAGTTGGTGGCTATCTCGGAGATGATAGGAAGCAGCGAATAGCTGGTGTGTGCGGTTCCTGCTACGAGGCAGAAGAGCCATGTGGTAAGCGGACCGTAGTATGTTATCTTCTCAGGATGCTTGCGCAGGAAACGTGCTGCTACACCTACCAAATAATCCAATCCGCCTGCTGCCTGCAAAGTGGAGGCTGCCGTGATGACTGATACAATAATGAGCATCACGTCAATAGGCAGATTTCCTGGCTTCAGTCCGAAGACAAAGACAAGGATGAAAACGCCCACCATACCATAGATTCCCAGACCTATGCCACCAACACGGGCGCCAATGAAGATCAGGGCCAGTACAAGGGCCAATTGGATGAGTATAATAGCTGTAGCCATAGTTCTAAATTCAGTTAGTTTTAAAAGTTATTAGTTGTTTAGTGATTCGAACCGCGATTTCCAAATAGAAGTGCAACACGCTGCAAATTTAGTTAATTTTTGTAGTAAGCTATTTTAAAAAATCACTCATTTTTTTGGAAAAAACGATACAAGCCCATATTTTTGTAAAATTCAGTACAAACAAATGTGGGAGTTAGAGGAGTTAAGAAGTTAAGGAGTTAAGACAAATGCTTTAGTGGACTTAAAATTAACATCAAACAATAAACATTCCTCCTAAGGCTGTTCTGATTCATTAGTCACTTTAAAGACATAAAAAAAGTATCCTAAGTTACTTGTCTATGCAACTTAGGATACTTATTATAGCAGGAGTCAACTCCTTTTTACCAGATATGGGCACGCTTGTTCTTTGGAACAAAGAGCTTTTCGCCCTTCTTGATACCGAAAGCCTTATACCATGCGTCAACCATTGGGAGTGCACCATTCACACGAGCCTCATTAGGAGAGTGAACATCCACTGTCATGAGATACTGCAGATACTCAGGACGGGCATTGCCAGCCCATACACGAGCCCATGACAGGAAGAAGCGCTGCTCAGGAGTGAAACCGTCCTTCACGCCAAGTTTTTCTGTCTTCATCACGTTCTGCAGAGCCCGGAAGGCGATATTCAGTCCACCATTGTCACCGATGTTCTCACCCAATGTCAGCTGACCGTTTACCTTCTTGCCTGCCAACTCTATCGTGTTGAAATGGTTGACGAGCACCTTGGTACGGGCCTCGAAGTTCTTCTTATCAGCAGCCGTCCACCAGTTGTGCTGGTTGCCGGTCTTGTCAAACTGACTGCCCTGATCGTCGAAACCATGACTCATCTCATGTCCTATCACACCACCGATAGCACCATAGTTCATGGCATCGTCAGCTGATGGGTCGAAGAAAGGAGGCTGCAGAATAGCTGCAGGGAAGCAGATCTCGTTGGTGGTAGGGTTGTAATAGGCATTGATGGTCTGAGGTGTCATTCCCCACTCCATCTTGTCTACTGGCTTGTTCACCTTACGGGCGATTTCATCCTTGGTGAAGAACTCAGAGATGTTTGCCATATTCTCATAGAGTGACAGACTGTCGTCCACCTGCAGTCCGCTGTAGTCCTTCCACTTGTCTGGATAACCAATCTTGATGATAAAGTTCTCCAACTTATCCTTTGCCTGTGCCTTGGTGGCGGCGCTCATCCATGTAGCCTCGTCGATGCGCTGGGCAAGGGCTGTCTGCAGGTTGTGAACCAACTGGAGCATACGGTTCTTGCTGCTCTCAGGGAAATACTTCTCTACATAGAGCTTACCGATGGCCTCGCCCAAGACACCGCTCACGCTGCTCACAGCACGCTTCCAGCGAGGACGGTCCTGCTGCACACCACTCATCACCTTGCTCAGTTCGAAGGATACGGCACGGAAGTCATCACTAAGCACACTGGTGGCTCCTGAGATGACCTTGAGCTCAGCATAGGTCTTCAGGTCGTCGAGAGAGGTCTCGGCAAGAATCTTCTCCACCTCGTGGATAGGCTCTGGCTGAGCCACGCAGATGTCCTTGAAAGCTGGGAAGCCTGATGCCAGGAACACATTGCCCCAGTCGATACTAGGATAGTCGATAACCAACTGGTTGTAGCTCATCTTGTGATAATTCTTGTCGATGTCACGAAGCTGCACCTGGCTGTAGCTTGCCTTGGCAATACGAGTCTCAATGGCCATCACAGCCTCCATCTTCTTCTCGGCAGTAGCCTCGTCGTTGCCTACCATCTGGAAGAGCTTCTTTATGTATGTCTTGTAAGCCTCACGGATCTTCTTGGTCTGGTCGTCGTCATTGAGATAATAGTCGCGCACACCCAGTCCAAGACCACCCTGTCCCACTTCTACCAGATTGTTGGCAGCATCACGAAGGTCGGCACCCACACCGATGCCATACATCATGGTACCCTCGCCACGGAAGTCGAGCTGAGCAGTAACCAACTGATACTCTCTGCGGTCCTTGATGGCAGCGATGCGGTCGAGAGTAGGCTTGATAGGTGCCCATCCCTCCTTGTTCAGTCGAACGCTGTCCATGCGGAGATTGTAGAGTGAACCTATCTTTTGTCCGAGCGAACCCTTCTGCTGTGGCTTGGAAGCATATTCGAGGATGATGTCCTGAATGCGCTTCTGGTTCTGTTCGAAGAGATCGGTAAAGGCACCATTGTCAGGGTGCTCTCCGTCGAGTGGATGATTCTTCATCCAGTTGCCGGCGGCATAACGATAGAAGTCTGTTCCTGGCTTGATACTCAGGTCCATGTTGGCCTTGTCAATGCCAGAGCCCAACTTGTCTTGCTGGGCGAAAGCAGCTGTAGTTCCTAACAACAAAGCTGCTAATACCATTTTTGTTTTCATTATTGTTTAATTGAATTGAATATTCTATTTTCGTATCAGCGCCAGACCGGCAAAGGTCAGGGCGCCATTCAGCATCAGTAGCTCATAGCCGAACTTATAGCCCGTAAGCTGCATGGTCAGGGTATCGACGGCAAAGCATATCAGCGGACTGGCGATACATATCCAGGGCACCCACCTGTCGTTCACCTTTCTGTGGGTCATCAGTCCGAAGGCAAAGAGTCCCAACAGCGGACCGTAGGTATAGGAGCACAGGATATAGATGGCATCAATGACACTCGTCGAGTTGAGGGCTCCGAAGCCTATGATGAAGAGCATGAAGACCAATGCCACGGCGAGATGCACCTTTTTGCGGAGATCTTCATCCTCATCGCGCCCGAAGATATCCACGCATACACTGGTGGTAAGGGCGGTAAGAGCAGAGTCGGCACTCGAGAAACTGGCTGCCACCACTCCTATCGTGAAGAACACGGTCACCATAGATCCCAAGGCTCCCGAGGCAGCAAACATAGGCAACAGGTCGTCGGGCTTTTCGGGAAGGGCCATGCCCTGCGACTTGGCCAGCATCATCAGCAGCACACCGAGGGAGAGGAAGAGCAGATTGGCTGGCACGAAGGCGAAACCATAGCTGCACATGTCTTTCTGGGCTTCACGCAGTGTCTTGCAGGTCAGGTTCTTCTGCATCATGTCCTGGTCGAGACCAGTCATCACGATGACCACGAAGATACCGCTGAGAAACTGTTTCCAGAAGTTCTGTCGCGACACCCAGTCGTCGAAGACGAAGATGCGCGAGTGTTCATCCTGGCTGATGGCTGCGATGGCCTCCGTGGGTGTCATTCCGAGTTGTCCTGTCACCTTATATATAATAAGGAGAAGCGCGGCAAACATGCAGAGTGTCTGAAAGGTGTCGGTCCATACCAATGTCTTGATACCTCCCTTGCGTGTATAGAGCCAGATGAGCACCACCATCGATGGCACGGTGAGCCAGAAGGGAACACCGATGTTGTCGAGCACAAAGTGCTGCAGGATGAAGCACACCACGAAGAAGCGCATGGCTGCTCCTGTCATCTTCGACAACAGGAAGAAGGAGGCTCCCGTCTTGTAGGAACGGTTGCCCAACCTGTGTAGCAGATAGGTATAGATGGTGGTGAGGTTGTACCGGTAATATACCGGCAACAGGACAAAAGCCACCAGGAAGTAACCCACGATGAAGCCTAAGCACATCTGCAGGTAAGTCATGCCACTCAGCATCGCCATGCCAGGCACACTGACGAAGGTGATGCCCGAGATGGAAGCTCCCACCATTCCGAAAGCCACCATGTACCAGGGCGAACGTCGGTCGCCACGATAGAACGTATTGTTGTTGGCTTGCCTCGATGTGAGGCGGCTGAAGAGCAGCAACACAGCGAAGTAAGCCAATATTGTCAGGATGATAACCATGAAAGTTGTCTGAGTTTATGCTGTCTATAGATTCTCGGCATCCTGCAGCCAGATAGTGGAGTTGGCATCCGAAGGCATACGCCAGTCGCCACGGGGACTCAGACTCACACTTCCCACCTTTGGACCATCGGGCAGACAGCTGCGCTTGAACTGCTGGTTGAAGAAGCGGCGCACAAAGGTCTTCAGCCATTTCTTGATGGTTTCCTCATCATAGCTGTCAGGATCGTTGTCGCTGATTTTCACACGCTGCACATCTGTATCTATGAATGCCTTCTTTGCCAAGAGATAGATCTTGGCAGGGCGATAGCCGAAACGCAGGAAGTAATACAGGAAGAAGTCGTGCAACTCGTATGGTCCCACAAGATCCTCGGTCTTCTGCTTGATGTTGCCATTCTCGTCGGCAGGTATCAGCTCCGGACTGATAGGTGTGTCGATGATATCGAGCAGGGTGTTGCGGCTCTGCTCGTCTACCCCACTCTCTGCCACATAGTTCACCAAGTGGCGAATCAAGGTCTTGGGTATGCTGGCATTCACACCGTACATACTCATGTGGTCGCCATTGTAGGTGGCCCATCCCAAAGCGAGTTCCGAAAGGTCGCCTGTACCTATCACCATTCCTCCCAACTGGTTGGCAAGGTCCATCAGTATCTGTGTACGCTCGCGTGCCTGTGAGTTCTCGTAGGTCACATCGTGCACGGAGGCGTCATGGCCTATGTCCTCAAAATGCTGGGTCACTGCCTTGGCGATACTAATCTCGCGAATGGTGATGCCTAAGCTCTGTATCAGCGTGATGGCATTGTTGTAGGTGCGGTCGGTGGTTCCGAAACCAGGCATGGTGACTCCTACGATTCCCTTGCGGTTCATACCCAACTTGTCGAAAGTCTTCACGCAAACCAAGAGGGCCAAAGTCGAGTCAAGACCTCCGCTGATACCCACTACCACTGTCTTGGCGCCAGTATGCACGATGCGCTTGGCAAGTCCCATCACCTGGATATTGAATATCTCCTCGCACGATGCCTTCATGTCGGCAGAGGTAGGAATGAAGGGATGAGGGTTGACAGGGCGCTCCAACACAAACTCACGGTCGTTCTCGGCTGGAGATGCCTCGATGTTGCGAATACCAAACTGATGGTCGAGTATCGAATACTTAATGTTGCGCTGTGCATTGACATAAGTAGAATTGGTGCGGCGCTCAGAGCGGAGTCGCTCCACGTCTATCTGTGCTGTAACCATCTGTGAAACAGTGGCAAAACGCTCGCCTTCTTCAAGCATTTGTCCATTCTCGTAGATAAGGGCATTACCGCCATACACCACATCCTGTGTACTCTCGCCGAAGCCGCACGAACTGTATACATAACCTGTCATGGTACGGGCACTCTGCTGCGACAGCAGACTCTTCAGATAGTTGTGCTTGCCTATCAGCTCGTCCGACGCTGAGAGGTTGAATATCAGGTCGGCACCTGCCAGCGCCAACTTGTTGCTGGGAGGTGCTGGCGCCCATACGTCCTCACATATCTCAACACCGAAGCGCACACCGTCGAAAGTACGGAACAGTTGCAGGTCGGGAGTCAACTTCACCGTGTGTCCGGCAAACCGTATCTCAGTCTCCAAGAGGTCTTGCGCTGAGGCAAACCATCGTTTCTCATAAAACTCGCTGTAGTTGGGCAGATAGGTCTTGGGCACAATGCCCAATATCTGCCCCTGCTGTATCACTAAAGCGCAGTTGAGCAACAGGTCGCCTGCCACCACGGGTGCTCCTACAATGGTGATGATGTCGAGCTTGCGTGTAAAGTCGAGCAGCATCATCACGCCCTGCTCTGCCACCTCCAAGAGGAGGTTCTGGCTGAAGAGGTCCTGACAACTGTAACCTGTGACCGAGAGTTCTGGGAAGACGATGACTTCCACACCCTTGCCCTCTGCCTGTACGGTGAGGTTTTCTATCTGCTCTACATTATATTTTACGTCGCCCACCTTCACCATCGGAACGGCACTGGCAACCTTGATAAATCCGTATTTCATCATTCGTATTATATTACTTAATCGTGACCTGCGTAGCACCGTATCCATACTCCTGGAAGGAAGCATCCTGATAGGTGCACGACTTATAGCGATAGTTGAGTTCATGAACGAGGGCATGGCGCAGCACACCCTCTCCCTTGCCATGGATGAAGACTATCTTCTGACCTTTTTTCTTCTTGTTCTCGTCCATGGTCTTCTTGAACACATCGAGCTGATAATGCAGGATGTCGGCAGCATTCATACCCGCTGTCGTTTCCAACAACTCATCGGCATGCAGATCTATCACGAGGGTGCCGTCATCCTTCTGACGTTTCTTCTTGCCCTCGTGGGCAATGATCTTCTCGTCCTTGTACATCTGTTCCTTCAGTCGCTTGGAGTCTACCACCAAGGGGCGTGCCACCTCGTCATTGTCGACAATAGTGAAGAGCAGAGAAGGCTGCTCGAAGAATTCGTTCTCCTCGAAGACATGCAGTTTGTAGAACTTCACGGGGTCGATGCGGAACTGCACGTCGATAGCTGGCTTCAGCAAGAAAGGCTTGTCCTTCTTGTAGGCGGTCAGCTGAACACCGACGCGGCCCATATCATTGAGCACCTCACGGCCGAACTCCTCAATGAAGAGCTTGGTGTTGGGTTCCACCTCTCCTACCGACTTCAGTGTCCAGGCATTGCCCTCAGCCACGAGATATGAATAATGTATATAGTAGTTGCTGTCGTTGACAATATAGGTCTCGAAGCGGGTATGGGTTATCTCCTTGATGTCCACAGGCACAAAGGCGAGGTATGCACTCAGCTTGTTTCCTCCCTCACGTTCCTGCACAGGAGCACGGAAGGTAATCTCTCTGTCTGCAGCGTCATACTCGTCAACATGCATATCGGTCTGCTCATCATGGTCGTTGAGAATCGACTTGATGCTTCTGCTGTCCTGATGCAGTTCGGTGGCAGCATGCTCCTCGGCTTTCTGCTGGGCTTCCATCTTGGCAGATATCATCTTGCCCATGGCATAGTCGTCCTGCTCTACCACTACCACATCGTGCACTGAGGTAGGAATCTCAAATCCGTCCTCATCCTCCACCAATACGATGTCCTTACCCTGGAAGCCAGAGACTCTGCCGCCTCCCACCTCACTCAGGAATCTTACTTTATCTCCTATTTTCATTGCGTTTCAGTTTTTTATTTTCGCTACAAAGATACACAAAGTTATCGCAATATGAGAAATTATTTACTTTATTTATCCTTTTGAACATAAATATTTATCCTTTAGGACATAAAAAAGGCCCGATACCGCTTCTCACGAAGCAGAATCGGGCTAAAAAAACTTATTACTATTGATGAGTTACTAAAATTTCTATATTACTTGATAACAAACTTCTTGCCATTGCAGATGTAGGCACCTGGAGCCAAGAGGTATTCAGCATCCTGAACGTTTCTTACCTCGGCAACCTTCACACCTGTGAGGGTGTAGATCTTCACTGCGCCTGCCTTCTGAGCTGCTACAGTCTGGTTGATGCCTGTTGAGATAGACTCGTTGGTCTTACCGTCACGGTTATAAACTGCACCGTTTTCGAATTTCAAATCCTTTGTCTGCTGACCACTGCCGTTGCTGAAGATGATCATGGTAGGAGCAGTTGTCAAATCACCATCATACTTCCACATCCAGACATCCAAACCATTCTTCTTCACACCGATCTTGGTACATGCTACACCTGGCCAGTTACCACCGGTAAAGTTGTCTGTATTATTCCAAGCCCAGCAGACTACCTTACTCCAGTCTGAAGGAGCGAGGAAGTAAGCGAAGATACCTGTTGGAGCAGGAACAACAACTTCCTTCTTCTTGTTGAAGGTTGCAGAACCTGTCTTGGTTTCGTTATCTGCATTGGTTGCGCTCCAAGTTACAGTCTTGCTCTCGCCTTCCTGCATGTCAGCACCGAGTGTGAAGGTAGCAGCCTTACCAGGAGTAAGAGCCACCTGCTCACCATCGCCGATCTTGTACCAACCGCTCTGGGCATTGTTGTTCAATGTTGCTGTCACGGTAACAGTCTTCTCGAAGTCACCACCGTTAGGACTCAGAGTAACCTTGGCTGCTGTGTTGACAGGAGCATCAATCTTCTGAGCATTTGCACCGCCGTCATACTTCAGGTAGATATCACCTGTGATACCAGAGATTTCACCAGACTGTGCACCGCTATTATTATTCAAGATGACATTGAAGTTATCTACGCCATCAAAAGCGTAAGTCCAGTACTTTTCGCCATTGATTTCTTCAGACTCTGTCATCTTTGTACCAGGCCAATCGCCTGTCAATTTCTTAACAGAAGAACCTTTTGACCAAGCATAGATAAAAGGAGCATTTTCTGCCTGTACGTAAACCATGATAGTAGCGTTAGGGTCCACCTTCTTGAAGGTCAAGCTACCGCTCTTTACTTTACCGTCCTGGGCCTCTGCGCTCCACTCAATAGTCTTGGTGTCGCCAAAGTTCATACCTTCGCCAATGGTAAGGTTCACACTCACACCAGGAGTCAAGTTCACCTTATCCTGACCTTGTATCTGATACCAACCAGACTTAGCGTCTTCAGAGAGAGTAACTGTCAGGTTAATAGTCTCAGTACGGAATGATCCACCAGCCTGTGAGAATGAAACGCTTGCTGGCTGAATAGGACCCTGCTCGTTCCAAATTGTACCAGCCTCCTCATTACCATCATAAGCCTGACCGTCCAGAGACTTGGCTGTTGTATCGTAGATGAAAGCACCGTCCTCACCGATCTTACCACCCTTCCAGTCCTTTACGAGAACACGGAGCTGACCCTGAGTAGCAGGAGCTTCTACTTCAATAGTAGAACCTGTATATGTCTTACCAGTTACCACGTCGGTATATGTACCATCAGGGCAATCTGTGAATGTAGCACCACCATTGAGGGCTACGAGCGCATAGCAATCCTTAGTAGCACGCTTGAAGGCGATACCATTCTTACCTGTTGCCTTACAACCATCTGTTGTCCACTGACCCTTACGGAGAGCAGGAACAGCCTGACGGATCTTGTTCAAACGGATGAGGTGCTGAGCCACATCGTGATTCAAAGTAGCAGCTACGTTACCTGTAGCCTTATACTCACCGAAGTCTGTTGCAGTTACATCACCTGTGATATAACCACCGAAGTAAGCACGACCAGTTTCAGAAAGAGGACCGTTAGGACCTGGGTCGATTCTTACACCACGACGGAAAGCCACCTCAGAACCATAGTAGATACATGGAATACCACGGAAGGTAAACAAGAGAGAGAGGTTCTCAGCCCACTGAGCATCTGTACCACCGAAACGGTTGGTATCGTTAGGACCTGGACTGTAGTCATGGCTGTCAACATATACTACATTATATGTAGCATCATTATAGAGTTCATCTTCTTTAGCGACACGGAATGCATCATTAGCTGTATTGTAGCTATAGTGCATTGGGAAGTCGATGACATTGAAACCACTTGCCTCAGAATGGTCTGGCTTATGCCATGCACCATTAATCATCTTGGCATTTTCGCTCTTCTTGTCACCAAATGTTTCCTTACCGCAGAGTGCCTGAGGACCGACAGGACCAGAACCCTCTGGCAACACCTGACTGTCCCAGTAGCTTTGGCTTCCATCCCACTGATTCATCAAAGACTCATCCGACTTCCATGTATAGAAGTAGCAAGAAAGATTGGCCTGACCTCTATAGGTGGCATCGTGACCACGTGTACAAACCTCACCATACATAAAGAAAGGAGCCTTGTTCAATCGCTTATTCTCGTACTGCTTACCGAGAGCAGCAAACTGAGGGATAAACTGATGGTTGAAAGTGAGTCGTGAGATGTGACCAGAGGTATCGATACGGAAACCATCCACACCCATCTTGATGAACTGACCATAGCAATCTACGAGATACTTAGCTACCTCGTCGTTCTCTGTATTGAGGTCAACACAGTCACCGGCAATCTGACCCCACCAACGGGATGGATCATCCCAACCGAACTGACCGTAATGGTGCCAGTAGTTGTGAATATCATGGTTCTGACCATCCATATTCTTCATCATGGTAAGACGACGCTGGTATTGATCTTTTGGAAGGATGGTCAGGTAGTCACTACCCAAAGTTTCTGTAGGGGTCATACAAGCATCGATGTAAGCTTGGTTGCGAAGTTGTGTGTCACGATCGAACAACTTGCAGAGCTTCTCCTCACCGAAGTTACCGGAGTGGTTGAGCACGATATCGAGAATAATCTTAATACCCTTGGCGTGAGCCTTGTCGATGAGTTCCTGGAACATCACGTCACCGCTCTTACCATCACTGCTCTGATAGCGGCAGTCTACCTTAGAGAAATCCATGGCATGATAGCCGTGGTAGTCATAACCGGATGCATTCTGAACTACAGGTGTAATCCAGATAGCAGTGAAACCAAGAGCCTTGATGTAGTCGAGCTTGTCGATGACGCCCTGGAAGTCGCCTCGCCAGCAAGGGTCTTTTGTTTCAATCTGCGCTGCCTGGTTGTCCCAGCAGAGCACATTGTTTTTAGGATCACCATCGTAAAAACGCGTGGTGATCATGAAATAAATACTTTCGTCTCGGAAGTCAGTACGATCGTTGTTAAACGTTTCCGTTGCCATCGTCTGCAAGGAGACCAACATGAGCATAAGGACTGCCCATAGCCTAAATG
>ENA-OUOU01001112-OUOU01001112.1-human-gut-metagenome-genome-assembly--contig:-NODE-1112-length-14570-cov-11.702170_pt1 | contig 14570 bp, 18 predicted proteins | sample MGYA00237936_ERZ548765 | MGnify/ENA primary metagenome ERZ548765 (study PRJEB26490, sample SAMN05356889) | human gut metagenome | biome: terrestrial biome; feature: human-associated habitat...
ACGTGCAGGGCAGCGTGGAGGCCGTGAAGTCCTCTCTGGAGAAGCTGAGCAACGATGAGGTCCGCGTCCGCGTCATCCACGGCGGCGTGGGCGCCATCAACGAGTCCGACGTGATGCTGGCCTCCACGTCCCAGGCCATCATCGTGGGCTTCAACGTCCGCCCCGACAACGCTGCCCGGGATTCCGCCGCCCGCGCCCATGTGGATATGCGGATGTACCGCGTGATCTATGACGCCATCAACGAGATTGAGTCCGCCATGAAGGGCATGCTGGCCCCCAAGTTCCGGGAGGCTCTGCTGGGCCATGCGGAGGTCCGCCAGACCTACAAGGTCTCCGGCGTGGGCACCGTGGCCGGCTGCTATGTCCAGGACGGCAAGCTCCAGCGCAAGGACTGCCAGGTCCGCCTGGTCCGGGACGGTATCGTCATCCACGAGGGTGTTCTGGCCTCTCTGCAGCGGTTCAAGGACTCCGTCAAGGAGGTGGCCGCAGGCTACGAGTGCGGCCTGTCCATTGAGAAGTTCAACGACATCAAGGAAGGGGATATTGTTGAAGCCTTCACCATGGAGGAAATCCCCCAGTAAATCCGAATCACATAACCCAGAGGGCGGGCGCTTCGCCTGCCCTCTTTTCATCTTATCGAAAACGAAAGGAGACCGCCTATGGCATCCAACCGTATCGCCCGCATCAACGACGCCATCCAGAAGGAGCTTTCCGCCCTGCTGCGCACCGTCAAGGACCCCCGGGTGGCCGAGGGTATGCTGACCATCACCCATGTAGACACCACCAGCGATCTGCGCTATGCCCGGGTGTATATCAGCGCTCTGAACTGCCCGGATGAGAAGGCGCTTCTCAAGGGCCTGAAATCCGCCGCCGGTTATCTGCGCCATGAGCTGGGCAGCCGTGTGGACCTGCGCTACACGCCGGAGCTTCAGTTTTTTATCGACGATTCCATCGCCTATGGCGCTCACATTCTGGATATGCTGAACCATGTGAAGCCTGCCGATCCCCGGAACGCGGACATCGTCCTGCCCGAGGACCGGGAGGACTGAGGAGGGCTGTGCTATGACCACCGCTGAAGCCGCCCGGCTGCTGCTGGGCTGGGACCGTCTGCTGCTGCTGACCCACGTCCGCCCCGACGGCGATACCGTGGGCTCCGCTGCCGCCCTGTGCCGGGCTCTGCGGGATCTGGGCAAGACGGCATATCTGCTGCCCAATCCTGAGCTTACCGCCACCTACGCCCCCTATGCTGCGCCCTACACCGCCCCGGAGGGGTTCGTCCCCGACCGCGTGGTGTCCGTGGACATTGCGGCGCTGTCCCTGCTGCCGGAAAATGCACGGCCCTATGGGGAACGTATCGACCTGGCCATTGACCACCATCCCTCCCAGGGCTTTTTTGCCCGGGAGACGTGCCTGGAGGCGGATTCTGCCGCCTGCGGCGAGATCGTGTACGACATCATCACCCGCCTGACTCTGGTGACGCCGGACATCGCCCTGCCCCTGTATGTGGCCGTATCCACGGATACCGGCTGCTTCGTCTATTCCAATACCACGCCCCGGACCCACCGCATCGCCGCCGCCCTGATGGACTGCGGCATCGACGCGGCCCCGGTGAATAAGGCCCTGTTCCGCACCAAGAGCCGCACCCGTCTGGCTATGGAGGCCTGGATGGCGGAGTGGGCGGAGTATTATGACCACGACCGGGTGGTCGTCATGCAGATCCCCCTGTCCCTGTGCCTGGATTACAAGGCCACGGAGGCCGACGTGGAGGAGCTGTCCAGTCTGGCTGCCCTGGTGGAGGGCACCGACTGCGGCGTGACCCTGCGGGAACTGAAGGACGGCCGGGTGAAAATTTCCCTGCGAACCGGCCCCCGGGTCAATGCCACGGAGGTCTGTGCCCTTCTGGGCGGCGGCGGCCATGCGGCTGCTGCCGGCGCCACGCTGCACGGCACCCTCAGCGAGGTGAAGCAGGCTGTGCTCCAGGCCATTGACATGGTGGCGGGGGAGGATTGACAAAAGGAGCGACCCATGGCAAACGGAATCATCATCATCGACAAGCCCACCGGCTGGACATCTATGGATGTCTGCGCGAAGCTGCGGGGCATTCTGAAAACCAAGAAGGTGGGCCATGCCGGGACCCTGGATCCCATGGCCACCGGCGTCCTGCCGGTGTTTGTGGGACAGGCCACCCGGGCGGTGTCCTTCGCCGAGGACGGGGAGAAGGAGTATATCGCCGGGCTGCGGCTGGGCCGCACCACCGACACCCAGGATATCTCCGGCGAGACCCTGGACACCTACCCGGTGCTCACCGGCCGGGAGGACCTGCTGCACCTGCTGCCCCGGTTCACCGGCGAGATACAGCAGGTGCCCCCCATGTATTCCGCCGTGAAGATCGGCGGCCAGAAGCTCTACCAGATCGCCCGCCGGGGCGGGGAGATCGAGCGCCCCGCCCGGCCCGTCACCGTTTATGAGCTGGAGCTGCTGGACCAGACCGGCCCCGGGGACTACACTCTGCGCATCCGCTGCTCCAAGGGCACCTACGTCCGCACCCTGTGCCACGACATCGGACAGGCTCTGGGCTGCGGCGGCTGCATGAGCAGCCTGCGGCGCACCGTGGCTGCGGGCTTTACCCTGGAGGAGGCCGTGACACTGGACCGGGTCCAGGAGGAGGGCGAGGCGCTGCTGGCCCCGCTGGACTCACTGTTCCGCCAGCACCCGGCCTACCGGATCCGGCATCCCCGGGTGGACGCCCTGTGCCGCAACGGGAACCCCTTCACCGTCCGCCAGGAGCTGCCGGAGGGCGTGTACCGGGTATATGGTCAGAGCGGCGAATTTCTCTGCCTCAGCCGCCTGGAGGGCGGCGTAATGACCTCCCTTAAAAACTTTTTCGGAGCGTGAATACCTTGAATCGAACTGTTATCGCCCTGGGCTTTTTCGACGGCGTTCACCGGGGCCACGGGGCTCTGCTGGAAATGACCGTCCGCCGGGCCCGGGAGCTGGATGCCGTACCTGCTGCCTTTACCTTCGACCGTCCGCCTAAGGAGGTGGTCACCGGCCGCCCGGTGGGCCTCATCAACACGTCGGAGGACCGTCGGGATTTGATGCAGCGGCTGTACGGCATCCGTCAGGTCATCATTGCCCCCTTTGACAACGCCATGATGACCATGCCCTGGCAGGAGTTTATCGATCGCCTGCTGGTGGGGACCTACGGGGCCGTCCACCTGGTGGCGGGCCATGATTACCACTTCGGCCACCGGAACCAGGGGGACCCACAGAAGCTCCAGGCCCGCTGCCGGGAGCTGGGCATCGGCTGCGACATCATCCCTCAGGTGACCCTGGACGGCATCACCGTCAGCTCCACCTACATCCGCACTCTGGTGGAAAGCGGCCAGATGGAGCGGGCCGCGGAGTTTCTGGGTCACCGGCACTGTCTGACCCGCACGGTTGCCCACGGCTGCCGCTTCGGCCGCACCATCGGCATCCCTACCGTGAACCTGACCCCGCCGGACCATGTGCTGCTGCCGGAGCGGGGCGTGTATGTGACCCGGGTGTTTCTGCCGGACGGCTCCAGCGTTCCCGGCGTCACCAACGTGGGCACCCGGCCCACCGTCAGCGACGGCGATGCCGTGTCGGTGGAGACCTTCCTGCTGGACTTCGACGGGGACCTGTATGACAAGACCATCCGGGTGGAGTTCTGCCGCCGCCTGCGCCCGGAGCGGAAATTCGCCTCGCCCCAGGAGCTGAAGGCTGAAATCCAGCGCAATATCCAACAAACTCGCGATTATTTTGTGGAAAATCCCGAATAAGCCCCGCGCCGCCTGCCAAAAAGCAGGCGGCGATTTTTCATGCATTCGTTCATAATTTATTTACAAAAAAGGTCAAAGAAAGTCAGAAATTTCTCTTGACATTTGCCGGAGCCGTGCTATACTATAGACAAAGGTCAAGGAAAGGCAAAGTCAAAGACAGACGAAAGAGACGAAGACCTGAACAGAAAGGAAGTGAGCGGCTTGGGTACATCGGATATGATCGCCCGGTTCATCCAGGCGGAGCTGGAGGAGGCCAACGGGGTTCTGGAGCTGCAGCGCAGCGACCTGGCCCAGCGGTTTGGCTGCGTCCCCAGCCAGATCAATTATGTGATGTCCACCCGTTTTTCTCCGGAGCACGGCTACATTGTGGAGTCACGCCGGGGCGGCGGGGGCTACATCCGCATCACCCGGGTGCAGGTGGACCGCCACACGCTGCTGATGCACGTCATCAACTCCGTGGGCGATACGCTGGACCTGGCCAGCGCCCGGGCCATCCTGTCCAACCTGGTTCAGTCCCAGGCTGTGGACAAAGCCGTGGGACAGACCCTTCTGTGGGCCCTGTCCGACAATTCCCTCCGCGCCGTGCCAAAGGCGCAGCGGGATACCCTGCGGGCCAACATTTTCAAGCAGGTGCTCATTCACCTGGTTTGAGTTTTCGATAAGGAGGCAATCATTATGAAATGTCAGAACTGCGGAAAGAACGAAGCAACGTTTTACTATAGGAGCAGCATCAACGGCCGGGTCATGGAGAGCCATCTGTGCCCCCAGTGCGCCCAGAAGCTGGGCCTGATGCAGAATATGCGCCAGCCCCTGATGGACAGCCTGTGGGACGATGACTTCTTCGCCCGTCCCTTCCGGATGCTGGAGCCCCTGCTGGGCGGCTTCGGCAGCCGGTTGCTGACGGAGTTCCCGGAGCCGGTGGATGTGACCCAGGAGGCCCGCCGCACTGCTGCGGAGCCTCAGGACGACAGTCTGGTCCAGGGCGACGAACGGGAGCAGCTTAGCCGCCGCCGTCAGCGCAACGCCCTGGAGACCCAGCTGCGTCACGCCGTGGAAACGGAGAACTTCGAGGAAGCCGCCAGGCTGCGGGATCAGCTGCGGTCCCTGCCCCAGGCGTAATGGGGCGCGATTGACGAATTGAAATAAAGGAAGTGTACTATTATGATGGAAAATAAATTCACTCCCCGTGCGGAAGAATCCCTGCGGCTGGCCCAGGAGGCTGCCGAGGAAATGGGACATGGCTATGTGGGCTCCGAGCATCTGCTGCTGGGCCTGATGCGTGAGGAGGAGGGCATTGCCCACCGGGTCCTGGAGGAGGCCGGCCTCACCGACGATATGATCTGCGATGTGCTGCATCGCAGCGTGGGCACCGGGCTGTCCGGCGCGGCTCCCTCCCAGGGGCTGACCCCCCGGGCCAAGAGCGCCGTGGAGCTGGCTGTGTCCGAGGCGTCCCGCACCGGCGCGGGCTACATTGGTACCGAGCATCTGCTGATGGGCCTGCTGCGTGAGGGCAACAATATGGCCATCCGGGTGCTGCGCACCGTGGGCATCGACCCCAAGAAGCTGTATAGCGCCGTGGTGAAAAAGATCAACGAAGCGCCCCGCGCCGCAGCCGCCGCCGGCAGCGGCTCCGCCGCTCCCGCCCGGGAGGACGGCAAGAAGGGCGGCGCCCTGGCGGAGTTCACCCGGGATCTGACGGAGGCCGCCCGCAGCGGCAAGCTGGACCCGGTCATCGGCCGGGAGAAGGAGATTGCCCGGGTCATCCAGATTCTGTCCCGCCGCACCAAAAACAACCCCGTTCTGATCGGTGAGCCCGGCGTGGGCAAGACCGCCATTGCCGAGGGCCTGGCCCAGCGCATCGCCGCCGCCGACGTGCCCGAGGAGCTGCTGGACAAGCGGGTCCTGTCCCTGGACCTGTCCGGTATGGTGGCCGGCACCAAATACCGGGGCGAATTTGAGGAGCGCATCAAGAACACCATCAACGAGGTGAAGAAGGCCGGCAACGTCATCCTGTTCATCGACGAGCTGCACACCATCGTGGGCGCAGGCTCCGCCGAGGGTGCGGTGGACGCCGCCAACATCCTCAAGCCCGCCCTGTCCCGGGGCGAGATCCGCGTCATCGGCGCCACCACCCTCAATGAGTACCGCAAGTACATTGAGAAGGACGCCGCTCTGGAGCGCCGCTTCCAGCCCGTCACCGTGGGAGAGCCTTCTCCCGAGGCTACGCTGGAGATCCTGAAGGGCCTGCGGGATAAGTACGAGGCCCACCATCACCTGACCATTACCGACGGAGCCCTGGAGGCCGCTGTGCGGCTGTCCCGCCGGTATATCAACGACCGGTTCCTGCCGGACAAGGCCATCGACCTGATGGACGAGGCCGCCAGCCAGGTGCGTATGGCTGCCGAGTCCGCTTCCCCCGATCTGAAGGACCTGGAGGAGAAGATCGCCGCCCTGCACCGGGAGAAGGAGGAGGCCGTCACCGCTCAGGACTTCGAGAAGGCCGCCCAGCTGCGGGATATCGAGAAGGACTATCAGGAGCAGGTGGAGATCGAGCGCGACAAGTGGCGCAAGCAGATGTCCACCAATCGCGGCAGCGTCACCGAGGACGACATTGCCAAGGTAGTGGCCGGCTGGACCGGCATCCCTGTCACCCGGCTCACCCAGGACGAGAGCCAGCGGCTGCTGCAGCTGGAAAAGGTCCTGCATGAGCGCGTGGTGGGTCAGGACGAGGCGGTTACCGCCGTGGCCAAGGCCATTCGCCGCAGCCGTGTGGGCCTGAAGGACCCCAAGCGGCCCATTGGCTCCTTCCTGTTCCTGGGCCCCACCGGCGTGGGCAAGACCGAGCTGTGTAAGACCCTGGCCGAGGCCATGTTCGGCGACGAGAACGCCATGATCCGCATCGACATGTCCGAGTACATGGAGAAGCACACGGTGTCCCGTCTGGTGGGCTCGCCTCCCGGATATGTGGGCCACGAGGAGGGCGGCCAGCTCACGGAGAAGGTGCGCCGTAAGCCCTATTCCGTGGTGCTGTTCGACGAGATCGAAAAGGCCCACCCCGATGTGTGGAACATCCTGCTGCAAATCCTGGAGGACGGCATTGTCACCGACTCCCAGGGCCGCCGGGTGGACTTCAAGAACACCATCATCGTCATGACCTCCAATGTGGGGGCCAAGAACATCACCGCCGCCGACACGCCTCTGGGCTTTGACGGCAGCGGCGAGGCGGCCAAGCGCACCGAGGAGGAGCGGTTTGCACGCATCAAGGACGCCGTTATGGCGGAGCTGCGCCAGACCTTCCGTCCGGAGTTCCTGAACCGTATCGATGAGATCATCGTGTTCCACCAGCTGACGGAGGAGAACATCCGCAGCATTGCCCGCCGGATGCTGGATACCATCGGCAGCCGCATGGCCGCCCAGGGCATCACCCTCCAGGCGGATGACGATGCCGTGGCCGCTCTGGCCAAGGATGGCTTCGATCCCCGCTACGGCGCCCGTCCCCTGCGCCGTACCCTCCAGACCGAGGTGGAGGACGTGGTGGCCGAGCAGATGCTGGACGGTAAGCTCCAGTCCGGCGACACCGCCCACGTCCGCCTGAAGGACGACAAGGTGGTCATCGAAAAGTAAAATAATCCCCCAACCGGCGGCATCTCAAGCCGCCGGTCGGGGGATTTTTACGTTCTGTCTTACGCCTTTACCAGCTCCACCAGCACCTGCACCATCTTTTCCATAGACGGCACAGGGACAAACTCATGCACGCCGTGGTAATTGGCGCCGCCGGTGCACAGGTTGGGGCAGGGGATATCCCGCTCCCAGGACAGGCGCGCCCCGTCGGTGCCGCCCCGGATGGGAACGATCACCGGCTCCACGCCCACGGCCTCCATGGCGGCCTTGGCGTTTTCGATCAGCTCCATATGGGGCCGGATCTTCTCCTTCATGTTGTAGTAGCTGTCCCGCATTTCCAGCCGGAAGGTACCCTGGCCCCACCGTGCGTTGAGATAGTCCACCAGCTGCTGCACGAAGGCCTTCCGGGCGTTGAACTTCTCCAGGTCGTGGTCCCGGATGATGGCGTGCAGCACCACCTGGCTCTCGTTTCCGGCCAGGTCCGTCACATGGTAGAAGCCCTCGTAGCCCTCCGTGTGGGAGGGAGCCTCCGCCGCAGGCAGCAGGGAGATGAACTGGTTGGCCAGCAGGATGGCATTTTTCATCTTGTTCTTGGCGGAGCCGGGATGGATGTTCACGCCCTCCACCGTCAGGGTCACGGCGGCGGCATTGAAGTTCTCGTACTCGATCTCGCCCAGCTCGCCGCCGTCCACGGTGTAGGCCACCCTGGCGGGGAACTTTTCCGGATCAAAGTGATCGGCGCCCTTGCCCACCTCCTCGTCGGGGGTGAAGCACACGGCCACGGCCCGGTGCCGGATCTCCGGATGGGCCAGCAGGTATTCGCAGGCGGTGACGATCTCCGCCACGCCTGCCTTGTCGTCGGCCCCCAGCAGGGTGGTGCCGTCGGTGACGATCAGCTCCTGGCCGATGTACCGCTCCAGGAAGGGGAAGTCCTTCACCTTCAGGCTCCCGGCTTTCTTCAGGGGCAGGTCCCCGCCCTGATAGGTGACGATCTCCGGATGGATATCGGCCCCGCTGACGGCAGGGGAGGTGTCCATGTGGGCGATCAGGCCCAGAGCCGGCGCATCGCATCCGGGAGTGGCGGGCAGCACGGCGTACACATAGCCCTTGTCGTCCAGGTGGGCCCCCTCCAGGCCCAGGGCCGCCAGCTCATCGGCCAGATACTGGCCCAGCACCCGCTGGTGGGCGGTGGTGGGCACGGTGTCCGACGTCTCGCTGGAGGTGGTGTCGAAGGACACATATTTCAGAAAACGCTGGGTAACTTCCATGATGGTTTCCCTCCGTAAATTGGATTTGCCCCCAGTATAGCACATCTCCCGCCTCTCCGTCAATCCACTGGGAAATATGGCACTTTGCATAAACTTATTAAGAATTATGAACTATTGATATACATGTTGACATGAGGAAATAGAGATGATATGATTTTGTTAACGGGGTATTCGAATAATAAACCAGAAGAAGATATCAAATAACAAACAGCCATGTAAAAAAGGAGATGACAACGTGAGAAAAAGAATTACCGCCGGCTTGCTGGCAGTTGTTTTCTGCATAATTGCCATCCTGCCTGCGGGGTGCTCCGCTCAAAAAGGGCCCTCTATGGTGAGCCGGGGCTTTGAGCGGGCGGTGATCGACGGCCGCCAGGCCACCCGGTTTGTGGACTCCGCCCTTGCGGCGGAGAGCGAGACATCGGGCTATTTGTTTTCGTATTATTGTGTGGATTCCAGCCGGATCGTCCAATACGACTCCAGGAATGTCAGCGATGCCAGACTTCTGCTCTCCCTTAGCAGAGGGCAGATCAAGAGCGCGCCCCATGGGGTCACCACAACGGGGACCATCGTCTTTTCCGGAGAGCCGGACGAGAAAATGAAGGATGCGGTCAGCGCATGGGCCGGAGCCGACGGGAGCTATGCGGTCCGGTCGCTTATGGGGAGGGGGACGTTTTCGTTCCCACAAGATGAACGAAGCGACCGGGTTTCCTATTTTATAGGTGTCGGGTTTGATGAGTACGCCTTCCGGCTTCAGCGGTATGACGTGTATCAGCCGCGGCAGGGGGCGGTCGGTCTTGCGGCGGAGCCGGAGTACCGCCAGGCTGGCACGGTCACCGTGCATGCGCACATCCCCAAGCAGGTGGTTTATTGCACCGCCGGGAAAACGGCCAATGCATAAACGGCCCGGTTTTCTGTCCCGGGACAGGGCGGGACGTCCCGCTTTTGGGGCCGTTTTCGTCAGCCCTTCAACAAAAATCGCTTCGCCCATTTCTGAACCCTCCTGACAGCCCGCAGCTCGATATAGCCGCGCCCGCCACGGGGTTCGAGCTGGATGCGCAGGTTCTCATCGTCCCAGCGGTAACCGAGATATGCCGGGTCGTAGCTGTCCATGAATACCTGCACGGTATGGATTGCCTCGCAATAGTCCTCCTCGCAGAAGGGTTGACCTTGGAACTGGAGGTATTCCGCTTCCGGAAGATGAATGGTGTCGAAGCCCTCCGGGATCATCCCCATATAATCCAGCCCGACCTCTACGCCATAGGTAGAGGTGTTCGGCTTTTTGTACTTTTCGGGCAGCCACATGGAAATAAGCTCTCCGCAGAGTGACTTCATGCTCATAAGGATTATATTCTGTACAGAGCCGCTATTTCAGCAGTTTTTCGTAGGTGAAGTTTCCGGCAGCCCCATTTACAAGCAATATAGCAAGTACTGCCAGAACAATACCCACTCCCCAGAGAAGTCCCGCGCTGATTAGGATAATGCCCGTGAATTGTCCGATGAGCAAAGCGAGAATCGGGAAGATCAGGAATACCGCCCGCTGCTGTGCTTCTTCGATAGTCTGTGCCTTTGCAGAACTCCGCACGGTTACAGCAATTGCAACCAGAGAGATCGCCGGTGCGATCAAAAGCATGATCGCCAGCCAACTCGCTGCGGGAAGGAGCAGATTGCCGGTCAGGAAGAACACTTCCATCTCCACTACCAACAGCATGGCGGCAAACGAACTATAGGAAACCATCATTCCAACCGAAAGCCCGGCCAATATTTTGGATTGGAACAACTGCCGCAGGGACAGCGGAGAATACAGCAATGTTTCTAAGGTGTGCTTTTCTTTTTCGCCCACAAAGGAGCTTGCCGCCATGACAGACGATGCCATGATCGGGATGATCAGAAAAAAGGGCGGCATAATGTTATTCAATATAAGTCCCAATATCCTCTGCTGCTGACTGTACTCCCCATCTGGAACAGGCAGCATATCCAGCAGTTTCTGAAAATCTGAGGCAGCATCGGGAGCAAATGATATTACAAGCACAAAAATCGACGGCAGGACAATAGTTAGCACAAGCGGCACGATAAGAAGAACTGCGAAAATCTGCTTATTTGATGTAATGCCACGAATATCTTTCTTTATTAAGGCGAATTGTCCAATATTCATGTATTTTCGCGCTCCGTTTCCGCATGTTCCCGGTCGATCAGCGAAAAGTAGATTTCTTCCAATGACATCTGCTGTTCCGATACATGGTACAAATCACCGCCGGCCTCTACTATTCTTTTTACGATGAGCGGGATGTCATGCTCTGAGGCCACATCCACATCATAGATGTGATCGCCAACCTCTTTGTATACCATGTCCTTTGGCAAGCAGCTTGCTTTCACACGAACCCTGCGATTTTTGCTTACCATAGCGCGTAGTTCGGTAATATTCCCCGTAGCGAACAAATGCCCTTTATCCATAAGTCCATATGTCGTGCAGATCTCCTGCGCATATCGAAGCTGATGCGTACAAAGAAATACGGTGATTCCTTCGGCAGCTTGTTCCTGAATCAGAGAATTCACATTCTGAGCGCTTTCGGGGTCAAGGCCGGAGGTCGGCTCATCCAGAAACAAAATCTGCGGACGGTGAAGTAATGCTCTGGCCAAAGAAAGCCGCTGGCGCATACCAGTAGAATAAGTGGCCAACTTGCGATCCATTACATCTGCCAGTTCCAGTCGCTGTAAGAGCAGTTTTGCTCTATCTGCACATTCCAAACGGCTCATGCCAAAAAGAGTGCCGTAAAATTGCAGATTCTCCAAAGCCGTCATGTGATCGTACATTTGGGCATGTTCTGTTACTACGCCGACCTTTTCATGCAGTTGCTCCGGGTTTTGGGTGGGGTCAATTCCCAGCACCTGACATTTACCGCCCGATGGGGTCAGCATACCGCAAAGCAGTTTCACGGTCGTGGTTTTTCCCGCTCCGTTTGGCCCTAAGAATCCGAAGATCTCTCCCTGATTCAATGAGAACCTGATTCCATCAACCGCAACGGTTCCTCCAGAAAAGGTTTTTGATAATGCTTCGACGGTAATTGCTTTCATCTCATATTTCCCTCTATGCGGTCATCTGCTGTGTTCAGTTCAAGATTCATCAGGTCAAAATCAATATATTCTCCATTGATTTTGAAGAAATGGGGAAACGTACACAGCTTCCGAAAGCCGTACTTCTCATACAGATGGATGGCGCGGGCATTGCTGCTGCGCACCTCCAGATTCAACTGCTCGAAGCCGTTCTCCTTGGCAAAGGCAAGAACAGCTTCCGTCAGCGCAGACGCTGCGCCGCAGCCCCACCACGCTTTTTTCAGACTGATGCCAAACTCTCCGCGATGGCTCATGCGCCGGGGCTTGCGGTTCAAGCTTGCCGTGCCGATGATCTCGCCGTCTACCTTGGCGAGATACTGCACATTGTCCGTTGATTCACACTGCGAACGCAGATAGTCTTGCTCCGTTTCAAGGTCGAGGGGCACGCCCTCTGCACCGAAGCTGAGATTTTCAGTTTCGCCGCCCACGATTTTCAGATAGTCCAAGAGGGCCGCCGCATCCTCTGCCCGTGCGCGTTCTATGACAAACAAGCTGTTATTCAATTTCAAAACTTCCTTTCTTCGTATTTTCCCCTTACGGAAATGCGTCCCAGCGTCGGACATCCGGCCATCTGTCCGCAGTCGGCGCAGGTGTCCAGTCCCTTTTCCCGGACGCAGTTATGTACGGGGCAGAGCCTGTCGCAGAACGGTGTTTTTACGCCCTCTATGCGGCAACCGGTGCAGTTTATCATTTCGGGTAGGATCGTTACCCCGTTGAGCTTTGTCCACAGGGCGGCAGTTTTTTCACGCAGGGCGTTGTCGTTCGTGAGCGTTGCGATTCTGGCATCGCATTTTTCGCAGTCCAGTCCGCAGCAGCCGATCAGTTGATTCGTGCTTTTCATAATCCTACCTCTATACAATCTAAGCTTTCTAAGCTTTCCTGACGGCAAGGCAGTTGTCTGCCAATGTGCCGGCAGCGTCTGCACATTCTTTCATGCCGTTTCCTCCTGCGCTGCCAAGATTGCGCCTCTGTATGCCCGCTCCAAATGGGAATTGATCGTGTCCTCATCGTATTTCAGCTCATTGTTGGCGATCATGCTTGCATACCCGTGGGCAAACAGAAACACCGTGATAAAAACCGTTTTCGTCTGCTCCATGCCAATTCCTAAGGATCTCTGCATCGCTGAAAGAACGGGGATAAGCTCCTCCGCATCGATCAGTTCAAGCAAAGTCTTTCCGTTAAAATAATCCGACTGGAAAAGGAAGCGGAACAGGTGGGGTTCTTCGATGGCAAAGCGGATATAATTCATTCCAATTCCAAGGGCAGCACCCTTCAGCGGTTTTTTCATATTCATCAGATATTCCGAATGATAGAGGTCTGCCTTCGCATAGACTGTTCTTTTCAGTTCTTCCATCGTCGCAAAATGATACATGACGGGCTGCGTGGAGCAATGCAGCCTTTCCGATACAGTTCTTGCGTTGATGTTTTCCGCTCCCGCTTCGCGGGCAATCGCAAAGGCCGCATCAACGATCATCTCTTTTGTGACTTTTGCTTTTGCGGGCATACGCATACCTCCGTTTTATAACTCGCGTTATGTATAATCGAGATTATACAACGCACAATGCACATTGTCAATCCGTCTGGAGTAAAATTTACAAATGGTCTTCCAATGGCAGCTTCATAGGTATAATCCGCCTTTCTGCGAAAGGCACCGACGGGGTTATGAAACCGAGGGGTGCTTAAGAATCGAGTTCAAGCCTCATAAGAACAAGCGTTTGCCAGCCGCTTCTTGCACGGAAACCTCTTGGATTGCGACCATATTCCTGAAATCCGACCGATTCATACAGCCGGACAGCAGATGCGTTCTCTGCTACGACCTCCAGCTCTATTTGCAGGTATCCCGCTTGCTTCGCGCATTCGATGCACGCAAGCGTAAGAGCCTTCCCGATGCCGCGCCCCCAGTAGGCTTTTTCAATGGCGATGCCGAAGTCCGCACGATGGCGAATCTTTTCCTTGTCATCAATCGGATCAATGCCCGCTGTTCCGGCAATCCTGCCGTCAACGAACGCCGCAATTTCGATGTCATTTTTTGCTTTCGCTGCGCGCCTTCAAAAATTTTGCTTTCTCTTGGACGGTGAACGAATTTTCCTCCGGATAGGTCAGAAGATAGTCCGTTTCTGCATGCGTGAGATCAAAAGTGCGGAGCACTTCGGCGGCATCAGCTTCACCCGCTCCGCGAAGATAGCATTTCGCGCCGTCCTTTAAGATAATTTCTTTTTCGTATTGCAATGGTTATTGCCTCCTGCTATCTTTTCGGCGGCATCGCATGCTTGCATTTCGCTGAAATCAGTTTTACAAGCCCGCCAGTGCCAGGAGTTTTTTATCCGACTGAATGCTCTGTGTCAGAAACTGACCGTCCCGGAACAGGGCATAGGTCGTGACTGGTGCAGGTACATTCTGCGCAGATTCTTTGTCAGTGATATGGATGACCTTGAACGGAATACCATGTTCCTTCGCCACCTCCTGCACCCTTGGTACCCAATAATAGGTGTAGGGACACTGATCGGTGTAATACAGGACAAAACCGTTATCTTCAATCGCCGGATGCTTCGCGCCTTCCCGGAACTTTGGCATCTGTGCGGACGGTTCAAAGGGAAGGTACATGAGATTGATCCCGCAGTCTGATATGCCTGCCACTGTGATCCGAATATAGTTCATCGGTTATTCCTCCAATGTCGTTGTTCTTTCGTTTTGGCGATGGCAATTCCTCGTACATTGCCTCAAAGAGCTCTGTAAGAAACACTTTGCTATCAACTTCATCCACCAG
>ENA-OUOU01001116-OUOU01001116.1-human-gut-metagenome-genome-assembly--contig:-NODE-1116-length-14541-cov-10.345368_pt1 | contig 14541 bp, 12 predicted proteins | sample MGYA00237936_ERZ548765 | MGnify/ENA primary metagenome ERZ548765 (study PRJEB26490, sample SAMN05356889) | human gut metagenome | biome: terrestrial biome; feature: human-associated habitat...
ACAGGTGCCACCTGTCATGATGGAAGGAGAAAGTGAACTACCCAACTGAAGAATACCTACAGCAGAAAGGAAAGACAAATAACTCTGTTAAAGCAGAGAGTAGAATAGAATCAGCTCGACTTAATCAAGTCAAAAACCGCCCGTCTTTTTCTCTGCTGTGGGGCAAAAAGTGTGGCTTTTATGCAAAGCCTCGTAAGAAGCAGTTGAGAAACAGATGGATTTATGCTATAATCTAATTTGAAAAGGTATACCCAAGGGTAAACAAAAACGAATGAAGGCGAAATGGGGTCTGTTTATGACCAGGCAGAAAAAGAATACGATCATAACAAGCGGCATCGCTGTACTTGCCGTGATACTGGCATATTGCTTCCGAATTGTGGGCAGAGGCAGCTTCTACCCGATGCTGTTTTCCTATCTGCGCAGCTTTATCTATATCGGTCTGTTCGCTGCCTGGGGGCTCTCCGTCCGCCAGCGGATCGTGCAAAAGCAGGTGTGCAGGTTTATGACGGTCACCGCAGTACTGCTCATCATATGGATGGTAGTCCGTTCGGCAAAGTATTTTATATTCTGGCAGCCGGATGCCGTCCGTTACCTGTGGTATCTGTTCTATCTGCCCATGCTGTTTGTGCCTATGCTGGCACTGCTGATTGCCATGTCATTGGGAAAGCCGGACGAATACAAATTCCCCAAGGGAATGTCGGTTCTGTGGATCATCTCCGGCGTATTGCTTCTGCTCGTGCTCACAAATGACCTGCACCAATTCGTATTTACCTTTCCGAAGGACGCCGCCGTGTGGACAGACAAAAACAACGGTTACTCGATAGGCTACTTCATTATTGTAGGCTGGCAGGTGCTGTGTGCCTTTGCCGCACTCGTAATTATGTTTTTCAAATGCCGCGTGCAAAAAGGAAGGCTCCACTTTCTGCCCATTGTTCCTATGCTGCTGGCGATTGTTTACAGCGCACTTTACTATGCGGGTGCGGATTGGCTGCTCCACTTGTTCGGCGATATTGCCGCGTTCCAAAGTGTGATGTATATTCTGACCTTTGAGTTTTGCATCGCCTGCGGATATATACATTCAAACAGCCGTTATGTGGACTTGTTTGCCTCCTCTGTCGGCACATCGGCAGAGATCACCGACAAGGACTTTACCGTTCGGTATGCAGCTGTAAACACTGCGCCTATCGCAAAGGAAACGATGAAAAAAGCCGAGCAAAGCCCGGTCACGATGGGCGGCTTGACCGTTCACACCATGCCCGTTGACGGCGGCTATGCCGTATGGACAGAGGATGTGTCGGCTTTGCGTGACATCAAGGAGAACTCCGAGCTTCTTGCAGATGAGCTTGCCGACAGGAACGAAATACTCCGTTATGAATACAAGCGTGAAGCCAAGCGCCGCAAGGTGGAGGAGCAAAACCGCCTGTATGATCTCCTGCGTTCCGCTACGCAGACGCAGATTGACCGCATTGCGGAGCTCACTAAGGAATACCGCCGAATCTCAAGCACCGATCCCGACAGCGCCAAAACACTCCTTGCCGAGATTGCCGTGCTGTGCAGCTATATTAAACGCCGCAAGCATCTGACACTTCTTACCGACCGAGATATTAAAATAGCGGCAACGGAACTCCACCGTGCCTTCAATGAATCGCTCCAAACGCTGAAGCTGTTGGGCGTCCGCAGCTCGCTCTATGTGGACGAGTCTCTTTCCATGCTCTCCGGCAAAACTGCGACCGCTGTATTTGATTTTTATGAATCGGTTATTGAAGCCGACATTTTGAATTTAACAGGCATACAGGTAAGCCTCATAAAGGCAAACGGCTTGCGCTTGTCACTGAATGTGTGCTGCAAAGCCGACCTTTCCGCTTTGGTAAGCGGAGACAGTATTCGCTGTGAAAAAGAGGATGACGAGGAATATCAGCGCCTTGTGTTTGAAGTGAAAGAAGGTGACAGGAAATGAGTGCATTTTCTTCCCTTTCTGAATTTTGGCAGACCATGCTGCCGTTTATCATGCTTGTGGAGATCGTCCTTGAAATCGGGCTGTTTATATATCAGCTTCTCCGCAGCAATAAGCCGGTGCGCAGCCTGCTGAGCCTGGCGGTTATAGCGGTGATGATCCCACTGCTGTTCTCCGTTTCTCAGGCAGATCCCGATAATATCGGGGACGCGTTTCTGTTGGGCGCACCGTGGCTGATATTTGCCGCTGCCATTTTCCTTGCGGCAGTTCACTTTGCCATTGCTCTGCCGCGGGAATACCGCCGCAAAAAGAACGAGCTCTCGCCGTTCTCCATTAAGGAAGCAACGGATAAGCTGCCTATGGGCATCTGCTTTGCCGACCCGAACGGCAGGATCATCCTGTGCAACAACCGTATGCGCAGGCTGTCCTTTGCCCTTTGCGGCCACGAGCTGCAAATCAAAAGCGATATGGAAAATGCCTTGAGCGTGCCGGACAGATCCGTAACCGTCAAGGATGATTGCTACATCCTGCCCGACAAGACCGTCTGGCAGTTTCGCACACAAAATATCACCGTGGACGGCGATGACCGCTGGCAGCAGATAACGGCGCACAATGTAACCGAGCTGTATAACGGCTACCAAAAGCAAGAGGAAATAAATAAAGAACTGGCAGAAGTCAATCGAAAGCTTAGGAAGATGTACGCCCGCATGGAGGACGATGTCAAGGAGAAGGAAAGCCTTGACCTAAAGGTCTATATTCACGACACCATCGGGCGAAGCCTCCTGACCATCCGTGACATCATAGACAGCGGAGAGGATACCGAGCGAAAGCTTGAGGCGCTGCAAAATGCCATCGGTATGCTGGCAAGCAACCGTGTCACCTCTGTCAGCACAATGGACGAGGTGAAAAGAACCGCACGGCAGCTTGGCGTGGCTGTAAAAATCGACGGCTACCTGCCCCGTGATACCGCAGCCGAGGAGCTGACCGTTGCTGCCGCCAAGGAGTGCGTGACCAACTGCATCAAGCACGCAGACGGGAATGAGGTATATATCCGCATTGCCCAGCGGGGCGAACGCTATGATGTTACCATAACCAACAACGGCAAAATACCCACAAAGCCGATCAAGGAAGGCAGCGGCCTGTCAACGCTTCGCCGCAGTATTGAAAGCTCCGGCGGTGAAATGCATATTTCGCACAATCCACGCTTTGCTCTTCTGATTACGATTCCCGCAAAGGAGATCAGCCTATGATAAACACCATACTTGTAGAGGATGATTTATACATCCAAAAGCACTTTGTCGATCGTCTTGCGGCAGACGGCGAGTTCCATCTTGTCGGCGTTTTCCGTGACGCCTTTGAAGCGGAAAAGCACTGCGACGCCACCGTAAAGCTCGTCCTTATGGATGTGCAGACGCAGCACAAGCACTCCGGTCTTGCCGCCGCGGAGCGCATCAAAAAGGCTTTTCCGCAAATCAAAATCGTTGTGGCTACCTCGCTTGTCGATCCCGAAGTTTTGCAAAGATCCAAATTAGGTGCAGCCGACAGCCTGTGGTATAAGGACCACGGTACAGAGGAACTGATGAGCGTGGTAAAGCGCACCCTGGCAGGGGAAAAGGTATTCCCCGATATCGCTCCGGCCATTGAAATGGAGGGTACGATGTCCGATGCCTTCTCGCCCCGGCAGTTAGACATCCTGCGGCTTTATATAAAGGGCTTTACCTATCAGGAGATTGCCGATAAGCTGGGCATCTCCAAAAACGGCGTTCGCTGGAACCTGGACGATATGGTGGAAAAGGGCGGCTTTGAAAGCAGAGAAGCGCTGGTTGCAACCGCCATTGAAAACAAGCTCATGGTAACCACCTTAAAAGACGAATAAGAGAAAGTGAACCCCTTGGCTGTATGGTCAAGGGGTTTTTCGCGCCCAAAAGGCAAAAATTTTTTGAAAAAATCGAAATTTTTCTTCTGTTACTGGCACAAGTGCCAGTGACAAACGCCAAAAAATCCGTACAATAGATACTGTAAGATTAGGGTTGTGCTTTTAGAAGGTGGTGATGAATGATGAAAAAAATCGTTCTGGACATGCAGAGCGATATCCATGCGCACACCATGGAGCGAATGCTGATGCAAAAATTGGACGATTGCCAAGTTGTGATTTCCGAGTCGCCGGACGCAACCGCCGAGTGGTGCAAAACGCATCGACCGGATGTGCTGTTAATGGAGGTCAAGGCGTATTCGCCCTGGATGTTCAAAGAACGAATGGTAATCCGTGACAAGGTTAAACGGAACACGGAAAACTGCCGGGTCATTCTCTTTGTGGATGACGATACAGACGGAGAATTGACCGAAAAGGTACGGCAGGCAAAGCGCGAGGGTCTGATCGACGCTTTTCTCTTCGGTTCGGTATCCGAAAACTATTTTGCTTCGGTCATCGACAGTGTTTAAATCAGGCAACACAAAACGCATAAAAATCTTCAAAACTATTTTGAGGGAGGAAATGATATGACAAAAACAAACACACGAAGTCGCATCGTTAGCATCCTGCTGGTGCTTATGATGCTGCTGACAATGGTGCCCATCACCGCCGTGACGGCAAATGCGGCGGATGGCTTTGTGGAAGTCAGCACCTATGAACAGCTGAGAAACGAAGTCAATAAGGGCTCGGCTAAGATCAAGCTCACAGCAGACATCGACACCACCAGCGAGAACAGCGGAGTCGGTGTGACAACCGCAACGAATTTAAACTTCAAGGGAAGCGGAAATGTTCTTGACCTGAACGGTCACGAGCTGAAACTCGTGTCTAATATGAGCGCATATTTTATCGAGATTCTCAGCTCGGATCTGACGATCAAGGACAGCGGCACCAATGGCCGTATCGAATTTATATACGGCGACAGTGTAGTGGGTATACAGCGTGCAGTTGTTATTAGCCGTAGTGTGGGAGTAAAGAAGGCCGGCAGCCTTACCGTGGATGGCGGTACGCTTAGCAGCTCTTATCACGGCATTATTTTGATTGAAAGCTTTGGCAGTATCACGATCAATGGCGGCAGACTTTATGCGCCTGTTTCGAATTTAGGAAACGGCGACTATCTCATTCATTCGACCAACCGTTATGATCTTGATGATACCCTTCAGCTTCATGTCAATGGCGGCGAGCTTGACGGCAGAGTGGTACTTAAAAGGGATGACAGCTCTGCCACGGGGACTTTGAAGTATAAAGTCACACCCATTAAAATCACCGGCGGTACTTTTAAGCAGGGCTTATATGCCACTTGGGGAATGGGGAATAATCCCGAAGGGGCTCCCAAAAATGCAGAAATGACAATGGATTCCCCGACTGTCGAAATTACGGGCGGTGTCTTTGAAAGAAACAATGAAGAATATAGCTCGTATGCAAGTTCTATCCGTATTGATTTGCCGACTAAGCTGAGAGGAGGCACTTTTAAGAATGGAGCTACGATTAGATTCGTGGGCGGAAAATACACTTGGGATGCGACTCAGCCGCAATATCGGGCCAGCATAGGCAATAGTGCCATTCTTCGCGGCAATGACATCCGAACGGCATACGACTGGTCGAAATCGGATTGGTTTGAAATTCAGTCCCCGTGGATTTATTTATCCCCCAAGGGAGCTTCGGTCACCGTCATCCCCAACGCATGGGGCATGAAGTCCGTCACGCTGGACGGCAACCCCATCGACTACTTCAAGGACTGGTATGGCGCAGTTGAGGAGATGGACAACAGCACGGCGCATACCCTCAAGTTCGAGTGGTATCCTCTGGCACAGGAGCTGAAAGACGCAGGCTATACCTATCGAGCCAATTTCGATTGCTATACCGTCGGCTCTAACACCCCCACCACCAGCGTTCCCATCAGCGCCACCGCCACCGAATATAGCCATACCATTCCCGCAGGCGCAGCCCCGTCGGTCTATCCCTTTGATTTGCAGCTGAATCTGGATAAGAACGGCAGCTCCGTCGGCATTTTCGGCAACCAGCATATCGTCAAGCTGCTGGTGAACGAAGCGCCGGTGGTTGAACCCGATCCCACCCTTGATGGTACGGTGTACTACACCAGCGGCATTGTCTTCGGTCACCCCATCTCCATCGCTGCCAGCGTGACACCCGCAGAAGCTACCAAGTCGTACCAGTGGCAGCGCAGCACGGACGGCGGCAGCACATGGACGAATATTGAGGGCGCGACCAGTGGCCGGTATACTCCCGTGACGGCTGATATGGGCGAGAATGTCCGCATCCGCGTGAAGGTCACGGCGGAGGGCTATCTCGGCGAGATCGTCGGCGCGGCGGTGAAGGTCAGCAAGGCTGCCAATAACAATTATCCCGAGGCTATTAAGCTGGAGGCCGTGAAGAATGGCGCAGGCAATTACACCGGCTTCAAAATCACGAACTTCGACTCCGACTACGAGTATGTTTACAGCACGACTGATGCGCCGAATTGGAGCGCAAATCAGATCAGTTCCGCAACCGTAACCGGCTTGACGAGCGATACCACCTATTATGTTTTCGCCCGTTTCAAGGAGACTAACATCCATACGGCAGGCTCTATTGTGAGCAAAAACAGCATCAGGCTGTATGAGTATGTTCCTTTGGATCGCGTGTTGCTGGAAGGCTACGACAGCGGCAACACGATTTATATCAAGAAGGGCAAGAGCGTTACGCTGAAGGTCAGCGCAGATCCCAGCAACGCCAATTCTTGGAAGGAGATCACCTTTAAGGATAGTAGCTTGGGAACAAGCAACATCGCTATCTCCAATGGAACAATTAACGCAAGCACCGGGACGGCCACACCGTTCCCCAATCGCCATACCATCACGATCACCGGCGTTTCTACGGGCAGCGCAACACTGGATGCCAGTTACTCTGGACCCACGCAGCCCTACTATGGCCGGTGGAATGTGGTTGTATACGATGATTCCACTGTGGCCAATGCTTTGAGGCTTGAGAATGTTTACGCATACGAGGATATTACCCTGAGCGTAAATGACGAGGCGCAGCTTCCCACCAAGCTTCCGAAGTTGCTGCCTGAGAACAGCGGCTATCATCTGGAATGGCGCATTGTCAAGGTCGGAGCCTACGGTGCTTCGTATAAGACGAGCGACGATAACATTACGCTGGAGAACGGCAAGATCAAGCCGAAAGCGGCTCATGCCGCATCGGCAAGCACCAGACTGGAGCTGGTTGCCGTCAAGGAAGGCGAAACCAATGTCAGATCGTTTTCTCAGACCTCCCGCTTCAATGTCACCGTGACTGAAGCTCCCGTCATTGAGCTTACCGGTGTTACCGTTGCCCCGACAAAGGTAAATCTGGATCTTAATGCGACCTATCAGCTCTCCGCCGTGAAGGAGCCTGTCAACGCAGCGGGCAGCCTGAACTGGGAGAGCAGCAATACCGGCGTGGCAACAGTTGACAGCACCGGCAAGGTGACCGCTAAGGCACAGGGTACGGCAATTATCACAGTCTCCTGCGGCGATAAGAAGGCTACCTGCACCGTTACGGTCGACCATCAGCATGACTACTCCGGTCAGCCGTACCTGTACCTGGATCCCGGCAATCACTATCAGGAGTGCACGGCAGGCGACGGCTACAACATTCAGGCTCATGAGTTCACGCCTTGGACGGATAACGGAAACGGCACACACAGCCGCCACTGCACCGTCTGCAAGATGACGGACGGCTCCACCTACACTGAAACCGCCGAGCATACCTGGGTATGGGTAGTGGATCAGGAGGCAGCGCTGAATCAGCCCGGCAAGCAGCATGAGGAATGCACCGGCTGCCATGCTAAGCGCAGCGAGAATACCGAGATCCCCGCCCTGCGGGATTACGCCGTTACCGTCACCGGCGGCACGGCAACCGTTGCCGCAGGCACCACCATCACCCGCGCCATGGAGGGCGTTGAGGTCACCGTTACGGCACAGGCTCCCGACGGAACACACTTCGTTAAGTGGGTCGTTAAGGCAGGCGGCGTAACGCTGGCTAACGAGACCAGCGCCACCACCACCTTCATCATGCCCGCAAACGATGTAACGATCGAGGCGGAGTTCGCCGAAAATCCCGTTGAGTCGTATACGCTCACGGTTATTAAGGGCACGGCTTCCGTTGCCGCTGGCACCCCCATCACCGACAAGATCGAGCAGAACACCGTTGTGACCGTTAAGGCGAACGCACCGGAGACAGGCAAGGTCTTTGATAAGTGGGTCGTGCTGGAGGGCAATATCACCCTGGCAGACGCCACCAAGGCAACCACCACCTTCACCATGCCCGCAAATGCTGTGAAGATTGAGGCCACCTATAAGGATGCGCCCCCCGCTCATACCCACAGCTACGGCACAGAGTGGAAATATGACGGCACCAATCACTGGCATGAGTGCCAGTGCGGCGACAAGGCCGACACGGCAGCACACAGCTTCCAGTGGGTGATCGACAAGGCCGCTACCAAGGAGGCCACCGGCATCAAGCATGAGGAATGCACCGTTTGCGGCGCTAAGCGCAGCGAGAACACGGTCATCGACAAACTCCCCGACGGCGGCAACACCGGCAATACAGGCAGCGGTGATAATAACACCAATAAGCCCGGAAAGGACGACTCCACCAAGTCTCCTCAGACCGGTGACAGCAGCAACCTCATCGGTTGGCTGGCTGCTCTGTTCGTCAGCGGCGGCGTTCTGACCGTGCTGGGCGTAAGCAGCAAAAAGAGAAAGGAATCCGAGGCTGAATAAGCCGACGCTTCCGAAATCGAAATAACCTAAACACAATAGGCGGTGACGGATCATTCCGCCACCGCCTATTTTCCTGAAAGCGGACTTGGCAGCATTCCGAAAGGCGGCAACCACGACGGCGTTGCCGCTTTTCGGAAGGACTACATAAGATAAAGGAGATATGCCATGACTGTTTCAGAGAGAATTCCCTTCAGCGGCCTGCTGCTGCCTCTGCAAAAGGGCTATACCTACAGTTGTGACCGCCGCACCACGGACGGCATGGAGCTGCTGTTCATTTTCCGTGAGGACGGGCATTCACGATATTACTTTGAGTCGGATATGGAAGAATTTGACCGAAAGGCGGCAAGCGACAGCCACACTCTGACCGTGTATCCCCGGCCGAACGGCGACGGAGAGGTGTCCCTGCTCCACCGGAAGCGCTCCGCTACGGGCAGATTTTTCCTCTTTCGCATGACCAAGCCCGGCGTCACGCTGACCGGCGAGATGTGCCTGTGGGAGGACGAAACGCCCATCGGCACCGGTCTGCCGATGCTTTTTGACTTCCTGGATGAAGTCAGAATTCAGAATATCGTAGTAAAGTAAGGTGAAGCAATGCAGGATAACAGAATACCAAGACCCATGACCGAGGCGGAAATACTCCGCAGGCGTGAGCTGCGCCGTGCGGCAATCAAACGGCAAAAGCGGAGAAGGACGCTCTTTCTTACCGCCTGCGGTCTTGCGGCGGTGCTGCTCATAGCGGGCATCGTGCTGCTGTGCCGAGGCTGCGGACACACCGAGAGTAGCCCTTGTAACGAGAGCATCTACGGCAGCTTTGCAATGTCCGACAAGAGCTGTGTCTATACCTTCCGTGAGGACGGCAGCGGAGAGCTGCGGCTCTCCGGCGCACCGTATAGATTTCGTTTTACGCTGTCCGGCAAGACACTCTCTATCGATTTTGATGCCGAGGCACTGGCCGACTGCGAGTACGAAATAGCATATACCGATACGGGGCTTGAGCTGACCGCAGGCAAGGGTACGACGACACAAGGCGAGAAGTACATACTGAACAGAACAGAAAAATAAGACCCATGCGGTCATGAAAGGACGGTGACGGCGATATGCCGCCTGAAAAGAGAATAGCCGACCGGACGGCAATCTCCGGCACAGTTTCAAGAGCGCTCAGCAAGTAAAAAACTTGCTGGGCGCTCTTTCTTTATGCCTTCGACAAAAATCAGCCGTTTCCAGCAGCAAAACAAGCGGTTCGGCAAAATATTCCAGCGAGGAGGTGATACCGATGTACAGTGCAGTGCTTTCAGAGGACATACCATACGGATCTATGCCGTAAAGGGCGGCCGCCCTGCCGTCCTTTGGCGACAAGGTGAGAACATGAAAAAGAACATAGGAAAGATACAGGTGTTGAAATAGCAAAGGCTGTCTTTGCGCAGACACACAGACACCTATATTTTTTTGACCTTCCCGGTCGACAAAATTCAAAACAAAATCCGAGAAGCGCCAATAAAAGCACCGAAAAAACGGGAATTTTACTTGGCTTGACTTTTTGCGGCCTTTGCGCCCTAAAACAGCGGCAATCCGGCAGCTCTGTCGGCTGCCGCAGCCCTCCGTATCAATCGTTTTTGCCCTAACAAAAAACGATTGAACGGAGGTACATAACCTTGAAAAAACAACCCAAAGCGGTTTATATCATAGAAAACGGCGGGTACACGGAACTGACCTATGAGGAATTCCGTCGCCGTGAGCAAATCTGCCCGTTATATGCGGACAAGCTGTTCCTGCCTCTCTACGGCAGGCTTATGGAGGTATCCAAAGAGGATTACATGGAATTCTACCGAGCAAAACGCCGACAGAAATATCTGGACGAACGCTCTGCGGACAACGGCGACTTCTCCTACGATATGCTGACCACCGATGAATTCAGCGGCGAGGACATCCTCATCGCTGAGCAGCCGGATGTATGCGACACCGTAGTGGAAAGCATTATGACGGACAAGCTCAGGAAAGCCATCCTCAAGCTGACCGATGAGGAACAGCTCCTCATCTACCGCCACTATTACGCCGGCATTTCAGGCACAGACCTTGCCGAGATTTACGGCGTATCACAACAGGCAATCAGCAAGCGGATCGCCAAAATCAGAGCAAAGCTCAAAAATCTTTTAGAAAATTAAAAAACTTGGTTGTAGCCCCCTCAACTTTTCGGCATGGAAAGTGAGGGGGCTTTCTCTATAGCCTCCGCCCGTTCTTTGAAAACCGAATAGTACAGCGCATCCTTTACCTTCCTTCTGCCGTCGGCGAAACCGATAAGCCACACGACCTTTTGAGTCGGACGGTGCAGCGCATCCGCACCGAAGGCCATAAAAAGCAGAAGCAATAATGATACTTGCGTCCAGTCACAGGCCGAGCGTTGAAGCGGCACGAAAAGAGCCGTGAGCCGTCGCAGCCACTGAGGGCGCCTCGCAGAGATCCTGGGAGGGGTGAGATTCCCATGAGGCAAAATGCATTGCCGGAGGATGCGTTCCCTTGTTCGGGGTGTCGTGGACAAATACGGACAAAAGCAAAAACGATTGATACAAATACCAAGGCGGTCGTTTGCCCAAAAGCACTCGACCGCCTTTTACTTAAAACGGAGGCTAATATGAAAGAGATTAAACGAGGCGAAATCTATTCCGCCGACTTCGGCGCAGGCTTCGGCAGTGAGCAAGGCGGCGTTCGTCCGGTTTTGATTTTGCAGAATAATACGGGCAACAAGTACAGCCCCACCACTATCGTGGCAGCAATCACAAGCAGAAAGACAAAAACAGCTCTGCCTACCCATGTGACAGTTACGACAAACGGTCTCAAAACCGAATCCACCGTCCTGCTCGAGCAAATCCGAACGATAGACAAAGCACGGCTCGGCGAGTATATCGGCAGGCTCGACAGCAAGACCCTCGCCGCCGTTGACCGTGCCATTGTGGTAAGCCTCGGCATCAAATACTTGGAGGGGCTGCTCAATGGATAAAAGAACTGACATCAACAATGCATCATTTGCCTACGGCATAAGCCTTTTACGAATGCTGCTTGATATGAATCTGATAACCCAGGACGAGTACGAAAGGATCACCCGAATCAGTGCGGAATACTATGACACCGAGATCGTTTGTGTCTGAAATCTTAATTCCCCAAATTCCGAAAAATAGTGCTGGATGTATTCGAACTCCTGTGGTATTGTGTGTGTTGCCAAAAGGCAGAACAGCAAGGCAACCCCTTGCAGAAAGGAGAAATGAAGATGAAAACGATAACCGAAATCACACGGCAAAAACCGACGCCGCCACAAATACGGCTTGCGGCTTACTGCCGAGTGTCGAGCGACTCAAGCGATCAGCTCCATTCCTTTGCAGCACAGATACGGTACTACAGTGACTATGCCAAGAAGCATCCCGAATATCAGCTTGTCGACATTTATGCCGATGAAGGTATCACCGGAACCGAGATGAAAAAGCGTGATGAACTCAAACGGCTGATAGCCGATTGCAAGAAAGGCAAGGTTGACCGCATCATCGTCAAATCGGTTTCCCGAATGGCAAGGAACACCGAAGAACTCCTTGTCATGATAAGGATGTTCAAGGATATCGGAGTCAGCGTGTACTTCGAGGAACAAGGCATTGACACCGAAAAACTGAACATGGAAATGATCGTAACATTCCCCGGTATGGCCGCACAGCAAGAAAGTGTGAACATATCGGGGAATTTGCGTTGGAGTTATCAAAAGCGAATGCAGTCCGGTAATTTCAACTGCACCTGTCCGGCTTACGGCTTCGACCTCAAAGACGGCGAGCTCGTAATCAACGAAACGGAGGCGGCGGTCATACGAAGAATATTCGACCTATACCTCCAAGGATACGGAACGCCTGCCATTTCGAAAATACTTAATGAGAACGGTGTACCAAGACGGCACGGCTATGAAAAATGGCTGCCGAGTTCAATCAACTATGTGTTGAACAATGAACGCTATATGGGAGATGCACTCCTGCAAAAAAGTTATACCACCGAAACCCTGCCGTTTCGGAAAGTGAAAAATGACGGTCGGTTGCCGCAATACTATGTGGAGAACAGCAATCCGCCAATCGTCAGTCGAGAAACCTTTCATGCAGCACAGAACCTGCTGCACTCACGGCAGACAGAAAAATGCAAGCGAAAGATGTATCCGCTATCGGGAAAGCTACGCTGCCCCGAATGCGGCAGAGCATTCCGCCATCAGGTTGTAAACGGAACAGCCCAGTGGATCTGCACCTGCCGATCATCGGGTGCTACCGATTGTCAGCACCGCCATGTGCGAGAGGAAGCTGTATATGAAATCTTTACCGATATGGTTATCAAGCTGAAAGCTTACCGAAACGAACTGCTTGGTACGCTGATTCACCAAATGGAACTCATGCAGGACCGTACAAGTCGAAATCAGGAACGCATACGGCAGGTAGACAAGGAGATCGCCGACCTCGGTGCAAAGAATCAAATCATTGCACGGTTGCATACAAGCGGTGCATTAACCGCTGTCGAGTATGCCATGCAGACTTCGGAAATCGGCAACCGCCTCACCGAGCTACGCATAGAACGGCGACAAAAGCTCACTGAGGATGAGGATGACCAACGGCTCGCCGCCATCAAAGACTTAAACGGCATACTCGAAGAATATGAGCCGACCGCCAAGTTTGACAACGGGCTGTTTGACGAAATTATTGAGAGCATTACGGTGGACAGCAGCGAACAGCTCACATTCAAGCTCCTCGGCGATATTGCACTGACTGAGAAAATCCCAAAGAAAGGACGGTGCAAAACGGCATGAGCAACAGAACACTGCCTTACGGATACTGCTATAAAAACGGCATAATTGCAATAGAGTCAAAAGAAAGCAAGGTGCTGAAACGAATATTCTCCGCATACCTTAACGGCGATTCGATGTTAACCATTGCCGAGCAGTTAAACAGAGAAAAAATAGAATACGCAAGCGGCGTTATCGGTTGGAACAAAGGACGGCTCAAGCACCTCATTGATAACCCACGGTATCTCGGCACAGAGGTATATCCGCAGATTATCGAGCAAGCGGCTTATGAGGAAATACAAAGAACGAAGCACAGCCGTAATACTCAAAAGGATACGGATAAGGCACAAGAGATATTCAGGCTGACCGTCCCCGTCCGATGCCCGACCTGCGGAAGTCTAATGCGACGCAGACATGACAGCAGATGTAAATGCCAAGAGCGTTGGACTTGTGAAAACAAGGACTGCCGTCTGCGGATAGAAATATCCGACGCCGAACTTCTGGACGCACTCTCCGATCTTCTCGGCATGGTAACAGCCGACAGCATCACACTACCTGCCGAAAAGCCCTATGAGCCAAGCACCAAGGTAATGCGGCTGAACAACGAAATCAGCCGAATGCTTGACGCCACTGAGATAGACAAGGCTACCCTGCGAAGCAAAATGGCTGAGTGCCTTAGTCAAAAATACAGAGAACTCGGCAATGAGTGCTGTGCCGTACAAAGGCTGAAAACCGAACTTGACAGCACAGCGGATATTACCGAACGGCTGAATCGAACGGTTAGCGAAATACGCCTACGCCCCGACAAAACAGCAGACCTCGTACTGCTGAACGGTCAGATTATACGAAAGGAGAAAATCTATGCAACAGACAGCGGTCGCTCCACAGAGAGTGGTGCGGGTAATAGAACCGACAATATCGGTCAGAGAAAGCATCAAAAACCATTACCGAGTCCTGCGTGTCGCAGCATACTGCCGAGTTTCCACGAAGCAAGAGGAACAGCTCAACAGTTATGAGAATCAGGTGGAACACTACACCGAGCGCATCAATTCCGAAA
>ENA-OUOU01001124-OUOU01001124.1-human-gut-metagenome-genome-assembly--contig:-NODE-1124-length-14524-cov-3.727625_pt1 | contig 14524 bp, 8 predicted proteins | sample MGYA00237936_ERZ548765 | MGnify/ENA primary metagenome ERZ548765 (study PRJEB26490, sample SAMN05356889) | human gut metagenome | biome: terrestrial biome; feature: human-associated habitat; material...
CGTGCGCCTACGGACCTTAAACCGAACCTCATACGAGTCAAGAAACGCGATGACGAACGTGCCCACCGCCGCGAGGGCGGCGAGCGCGTTAAGGAATTTCAGCATTTGGGGACCTCCGATCAAGTCTTCGGCCGCCCGCGCACGGAATGCGTCGCAAGGGTATTTTACTGCGAGTGCATGCACCCACAGCTGCTAAACGCGATTTTGACAAACATTTGTTCGATAGTTACAAACACGATTCCTCGTCCAGCAGAGCCTGACCGCATTGTCCGGGTTTGCCCGACGTGTTTGCGTTTTCAGAATATCCCGGATCGGCGGGGCGATTCGGGATACAATGTCAGTAGAAAACGACGCACCCCGCGTAAATGTTTGGGAGCGCGGGCGGCCTAGTTTTCAGCTTTTGTTAAATGCCCGGGATCCGACCCCCGGGCATTCTTATTTGCGCTTGTTGCGGCGCAAATGCCTTCTACCGTCCGCACCGCGCGTGCGCCTACGGACCTTAAACCGAACCTCATACGAGTCAAGAAACGCGATGACGGATGAGTCCGCATCGGACGGTGGAGGCTGCCTGTGTTGTCCAAAAAGAACGGGGCAAACTCCAGCGCGGAGTCTGCCCCGAAAAGAGAATGGCAAAGCAAGAACGTCGATGGACGAGAAAAGTGTCCGCAAGTCTCATGGCCATCACATCCCACCTGCCAAAGGGATGGGTGAGCGAGCGTTACTCCTGCTCGGACTCCTCAGCCTGCTTACGGCTGCGGATGAGGTGCGCCACGCCGATGCACAGCACCGCGCCACCAGCGATCCAAGTGAACGTCACGCCGTTGAGACCGGTGAGCGGGAGGTTGGAACCCTTCTGGTCGGTGACAGTGAGGTGAACCACGCCGTTAGTGGCGTTGGCAGCAGCAACGAGATTTTGATCGTCTGCGTCAGTCACTGTAAGCTTAGGGTTGTGCACGGTGTTGTCGCTCTCGGAAAGCTCACCATCACGCGTAATGGTAAACTTAATGCCCTTGCTGCCGTGAGAATTGTCGTAACCGGGCGCAGGAGTTTTCTCCTTCAGAATATACGTGCCTTCATCAAGGCCAAAGACCTCTATCATTCCGTTCGAATTCGTCTTGAGAATTGCACCGTTCTCAGTTTCGTTGCTCGCAGTTGTGCCGTCCTTCTTGATGAACTTTCCAGTACCGACCTCTTGCAGAGTAAATTCGACGTTTGCGAGAGGCGGTTTCGCCTCGTCGGAGCCAACCTTTTTGACATCGATACCGTAGGTGTAGTCGTAGGCCGGGTGGTCAACCGTAGTGCCAGTGCCGTTGTTGTCGTGCGGGTTGTTAGAGTAGGTCAGAGTGACGGTGTTCTTTTGACCTTTGCCGAGCATGTTGGCGCTAACCTTCGTGGGGTCAAGCCTTGCCTTATAGTTCACATAGACCTTTGAGCTGCCATCAACGATAATGACTGCGCCCTCGGTGCCATCTTGTTTTTTCACATGGGCATTTTTCAGATTTGAGAACGAAACCTCAAGTTTGCCATCTACATAACTTTTGTTGTAGCTACTCGGATGAACAACCTGATCGCCAATCTTGACCTCGACAACGGGATCATTGCCGTTAAGCTCGGGCACCATCGTAGAAGGCAGAACATCGGTGAAGGTATAGCTATACTCTTTATAAGTATTGATATTGCTGGCCACGGTACCTGCAAGCTGGTATTCAATCAGCTGGTCGGATGCAGAGTCCGCAACCCTATTGGGCGCCTCGAAGACATTTTTACTCTCATCAGTCACAAAGCTGCCATTATTGTCGTCCTTGACGGCCTTGGTCACGTTGGGGACGCTCTTCTTGGGGGCTACATTAACGTCAGAGCCACCGACAATGGTGAAAATCGGCGAAGTGTACGCGTCAGTATTGCCGGTCTTACTGGGCACATCGGTCACGAAAAGCCAGTAGCCTTGGTCCAGACTCTCAAAGTTACCCTTGCTGGAATCGCTCGGTTTTGTCCAGGTTAGATTCGAGCCCTCAAGTGCGGCAGCAATCTTATCCAACGTGGAGTCAGCGTCAACCTTGGCAGTCTGACCAACTTTATCACCGGCATGATCATTAATGTACTTGGCCCAAGCCTGAGCGCTTGTATCCGTACGAGGAGTTCCATCGACGCGAGTTCCATCGGCGAGAGTAAATGCACCGATCACAGCTTTTTGAACTTCAAGCGATGCCCAATCGATATCGGAAAGCGTCTTATCACCTGACCAGGTATTTCCATCCTTATTCTGTGTGACCGTCGCCTTGAAAATCTGGATGCCCTTGAAAGATGTGTCGGTATATTCAGTGTCAGGGTCAGTGATAAACACCTTGCCATTCTCCGTAGCCACCGTTGGCACGCACTCAGCAAACGCCATGGTCACCGGTGCCATCACGCCACCAAAGCTCAGCGCGGCTGTGAGGCCGGCGGTTACTGCCAGGCGTGCGATGTTCTTGCTCATGCTCATCTTCTTTTCCTCTGCTTTCTGCTTGAATTCCATTTGATCTAAATCTGTCTGTCTGTGTCTTAGCATCTACTTCGCTACGTCTCGCCCCGCTCTCTGTGGGGCTGCCAGCTACTCTTTATGGCTGCCACCTCCCCGCTTGACCAGGAGCGCGACCACGATGAGCGCGGCTCCGGCGACCGCTGCGGCGGCCGCGGCGTACATTGCCATATCGCCAGTCGAGGGCATAAAGCCTCCGGTGGTAATGCTAGGGGGTGTGCCGGTGGGCGTGTTGATGAGCGACGCCTCCAGGCTGCCCGTCGACCCGTCCGCGCTGTCAGCGCGCAGGGGCGACTCGGCCGTGATGGTGAGCTTGGGCTTGGCAGCGGCCACCTGGTCGACGTCCAGGCCCTCGGCCTTGACCGTCACGGAGCGCGTGCCCTCAAAGGCAGTGTAGCCCTTGGGCGCCTTGAGCTCGCGGACCTCCAGCTTGCCCGAGTCCACGCCCGAGACGGTCACGCGGCCGTCCTCGCCCGTGGTGACGGTGGCCTTGCCCTCAGCATCCCACGTGCCATCGGCCGCCAGCGTGCGACCGCGGTCGTCGGCGATGCTCAGGACCGCCCCGGCAAGCGGTTTGTCGCCGTCGCTGCCGCGCTTGGTGAGCGCGAGATCCCAGGTGTAGGCGCACGCATCGTCGCTCGGCGTGCGGGTGAATCCGGCGTCGCCGGACTGGTCGGCAAAGGGAGAACGCGGGTAGCGCAGGTAGACCTCGTTGGGGTTGCCCTTCGCGATGCCGTGGTTGCACGCGCTGTTGAGCGGTGCGTTGTACACGGCGACCACGCGGGCGCCCGCGGCGAAGGCGTCGGCCCCGCCGAGCGCGGCGATCAGGTCGCCGGTGCGCACGGTGAAGGTTCCGTCCGCCGCTACCTTGGTGGCGCACTGGGCCGTGATGTCGGTCCACCCTTTAGCCGGCGTCGAGCTGACGTTGCCGTCCTCACATGCGACCGCATCGAAGCCGCCCTCGGCGCCCGCCGCCACGTACACATGCATGCTCGCGGCGACCTTGGAGGGGTCGAGCCCCGCGCTCATGGTGTCGACGAACTGCACCGTATAGGTGTCGTACGCCGTGAGCCCCGCCGGGACCGTAGCAGAGAGGCGCCAGTACAGGTCGTCGGCGACCGTGGCGTCGGCGGCCTTCTGCCAGGCGGCGGTGCTGTCCTCCAGCACGTGCTTGGCGACCTTGGGGGTCGCGGCCTTGGGCTTGACGGTGACGGCGCTGCCGCCCACCAGGGCCATGATCGGCGCGGTGCCGGCCTCGCCCCGGGCGATGGCGTCGTCGTCGGCGACGATGAGCCAGTAGCCGCAGGGCAGCTCGGCCGCCGTGCCCGCGTTAAGGGCCACGGACACGGCGTCAGAGCTCTGGAGGGAACGAGCGAGCTGTGCGCTCAGCGCGCTCGTAAGGTGGGAATCGGTGTTGAGCCACTCGGCAGCTTCCTGCGCGGTGGTCTGGGATTTGGGCATGCCGGCGCCGTGCAGCACAGGCAGCGCGGCGTCACGCACGGCGTCGCTTACCCAGGCGAGGTCGGTGGCGATCTTGGCGTCGTTGTCGCCGTCGACGACGTTGGCGCTAAAGATCTGGTAGGCGTCGTAGCTGCTCGCCACGGTGCCGCTCACCGTGATGGAACCGTTCGAGGTCGGCGCGGCCTGCGCGGAAGCGGGGAACACAACCGCGCAGGTGCCGATCAGGAGGGCAAGCAGCGCAAACAAGATCGGGAAGGAGCAAACTTTCTTATTCACGACGCTCGCCTCCCTTCGCATTCGCCTTGCGACGAATGTGCATCCAGGCCGCAGCAGCGCAAAGCACCGCCGCACCGGCAAGGTATGTTGAAGTGACGCCCGACATACCGGAAAGAGGCAGAGTGGTGGAGTAGGTGTTGGTGAAGGTGGAGACGGGAATGATGGTTGGGTCCGCACCGGCGGAGGTTTGAACCGCGACGCCCTGCCCGTTCTTGCCAAGGGTGTTGCCCATGTCGTCCTTCATCTGCGTAACGGTGGTAGAGGTGGTAAGACCGGTGTACTTGCCAGTGGTCTCATTCATGACGGCCTTCACCGTGACGGCAACCTGGTACTCGGCCTTGGAGTAGCGGAGCTTATCGATGGCACCGGTGGTAGGCGCGACCTCCTTCACCGTGTAGGTGTAGGTCTTGGCGTAATCTTTATTGGTGCCTGCTTCAGTGGACAGGTGCGACTTGTTGAACGTCATGGCGCCAAAGGTCGCCGTGATGTTGTTGAGCTTGGCGGCATCGGTCTCCCCTGCCTTTGGGGCAACAGAAATCTTGGGCGCTTCGGGCATGGGGGCTTTGGCTGCATAGTCACCCGTAGCCACAATGCTGAACTCGAACGGCACATAGCTGCCTTCGTCGTCCTTCGGCCAGTCCGTATTGCGAACGGATTTGGTCACCGGGATCTTCACGGACGTAGCACTGCACTTGTCGGAGATGTACGTAGTGCCACTATCGATGCTCAGCTGCTCGTTCTCTTTCCACGTAATGGAGCCGTTTGTGCTGTCCACCGTGAACTTGTAGGTGTTCTTGTTCAGTTCGTAGCCAAACGGAGCCTGGGTCTCCGTGAGCGTGTACGTGCCCGGCAGCAGACCGGCCAATGTGAACTTGCCATTCGTGTCGTCGGTATCGGCCCAAGTGGTTTCGCTCGAAGCCGACTGATCGCTCACGGTCCAAGGCTGCGCCTCGGTCGTACCATCGGCACCCAGTTTCGCAAGCTTCCACTCGGAACCAGCCAAAGGAGTGTATCCCTTGTCTCCTTCCTCAACCTTAGTCCAAGACACCGTACCGGTAATAATCTTGGTGTTGGGAATGGCACCTTTGGGGTTATTCTCGAACGAAACGTTGTTCCCGTTCTCATCCACATAACCCTGAACATAGTTCGGCTTCTCGCCAGTATTGTTCATAGTGGCGTAGTAGATGGTGTCTGACTTCTGGTAGCCCTCCGGCGCCTTGACCTCGCGAATGTAGTACGTGAAGTAGTTCGTGTCGCTCGTGTCGCCAATGGTGGCCTTTTGGTTCAGGTAGTCGTACTGAATGGTGCCAACGGTAGAATCGAAGTCATTCGTGCCGTTATCCACAATAGAGACGATGCGGTCCCAATCGTTCTCCGCATCATTTTTGCTCGCGTAAATCGCCCACTCAGAACCTGCGAGCGGTGTGGTGTCGTCTGCAGCGTCAACCTTGCCCCACGCAACCGCAGACCCGTCGGGCGTGTAAGTACCGGACCATGGGAAGTTGTGGCGCTCCTGATCCATATCGATGACGGAAGCCGAGTCACCCTCGATATCCCCGAAATTCCACGCGACCGTGGGGTTGTACATCTGGAAGTCATCGCCAACATAAACACGCCCGTTGGTGGTCACGTGATCCTCGAAGCTGCCGTTGGGAACAACGATACTGCCCAACATGGCGGCTGCCGGGTCGTCGTCTGTCCACTTCCCGTCACCACCAATGCCCTCAAGGGCCATACCACCTCGGATGGTGACCTGCTTGGCCGTTGCGAAATTCCACAGGATGCTCTGGGTGGCAATGGAGTACTCAGACTTAGTCTTGTCGTTGCTACCGCTCTCGTACCCACGGGAGATTTCCTCACCATTCCACCAGAAGCGCCAGCCGGTGTTGAACTCAACCGGGGTCCCCTCTTCATCGATGATGTTGACGACCACGGAGGCGCCCACGGGTATTTTATTGAAGCTGAAGTCCACGCCACGGTAGATCGTGTCTTTATAGGAGTTGGTAAGATCCGACGCCTTCAGGTTAAAGACTTGAAGCGAAGAACCCTTGCCGCTATCGTCCGCATCGCCGGTAAACGTGATGAGCTTCTCGTTGTTGACAAGGGTCACCTCGCCGGAAACGCTGTTGCCGGTTACATCGGTGTAACTCGTCTTGCGGTTAAACTTCTTAATGGAGTTGTCGAACTTGAGGCCGTACGTCGCCCTACTGTCTTTGTTGTACTTTGCAATGGTGTAGTTGGAATTCTCCTCGGCAACATCGACCGTACAACTCCCGGTGGGTTTAAGCTTTGCGAGGGGCGTGGAGATCTTCGCCTTTACTTCGGAATCCAGGAAATTGGTGTAATTCTTACCGTTGATGCTCGACATGATGCTCGCGCCATCATCGTTGCCCGTGAACAGGCCATCGTCAGACCAGTCGCCCTGCATCTTCACGACAGACTGGCGATCGGCGTTGTTCATCCAGGTTGTACGGTTTCCCGCGATTGCCGCGGTATAGTCGTAGCCAATGGCTTCAGCGTTATGCGAGCTCTTTTGCCTACCAACCCAGGCACCCTTGTTCCACGCGCCAACGGAAGCCGATGCGGGCTCGCTTGTACCAACCTGGATTTCTTTGATAGAGGTCGCGTTACTCAAGCCCGCGACCGCAAGAACGACGCTGCCCGCAGAAGGACGAAACTGCGCACCAAAGCCAACGGTACCGAAGCGAAATCCCGCGCCAGACTTATTGTTATTACCATCCGTGTAAGGCCAGCTCTCCTTGAGGGGATTGAGCGCAAGCTTACCCTGCACGACGGTAAGGCCCTCGGCCTCGACGGCATATGAACCTGCAACGTTGTCGCGTGTGAGGTAGGAGGGGTCCGCAGGCTTGCCTCCTACGTACATGTCCCTTCCAACGAATGTGGCAACGCCGGGATCGGGGGTGGAGGAACCGATATTCGTGCCGATACCGATAGACGTGGGAACGTAAATACCCGGCCCCACGGTGGCCGTCGCTCTCGCTGAAGCCGCATTCGCACTCTGAGCCTGCTCAGCACTATTTGAAGAGCCAGCCTCGCCGGCATCGGTCTCGTCGCTATTCTGGTTTTCGGCATCCTCGCTGGTGTTATCTACAGCAGCGGACTCACTTGAGGAACCCCCCCCCATCACAGTTTCCTCGGTAGAAACTGTCTGGGCGTCGTTGGCGATGGCCTGCGAGATCGGGGGCATAACGAGCGACAGTACCAGGCTCAAAACGGAAGCTCCGCACAAAACACCTGCTAGCACACGATGTGCCGCTTTATTGTTCTGCTTGGATTTATCTGAATTTGCTTTCATCGATGTCTCCTCCCCAAGAGACCGCGATCTTGCTCTTTCACTATCAAACGTATCTGCGCAATCTGTAATTGCACACGCTTATTGTACATATTGTAACGATTGTTTGAACATCTAAGCAAAAATACCGATAGTTTTGTAGCGAATTCTCAATTCTCTTGACATTTGCTCGGATTTACCTTCGTTTATTCGCTATTTAGTTTTTATTTCTGCTGTTAATTTAGTTGCCTATCATTTTTTAATAGCATTTTATTTATTTGCACAACATTTTGCTCAAGAGCATGCGTCCTGTGAACGGTCGAAAATCGACCGTGAACGGTAGATCATTAACCGGGAGGAATAGACTACCAAATTGATGGGAATATCTTTAACCCATCGGTAGTTAGAAGCGTAATGTTCAGACAACCATATCTGAATTTGCGCGCAGATTTTCGGTATCAATTCGCCCAAATCGCCTGAGGCCACCACAAAGGTGCCTGCCCACTTTGTGGTGGTTCTCCCCCTGCGCTACAGCAGATGTTCCTCGATAAAGATCGCGATGCCGTCTTTGTCGTTGCTGGCGGTTACAAAATCGGCCGCGGCACGGGTGGCGTCGCTGCCGTTTGCCATGGCCACGCCCACGCCGGCGTCGGCCACCATGCAGGTGTCGTTGTCCGCATCGCCAAACACGCAGATGTCCTGGAGCTCCATGTCGTTGAGCTCCGCCACGCGCACAAGGCCGCGCGTCTTGGACACGCGCGGATCCATGAACTCGTAGAGCCGCTGCGTGGTTTGCAGGGCAGCAGCCTTAACGGTGTCGTCAGCGAGCGTCGACGCCCGCTCAATCGCCCGCGGCATTACCTCGGGCGCCATGGTAAACATCACCTTGGGCTGCGGCTCGCGCAAAAACTCGGCAAAATCGACCACCTGGTAGGGCACACCGTCGACGCGCGACAGGTGCTCGACGCACGCATTGCTCTCGGGCACGTAGAACACGCCGTCTCGGGGGCAGACGGGCGTTGCCGGAAGGTCCGCCATGTGCTTGCAGATGCGCGCGATGGTCTCGCCCGGCAGCGGATAGCTCAGCTCGTTGATGTCGTGCGCGCGGTCGATGACCTCGGCGCCACCGCAGCCCACGAGCACGTCCACCAGGCCTTCGATGCCCCAGAGCTCGTACATGGCCTCGGTCGCGTGGGCGTCGCGCCCGGTGCACAGGCCAAAGAGCACGCCGCGCTCGCGCAGGGCGCGAATCGCCGCCACGGTGCGCGGGGACACCGTGTGCTGGCTCGTGAGCAGCGTGCCGTCGATATCGCAGAACACGGCTTTGATGTGGCTGAAGGTGGTGTCCATGGGGGCCTTTCTGGGTTGTGCGGCGGTGTGGGGTGTATTCGTGAACGGCGTACATGGTATACCAAGGCACAGGCCGTTGGGGCCCGATCGCCACAAAGATGCCTGACCCCTTTGTGGTGGCTGGACCCGCAGGATGGCCTGGCCCGGGGCGCAAACCATCACAACATTCGACGTTTTTCGGCAAAATCGCAATTTTCATCGAATGTTGTGATGGTTTTTACTGCCTTGCGGCACGATCAAAGTGCCGGCGGCCAAACAGCAGCAGCGCCGCGGGAACCGCCGTCACGACCATGCCCGCCCCGATGAGCGTCTGCTGTACGCCAAATGTCGCCGCCAGCCACGGGGCAATCGCCAGCGGCGCCACGCCGGCGAACATATTGCCAAAGCCCATGACCGAATTGACGCGGCCGAGCTGCTCAAGCGGGGCCGTCGTTTGCACGATAGTGTTGTGGAGCGGGTTGACGACACCCCAAGCAATGCCCAGGGCGATCTGGCCGACGAGGGCCACGCCCACGTACGGCGTCCCCACATAGAGCAGGCTTCCCAGGCCTACGGACATGAGCGCCACGAGCAGCGTTTTAAGGTTGACCAGGTGCGACGGCAAGCGGAGCGCAAGCACGGCACCCAGCACCGCGCCCACACCCGAGGCCGACGAGAGCCAGCCCATCCACTCAACGCCGACGCGTAGGACATCGCGATAGAAAAAACGACTCGAGCGGATCGAAGGCTCCGTAGCCAAAGTTCGAAAGAAAAATGATGCAGAACAGCAGGGCGAGGACGCTGTTGGTAAAGACCGTCTTGATGCTGGTCGCGAAGGTGACGCGGGCGGATGTGCTGGGGTTGGAGCTTTGTCCCGCACGCCCCCCTTCCTCTGCCGAATCGGCATCCGCATCTCCGGCGACATGGCTGGTCTGCGGTCTAAAGCCCCAACCGGCGACGAGCGCCAGCACGGTAAAGAGCATCATGAGCACGAACACCGCGCGCGACGACGCAGCCGCCGCGACAAAGCCACCCAACGTGGGTCCGACGATAATACTCACGTTTGAGAACATGGCGATGGCGGAGTTGATGTCTTTGAGCTCGACAGGATCGTCAGTGAGGTAGGCTGGATAGGATGTGGCGATGGGCTGGGTGAATCCCATCACAAAGCCCAGGAGCACCGCGCCGAGCAGGACGATGCCGGTCGCGCTGCCAAAAATGAGGATCGCCGCGCCGGTTGCCAGCGTGCCCACGATGCTCAGCAAGAAATGACGGCGCGGGCCCCAGGCGTCAAGCGCCGCGCCACCCGCAAAGGATCCCAAGATCACGAATACGTTCATAAACAGGACGGCCAGCGATGTCGCCACAACCGAAGCGTCGTCTGCATAGGTGAGCGTTCCGATGACGCCGATAAAGTAGCTGGTCTGAAAACCGGTGTAGATGAGAAAGCGCATCGCCACCAGGCGCTTGGCCTGCACGGACAGCGATGATCGAGGCTTTGAGAAAAGAAAGGCGAGCATGGAGACTCCTTGTTTCATACGAATACGGGCGGCGGGCATTCGCCACCGTCTGTCAAATCAATCTATCCGCATGAAACATTAAGGACGCATCAAGCCCCTTCTCTCCGTTTTTCGCCCGTCATGAACTACTTGGTAGATTTTAAGGCATGTCCCAAAAATCCACCAAAGCAAAAACCACCACAAAGGTGTCTGCCTGTGGTGGCCCAATGATATGGCAGCGTAGCGAGCCGGTTCCAAGTGCCCCAGGTCGCCCCGAAAGAGGAGCGACGCGTACTTTGGTACGCGAGCGACGGCTTGAGGGGCGAGATGGGGTGCTTGGGGCCGGCGCAGCGTCAAGCCTTAAAGGTGGTCTTGGATAAGGTCGCAGATGGCTCGGGCGTCGTTGATGTTGATGGCTCGGGTCGCAAAGCCAGCGTCGAAGGCCTGACGCGCCAGGGCCTCGTTGCAGGCAAGGGCCAGCGTGTGGCCGTCGACCAGGTCGAGCGAGCTCTTGCCGCGCAGACGGTCGACACCGGAGCGCGCGACGACGATGTTGTCGAAGCCCTCGGTCTTGTAGCCCTCGATGATCACCACGTCGACATCGTTGTAACGCGACAGCAGCTCGCGCGCGGGCATCTCGTCCTCCTCGCGCGTGTCGGCGTACTCCGCCCAGCGCGTGGCGCAGATGAGGCCCACGTGCTTGGATCCGGCCTGGTGATGGCGCCAGGTGTCCTTAGCGGGCACATCGATATCAAAGCCGTGATGCCCATGATGCTTGAGCGAACCCACGCGCAGGCCGCGGCGGGTGAGCTCGGCGATAACCTTCTCGACGAGCGTGGTCTTGCCCGAGTTTTGGTAGCCGATAAACGCGATCGCAGGGACGGCCGGGGCCGGAGCTGCAGGCGCGACGGCGATGGGCGCGCTCGCGGGTGCGTCGCCCGCGGCTCCCACGGCCTCAACAGCAGCGGCCTGACGCTCTGCACGATTCCACACGCCCGAGCGGCCGCCCCCCTTGTGCAGCAGGCGCACGTCGACGATCTCCATGCCGCGATCGACGGCCTTGCACATGTCGTAGATCGTTAAGCACGCAGCACTCGCTCCAGTCAGGGCCTCCATCTCGATACCCGTCTTACCCGTCACGCCGGCCGTAACCAGTACATGAAAGCCAACCTGCCCGTCAACGCGCGCCGGCGCCCAGCCCTCGGGCACGTCCTCGGCCGGCGTCCCCGCCGGAGCGATGGGCTCGATATCGCACTTGCTCTTGGTAATGAGCAGCGGATGGCACATGGGGATGATGTCACTCGTGCGCTTGATGGCCATGATGCCCGCCACACGCGCGCAGGCAAGCACGTCGCCCTTTTTGGCGCGGTCCTGCAGCACCATGGCCTGCGTCTCGGGGTGCATGAGGATGGTGCCCTCGGCGATGGCGATGCGATGGGTCTCGGCCTTGTCGGACACGTCAACCATACGTACCTCGCCCTTGGCGTCCACGTGCGTCAGTTCGTCGCGACGGGCGTCGCGGGCGGGCTCGGCGACAGCGCTGGCAGACGGCTGCGCGGACGCGTCGGTGCTGCCAGCATTCGCCGCAGCCGTGACTTTGTGGGCAGACATCGCGGCCCTGCGAGCGGCCTTGGTGGCATCGGCGTACCTGCTCTTGGCCATATGATCATCCTCCGATTTGGGACATAAATCGTTGCGTGCCCTCAATTATCGCGTGTTCCTGCGGTTTGTGGGCCACGGCATCGCGCCAAATCGAAAGTACCTGCATATCATCACCACGACGCAGCGCCTCACGCACCGAATACTCGGCATCGCTGAACAGGCACGGACGCACGTTGCCATCGGCCGTCAGGCGCAGACGGTTGCAATTCGCACAAAAATGGTTGGACATGGCGCTAATGAAGCCGACCGTTCCCGCCGCGCCCGGAAAGTGCCAATAGCGCGCAGGGCCCGCGCCGGCAGGAGCGTCGTTGATGTCGAGCGGCTCGAGCTCGCCCAGCCCCGTCGCGGCAACCCCGGCATTGATGCGCGCCCGCAGCTCGTCGCTCGGCACGGTATCGCTCGCGTCCCACAGCTCGGGATTGAGTGTGGGCGCGTGAGGGTCCACAGCGCAATGCGAGCTCGTGTGCTCGTCGCCAATAGGCATGTATTCGATAAAGCGCAGGTGGATGGGGCGGTCGACGGTCAGCCGTGCGAGGGCCGCCACATCCTGGTTGAGCCGGCGCACCACAACACAGTTGACCTTAACGGGCTCAAAGCCCCAAGCCAGCGCCGCATCGATGCCGGCCATGGTCTGCTCGAGTCGGCCCAGACGCGTGATCTTTCCAAACAGCGTAGGGTCGAGCGTGTCGAGCGAGATGTTGACGCGGTTAAGCCCCGCGTCTTTGAGCTGCGGCGCCAACTTGGGCAGCAGGGCGCCATTGGTGGTAAGCGAGATGTCCTCGATCTGCGGAATCGCGCGGATGTCGCGAATGAGCGGAATGATACGGCGGCTGACCAGCGGCTCGCCACCCGTCAGGCGTACGCGGCGAATGCCCTCCCCCGCCACCAAGCGCACAAAGCGGGCGATTTCCTCGGCGCTGAGCAGCTCGTCGTGTGCGCGGGGTGCCACGCCATCGGCCGGCATGCAGTAAATGCAGCGAAAATTGCACTTGTCGGTAACGGCAATGCGCAGGTAGTTGATATCGCGGCCAAAACCGTCATGTTGCACGTGCCCGTCCACGCAGCCCTCCCCTCACGCGGCGTTTTATTCTTCGGAAAACATAATACCCCACGAGAGAATCATGCCGACACCCGTACGACAGGACAGGTCGCTTCGAGCAAAACGGACTTTCAAAGCCCATCCTCGGCACAAACCATCACAACATTCGATGCTTTTCCCGATTTTGGCAAAAAACGTCGAATGTTGTGATGGTTTGCCTGCCCATGGCACCCCGTAGAAGAACCAAAGTGCCCCTAAAGGCCGCCGTCCCAGTGCCGAATCACGAATTCTCGCAGGTCGTTCTGACGTTTCTGGAACGCTTCGCTTCGATCGCACTTGAGACCCATAGCGAGCGCGATGGCGTTCATCGCCCGGTGCAATTGCAGCTGATGGGCAAACTGAGTCCCGGTGAGGACGATCATCCTAAAGCCCAGCGCGCTCAGCACGGTCATACGCTCCGCATCCGACGCGCTACGCTGTTTATCAAGATGGTCCGAGCCGTTGTATTCAATCCCTGTACCGCTTGCAGGCGCATATACGTCAATCTCGAAATACCCGGCCTTTGCGAGATACTTGAACTCGTTGGGAACATCGACCCGATGGTTGAGCTCGATCTTGACGTATCCCAGCCCGCCCTGGGAACGTTTTGCTACGACCATGATTGCGGTGGCCGTCTCCATGGGCGACCGCGCGCCATCGTGCACGCGCTTGAGCACAGCGGCCGCGCGTATAGCCCCCTGACGAGATCGGTTCTCATTGCAATAGGCAATCAAGTCGGCAACGGTATACCTCTGCCCCATCTCGATATAATCGCCTGTCGACAGATGATTCAAATGGTATCGGGCGCAGATTTCGTAGCCATATTCCAACTGCTCGGGCTCACTCATCCACGAACCCGCTTGGACAAAGCACATGACCTCATCAACCACCAGAAGGCCCTCTGCTACCTCGACAAGATGGCCTGGAGGTACCGGCGCCCCAAACACATGGCACCTAAATCCAGCCGGCGTCGAGCGCTCAAAATCGAAGTTGACGAGCGTGTCGATATGATCGAGCTCTTCTCGTGGAATACCAAGCGAGACCAGATAGTCGGTAACGATCCCGACTGCCGTTGAAGCCCTTAGCCCCTTGGCATCGAGCCCCAATTTGGGCAGACCCGCAGTCGGCTCCGCCTCGTTAGCAAGCGAGTCCTCATCGTATAGGCTGCTTGCTCGCGAGAGCGGCTCGGACGGGCGCGCCACGTTGTGGTACAGCCAGGCAGTCTTATGGGACAGGACGATCGGCAGGTCCATGAGCCCTCCAATGGAGTCGGATAACCAACCTTATTCCCCTGCCCACGGGTCCGCACACCTTCGTGCGCAAGAAAGCGATTCCGCCCGATCGAGTGGCAGAAAAACCATCACAACATTCGATGCTTTTCCCGATTTTGGCAAAAAACGTCGAATGTT
>ENA-OUOU01001132-OUOU01001132.1-human-gut-metagenome-genome-assembly--contig:-NODE-1132-length-14458-cov-2.851698_pt1 | contig 14458 bp, 9 predicted proteins | sample MGYA00237936_ERZ548765 | MGnify/ENA primary metagenome ERZ548765 (study PRJEB26490, sample SAMN05356889) | human gut metagenome | biome: terrestrial biome; feature: human-associated habitat; material...
CGGCCATGTCGCCGCGGTCGATGTAGCGCGGGATGATGCCCGCGATACAGGCGGAGCTGCAGATAAGGCCCTTTGCATGGCGGCGCAGATTGTCCAGGGTCACGCGCGGCTTGTAGTAAAAGCCCTGCACGGCGGCCTCGGAGACCGCCTGCATCAGGTTGACGTAGCCCTCTTGGTCCTTGGCCAGAAGGATCATGTGGTAGAGCTCGGGCTTATGGTCGCGGGCGAGCGTCTCGTCCGGCGTAAAGTAGACCTCGCAGCCAAAGATGGGTTTGATGACCAGAGGCGGCTTGAGCTCGTCGATGTTGCCCTTCTCGTCCCACATGGCCATGTCCTTCACATACTGGGCATGCTCGCGCGGGTTTGCCTCGGGATCGGGCTCCACCAACTCGTCGCGGCGGTCCTTTTCCAAGAAGGCCTTGTCGTGGCTCCAGGTTTTGTACTCGGGCGTGTTGTGGTTGACGGCGTCGCAGGCCAGCGCCAGGTCGGGCACGCCATACATGTAGCCGTGGTCGGTAATGGCCACGGCGGGCATGCCCAACTCAACGGCACGGTTGACCATATCCTGGATACGGGTTGCGCCGTCGAGCATGGAGAAAACAGTGTGATTGTGCAGATGGACGAATGCCATGTGATGAGCTCCGATGCGGGTTCGTGTTCTGACTGAACGATTTTACCCCACGGCACGGACAGCACCCGAACCTAGCCAAACCCACACGGCTACTCACGCAGTTGCGGTGAAATGCGGACTGTTTGGCGGCTTTTTTGGCCAAAACAGTCCGTATTCCACCGCAAGTTATCTGAGGGCTAGAGGTTGTAGGTGACTACTTGAGGTTCGGCGGGTTCGACGAAGATGGTTGGATCCAGCTGCTCCACGCGGACGAACTTGACGGTCACGGCCTCAAAGCCCGCCTTGTGCAAAACATCAGCGTAGACGCGCGCCTGCAGGGCGTGCTTCTCCTGCAGCTGTTCCGGCGTCTCGTCCGGTGTGCCGCCCGTCTTGTAGTCGATGACCAGCGCGCGTGACGAATCCGCCGGGTTCGTCGCCAAAGCGTCGATGGCGCCTTCGGCATATGCACCGTAGCGAGCGATGTCCTCGTCCTCGCAGCCCAGCGAAAAGAACGGCACCTCGGCGCGAACGCACGGCCAGGCAAGCAGCTCGGCACGGACCGCCGACTTGAGCCAGCGATCCAGGGCAACGTCGAAGCGTTCGCGCTGTTCCGGCGTCAGGCGCCACAGGCGAGCCAGGGCGTCGGCACGCTCGGCGGGCAGCGCATCGGCACCCATCTCGATCAGCCACTGGCAGGCGGCATGGAACGCCGAGCCCAGCGCCATGGGGTTGCCGGCGGGCTCAACGGCGGCCACGTCTGCATCCGTCATCTCGGAGCCATCCGACTCCGCATCATCGCCGGCCTCGTCCATGGGCGTGTGTGCCTCGGCGGCACGGTCCTCGGACTCGGCATGCAGCGCCGCGGCAATTGACGAGTAGCTGTACGAATCGCGCGCCGGATACGGGCAGGCGCCCATGCGCACGCCCACCGTCTGGGGATACACGAGCTCAAACGCATCGGGCTCGGGGTCGGCAGGGCCGGGAACGGCGGCGCGGGCATCCGCACCGGCACCCTCCGGCTCCGCATCGCCGCGGACAAGCCTGCCCTCGACATCCAGCGAAGCGTTGACCTCAAACGACTGCTCGCCAAACGTAAAGTCCGCGAGCGAAATGAGCTCGTAGTCGCCCGGCTTGGAGTTGTCGAACACCAGGCGGTCGGCATCGAGCTGCGGCATGTCCAGAGTGTCGGTCGGCAAAATACGGCGCAGCACGTCGTAGGTCAGATCGGTCTCGACGTCGAAGGTCGGCGCACACAGCTTGCCACGGCTCACGCCAGCATCCATCGCCAAGATCACCAGCTCGCGCGCACGCGTCATGGCAACGTAGAGCAAGCGAGCCCGCTCCTCGAGCGAAAGCTGCAGGTCGTCGTTGCGCAGGCGAACGAATGCCTCGGCGGGAGAACCCGTCGCGCAGACATCCTCCATGAGCTCCGGCGGCAACCATAGCGACGTGCCCTTACCCTTAAACGCATGCTCAAACTGCTTTTTGACGTCATCGCCCTTTACGAACGTGCCGTCCGCGAGTTTAACGCCGTCGAAGCGTGCCGGCAGCGCCACGACCTGCGCTCCACCCTCGACACGCCCCATCTGAGCCGCACCCGAGGACTTACGCACGCCAAAGCACTCCGCAACCGCCACGACCGGATACTCCAGGCCCTTGGACGCATGCACCGTCATGATGCGCACCGCGCCGTCGCCCTCCTCGTTGAGGGCGCCTGGGGCCTCCTTGCCCGCCAAGAAGCGGTCGAAGGCAAGCGCAATGGAACGCGGCGAGTTACCGAACTCGGCCTCCGCCTCGGCCACGGCATCGAGCGCCTTAAGCACGTTGGCGGCAATGGCCTTGCCCTCGGGACCACGCTGTGCCAGACGCACAAACCAGCCGGAAGCGTTGACAGTATCGCGCGCGATGGCGGCGAACGAATCGCGGCCCACGCGACGAAGCGCATACCGCAGCACCTCGCGGGCGCGCGTCACGAGCGGCAAGTCTTGCAAACCCGGCACATCGGAATCGCTCATGATGCCCACGTCGATGTTGCGGCGCGAGGTCTCCCCCGTCTGGTCGTCCAGCTTGGTCGCCAGCGCCAGGAACTCCTGGGCGCCGAGCGCAAACATCGGCGAGGCGAGCAGTGGCATAAGGCCCTGCGCCGTATCGGCCGGATTGGCGAGTGCGCAGACCAGGGCACGCACCGTCTGCACCTCGGCTGCCTGGGCAAAGACCGAGCCGCCTGCGATCACGCAGTCGAGCCCCTGGTCGCGGAAGGCCTGCGCATAGACATCGGCGTTGGTCATGCGGCCCAGCAGCAGGACCATGCTGCCCTGGGGCTGGCCCGCTTTAACGAGTGCTTGGAATCGCTCCGCAATCGCACGAGCTTTCGCCTGCGTTCGCTCCTGCGTACTGCCACCGGCAACGAAGATCGCCTGGCGGCGCGATGCCTTCGCCTTGAGCTTGTCCTCGCGTTCGTCGCTCGGTTCAAGATCCAAGAACCCCTGCATCAAACCACCGGTGTCGCCGTCAAAGACGCGCGCCACATAGCGCAGCACCTCGTCGTGGCTGCGGAAGTTGCGTACAAGCTTGACAAGCTCGCCGGCGGGGGCATCGGACGTGGCGACCGTCTCGGACGCCGTCGTCGAACCCACCTTGCGCTCCTGGCGACGGAACACCTCGACCTCGGCACCACGGAAGCGGTAGATCGACTGCTGTGCATCGCCCACGGTACACAGCGCACGCTCACCCGCGCCGGTCAGGTAACGGATCAGGTCGACCTGCATCTGGTCGGTATCCTGGAACTCGTCGATCATGACCATCTTAAAGCGGCCCTCATAGGCCGCTCGAATAGCCGGGTAGTCGCGCAGCGCCTCGTACGCCATACGCAGTAGGTCGTTGTTATCGAGCGCGGACTGGCCGGCCTTCAGCGCGCGATACTCAGCCTCCACGGAACGGGCCAGGCCCACCAGCGCATCGAGCGCGGGACCACCGCAGGCCAGCACGATATTGATAAACGCATCGGCAGCCTCGGCCTTGAGTAGCTCCACCTGCTCCTTAGAAAACGCCTTGCTCGCCCGAGGCATGCTGCACGACATCATGAGTCGCGCCGCATCCTCCATGGTTTTGCCGCTCGCCTCAAACGCGTCGATGGCGTCGAGTGCCACCTGTGCCTTTTCGGTCGCGGCCTTGCTCGCACCCAACGCCGCGCGATAGGCGTCGGCAAGCGCCGAGGTGTCAGCCTGGCCGCGCGCCACGCACACATCGTCCATGCCGCCCGGCAGCTGGCTCGATAGCTCCAGCAGGTCGCGCACCAGTCCTTTAATGGTGGTACCGGCGCCAAACGGCCCACCCTCGCCCGCCATGGGATACCAAGCGTAGAGGGCCTTAAGCGAAGCGGCGAGCTCGGGGGCGGCATCGGGCGCCGTCGCGCGGGCCAGCACATGCTCAACAGCCTGGTCCATGAGCTCGTCGGTATCGGTGAGCACCGTGAACTCGGGGTCGATGCCCAGCTCCAACGCGTGTGCGCGCAGGATGCGCGAGCACATGCCGTGAATGGTCGAGATCCACGCATCGTCGACGGTCAGGGCTTCCTCGTCCATGCCCTCGTCGATAAGCGCACGGCGCACGCGGTCGCGAATCTCGGCCGCGGCATCTTTGGTAAAGGTAATGGCGAGCACCTGATCCAGATGCTCGACAAACGGACCGGATTCGGGCGAGAGCGCATAGACGATGCGGCGCGTGAGGGTAAAGGTCTTGCCCGAACCGGCGCCCGCCGAGACAAACAGCGGACGGTCGAGCGTCTTGACGATCTGCAGCTGTTGCGGCATCAAGGTCGAAAGATCCATGGTCTACACGTCCCTCCTTACAAACGTTCCTTCGTGGTTATACGAGCAGCGCGCATGCGCGGCCTGAGCCGACGTCGGGTCGACGGCGGCAACGTCGCCTGCCTCGAGTTCGTGCAGGCGCTCGGCGATGCCGGCCTCCACGCGATCGAGCAGGGCGTCGAAGTCCATGCTGCCGCCCTCGCCGGGAAAGCCCTTCTTAAGCCCCGGGATGCGGCCGTCACCACGCTCCTCCTCGAGCAGCTCGGCACTCGCGGCGCCGCGCAGCGCCGGTTTGCCGCCCTTGGTCGAAAAATAGAGCGCCGCACGGGCATCCAGATCCAGCGCCCGGCGCATGGCCTGCGCATAGATAAGCGTCTGGGTATGGGGCGGCAGCCACCGCGGATCGTCGATGGGCGCCGTGCCCGATTCCTCGTCGCGCACCGTGGGGTCGGCGAGTTTAAACTCCTCAACGCCCGTGCGATGCTTGTAGTCGATTACCACGGCGCGATTCTCGGCATCCACATCCACGCGGTCGATGCGCCCGCCGAGCGGCCAGCCGGCATACTCGACCTGGAGCTCGTTGAACGCAAACTCCAGGTAGCGCGGCGCGAAGGGCGCGAGCGCCTCGGCTTCATAGGCAAGCACGCCCTCCAGCTGCGGCAGAATCTCGGCCACCTGGCGCTCCTCTACCGGAGAGAGCGGCACGAGCGGGCCCTCGTTGCCACGCTTGGAGGCATGCTCGACCAAGGTCTCGTCAAAGACCTCGCGCAGCAGCTCCTGAGCACGCGGCAGGTTCTCGGGCGTCACGCGCTCCATGCCCTCCTGGGGCAGACAGGCATGCAAGTGTTCCAGCACGTCGTGGACAAAGTTGCCCTTCTCCATATTGCCAAAGCCAGCGTCGATCGACTGGGGCTTCACGCGGTACGAGACGAACCAGCATAGCGGGCAGGTCGAATAGGCCTCGATCTGCGAGGCAGACGTCAGGCGCGGCACCAGCGGCGCATCCTCGCCCTCGCCATCGCGACGGCGCAGGACCAGATACGGAATGGCTTCATCGCTCAGATGCTGAGGAGCTTCGCAGGTCACGCGCTCGCGCCTAAGACCTTCGCCTGCCGCGGGATCGAAGTCCCTTACGATATCGCCCTCACCCACGCACTTCGCCTTGTCGGCGCCAACGGCCTTAGCGTCGTCAGCGGCCTTGTCGGCGTCAGCGGCCTTAGCATCATTAGCGGCCTCGGCATGCGCCCGCAACTCGGTCCACACGGCAGCCGGATAGCACTCGCGCGCCTGGCGATCGTGGGTCACGCGGGCGAGCACAACGGGGCCGCGTGCCGCCTGCATCGCGCGGCCAAAGCGCACGCGCAGCAGTGCCGCGGGCTCAAGCGTCACACCCTCGCGACCAAGACTCGCCGTCAGCGTGGCCAGCGGGCCCTCCTCATGTGAGAGCGGATAACTGTCCAGGTCGACGTCGGCAAACAGCACGGCATCGTAGCTATCGGGGCGCAGGGCTGCCGCATCGGCAAGCGACGTAAAGCGTACCTGGGCGCGCGGCGCGCGGTCGACCTCGTAGGTCTCGTAATCGTAGGCGGTGCTACGCTTGTCCACCTTGGTGCGAATGCCATCGAGCACGGGCACGGTCGCGGCCTGCGACACGTCGAGCGCGCGAGCATCGTTCATAAGGATGTCGATGGCATGTCGCAGCAGGGCGGCCTCCGCCTGGCGACGAGCCTGACCGTCAAGGCCTCCAAGGGCGCGATCGGGCAACGCCTCGGCGACGGCGAGCATTGCCTTGAGCGCCGTCACGGGTTTGTCGCGCCACAGCGCTTGGAACACGTCCGAGACCACGCACGGCACATTCTTAAACCAGTTTTCGTCGCTCGCCGCCTTGCGCGTGCCCCTGACCTGGCCCTGCACGCTCTGCAGCAGGCTCTTGACGGCCGTGGTGGTCTTGCCGCGCGACAGGCGCATGTTCTTGTCGAAGGTGCGCGCGCTGGCGGCATCGGCACCCGAAAGCGGACTGTAAATCCAGTCGGTAAGCTCCGGAGCGGGCCACCACTCAGTCTTAGAAGCTGCCCCTTCGTCGGCGGCCTTCATACGCTCGATCAGGTTGGCGAGCGCCGTGAACTGCCTGCCCGCAATGGATTGGGAAAACGCCGTGAACTCGGCCGTCTCGGCAGCAACGCGGCGCGCCGCCAAACGAGCGGCAAGCTCGCCGAACAGCTGGGGTGCCCGGGCAGAAACAACGAGCACGCGTACGGGGTCGGCGGGTGTTGCAGCAGCTTTATCGTCCTTGGACTCCTTGTGCGCTTTCACCAACTTATCGATGACGTCCGCATAAGCATGGGCACGGGCATGGGGGCCGGCGACCTCAATAAAGGCAGGCTGAGCAGCGGACTTGGAGGCAGTCTGGGGCGCGGCGGCGCCCTCCCCCAGCGGCGCGATCTCAAACAGCACACCGCGGACATCAAATGCCGCGGCAAGCTCCTCGCGCATCGCCGCTTGCTCGCGGGCAAGCAGCACGACAACCTCTCCCCCGTTGTTTGCCACGGCGGACAGCAGCTCGAGCAGGCTATACGTAAATGACGTGACGCCGCGCACGCAAACGGCGCGGGCGCACCCCGGCAGGTTGTCGGCCAAAGCGCCGGCCATAATGTCAGCCGCCTCGCAGGGCTCGACCATATCTCGACGGTCCAAACCGCGCGCATAGGCGCACAAAAGTTCAAACACGCGAGCCTCGGCGTCGCTTCTGGGCTTGGGCTTGCAAACGTTGTCGCAGCAACGCTCGGCACCTGTCCCTGCCACACCCGGCAGCACATCGCGAGCCATACGCGCGAGCATACGCACCGTGCCCTGGCTGCGCGAAAGCGGCTGCAGGTCGGCGTCGTCGAGACGCGACACCATGTCCGAAAACAGCATCTGGCGCTGCAGGTTATCCACAAAGCTGCGGCCATCGCCCAAAAGCTCCCACAACGAACGGAGCCACGACGAAGGCGTCTTGTAGTCAATACCCAGCGAAACGCCGGCTTCCGCCGCATCATGACGGCACAGGTCGAGCTCGGCAAACGTTGGCGCCAGCAGCACGGCACGCCCGTGGCGGGCAATAAGGTCGGCAAGCAGCGCCGCCTCGGCATCGCTCAAATCCGCGCCGGCGTTGGTGGTATAGATTCGAACAGGCATGGTCCTCCACTCAAACCGTTCGCAATATTCAATGTTTCCATCCTACCCGCCCGCGCGGACAGATTTGCCCCACGCCAACAGATTTGGTCCCTTGGGGACGGAGGAAAACGGACCACCGGGTTAGACTGACCCCCTCGGTGATCCGTTTCCCCCGTCGCCAAGGGATCAAAAAACCGCCCCCGAAGGGACGGTTCTGCGCAATTCGTTTGTTGCCGCTGGCCTACTCGCCATCCTCCAGCTTGATGAGGATCTTGCGATAGCCGCCGTACTCGCCGTTGAGTGCCTTTGAAACGCGGCTCACCGTAGTGGACGAAGCGCCGGTGCGGGCCTGAACCTCAACATAAGGCTCGCCCTCATCCAGATAACGCGCAACCTGCAGACGTTGCGAAAGATCGCAGATCTCGCGCGGCGTGCAGATATCGGTCAAAAACGCTTGGATATCCTTCTCGTCATCCAAAAGACTAAATGCGTGGACCAGCTGCTTGACATCAGGCTTGTCAAACATGTTCTCGATATTCATCGATCACCGCCAAACCCGCCAAAAGGCATCGAAGTTGATACTGACATCGGGCATCGTTCGCCCGTTCTATGCAATAGGGCAACGCCTGTGGCTTTTGCCCGTAGCAGTTTAGCACACCACCAAACTAAAGCGACAAAACTCTCTGCCAGCGGCGCGTTTTTCAGGACGAACGCCGTTTTGAAACCGAATGCGCACGTAAGCTCCACGAATATCTGAGACAATGGGCGCCCAAACAGAGCCGTGCCCGCGCATCTATCCGAGTTGCAAAGGCATGTGCCCCTCACGCTCCCTCACCACGCCATGCGCAAGAAAGGATTCACACCATGCGCTTTATGCTTAACTGGCTCTTTACCTCGATCGCCATCGCGATTGCCACGTTCCTCGTCCCCGGCATCCAGCCCTTCGGCTTTGCCGAGGCCTGGGTCTGCTTTGCCTTTGTGGGGCTGTTCCTCAACATCGTCGATTCGTTCGTCAAACCGTTCCTCACGGTTATCTCGCTGCCGCTCACGATCATTACGCTGGGTATTTTTCAGCTCGTAGTCAACAGCTTTATGCTCGAGCTAGCCAGCTACCTGTCGGTCAATCTGCTGGGCGCGGGTATCTCCATCGCCGGCTTTGGCTCGGCCTTTATGGGCAGCATCCTAGTGTCCATCATGCGCAGTATCCTCGATAGTATTGCCGAAGAGTAGAACGCCCCCGACACACAAACGCATCGGACCAAATCAAAGGCCGCCCATCGCAAAAATGGGCGACCTTTGATTTGCCAAGTCTCAGAGGGCAAGAAAATCTACCATTTCCACCCCGTCCCCACATGGCAGGTGTGGGTTAGATGACGTAGTCGTAGCCATGGTTGGGAGCGACAAGTTGATCGAGCGTCACACCGTTGAGGTAGTCGTTGATGAGCTTGTCCAGGTTCTTCCACACGTCGAGCGTGGGGCACTCATCAGATCGCGAGCAGCCCTTGCAGTCGCCATCCAGGCAGGCGACCGGCGCCAAGCTGCCCTCGGTCAGGCGCAAGATCTCGCCCACCGTGTACTGCTCGGGCGGGCGCGTAAGCACGTAGCCGCCGCCCTTGCCGCGCATGCCCGAGAGCATATTGGCGCGCACGAGCGTCGCCAAGATGTTCTCGAGATATTTCTCGGAAATCCCCTGTCGCGCCGCGATCTCTTTGAGCGGGATGCGACCGGCCGCCTGGTGCTCGGCCAGGTCAACCATAACGCGCAGGGCGTACCTGCCCTTAGTGGAAACCAACATATATAGTGCTGCCTTTCGGTCTTTTAGTCCGTTGAAATTCTAGCCGAAAAATTGGTTTTGAAAATACCTATTCCCGTCAAGATGGTTAATCGACTCGTAATAATCTTCTATTTCCTATTGCGTTACTAGGCTTTACTGTCTACTATGCTTGCCAACAGCAAAACGAACAACCTATAAGGTTTATGGGTTTAGCTGCTAGACACGCCGTAAAACCACACGGCAACCAGCAACTTGAACACTTTGGAGGTTCACCATGAGCAAGGTTTACACGTCCATCGATCAGCTTATCGGCCACACCCCGCTTCTGGAGCTCACTCACTTTGAGGCCGACGAGGACCTCAAGGCTCGCGTGCTCGTCAAACTGGAATACTTCAACCCCGCCGGATCCGTTAAAGACCGCGTCGCCAAGAACATGATTGACGAGGCCGAGAAGGCAGGCAAGCTCGTGCGCGGCGGCGACTACACCATCATCGAGCCCACGAGCGGCAACACCGGCGTCGGCATCGCCTCGGTGGCGGCGGCCCGCGGCTACAAGGTGATCATCACCATGCCCGAGACCATGTCCGTCGAGCGCCGCAAGCTGATGCAGGCATACGGTGCGCAGCTCGTGCTCACCGACGGCTCCAAGGGCATGAAGGGCGCTATCGCCAAGGCCGAGGAGCTGCAGAAAGAGACTCCCAACAGCATCATCGCCGGCCAGTTTGTGAACCCCGCGAACCCGGCCATTCACAAGGCCACGACCGGCCCCGAGATCTGGGACGACACCGACGGCAAGGTCGACATCTTCGTCGCCGGCGTCGGCACCGGCGGCACCGTGACCGGCGTGGGCGAGTTCCTCAAGGAGCAAAACCCCGAGATTCAGGTCGTCGCCGTCGAGCCCGCCACCTCCCCGGTGCTCTCCAAGGGCCAGGCCGGCCCACACAAGATCCAGGGCATCGGCGCCGGCTTTGTGCCCGACGTCCTCGACACCCAGGTCTACGACGAGATCATCGCCGTGGAGAACGACGACGCCTTTGCCACCGGCCGCGCCGTGGGCCACAAGGAGGGCGTGCTCGTGGGCATTTCGTCCGGTGCCGCCGTGTGGGCCGCACTGCAGCTGGCCAAGCGCCCCGAGAACGAGGGCAAAACCATCGTGGCCCTGCTTGCCGACACCGGCGAGCGCTACCTGTCCACGGCGCTCTTCCAGGACTAGAGCTTCTCGTTCTTAGAACGAGTCCAAGGCACGCCGGTCTCCCCTCTCTTCTGGCAGCCTGGGCTCATCCCAACAGGGTGTCCCACATGACGCCCGAACTTGCTACAATGTCTGCGGCGCGGAACCAGCCTCCCGCGCCGCTTTTCTTTTTTGGCCACATGCCACCAAGGAGAACCTCCCCATGCACAACAAGCGCGTGCTCGTCGCCATGAGCGGCGGCGTCGATTCCAGCGTGACCGCGTATCTGCTCAAAAGCCAGGGTTACGAATGTGTCGGCGCCACCATGCGCCTCACCTGCCCCGCACCCGACCCCGCCACGGGCATGAGTAAGGTCGACCGCGACATCGCCGACGCGAAGGCCGTCGCCGAGCGCCTGGGGATCCCCCACCATGTGCTCGACCTGCAGCAGACCTTCGACCGCAACGTGATCGAGCGCTTTGTGAACGCCTATCAGGAGGGGCTGACGCCCAATCCGTGCATTATCTGCAACCGCCACATTAAGTTTGGCGCGCTGCTCGATGCGGCGCTGGACATGGGCTGCGACTACATTGCAACGGGACATTACGCCAAAACAAGCCAGGCGGCAGATGGCACCTGGCAGCTGCATCGCGGCGAGGACCCCAAAAAGGACCAGAGTTACTTTTTGTATTCGCTTACGCAGGAGCGTCTGGCGCGCACGATTTTTCCGCTGGCGGGTCTGGACAAAGAGCGCGACGTACGCCGCATTGCCGCCGGGCAGGGCTTCATCAACGCCAAGAAGGCCGAAAGCGAGGATATCTGCTTTATTCCAGACGGTAACTACGCGGGCTATATCGAGCGCCGCTGCGGACATCCCGCTGCACCGGGCGACATTGTGTGGCGCGACGGCAGCGTGGTCGGGCGCCACAACGGCGCGCTGCGCTATACCGTCGGCCAGCGCAAGGGCCTGGGCGTCGCGATGGCACATCCCGTGTACGTAACGGGTGTCGACGCCGTCAACAACACCGTGCATCTGGGCGAGGCCGAGGACCTGACGGCCACGGCGCTCACGGCCAACGACTGGATTTGGAGCGCCCCTGCCGACCACATGGAAGCCGAGCTGGATGCCGGCGGCATCCGCGTGGGCGCCAAGTACCGCTACCGACAGAAAGACCAGGCAGCGATCCTTACGCGCGGCGAAGACGGGCAAATGTTGCTGACCTTTGACGAGCCGCAGCGCGCCATCGCCCCCGGCCAGGCTGTCGTTATATACCGCGGCGACATCGTCCTGGGCGGCGGCACCGTGACCGGCGCACTTAAGTAGCCGCGGGTTTATCGCTGCACGTGTCGAAGTACCTCAACAGCGGCACCAACCTCGATTATGCGACGCTCGAGGCCGCGGCGGATGGCCTCGAGTCGACCCTCCGCCGTGGCCCATTCGCTCTGCGAAAGAATCTCGATCGCCTCATCAACAAATCCGTTGAGCCGCGATGAATCGAACCAATCGAGCAAATCCGCAAGCGCCAGCTGGACGGAAGGGTCGGGCCCAAACGGCTTAGCGGAAAACCCAAACTCCCCAGCTGCGAGCACGGCAGTTGGCACGTTGTACCACAGGCAGTTGCCGCTATCGAACAGCGGAGCAGGCCTTATCTCCAGGGTATCGACATTGCGGATGATGCCGAAGTTTCGCCAATGGCGGTCGCTGTTGGCCAAAAGGGCATCGCAGACAATCATCTGCGACATAGACCTTCTCACAGCGGCCTCATCGGCACCATGCTTGCCAAGGCAGCGACAGTATCGATCGTATGTCGAGTTTCCCCGCTGGCCACCAAGTGCGCCCTTAACGTAAACAGCCGGAACGTATTCCTCGCGGCCGTCAAGAAAATCCTCGCACAGGCACGCAGGGCCATCGAACATCCGCTCAACCGTATAAGGAACAAACTCGCCCTCCGACAGCAAGCGACGATGCAGAGCCGTTGCAACCGCCTCGTTAAAGGGCCGTTGGTCGTCCATGCCGCATCCCTTGACCAGAACGCGAACACCGTTGCGAATCATCCACGATTTAGGGAGCTCGCCCTCGGACGTGTTATCAGGATTTTTAAGACCGATGCCTTCCAGCCAACCCGAACGCTCTTCGGGTGCCGATCGCTCAAATTCGTTCTCAAAGTAATTGATGTTTTGCCATTTGAGTTCGGCGCAATCGGCCGGCCGCAGCCAATAGCAATCCGAAAGCGAGAGGCCCAGGCACTGAACCGGAACCTCGATGCCACTGACAATTCCCAGTTCACGATAGCGCGAGACGAGCCCGGGGCGGACGTCAGGCACCGACCGATGGCTCCACCACACGTTGAGTTCCCGTTTATTCACCGTAGGAGAAGAGCTCGAGCACGTGCCAAACGGCATCCTCTGCGCATCGAGGACCTCGGCGATTTCGAAGGGAAACTCACGCGTCGGATCAAATGAGACATGCGCGACCTCATGGTCGGCGGACATCAGCGTAAACTTGCGCCCCACATCGGCCGCAGGACGACGTCCACGTTTGCGGACCTTTTGATAAGCGACCGCGGAATTGTACTCGACCATCTTCCGTCCGCCCACAATATCGCACGCGAGCGTTCCCGATGAGGCAAGTTGAGATATGCGGGCTTTCGTAACGCCCAACAGGCGGGCGGCATCACCCATAGATAAGTACTCAGATGTATTCATATGCCGCATCACCTCGTTAAGTAATTTAAACGTTTAGTTAATAGATTACATACATCATAATACTAAACAGCCCAAAGCGAAAAAAGGCCCGAGAAATCGGGCCTTAGCGATTGGTCAGCCGAGTCGCAAACTACTTCCCTAGCGCTGGACGTAGGCGCGAACGAGCTCGTAGGTGTTGCGCACACCGTCCATGTGGCTGCGCTCGTAGTTGTGGCTCGCATACACGCCGGGGCCGATCAGGCCATGGCGAATGTCATAGCCGGCCGAAAGCGTGGCCTCGACGTCGGAACCGTAATGCGGGTACACGTCGATGGCGTAATCGAGCTCCAGCTCGCGCGCAATATTGGACAGTGTGGTCACCAGATCGTAGTTGTAGGGGCCGCCCGAATCCTTGGCGCAAATCGACACCATGCGCTCGGTGCAGCCCAAGTCGTCGCCCACGCAGCCCATGTCAACGCTGATCATCTCGCGCGTGTCGGCCGGCACAAAGGCACCGCCGTGGCCAACCTCCTCGTACACGGTAAAGAGCAGCGACACCTTGCGCGAAAGCGTCACCTCGCCGCCAGCAACGGCGCGGGCCAGGCCCAGCAGAATCGACGCCGACAGCTTGTCATCCAGGAAGCGGCTCTTGATGTAGCCGCTCTCCGTCACCGTGGTACGCGGATCCATAGCGATGATGTCGCCGGTCTGAATACCCAGCTCGAGCACATCGTCCTTGCTGTCAACGTTCTCGTCGAGCAGGATTTCCATGTTCTTCTCGATGGTCTTGACCGGCTCATCGGCCACATGCGCCGAAGGCTCGGTATTGAGGACCACGCCCGTGTAGACATTGCCATCGCGTGTGTAGACGGTACAGTTCTCGCCATCGGCCGTAGACCACTGATGCCCGCCGAGCGTCGTGGGACGCAAGCGACCATTGTCCTTAATGGAGCGCACCATGGCGCCCAGGGTATCGACATGGCTCGCCAGTACGAGCGACTCACCCTCGCCACCAAGCTCAACCAACACGTTGCCCTTATTGGAGCGCTCGGGGCCAAAGCCCATATCGCGCAACGTTTCCATTAGATAGTCAGTAGCCGCACGGGTATAGCCCGTAGGTGAAGCAATAGAAGTCAGCGTCTTCAACTGGTCAGTAATATAGGAGAGCGTCTCCTCTAGAGAAGCATCAACATTAGAAGCCATATGCATCCTTCCAAGTAAAACTAAGACCGAGTCCCGATTTTAACCGTTCT
>ENA-OUOU01001137-OUOU01001137.1-human-gut-metagenome-genome-assembly--contig:-NODE-1137-length-14410-cov-24.746708_pt1 | contig 14410 bp, 7 predicted proteins | sample MGYA00237936_ERZ548765 | MGnify/ENA primary metagenome ERZ548765 (study PRJEB26490, sample SAMN05356889) | human gut metagenome | biome: terrestrial biome; feature: human-associated habitat; material...
TCGTCACCGGCGATTTTCAGCGAACGGCTGACAACGATACCGCCAAGCGATAAGACTGCAATGTCGGTTGTACCTCCGCCTATGTCCACAACCATAGTACCGTGCGGACGTGAAATGTCAAACCCTGCACCGAGTGCCGCAGCAACAGGTTCTTCTATAATGTAAATATCTTTTGCACCGACATCTCTTGCCGCCTCAATTACGGCTCTTTGTTCAACGTCCGTAACACCGCTCGGAACGCACATCATTATGCGTGGGTGACCGATTGTTCGTGAAAATATTTTTGAAAAGAAATGTTTAATCATTTCCTGTGTAAGCGTAAGATTTGAAATTACACCGTCAATAAGCGGACGAACGGCCTGTATATGCGACGGAGTTCTTCCGAGCATTGCGAGTGCGTCTTTGCCTACGGCACAAACTTCGTTTGTTTTGGTGTTTACCGCGATAACGGTCGGCTCACGCAGTACAATGCCCTTGTTTTTGATATAGACAAGCACCGTCGCAGTGCCTAAGTCTATACTTATATCATTATTGAACATATTTCTGCTCCTAAATTAACAAAATCGGACTATACGCAAAATACTTATAGCCATATACTATTATTATATCGTATTATTCGTTTTAACTCAACCTATTTTCAGAAGTTTTTTCGCATTTTTGTAAAAGATGGGTTTTAGCCTAAAAAGGCGGGGTGCCCATTTTTGCCCACCCCCGATTTGGGCCGCTAAAAAAGCCTGTTTTTTGCCTCCGTTCCAAGGTTTTGGGCATGTTGCCCACATGTTTTTTCGTTTTCTTTTACATCGATTTTGTGTTTTTCTTCATGATTTTTGCATATTTCCCCATTTTTTGTCAAATTTTCTGCTTGAGCAAACGCAAATTGGCAGATTTAGGGAGTAATTTGCTGTGTTTCTGATGATCATCCCATGCAAATTTCGCAGAAAAAAGAGAGAAAATGATGGCAATTTGAGAAAATAATCGTAAATTTGCAATTGTAAACCAAAGATCCTGGAAGATGGTAGAGATAAACGATAGAAGATTGCCAGTAGGCATCCAGTCTTTTGAGGTAATCAGAGAGGGTGGATACCTTTATGTTGACAAGACAGATATCATCTGGCAGCTTGCCAACAGAGATAAAAAATATAATTACCTGAGCCGCCCACGCCGCTTTGGTAAATCTGTCCTTGTTGATACACTCGAAGCTTATTTCTTGGGCAAGAAGGAACTCTTTGAGGGACTGAAGATCATGCAGATGGAGACAGAATGGGTGAAGCGTCCTGTTATCAGGCTCGATATGAGCCAGGCAGGAGCTGCACCGGAAAGTGTGCGGAGCTATCTGGACAATGCCTTCCATCAACTTGAGTCGGAGTATGATATTGCTGTACGGCAGGACAGTTCTCTTGCTGTAAGATTCAAGAATATCATTGAGGGGGCATACAATAAAACCGGGCTTCAGGTGGCGATTCTCATCGACGAATACGACTCGCCCTTGCAACATTCCTGGAAAACTCCGCAGCATGAAGCATGTACTGCTGTTTATCGTGAGGTGTTTGCCATCCTCAAGGCAGATGACAAATACGAGAAGTTTGTCTTCATCACAGGTATCACCAAGTTTACGCAAATCTCTCTCTTCTCTGTGCTCAACAATCTGAGCAACATCAGTTTTGAGCCAAATTATGCCGCCATTTGCGGTATTACCAAGGAAGAAGTCTTACGTGATTTCAAGCCGGAAATCAATAAGCTGGCTGAATACGAAGGTTGGACTTTCGACGAAGCTGTGGCACAACTGACAGCCTACTATGATGGCTATCATTTCAGTCGCCGCAACATGGTGGATGTATTCAATCCCTTCAGTCTTATCAATGCCCTGTCAGATTCTGACCTGAAGAACTACTGGGCTTCATCAGGTGCAACCTCCATGTTGCCTAAGTTTGTGGATAATATGGAACTCAAACTACGTAATTTTGACCCTTGTACCATTCTTCGCCAAACCATCGAGACCTCTGATGTGACAGGTGGTGGAGCAGAACTGTTTCTCTATCAGTCCGGTTACCTTACGATAAAGGGTTACCAGATGGGAGTTTATATTCTGGGATTCCCTAACAGTGAGGTAAGACAAGCGCTTTATGAGACTGTGTTGCCTGCCCTGACTCTGCGAGGCAACTCTGATATCCAATCAATTCAATCAGATTTGTTGCTTGCCATTCAGCTTGGCAATCTTCCCGAAGCCATGAAATGCCTGAAAGCCCTCATTGCGGATGTGCCCTACAGCAACAAGAAGCTCGCCAGTATGGACATGGAGGAGCGTTATCGTCTGATTATGAGCACCATATTCAATGCCATCGGTTGCAGGGTGGAAGTGGAAAAGATGATTGCTACGGGCAGGATAGACATGGTGGTGGAAACAACCCAATATATCTACGTCCTGGAGTTGAAGTTGAGCGACAACGGTGGTGTGGATGCTGCAGCAGAGCAAATCAGAGCCAAGCAGTATGCCGAGCCTTTCAAGGCCGACAAGCGCAAGGTCATCGCCCTCGCCATAGAGTTGGATGATAGGGGAAAGGGATTGGTAGATTGGAAGGAAGTTTTTTAAGGTAACTGAATTAAAAGGAAGGGACAGATAAGCTCTAACGCAGATTCCTCAGATTTTTGAAGCAACTTTCTTAGATAAATCCTTGTTGGTTTCAAAATAAAAACGTAATTTTGCATAAGATATCCTGCATTGGGCAATCTGAAAGATAGCTTTCATTGCGCTTGATAGTGCTATCTTTGCATAAGATTTTAGAAAACAAACGATAATGGAACAGGTAGAAGAAAGATATATTAGTTTGCTAACCGACTTTGGTTTCAAGCGAATTTTTGGATCGGCTCCCAATAAGGATTTGCTGATTTGTTTTCTCAACAGCTTGTTTAATGGTAAACAGGTTGTGAAGGATGTGTCGTATCTTAACCCGGAGCATGTGGGCGATGTCTACACCGACCGCAGAGCCATCTTTGATGTATATTGTGAGGGCGAAAACGGTGAGAAGTTCATCGTTGAGATGCAGAACGCTTATCAGACGTATTTCAAGGACCGCTCCCTGTTCTATTCCACATTTCCTATTCGAGAACAGGCACCCAAGGGGGATGACTGGGATTTCAAACTGAATCATGTCTATACCGTTGCGTTGCTCAATTTCAGCATGAACGACGATGCCTTCGACAAGGAAAAAATCCGCCATCATGTGCAGTTGTGCGACACAGCTACTCACAAGGTCTTTTATGACAAGCTTGAGTTCATTTATGTCGAGATTGCGAAGTTCGATAAGAAGCTGGATGAGTTGCAGACGCTTTACGAAAAGTGGCTCTATGCACTGAAGAACCTCTATAAGCTTAGTCAACGACCTAAAGAACTGTGCGACAAGGTTTTCGACCGCCTCTTCGAGGAAGCAGAGATAGCCAAGTTTTCTCCGCTGGAAATGCGGGAGTATGAAGCCAGTAAAAAGGCTTATCGTGACATTAAGAATTCCGTGGATACAGCCAAGCGCGAAGGAATCGCTGAAGGCATGGAGCAGCGAAGCCTTGAGATTGCCAGAAAGATGCTGGCAAAGGGAATGGATGCAGCGTCAGTGATGGAAATTACCGGTCTGTCGGTGGAGCAGATGCAGCAGCTGAAAGCGGAATTTTAGATGATAAATATAGTCAATATAAACGGGCCTATATGCACACATTATAGTGGCATATAGGCCCGTTTAATGACTAACAGAGATTTCTCGGTAAGTCATTGAGACATCTCTGTGACTTGCCGAGATGTACTAACTTCCTTACATGCGAACCTTTTGATATGAATGCCAGTGTAATCGTTTGCGCAGATTTTTGCGCAAAAAATACCTTGTAATCGTACCTTGCTTTTTACATTTTTTATATATTTGCAGCGAAAAAGAAAAGTGAACCAATAAAATCGCCTACGGGCGTTGCAGAAAAGGACTGCAATTCATTAAACGGAAATATTGAGCAAAGGAAAATTGTTGTTTCTAACTAACTTATTATTCTTTCAATTAAGAACAATGTAGTTATCCATTCCGATGGAATTCCTTGGTTTTGGAAAACAAGGAAAGTAAAACCTACAGGAAATGACGAGTTAACTAAAAGCTAAACATAAAGTTTAAAACTATAAAAATATGAAGAAAAGATTTACACTAATGATGATGGTGTTGTGCTTCTTAATGAGCATACCACTAAAAATGATGGCAGAGACAGGGGCTTCTGCATCATCAAGTTATGACAAAATTACCGCTGTAAGTCATTATAAAACTGGCAATTGGGGCGATAATTCTAACTTTGATTTTACCACTGAAGACGGTAAGATTTATACCTGTGTGCTGAACAATGTAACCGAAAAAAATATTTACTTCCGTATTATAAAGAAGAGCAACAACTCAGAATGGGGACCTCAGAGTACTCAAAACTTGGTTTTGACAAGCGATTATCAGCAGGCATACAAATACAATGATACAAATACATCTTTTTTGATTAATGCAACCGTTGGTAAGACTTATACCATTACTTGGGATAATGATAATAATATGATTAAATACTCTGAGGGTGGTTCTGAGGTCGTTACTAAGGTAATTAAATTATTCAATGGTCTTTCTGAGCTGAAAAGTTCTAACGGAAAGTACACTCTCGATTTGAGCAGTGCAACTGCTGATGCAACAATTACTCTTACTATCGATGGCGCAGATTATGGTTTGACTACTGCTAAAACTATTGATGCAGTTGGAACCACATCAGATATCGCCTTCACAACAGAAGGAACAAAAGCCTTAACGTTGAAGGCAGGTTTTATCTATTCTATCACTGTAACAGATGAAGGAAAGATGACTGTTGTTGCAAGTGTTGACACAACTAAAAATAATCCTCTCCCTAAACGTACCTATACCCAAGGCTACTATCTTGCAGGAAACTTCTTCACCTTCAGCGGGGAACATGTAACCTATGATGATGCTGTGTTCAAGTTCCAGCAGCAGGAGAATGATACTAAGGGTAATGCTGTATATATGGTAGAGATTCCTGCTTCTCTTACTGCTCATGCTCAGGTGATGAGTGTTGATGAGTTTGGTAAGCCTCAGAAGGTGTATGGTCCTGGTAGTGCTTTTGGCATTAGCTATACTTGTCCTACTACTATTGAAGCGATTAAAACAGGCCAGTTGAAGCTTGCAGGTTCTGATCCTGAAACATTTAATGAGGGTACCAACTATTGGGATATAGTATCGCGTAATCATAGCGAAACAGAATATTCTGATGGTACGTACCAGGTGTTTATCACTGTGGATAAAACAACAGGCGAGCCATCTAAGTGGCAGTTTGAGCATATTGGTAACAAGCGTGTGGCTTTCTTTATTAGCGATGCTAAGAATGCGACAGCCATGCCATTATACGATACATACAAGCAAAATGAAGATCAGTTTAGTAATGCATTCTTTGGTTCTGTCAATCTCTCTGCTGGACATTCATATTACGTTATATCCAATTACATAATGAATAAGGATTATGTAAACAAAACAAATGAACTATATAAAGAAGAATTAAGTTCTAAATATGACGCCCATTACCCTGATGGCAATGTTGTTCATTGTCCTACCACTAATAAGTTGTTCTTGTTGGGTAACGGAGGTTATGTTTTTGAAGAAGCAAACGATCATAATCAGTTCTCTCCTAACGAAGAACCAATGAAGCCTTCTACTAAGCAAGGTTCTCTTATCATTCGGTATAACTGTTCTAATGGTAATGGTGATGAGGCAAAGAAGCACCTTGGTATTCGTGGTCAGGTGATTATTTCTGATACGCGTACGCCAATTACCTCTATATCTATGGTAGGTGACGCTATTCCTGGTACAGTCAAAGATGGCGTTTGGGATTATGCATCTACAGCAGCCGATATGACATACGATGAAACAGAGAAGTGCTATAAGGTGACGCTCGTAACAACAGCCGCTGATGATGGCACGAAGAAGTTCAGATTTGTTGGTAATCACAATAAGAATATCAACTGGTACGAGGATTCTAAAAACGAAGCCAGCATGAAGGCTAAGGTAGGTTATCTTGGTGATGGCGAAGGTCGTGCAGCAACTTCTTACGATCCTAACAAGGTGAACTATACTGAGAAGAATGAAAATTCAGAAGCAGATTGGAATATCATTTGGAACCGTCCTGCTGGTCGCTGGACAGTACGTCTCTTCTTCTATACCCGTAATGATGGTAATGAAAACGCTGTCACTGACTACTACTACACCATCTCTGAGAACAGGGAGTTGGAGTTGCGTGACTTCAATGACGTGGTTTACAAGAGCTTAGACAATAAGCGTACCATTTGGTTGAGAGGTAACTATCAGTATTTCAGAACCTGGAGCTCGTATAAGGCTTGGAAGATTTCTAAGGATATAGATATTTTCGTAGTAGATGGAAAGAATGTGGAAAATGGTGTCGTGAAGTTCTCTCTCAAGAAGATTTCTGCCGATCCTAAATATCTTACAGATCCTAATACAGCAGATAACGTAATTCCTTCTAACACAGGTGTAATCTTGGCTACCAAGAAGACGGCTGAAGATGTAGCTAATAGCGCTGTAGATGGTGGCGCTGAAGTGCGTCCGCGTGCTTCGCTTACTTCTTACAACACCATGGTGGTTCCGATGCAAGAGTATGGCTCTACCACAGCTACTACCGACTATGAAGGTGAGAATCTTCTGAAGCCGCTCATCACAGCTCGGGTGGTTCCTACTATGGAGCATACCACATATAATAATGTGGAAGATGATTACTACAACTATCTCTTCGGTTTCTATCGTGCCCAAAAGGTTTCGGATGATAAAAAATATAAAGAAAATGATTTCCTCTTGGGTTTCTGGATTTCTAATGGTAAAGGCACTTTCTATAGCAACAGTGCTTACTTGCCTGTCGCTAAGGCTGATGCTGAGAAGATGAATTTGGGAGTAAGATATGATGACTTCGATCCTACTACTAAAGTTAAGAAAGTTCCAGCACTCTTCTTCGACTTTGCTAATGTTGGCGGTACAACAGGTATTAACGAGGTGGTAAATCAGAGCACTAAGTTGAACGACGGCAAATACTACACCCTGAGTGGTCAGCAGGTAGAGAAGCCTACAGCAGGTGGTATCTATATCCACAACGGCAGAAAGTTCGTGGTTAAGTAAATATAAACATTGTAGAACAAGTAAGCAAAGAGTAAAATGAAAAAGAAATATATACAACCGAATGTTTCAGTAAGTTTTGTTGTGGTGGAGTCACTAATGTTGGGTGGATCTGGCGGTGTAGGTAGAGATGAAGGTGATGATTGGGGTACTTGTTCCAAGAAGCACGACTTCACCGACGACAGTTTTGACACAGCTTGGCCTAAGGATAAATCACCCTGGGAAGACTGATGATTAGGCTTCATTACATTTTCAGTAAGTAGTAAGAATAGGTTGAGAAAAGTGTAAAATTAATTAAAGGGTTAGTTTAATTAGTTTAATTAATCGCTATTATCATTAAAGAGGGCTGCAGAGATGCAGTCCTCTTTTCTATTTTTGCCCTTCGTCTGTTAAGATTGTTGCGTAAACGATTGCATATGTCTTAACTCCTCAGCGACCATAGGGAGCGATAACTCATTTAACTCCTTTAACTTCTGAACTTGCGAAACTTGAGTATAATATCGAAGCCGCTTTCATATTTCGAGGCTTTTCTATTCAAAAAGTTTATGCTTTGGTAACGACAATATATAAATGGTTGGATGCTGCAAAAAAATAACATGTTGAAAGTTTGCCTTTTCCAAATCTTTTCCTTAACTTTGCATCGTGAAGTTATTTTCATAGAAATCATAACTTATTGATTATGGGAGAAACTAATAATAGAATATTACCTGTAGGCATACAGTCTTTTGAGAAAATTCGAAAGGAAGGTCTGCTCTATGTTGACAAGACTGAGATTATCTGGAATCTTGTTAATACCGGTAAAACATATAATTACCTGAGCCGTCCAAGACGTTTCGGTAAATCATTGTTGGTGGATACTTTGCAGGCTTATTTCGAGGGTAGAAAGGAACTTTTCGAAGGACTGAAAATCATGGATTTGGAAAAGGAATGGGTGAAGCGTCCTGTCATCCGACTGGATATGAGTCGGGCAGGATCTACAGCTCATGAACTCAACGCTTATCTTAATCTGGCCTTCAAGGAATATGAACAGAAATATGGAATAGAAGCTTCTGCTTCTGACTCTTTATCCAATCGTTTTGATATAATTATCCAGTCTGCCTATGAACAGACGGGACAGCAGGTTGCTATCCTGATAGATGAATATGATTCTCCTTTACAGCATTCTTGGAAGACTCCTCATCATGAAGATTGTACCTCTATCTATCGTTGTGTTTTTGCTATTCTCAAAGCTGATGACGCATACGAGAAATTTGTCTTCATCACGGGTATTACCAAGTTTACTCAAATCTCCTTGTTCTCGGTTTTGAACAACTTGAGCAATATCAGTTTTGATCCTCCTTATGCTGCTATCTGTGGTATTACGAAAGAGGAAGTGGCGAACAATTTCATGCCTGAAATTGAGGCTATGGGAGAACACAATGGTTGGACTCCGGAAGAAACGATTCTGCAGTTGAAGGCTTATTATGACGGTTATCATTTCTGCAAGAACAGTCCTGTTGATATTTTCAATCCGTTCAGTCTGCTCAATGCTTTGGCTGATAAAGAACTGAAAAACTACTGGGCTGCTTCTGGTGCTACGTCTTTATTGCCTAAGTTTGTCAGTGATATGGAAATTCAGTTGGAGCATTTCGATCATTGCTATATTGACCGTGATACTTTGGAGACTTCTGATGTTTCTGATGGAGGAACAGAACTCTTCCTTTATCAATCCGGTTATCTGACCATCAAGGATTATGATGAGGGTGTTTATACTTTAGGTATTCCTAACTTTGAAGTAAGGAAAGCGCTCTACAAAATAGTAGTACCGGCTTTGACTTTGAAGACAAAAGCTCAGGCTATTACCACACAGAATATTCTTTTAAAGATGATGCAAGATGGTAATCTTGATGAAGCCAAGAAAGCCCTGAAGGCTTTGATAGCTGATGTGCCCTATAGCAATAAAAAGTTGGCAAGCATGGATATGGAAGAACGTTATCGTCTTATCATTAGTACCATTTTTAATGCTATAGGTTTCAAGGTTGAAGTAGAAAAGCAAATCTCTACTGGCAGGATAGATATGGTGGTTTTTACTCGTCGTATTATTTATGTGTTTGAGCTTAAACTTACTAATAATGGTGGTGTTAAGGCGGCTGAGCATCAGATAAAAGACAGACAGTATGTTGAACCATTTAAAGCTGATGGTCGAAAGGTTATAGCTTTGGCTGTTGAATTGGATGATATGGGTAAGGGACTCATCGATTGGAAAGAAGTTAATTAGCATGAATGCTATGTTACAATAGTTTTTCGGTTAAAATATTAGAGGGTGTGTCATAAGCTTCTTGGGATTTTTTATGACACACCCTCTTTGAATTATGCAAGCTTTTTAGTAGAAATCTTTGAAATATTCCATGCAATCGATTGCGTAATAATATTTTACGTTATGATGCAATCGATTGCACATAATTATTCGTACTTTTTTGCATATATTCTATCACCTTATATATATAATGAGTAACTTTGTATCAACGAAAGATATTAACAATCAACTAACTAACATAGATATTCATCACTAACTAAAAATTAAATAACCAGTCTATCAAATGAGGAAATTTACATTTAGGCTATGGGCAGTCCTTATGCTCATGTTGGTCTCCATGCAGACGATGGCTACCGATGTATTTACAGCGAATCGTACTGACTTCCGAGACGAAAGTATTTATTTCATGATGACCACTCGTTTCTACGATGGTGATACAGGTAACAATGTGCTCTGCTGGGACAACCAGTCAGCGCAGATTGAAACAAAAGACCCTTGCTGGCGAGGCGACTTCCAGGGTGTCATCGACAAGCTCGACTACATCAAAGCGCTTGGTTTCACTGCCATCTGGATTACACCAGTAGTGCAGAACGCATCCGGTTATGATTACCATGGTTATCATGCTATGGATTTCCAGCATGTTGACTGCCGTTATCAGAGCAGTGATGGTAGCAAGGACGGTGACGCCATGTTTCAGGAACTCATCGACAAGGCTCACGAAAAGGGTATCAAGATTATCCTCGACATCGTGCTCAACCATACCGGTAACTTCGGTGAGCAGACACTCTGCAAGGAGTTCGACCGTAATACCGACTTGGAAACTCAGGCACTCATCAATGCCTGTATGATTCCTAACGAGGAGAAGTTGGGTTCCGACTACCTTACAAGTGTCCCTTATGAGCAGTATCAGCGTCGTCTTGGCTTGTTGAAGAACGTCCGTGGTAAGAACGAGGATGTTCACAACTACTGGCACCATTTTGGTGACTTCAACTGGGATTATCCTAACCGCTGGTGGGCTCAGATTGCAGGCGACTGCGTGGATCTGAACACCGAGAACGACTACGTAGCAGATTATCTCGTAAAGTGCTACGGCAGCTTCATCAAGATGGGTGTCGATGGATTCCGTATCGATACATCCGGTCATATCTCACGTTTGACATTCTGCAAGCAGTTTATTCCTCAGTTTACAGCCCTTGGTGAGCAGTATAAGAACAAGCGATTGAACCAGGCTCCATTCTTCATGTATGGTGAGGTTTGCGCCCGTTACAGTGATGTCACATACCGTGGTCAGGATAACCTCTCTTGCTATTATTACACATGGCAGGCTCCACAGGACTTGCTCGACAAATGGGATGGCAGCCAGAAATACTGGGATACACAGGTACTCTTTGATAAAGCCAATGGCGGTACAGGTGTGGATGACCATCAGATGGCTCTCTGTGAGTCAGACAATGCCCCAACACCAACAAGCGACAATACCTTTATGGTGAATGGTAAGTGGCATGAGCCAGACTATTCTCAGGCAAGTGGTTTCCATGTGATCGACTTCCCATTGCACTACAACTTCGGTAATGCTGCCGCCGCATACGGTTTGGCAAAGTCAGGTGACAAGAGATATAATGATGCTACCTATAATGTGGTATATGTAGACAGCCACGACTACGGTCCTCAGCAAACCAACGACCAATTCCGTTTCTCTGGTGATGATGCTCAGTGGGCAGAGAATCTCTCTCTGATGTTTACCTTCCGTGGTATTCCATGTCTCTATTATGGTTCTGAGGTAGGTTTCCGTCGCGGTGCTCCGATTGACAGAGGTCCTCACGGTCCTCTTTCAGAAACTGGTCGTGCTTACTTCGGTGGTTACCTCACTGGTGATGTAGAAGCATCTGATTTCGGTGACTACAAGGCAACAGGTAATGTGGCTGCTACATTGAATCATGATGTCGCTCAGCACCTCATCCGTCTGAACAAGATCCGTCAGGCTGTTCCTGCTTTGCGTAAGGGTCAGTGGACCGACGATGGTTGTACTCCTGCTGATGGCGGTATCGCCTTCAAGCGTGCTTATAAGAATGACAGCTATGCACTCGTAGCCATCAATGGTGGTGCAACATTCACAGATTGCCCTGATGGTACTTATACCGACGTGGTAACAGGCAAGACTTACACAGGTACTACTATCACCGTTGATGCTCCTGCTACTCAGGGTCAGCTCCGTGTTCTCGTGAAGGACTGGAAGGGCGGTCAGATAGGTGAGGATGGTCCTTTCATCTATAACGAGACTCCTAAGTCTAAGTCAGAGGCTGAACAGGCTTACGATGGTCATGAGGAAGATGGTACAACTTGGGTTGAGCCACAGACTAATGAGTTTGGTTTGAAGTTCTCTCAGAATGGTGGTACTTTCCGCACCAATACTGTTACTGTAGAGGTAAGCCTTAGCGGTAAGGCAACTTCTGGTTGGTTCCAGGTAGAAGGAAAGGACAAGGTAGAGTTGGCTCCTGGCGAGACCAAGACATTCACTATCGGTGAAGACATGAACTTCAAGCAGACCAAGACTGTTACATGGTATGCTAAGAACGACAAGAGTGAGAAGAATGGTTCTGTATCCTTCACCAAGGTGGATCCTAACGCATCTATCACCGTATATGTAAAGGCAGACAAGGCTCCAACTATCTATGCTTGGGTTCCTGGTACTCCAGCTAAGGAGTTGACAGGTGCATGGCACGGTACGACCATGGATGGTCCTGAAGAGATTGGTGGTGTCAACTACTGGTACAAGACTTTCGATGGAGTAGAGAGCTTCAATGTGATTCTGAATAATGGTAATGACAAGCAGTCAAGTGACATCACTGGTATTACAGGTGATATCTACTTGGAGTATGACGGTGGTTCAAATGTCAAGACGCTCGATGCTCCTGTCAACACAACAGCTAAGGTTACTTTGAGTCCTAACGGTGGTGACTTCCAGAAGAGTGTTTCCGTAACAGCTACATTGAGCGACAATGCCAAGAGCGGTTGGTATAAGATTGGTAATGGCGAGCAGGTGGCTCTTACTCCTGGCAAGCCAGTTAACTTCACTCTCGGTGCTGACATGATGGAAGGCGAGAGCAAGACTGTAACTTGGAGCGCAACTAATGCAGATAACGAAACCAAGACTGGTTCTGCAACCTTCAACAAGATAAAAGAGGTAGTTATTCCTACACCAACAGGTATCTTCGCTTACTTCCTCGCTCCTGCAGACTGGAGTAAGGTAGACTGCTGGGCTTGGAATGATTCAGAAAACTTTACCGGTGGTAACTGGCCAGGTGTAGAATGTTCCAAGATCGGTGTGAAGAAGAATGGTTTGGATGTCTGGATGTGGAAGTATGATGGCGATTTGACAACTGCTCCTACCAATATCATCTTCAACAACGGCGGTGGTCAGCAGACAAACGATTTGGTTTTCGAAAACGGTGCAGTTTATGACCGCAACGGTAAGACCAATGAGTCTATCTCAACAGGCATCAACCAGACTGTAGCAGCTCAGAAGGCTGGCGCAGTGAAGATTTACACCCTCTCAGGTGTGAAGGTTGCCGAGGTAAGCAACGCTCAGGATGCTGAGTACATCTTGGCTCCAGGTGCTTATATCTGCAACGGTAAGAAGTTTGTGATTAAGTAGCTTTTGATGATTGCAAATTGTCAATATAAATGTAAGTTTAGTTAATTAGGTTTTATTAAGTGCTATTATTAAAAAGGGGATTGCAGTGATGCAGTCCTCTTTTTTGTTTTTCTGTCTGCTGTTTGTCAAGATTTGAGTGTAATCGTTTGCACATAATTATTCGTTCTTTTTTGCATCATTTTTCCCCATCATTTATATATAATGTGTAAATTTGCATAAGTTAAGCTGCACCTCAGCAAAACATTCAAGCAAGCTTGATGTTCTGCATTCGGTTTGCATTAACTTTGCATTAGTAAGCTAACAGAAGAATATTGCCAAGAGTTTTAAAGTGAAGGAATTAACAATCAAATAACTAACATAGATATTCATCACTAACTAAAAATTAATAACCAGTCAATCTTATGAAGAGATTTACTACAAGGCTATGGGCAGTCCTAATGCTCATGTTGGTCTCCTTGCAGACGATGGCTACGGACACGTTTACCAGCAATCGTACTGACTTCCGAGACGAAAGTATCTATTTCATGATCACCACCCGTTTCTACGATGGTGATCCTTCTAATAACGTGCTCTGCTGGGACAACCAGGAAGCGCAGAAGAGTACCGGGGACCCTTGTTGGCGAGGTGACTTCCAGGGTGTTATCGACAAGCTCGACTACATCAAGGCGTTAGGTTTCACTGCCATCTGGATTACTCCTGTCGTACAGAATGCATCCGGTTATGACTACCACGGCTATCATGCTTCGGATTTCTCCAAGGTAGATTGCCGCTATCAGAGTGGTGACGGCAAAAAGAGTGGTGACGTGATGTTCCAGGAGCTCATCGACAAGGCTCACGCCAAGGGTATCAAGATTATCCTCGATATCGTGCTCAACCACTCCGGTAACTTCGGTGAGGAGCATTTTTGCAAGGAGTTCGACCGTGATACCCGTCTTCGTAACCAGGCAGACATCAATGCTTGTATGATTCCTAATTTCGAAACATTGGGTAGTGACTATCCAAGTCTTTTGCCTGCGGCACAGTATCAGCGTCGTCTTGCCCTGATGAAGAATACCGATGGCAATAACCACGATTCACACAACTACTGGCACCATTTCGGTAGCTTCAACTGGGACTTACCTAATCGTTGGTGGGCTCAGATTGCAGGTGACTGTGTGGACCTCAATACTGAAAATAATACAGTGGCTGAATATCTTGTCAACTGCTATGGCAATTTTATCAAGATGGGTGTCGATGGTTTCCGTATTGATACATCCGGTCACATCTCACGTC
>ENA-OUOU01001141-OUOU01001141.1-human-gut-metagenome-genome-assembly--contig:-NODE-1141-length-14396-cov-3.536364_pt1 | contig 14396 bp, 10 predicted proteins | sample MGYA00237936_ERZ548765 | MGnify/ENA primary metagenome ERZ548765 (study PRJEB26490, sample SAMN05356889) | human gut metagenome | biome: terrestrial biome; feature: human-associated habitat; material...
GGTTTTTCCCCGATCTCCCGCCACATATGCATGTCAAAAACATCTTCAAAAAATTTCTGTGCATCTTCATAAGAAGAAGTACGGATCGCTGCATGATCGATCTTTGCCATAAAAATCGTTCCTCCTTTGTATATGATGTATATGAGATTTTTTATCTGTCATAAGAATAAGCGATTTTGTGATAACTGGCAAGGAAAAAAGATTATTATACAGGGGGAGTTTTCTGGTCAGTGAGGGATTTTCATGAGAAAAGGTACAGACAGACCAGAGAACACAGAGGATGCGGAGATTTGGCTTTACAGCAGAGAAGAATATCAAGTATAATACTATAGCATCGAAAAATCCGCTCCATCAAAAAGGAATCCTGCAAACAGGGATCCCATCGGGATGGCAGCATAAAGGAAAACAAATATAATACAAAAATCACAACAATAAAGGAATATAACAAATGAGTATTTTAAATGTAGAACACCTGACTCACGGATTTGGAGACAGAGCGATTTTTGAAGACGTGTCTTTCCGTCTTCTGAAGGGAGAACACATTGGACTTGTAGGCGCCAACGGCGAAGGAAAGTCCACGTTTATGAGCATCGTAACCGGAAAGCTGATGCCAGATGAAGGAAAAGTAGAATGGGCAAAAAATGTCCACGCAGGCTATCTGGATCAGCATGCAGTTCTGGAAAAGGGGATGACCATCGGCCAGGTGCTGAAATCCGCTTTTGATCCTCTTCTCAAAAAAGAAGAACGGATGAACGAGATCTGCGACAAGCTGGGAACTGCAGATCCTGACGAGATGGATGGTCTGATGGAAGAGCTTGGAACGATCCAGGACGAACTGACACTTCACGATTTTTATGCGATCGATGCCAAAGTGGAGGAGGTTGCCAGAGCTCTGGGCCTTCTGGATCTGGGGCTTGACCGTGATGTTACGGATCTAAGCGGCGGACAGCGAACCAAGGTACTTCTTGCGAAGCTTCTTCTTGAGAAGCCTGATATCCTGCTTCTGGATGAGCCTACCAACTATCTGGATGAGGAGCATATTGCATGGCTGAAAAGATATCTTCTGGATTATGAGAATGCCTTTATCCTTATTTCCCACGATATTCCGTTCCTGAATTCTGTAGTTAACATTATCTATCACATGGAAAATCAGGAACTGAACCGTTATGTAGGAGATTACGATCATTTCCAGGAGGTCTATGCGGTCAAGAAGGCACAGCTGGAGGCTGCTTACCGCAAACAGCAGCAGGAGATCAGTGAGCTGAAGGATTTCGTAGCAAGGAATAAGGCACGTGTTTCCACAAGAAACATGGCTATGTCCCGCCAGAAAAAGCTGGACAAGATGGATGTGATCGAGCTGGCAGCAGAGAAGCCGAAGCCGGAGTTCAAATTCCGTTATGGCCGAACACCAGGAAAGATGCTTTTTGAGACACATGACCTTGTGATCGGTTATGATGAGCCGCTTTCCAAGCCACTGAATTTTACTATGGAGCGAGGACAGAAGATCGCACTGGTGGGAACCAATGGAATAGGAAAAACAACACTTCTTCGAAGCCTTCTTGGACTGATCAAGCCTCTTTCCGGAAGCGTGGAGCAGGGCGAGAACCTTGAAATCGGATATTTTGAGCAGGAAGTTAAAGGTGAGAATCGAACTACCTGTATCGAAGAGCTCTGGCAGGAATTTCCGTCATTTTCCCAGTATGAAGTGCGTTCCGCACTGGCAAAATGCGGCCTGACGACCAAGCATATTGAGAGCCAGGTACGAGTTTTAAGCGGTGGTGAGCAGGCAAAAGTGCGTCTTTGCAAGCTGGTGAACCGTGACACCAATATTCTTCTTCTGGACGAGCCTACCAATCATCTGGATGTAGATGCAAAAGACGAGCTGAAAAAAGCTCTCCGGGAATACCGCGGAAGTATCCTTCTCATCTGCCATGAACCGGAATTTTACCAGGATGTGGTAAATGAAGTCTGGGATATGAGCAAGTGGACAACCAAGATATTCTGATAATGGATATAGATATATGGCAGAAAAGACCGATATAATTCAAAAAGTACAATAAATGGGACATAAAAGATGACAGCATAAGGGCAGCAGAGTCTGCCAGACAGAATACAGAGGACAAATAAATGAAAGAAACACAATTGAAAAAATTCAGTATCGTTATGGAGGGCGGCGGTATGCGAGGCTTGTATACAGCCGGTGTGATCGATGTTCTGATGGAAAATGAGATTTATGCAGACAGTGCGGTGGGCGTATCGGCTGGAGCTGTTTTTGGATGCAATTATAAGTCCAGGCAGATCGGAAGAGTTCTTCGCTATAACAAAAAGTACTGCAAGGATAAAAGACTTGCAAGCATCCGGAACTGGATCACCACAGGAGATGTATACAGCCGGGAATTCGGATATTATGAACTGCCCTGGAAGCTGGATATTTTTGACCGTCAGACCTACGCAGAAAATCCCATGAAATTTACAGTGGTGTGTACGGACCTGGATACAGGAAAACCGGTGTATCATGAATGTCCCAACGGAGATGTGGAGGATATTGAATGGATGCGCGCATCTGCATCGATCCCGATAGCCTCCCGACCGGTGAAGCTTGGGGGAAAGAGACTTCTGGACGGTGGTGTGTCTGATCCGATCCCGGTTAAGTGGATGCTTTCCCGGGGATACGAAAAAAACGTAGTGGTGCTTACCAGAGATGTGAAGTACCGAAAAAAAGCAAACCCGAAGATGCAGCTTTTTCTGAAAGCAGTATTACATAAATATCCGGCTTTTCTGAAGGATCTGGAGGAACGGCATATCCATTATAATGAAACACTGGAGGAACTGGCTTCTCTGGAAAAAGAGGGGCGCGTTCATATCATCCGTCCGAGCAGTCCCATCCAGGCGGCGATGATCGAGCGTGATGAGAGCAATCTGGAGCGGATCTACCAGACAGGAAGAGCAGATATGAAAAAGGATCTGGAGAAGCTGAAAGCCTACCTGGATTCCTGAATCACAGACCGAAACAAGATTCGACTTATACCCCTTTCTATGTTATGATATTGGATATCATTACAACAGAAAGGGGTATTTTCAATGGGAGAAAAACCTCAGAATATAAAACACAGACATATAAGCCTGGGCGTGCTTGCCCACGTGGATGCAGGAAAGACGACATTATCGGAAGGCCTGCTTTTTAAATGCGGAAGGATCCGGAAGATCGGAAGAGTCGATCACAAGGATGCGTATCTGGATACCTATGAGCTTGAGAGGGAGAGAGGAATCACCATTTTTTCAAAGCAGGCAGTTTTTTCCATGGGGGATATGGAAGTGACACTTCTGGATACACCGGGGCATGTGGATTTTTCTGCTGAGATGGAGCGTACCCTGCAGGTGCTGGATTATGCGATCCTGGTGATCAACGGCGCAGATGGTGTGCAAGGGCATACACAGACATTGTGGAGACTGCTGACACAGTATAAGATCCCAACATTTCTTTTTGTAAATAAAATGGACCAGGAAGGAACGGACAGGGAAAGACTTCTTGAGGAGCTGAAGAAGAAATTAAGTGGAAATTGTGTGGATTTTGGTGGAGAACTGGAGTGCCACGGTGCAGAAGAATCCGGGAAAGCCATGCAGCAGGTGGATAACTTCGGGAAAACTTCCGGTGAGCCTGAAAATGAATCCGGAGTGGAAAAGCAGATGGATCATGATGGACGTTTTGCAGACAGCAAAAAAAGCGACCATATCAACGGAACCGATGATTTTCTGGAAAATATCGCCGTATGTGATGAAAATCTTCTGGAAAACTTTCTTGAAACAGGGATTATCAAAAAGAAAGCTGTGGTAAAGCTGATCCTGGAGCGGAAGCTTTTCCCCTGTTTCTTTGGCTCAGCTCTGAAAATGGAAGGCGTGGATGCGTTCATCCGCGGTATGGAAACCTATATGGCAGCGCCTGTTTACCCATCTGAATTCGGTGCAAAAATTTTCAAGATCGCCAGGGATGATCAGGGTAACCGCCTGACTTACATGAAGATCACAGGCGGCAGCCTGAAAGTAAAAGAAACGCTTACCAATGCAGGGAGAAAAGGAATTCCGGAAGAAGAGATCTGGGAGGAAAAAGTGGATCAGATCCGTATTTATTCCGGCGCGAAATTTGAGATGATCAAAGAAGCGGAGGCAGGAACCGTCTGCGCGGTTACAGGTCTGACTGAGACCTATCCGGGAGAAGGACTGGGCATTGAAAGAGAGTCTGTCATGCCGGTTCTGGAGCCGGTACTGAATTATCAGATCATCCTTCCGGAGGGCTGTGACGCCCACAGGATGCTGAAAAGCCTGAAGGAGCTGGAGGAGGAAGAACCGCAGCTTCATATCATGTGGGATGAGCAGCTGGGAGAGATCCACGCCATGCTGATGGGCGAGGTACAGATCGAGATCCTGAAGCATCTGATCTGGGAGCGCTTTCATGTGGCAGTAGAATTTGGAACCGGTAATATCGTATACAAAGAAACCATTGTCGCACCGGTGGAAGGCGTGGGACATTTTGAACCGCTTCGTCATTATGCAGAGGTGCATCTTCTTCTGGAACCGGGAGAGAGAGGAAGCGGATTGCAGTTTTTTACAGCGGCAAGTGAAGACCAGCTGGATCGGAACTGGCAGCGGCTGATCCTGACACATCTGGAGGAAAAAGAGCATCTGGGAGTCCTTACCGGATCACCCATCACCGATATGCAGATCACACTTCTCACCGGGCGGGCACATCAGAAGCATACGGAAGGTGGAGATTTCCGGCAGGCGACCTACCGTGCTGTGCGCCAGGGCCTCAAGAAAGCGGAGACAGTTCTTCTGGAACCCTATTACAGCTTCCGACTTGAGGTTCCGGCAGAAAATGTAGGACGTGCCATGACGGATATCCAGAGGATGCAGGGAACCTTTCAGGGTCCGGAAACCCAGGGAGAGCTGTCGGTGATCACAGGAAGTGCGCCGGTGGCAAAAATGAGGGATTATCAGAGCCAGGTAGTTTCCTACACAAGAGGCAGAGGTCATCTGACCTGTACTCTGAAGGGCTATGAACCCTGTCAGGATCAGGAGCAGATCGCAGAGGAGATCGGCTATGATTCCGAGAGAGATCTTGAGAATCCTACAGGCTCTGTATTCTGTGCCCATGGAGCAGGCTTCGTGGTTCCCTGGTATGAGGTAGAAGAATATATGCATCTGGAAGGAGCTCAGCTTCCGGACAGCAATGATGCCTATGAGGATTCCGACAACAGCTTTGCAGGAGTGCGTTCAGTTCAGGGAACAGCCAAAAACAGTCCGGATCACAGAACAGCCAATGCCGGCCGTGGAAAATATACCTCCATGTATGGAAGCTACGAAGAGGAAAAAGAACTGAAGGCAATCTTTGAGAAAACCTTTGGTCCGGTGAGCTCAAAGAAATACAGCAGTAACAGCCGAAGCTTCGGAAATCCGGAAAGCGTAAGCAGCTTTTCCGGGAAGGGAGGCAAAGGTGCAGCAGATTCCGGCCTTCCGGCAAAATCCGGTCACGGCGCCTGGAGAAACAGCAGTCCGGCCATCCACAGAGAGGACTATCTGCTGGTGGACGGCTGCAATATCATATTTGCCTGGGAGGATTTAAGAGATCTGGCACAGGTAGACTTTCATGCGGCACAGTCCAGGTTAATGGATATATTAAGCGATTATCAGGGGATCAAGGGCTGCATCCTGATCCTGGTATTTGATGCCTACCGTGTGGAGGGCCATCCGGAGGAAACCTTCCAGTATCATAACATTCATGTTGTCTATACAAAAGAAGCGGAAACTGCAGACCAGTATATTGAACGCACTGTCCATAAAATCGGACGGAAGCATAACGTGACAGTTGCCACATCAGACGGACTGGAGCAGATCATCATTATGGGACAGGGAGCCGCCAGGATCTCAGCGCGCGGATTCAAAGATGAGATCGCTTCCGCAAAACAGCAGATGAGAGAAGAATGGCAGGAGCGCAGGGACAACAGCAAAACCTATCTCTTTGACAGTATGACACCGGAACTGAAATCTCATATGGAAGACATCCGTCTGGGAAGAAAGAAAAAAGAAGAATTATAACAAAAAATATATGCCCTCATTGTGGGCATATTTCACAAAAATAAAAAAACTTTTTGAATTCTTTTGCAAATAAATGGGAAAAGTAGTAAAATAAGGATAGAATCCTCAGTGAGAAGCTCCTTGTCTGGATATATAACCTGGCAGGGAGCTTTCATTAGAGCACAATAAGCGCCAGGATAACAAAAAAAGTAAAAAAATGAAAGGAAGTGGAAAAATGTTTGAAACAGGCGAATATGTTGTGTATGGCCGTACCGGAATCTGCCAGGTGACGGGAGTTACTACAATGAAGATGGACGGTTCCTCCTCGGAGAGACTTTATTATATATTAAGGCCGGGAGGGGAGACTGAAGGAAAGATTTTTACACCGGTGGAAGGTGGAAAGCAGGTGCTTCGCGGAATCATTACGAGGGAAGAAGCGGAGAGGCTTATTGATGAGATCCCATCCATTGAGACACTGAGTATTGAGAATGAGAAATTCCGGGAGGATAGCTACAAGAAATGCATCCGTACCTGTGAATGCAGAGATCTTCTTCGGATCATCAAGACGATCTATGTCAGAAAACAGGCCAGATTATCTCATGGCAAAAAAACAACCGCTACAGACGAGCGGTATCTGAAGCTTGCAGAGGATCATCTCTATTCTGAATTTTCCATGTTACTGGATATCCCCAAAGAACATATGGCAGATTATATTGAACAGCGAGTACACCAGCAGGAGGAAGCCGAAGAACAAGTATGCGCTGTTTGACAAAGCAGAGCGTATCTGCTATGGTATTTCCGGTAACCTTTCGGGAAATTCTGTATCCGTGACACAGGACTGCAGGAAGTGTAGAACAGATGCAGGATCAGCCTGAATGCTGTAAAGAAAAGGAGATGCCAGAAGAATGAGAGAACAGCTTACCCGCAAGGATGTTGAAAAAATAGAGCAGGAGATCGAACACCGTAAACTGGTAGTACGTAAGGAAGCCATTGAGGCGGTCAAGGAGGCACGTGCCCAGGGAGACTTAAGTGAGAACTTTGAGTATTATGCAGCCAAGAAGCATAAGAATCAGAACGAGAGCCGCATCCGTTATCTGGAGAGGATGCTGAAGACGGCATCCATTGTATCCGATGCTTCCAGATCTGACGAAGTGGGAATGGACGATATCGTGGAAGTTCTTTTTGAAGAAGATAATGAGGTGGAGAAGTACAAGCTGGTTACTTCCATCCGCGGAAATTCCATGGAAAACCGTATCAGTATTGAATCGCCTATCGGCAAGGCACTGCGCGGTCATCGTGTAGGAGACCGGGTGGAAGTAAAGGTCAATGATGATTACAGCTATTACCTTGTAATAAAATCCATCGACAAGACCGGATCTGAGGATGAGGAGATCCGCGGATTCTGATCACAGATCGCAGGATAGCTCTGCTCCTGAGCATGCAGCTCAGCGGAATGAGAATATCCGCAGCACAAAACACATCATAAGGATAAAAACCACTGTACGATATATAGGACAGAGAGATCCTGACGGGAAATCGGTTTCCCGTAACAGGATCCTCTGTTTCATTTTTTTTACACAGATTTTACATTCCAGTGGGGAAAATTTTACAATAGGCCGCTATTATGAAAATCGTTGAAATGAGAAAAAAGGAAATCAAACATATCAAAAAGAGAAAGTGAAGGAGAGTATTATGGACTTTTTCAGCGTACTGGCATTGCTTGGCGGACTTGCTATTTTCCTTTATGGAATGAACTTAATGGGAGACGGGCTTGCGAAGGTTGCAGGCGGAAAGCTTGAGCGGATCCTGGAGACACTTACCTCCAATCCCATCAGAGCCGTTCTTCTTGGACTGGGTGTGACTGCAGTGATCCAGTCATCCTCGGCAACTACCGTTATGGTCGTTGGTTTTGTAAACTCGGGAATCATGAAGCTGTCCCAGGTTGTGGGAATCATCATGGGTGCTAATATCGGTACTACCGTAACCTCATGGATCTTAAGTCTTACAGGTATCCAGAGTGATAACTTTATTATCCGGCTTTTTAAGCCGACGTCATTTTCACCGATACTGGCACTGATCGGCGTGGTTCTGATCATGTTTACAAAAAGCCAGAAGAAAAAGGACGTGGGAGCGATCTTTGTAGGCTTTGCGATCCTGATGTATGGAATGAATGCCATGAGCGGAGCTGTGGAACCTCTTGCAGAGGTACCGGAGTTTACTGGAATGCTGGTGAAATTCTCCAATCCGATCCTTGGAGTTGTGGCCGGAGCAGTGCTGACAGCGATCATCCAGTCGTCCTCCGCATCGGTTGGTATCCTCCAGGCACTGTGCCTTACCGGAATGGTACCGTTCAGTGCAGCACTTCCTATTATCATGGGACAGAATATCGGTACCTGTATCACAGCGATCCTTTCAGCCATCGGAGCCAGCAAAAACGCAAAACGTGCGGCTATGGTCCATCTGTATTTCAATCTGATCGGAACCATGCTGTTCATGGCAGTATTTTATGCGATAAATGCAGCAGTACATTTTTCATTTATGGCACAGGCAGCGACTCCGGCCGGGATCGCGATCCTGCACAGTGCCTTCAATATCACGGCAACTCTTGTTCTTCTTCCGTTTGGAAAGGCTCTGGAGAAGCTTGCCTGTCTTACTATCCGCGACAGGAAGGAAGAGGAGGAGAAGGTGGCAGCAGATCCGGATTTCATGATCCTGGAAAGCCGTTTTCTGGAGAAACCTGCATTTGCAGTTGAGCAGAGCAGGAATGCAGCGAAAAAAATGGCAGAGGATTCTCACAGAACTCTGTTTGCCGCCCTGGACCTTCTGAAGAATTTCAGCGCAGAAGGAAAGGCTCTGGTGGAAGAAGCAGAGAAAAAGGTAGACCGTTATGAGGATGAACTTGGAACCTATCTTGTAAAACTGAACCAGAAGGATCTTTCCGTTCATGACAGTCACAGCGTTTCCATCATGCTCCACTGTATCGGTGATTTCGAGAGGATTTCCGATCACGGTGTGAACATCATGGAATCCGCACAGGAGCTTTATGAAAAAGGCCTGAAGTTTTCGGATAAGGCGCTGGAAGAGTTACGTGTCATGGAGCATGCGGTGGAAGACATTGTAGATATTGCTTACAAGGTTTACGAAAATCAGGATGTGCAGCTTGCGAGAGAGATCGAGCCACTGGAGGAAGTGATCGATGAACTCAGCAAGGAACTGAAGTACCGGCATATCCAGAGACTTCGCGCCGGAGAATGTACCATTGAAATGGGATTCATTCTGTCCGATGTGACTACCAGCCTGGAGCGTGTGGCAGATCACTGTTCCAATATCGGTGTTTGTGTGACACAGGTTCATGAAGATGCTTTTGATACACATCAGCACCTGAAGCAGATCAAACATGGGCCGGACGAAACCTTCTACCGTGCGCTGGAGGTGATCCGGAGTCAGTATCAGCTTCCGGAAATAAAGGATGAGCCGGCGGCAGCCCAGATGTCAGCGGCAGGCAGCCAATAAAAAGATATCGAAATAATGCTATGCCCTGGTTATCTGTATCAGCAGACGGCCAGGGCTTGTGCAGTAAAAAGAAAGCAGTTATACTGAAGGCATGGAACAAAAAAGACCAGACGATTATGAAGTGCCAACGGCAAAAAACGAACAGAGAGGATATAGAATGATCTACTGTGTGGAAGATGAGAGAAATATCAGAGAGCTTCTTGTCTATACCCTGGAGACAACAGGCTTTGAGGCAGAAGGTTTTGAAACCGGGGCAGAACTTGACACAGCCATGAAAAAAAATATGCCGGAACTGATCCTGCTGGATATCATGCTCCCGGGTGAAGATGGGTATAATATTTTGAAACGACTGAAAAGTGATACCAGGACCCGGGATATCCCGGTGATCATGGTCACAGCCAAAGAAGCGGAGTTTGACAAGGTAAAAGGTCTGGAGGGCGGCGCAGATGATTACATCACCAAGCCCTTCGGGATGATGGAATTTGTAGCCAGGGTCAAAGCGGTCCTTCGGCGCTGCGCAAGGCAGAGCGAAGAGAGGGAGCTGCACTGTAAGGGTCTTCGTGTCAATGTGTCCCGTCACGAAGTCAGCTATCAGGGCGAGGTGAAGGAGCTGACCAGAAAGGAATTCGAGCTTCTGGAATATCTTATGGAGAACAAAGGACTGGTCATGTCCAGAAACCAGATCCTGTGCCATGTGTGGGGCTATGATTTTGACGGAGAAACAAGGACTGTAGATGTTCATGTACGGACTCTCCGACAAAAGCTGGGGGAAGCCGGAAATCTGATCGAGACAGTGCGTGGCGTGGGATACCGGATCGGAGATCATGTATGAAAAAGAAAATTCTGCATCATACAAGCATTATGATCATTTTTGCTGTTCTTGTCACGTTTCTGGCAGCAAGTGTGGTCACCTACAATAAATTAAACACATACATGCAGCGGGGAGTCCGTGAGGAAGCGCAGTATATCTGCCTTGCCATGGATGAGTATGGAGATTCCTTTCTCACAAAAAAGCTTCAGACAGTATCATCAAGTCGTGTGACTCTCATCCGTAAAGACGGAACCGTTCTCTACGATTCTGAGGCCTCTCCGAAAAAACTGGCAAATCACAGTGATCGTCCGGAATTTATACAGGCAGAAAAAAATGGAAAAAGCGAAAGTATCCGTTATTCAGAAACCTTTGCAAAAAAGACCTTTTATTATGCGGTGAAGCTGGATGACGGAAACGTGCTCCGTGTAGGAAAAACCGTAGACTCCATATATTCCACATGGATCTCAAGTCTTGCTGTGCTGGGACTTCTGATGCTCCTGGTACTGATCCTGGAGTTTGTTTTTGCACAGAGACAGACCAGAGAGTTGATCCGTCCGGTCAACGATCTGGATCTGGAGCATCCGCTGAACAATGTGTGCTATGAGGAGCTGCGTCCCCTTCTTGTGCGGGTGGATGAACAGAACCGGCAGATCCGGCAGCAGGTAAAAGAACTGAAGGAGGCAGAGGAGATCCGGAAGGAATTTTCTGCAAATGTTTCCCATGAGCTGAAGACCCCGCTGATGTCCATTTCCGGTTATGCGGAGCTTATGATGAACGGCATGGTTCCGGCAGATCATATACAGGAATTTTCCGGAAGGATCTACCATGAATCAATAAGACTTTCCAATCTGGTAGCGGATATCATCCAGCTTTCCAGACTGGATGAAAGCAACAGTGAGGTTCCTTTTGAAGAGGTGGATCTTTATGAGCTTGCGGAAGACGTAAGAAATAATCTCAGACATCCTGCCGGAAAGAAAAATATTTTCCTTGAGCTTGCCGGAAGTGCAGAGAAGATCAAGGGTGTCCGCCATGTACTCTATGAGATGCTTTTTAATATTGCAGACAATGCAGTTCGCTATACAGAACAGAATGGTCATGTGCGGATCATGGTAGGCAACCGGAAAGGGCATCCGTTCTACTGTGTGGCAGATGACGGGATCGGAATCCCGAAAAGTGAACAGGGAAGGATCTTTGAGCGCTTTTACCGGGTAGACAAAAGCCATTCCAGACAGACCGGCGGAACAGGTCTGGGGCTTTCCATTGTGAAGCATGGAGCAACGCTTCATCATGCACAGATCAACGTGGAAAGTGAACAGGGAGTTGGAACCAGGATGGAGATCGTTTTCCCGGAGAATACTTCTGACCGAAAATAAACTGAAAATAATCAGTAGGATTTCACGGTGAAGTGTAGTATAATAAAAAAAGGTTCAAAGGCCGGTCGGATGAGAATCTGACCGGCTTAAACTATGTATGGGAAAAAATCCCTGTATTTCTAAAAATCAGGAGGAACAAAATTATGAAAGAGCCGGTTCTGGTAGTAATGGCAGCAGGAATGGGAAGCCGCTACGGCGGACTGAAGCAGATCGATCCTGTAGATCAGGAAGGTCATATCATCATGGACTTTTCCATTTATGATGCAGTACGTGCAGGCTTTAAAAAAGTAATATTTATTATAAAAAAAGAAAACGAGCAGGATTTCCGCGATGCCATCGGCGACCGTTTAAGCGATAAGGTGGAGATCGTTTATGTACATCAGGATCTGAATAATATTCCGGAGGGCTTTCAGGTTCCGGAAGGACGTGTGAAACCGTGGGGAACGGGACATGCCGTATTAAGTTGTGCTGAAGTTATTGACGGCCCGTTTGTGGTGATCAATGCAGATGATTATTATGGAACACATGCTTTTAAGATGGCATATGATTTTCTGGCCCAGGCACAGGAGGATACCGTTCCTGCCCAGTATATGATGGTAGGCTACCGTCTGGAAAATACACTGACAGACAACGGCTATGTATCCCGTGGGGTCTGCGAGACAGATGCGGACGGTTACCTTGCGGACATCAATGAGAGAACTCATATCGAGAAACGTGACGGCGGAGCAGCCTACACAGAAGACGATGGAAAAACATGGACCAGCCTTCCGGGAGACACACCGGTATCCATGAACATGTGGGGCTTTACCGGCGGTTTTATGAAAGAGCTGGTAAACCGTTTTCCTGTATTTCTCCAGAAGAATATTCCGGAGAATCCTCTGAAATGTGAATATTTCCTTCCGTTTGTAGTTGACGAGCTCCTCCAGGAAAAAAAGGCAGCAGTCAGGGTCCTTACCACACAGGATAAGTGGTACGGAGTGACCTATAAAGAGGATAAACCGGTAGTGGTAGCCGCGATCCAGAATCTGAAGGATCAGGGACTTTATCCGCAGGGACTCTGGGATTAGGTAGTAAACCTGGTTTTCTGCTATTGTGGAAACAAAGGAACAGTGCTAAAATAAACAGGAACAGTTAGATCCAATAGAGGAGGAGAAAAACTATGGCAATTTTAGTAACAGGTGGAGCAGGATACATTGGAAGTCATACCGTTGTAGAGCTGCAGAGCGCAGGATATGATGTTGTAGTAGTTGACAATTTATGCAATTCCAGTGAGAAGGCTCTGGACAGAGTATCCAAGATCACAGGCAAACCGGTGAAATTCTATAAAGCAGATATCCTGGACCGCGAAGCATTAAATGAAGTTTTTGACAAAGAAGAGATCGACTCCTGTATTCATTTTGCAGGACTGAAAGCAGTTGGTGAATCTGTTGCCAAGCCGTGGGAGTATTATGAGAATAATATCGCAGGAACCCTTACTCTTGTAGACGTGATGAGAAAACATAATGTTAAAAATATTATTTTCTCTTCCTCAGCAACCGTATACGGAGATCCGGCAATGATCCCGATCACCGAGGAGTGCCCGAAGGGACAGTGTACCAACCCATATGGCTGGACCAAATCCATGCTGGAGCAGATCCTTACAGACATCCAGAAGGCAGACCCGGAGTGGAACGTAGTTCTTCTTCGTTACTTCAACCCGATCGGTGCTCATAAGAGCGGAACCATCGGTGAGAATCCAAATGGTATCCCGAACAACCTGATGCCATATATCACACAGGTAGCAGTAGGCAAGCTGAAAGAGCTTGGCGTATTCGGAAACGATTACGATACACCGGATGGAACAGGTGTCCGTGACTACATCCACGTAGTAGACCTTGCCAAGGGCCATGTAAAAGCCCTTAAGAAGCTGGAAGACAATTCTGGATTAAGCATCTACAACCTTGGAACCGGAAAAGGCTACAGTGTTCTTGATATCGTTAAGAACTTTGAGGCAGCTACCGGCGTCAAGATCCCATATGTGATCAAACCACGCCGCCCAGGCGACATCGCAACCTGCTACTCCGATGCAACCAAAGCTGAGAAAGAGCTTGGCTGGAAGGCAGAGAACGGAATCCGCGAGATGTGTGCAGACTCCTGGAGATGGCAGAGCCAGAACCCTAATGGATATGAGGCTTAAGGAACAGAAAGCTTAATTACATAAAAACATAAAAGCGATATAAAACACGGCAGACAGCCCCGGAGGGATGTCTGCCGTGTTGTTTTTTTGAGGGTAAAAAAGTCGCTTATCATTTCCATAAGCGACAGGTGATTTTCTCTCAAATTGCATAGTTTTTGAATCTTAATCAATGATAGCATTGCACCCTGTCACTGTCAAGATACGAAAAATGCACCACTTTCGACCAAAAATGCAGGTTTTTTCGGTTAAATTTTTTTATATACGACAAATTTTTCTTTTTTTCGCTTATTAGTGGTCACAAAAATGGTCAGACTTTTGCTATAATAGTGCGAAAAGGAGACTACGATTATGCCTAGAAAAGGGGAAAATATCAGAAAAAGGAAAGACGGAAGATGGGAGGCGCGCTATGAAAAATGTCGTGACCAGAATGGACGGATCCAGTACGGATATC
>ENA-OUOU01001144-OUOU01001144.1-human-gut-metagenome-genome-assembly--contig:-NODE-1144-length-14378-cov-7.498778_pt1 | contig 14378 bp, 9 predicted proteins | sample MGYA00237936_ERZ548765 | MGnify/ENA primary metagenome ERZ548765 (study PRJEB26490, sample SAMN05356889) | human gut metagenome | biome: terrestrial biome; feature: human-associated habitat; material...
GCAGATGCGCCGATGATGCCGGCTGCCTTCAGGAAAGAACGACGAGAAATAACGTTTTTCATGGTAAGATCTCCTTCTTCACTTGTGTATATGCTTCGCTTTCTTCCAAGACGCACATCGTCATGTGACGTATGACGTCTTATGTTGGCTAAAATATAACACCGTCAACAGAGCTTGTCAACGGTGTCTGACTTAATTCTCCATATTTTACAAACGGAAAATTCATATTTTGTTAATTATCACGATTCTGGTTCTGCTCCATGCTCATGCGCCGCACGATCTCGATGCTCTCGCTGTTTTCGGACACATGCTCATACATGCTATCGTAAGCTTTTTGGGGGTCGTTGGCGCAGATGGCCTCCGCGATCTGCCAGTGGGTGCGGATGGTGTCCTCCAGCAGGCGGGGGGCCTTGAACTTGGTGAACATCTCAATACTATAGGTGATCACGGGCATGATCTCGGTGATCACACTGTTGTGGGTGCAGCGGGCCACATAGGCGTGGAATTCCTTGTCGGCCGGGCCGTGGTCCTCGCCGGAACGGATCTTGTGCTCCACCTGCTCACACAGCTGGCGCAGAGTGTCCTTTTCGGTTTCCTCAATGCGCTGGGCAGCCAGCTGAGCCACCCACGGCTCCAGCTGCAGGCGCAGCTCCATCAGGTCCACCGCCAGCGTGATCTTATCCTTTACATAGGCAAAGCCCAGCGGGTCCTCGATCTGACCCGGCTTTTCCACCACAAAGGTGCCCTTGCCCCGGCGGATCTCCAGACAGTTGCGTGCCACCAGCAGCTTGACCGCTTCGCGAATGGTGCCGCGCCCCACGTTCAGGCGGGCAGCCAGCTCAAACTCGTTGGGCAGCTTCTCGCCTGCATTGATGTTCTGGTCGATGATGACCTGATTGATCTGATCCGCCACCTGCTCTGCAAGGGAGGAAGTGCGGTTGTCCTGAATGTTGCTGAATACGCTATGATCCTGTGCCATCGTATCTGTACTCCGTTCTGCTCCGCTTGCTTACAGCTTCTATAAGGAAGCCGTATGTCTTTTGTAGACGTCATGACGTCGGACGTCGTTCCTTTACTTTATTATAGACGCATTTTGTTTGATATGCAAGTAGATTTTCCTGGTTTTTGTTGATATATCACCGACATTCGTTTTTTCTTTTGTTTGATTGCACAAATTCCATACAGATTTTTTAGCAGAATATTCACATCCTACCCGCTCGGTTGGATGAGCCGGATTGTTCTGTGCGGTTTCAGGCATGAAAAAACAGCAGGCCGCAGCCCCTTGACGCAGAACCTGCAAAGGGGTATACTCCGTGTCAGTGAAATATTCGGCTATGACGAGAACAAGTACCCGGGTGGAGTGCTTCAGAGAGCTGCCGGTGGATGCAAGGCAGTGCATGAACCCCGTGGGAAGATCCTCTCCGAGCTTTCGGGCTGAAACAGCGGCTGCTGTGTGTAGGCCCGGACGGCAGGCTTCCGTTATCAGAAGCCGCGCATTGTTGGATGCGCACTGAGGGGTCGGCCCGGTTCTGGGTCGGCAAGTAAGAGTGGTACCGCAGAGGATGTACACGCCTTTGTCTCTTATGATGGGAGACAAAGGCGTTTTTTATTGCGGCACCGGGCCATTCCGGATGTTTCATGCAAGAACAGCCTGTAAAACAGAAAGGACGAAACAACATGAAAACTCTGGAAAAAGTAAGCGACTTTGTAGGCAAGTACATGGCCGCCATCGTCATTGTGGTGGCGGCACTGTCTCTGCTGTTCCCCGGCACCTTCAGTGTGGTAAAGACTGCATGGGTCAACACCCTGCTGGGCATCGTCATGTTCGGCATGGGTCTTACCCTGAAGCCGGAGGACTTCAAGGTGGTGTTCAGCCGCCCGAAAGACGTGGTCATTGGCTGCATTGCGCAGTTCACCCTGATGCCCTTCCTTGCATGGGCGCTGACGCAGCTGTTCCACCTGCCCACCGAGCTGGCTATCGGCGTCATCCTTGTGGGTACCTGCCCCGGCGGCACCTCCTCTAACGTGATGACCTATCTGTCCAAGGGCGACGTTGCACTGTCCGTTGGTATGACTGCCGTTTCCACCGTGCTGGCACCCATCCTGACTCCCCTGCTCACCCTGCTGTATGCCGGCCAGCGCGTGGATGTGAACCCTGTAAATATGTTCCTGTCCATCGTCAAAGTAGTGCTGGTGCCCATCGCACTGGGCTTTGTGGTCAACCACTTCTTCCACGCCTTCACTCAGAACGCCGTCCGCGTGCTACCGCTGGTCTCCACCACCGCCATCGTGCTCATCATCTGCGCCGTTGTTTCTGCAAACTCCGCCAAGATCATGACCAGCGGCCTGCTGATCCTTGCCGTAGTCATCCTGCACAACCTGCTGGGCTACCTCACCGGCTTCGGTGTGGGCAAGCTGCTGAAGCTGGATTCCACCAAGTGCCGCGCAATCTCCATCGAGGTCGGTATGCAGAACTCCGGTCTGGCCACCTCTCTGGCCGCTGCCCACTTTGCACAGTATCCGCTGGCAACCATCCCCGGCGCTGTGTTCTCGGTGTGGCATAACATTTCCGGCGCCGTCCTCGCCAACTTCTTTGCCCGCACCGCCGAGAAGAAGGACTGATCTTATACCATAATAAAAATGGCTGCTGCACAGGATTTCTTCCCGGTGCAGCAGCCATTTCTTTGTTTATTGAACGTGATCTGCGCGGTTTTCCCGTCTTTGCCTGTTTCCCGGGCTGTTGCGCAAGCGCAAGCATCCCGGGAGCAAAAAGGCACCCGAACCCCAGACCCCCTGCGTGTGATGCATGATGGCTTTTCGTTTTTTAGAGCGATAATTCGTTAAATTGATGCAATTTGCTACAGATCTGCTACAAACGTCAAGTTTTTAATCATATTACGCTCTCGCACAAAGCTTCGTGGTCATTGTATTTATTGCCTCTCGTCCCTCAAATTCTTTAACTTCTTTCTGTAATTCATTTTCTATCATTTCTCGGTCCATATTAAGCTTATCAAGCAAAAAGCTATGTCGCAATTCGAAACTTTCAAACACATCTGCCCATGTTAATGCGTATAGTTCGTATTGTTCTAGCTGAACAACCAGTCCTTTCTTGCCTGCTGTTTTATTTTCTCCCACATTGCGTCGTTCTTTCACATCGTCATCCATTTCATTGCAAACAGCTATAAACTTCCATCTACAGAACTGGGAATTGAACTGTGGCTGTTTCTTAACAAAATCCATATAGTCTTCTATCTGTCGCAATACTTTTTTTGTAAGAACAACCTTTGGAGCTTTTAATTCTACAATTAGATTTTCCTTGATTGCATTTCCTTCTCCGTCTTCTGTTTTTCTAGCTCCACACAAAAAAATGTCCATTCGACGCATTTCTTCGTCATCTTTTGTTAGCACTGCTTCTGGGCTATCTTTACCGTACAGTAGATATAAATACTTCTCAAGTGCCTTTTGCATTCTCTTGTCCGCTGTAACCAAATTATATTGTTCACCAAACAGCCAATAATGTTGCTCTATAATTTTCTGGATGTGATCACGCTCATTTGTATACGGTTCCATGCTATAAAGCATCCATTTTAGCCCTTCAATCACTTTGTACCGATTTTCTATAAAACGAATCGAATCAATCACATTACTCAACTTCGTCTTTTTTAAAACATCTGCAAAGTCTTCTCTCTGTTTCGGTGTTAAATCCACAATTTGAGAAATAAATTCTAATATGTTTTCTCTTTCAGCAGAATCCAACAGCAAATTTAAAAATCCGAGCAGTGACTTTTCTTGAATTGGTTTCAACTTATAAAAGATCCTTGACTCTAACTGATACAGCTCTTTTGTTACTGAAATCAATTCTCTTTTTTTCATCTTCCCATATATATCATTCCCAAATTGGGGAAACGATTTTCTATCCATCATCCCCTTTACCGCCTCATCTGCTTTTTGGGCTAAATATTTTCCCAGGACCTCTTCTATCAATTTACGAATTTCATGTTTAAGTTTTCGCAATAAAATTTTTTCATTATCCAAGGTTTGTTGTTCTACCTTTTCGTCTTCATATTCTTCACAATTTACGTCTTTTTTGTTATTAAAGTATGCAGATTTCACAAACACACTGTGGCAAAAATTCACCGTGTTTCTATTAAACGCCGTGCTATCTTTTCCTTTAGTTATACCTTGCGTATCCATATAATAAATACAGTACTTTTCTTTGATTGCGTTTTTCCATACAACTATCGAGATAATAAAATTATTTTCCTCTAATCGGATTATTTTTTCTTTGCTCAGTTCCGTGTCAACATAATCCTCATACTTTAGAACTTCTCCATTTATCTTAAGCTGAAGTTCTCTATTTTTTTCAAGAAATAAAAACCACGCAAATTCTTTCAGAAGCGATTCACGTAACGCTTCCATAGACATTTCCGCTACCGTCACTTCATCAATTTGCGAAATTGTGACTTCTGTTCCAGTATTGTCATTCGTTTTCTCTATTTGTGTTTCTTCAAACTCATTTTTCTTATCACTCTCTATTATAATTTCGTATTTGAAATTTTCATTTCCTTCTTTATATACAGTACTCCATTTTAAAGCCGCTGCTATGCCAAATCCCGAAAATCTTCCTTTTCCTTTGTTTGCTTTTGTTTTAAATGGATTAGGGTAGCTATTCTTTTTAGATGTCAAAAATGTCCCAAATGTATCGTTTAGTGTTGAATGACTTATTCCTTCGCCATTATCATAAATCTTAATTTCTGATAACCCTCCCAAATCATTGGGGATATAAGATACTTCCACCTGAGTCGCATTTGCCTCAAAACCATTCCAAATATATTCAACTAGAGCTTCTTTATAATCTTTTGTAATACCAGATGCCTCTATACTTTGACTCTTAACTTCTAGACTGTGTTTCATTATGTTAACGCCTCCCTTAGATTTCCATCTTACTCGTTTCACTCGTCAAGATGGTTAGTCTTATTTTAAATAAGTCCTTCCGAATCTTATATCCCCTAAAGATTGTTCCATCTACATTATGTAACTGATTCAAATCTATATTCCTTACTGCCTCCAATGCTGCTTCTCTCTGTCTCAAGTGCCGCTTTCCAACGGTCAAACAGCTTGCACCATCCAATATGTCATACTGCTGGAATGCTCGGTTGAAGTCCATCAGGTGATGTAGACGGATAGGTTGATTCGTCTCATTGTCCACCAACAGACCCCAGTTTTCCCAATGGCGGTCGGTGTTGCCCACCAGATAATCCAGAATGTTCATCATATAGTATCCGTGGGCGTCCAACTCTAAAATCTTATCCAGCGTGTTCCAATCATGGTTTGTGCAGTAGACATCATAGGCTGCATACGTCACAAGGCTATATCGCTGCGAGGTCATAATTTTGCTGATGGAAACCGGCTCGTTCTCAAACATTCCCTGCTCATACAGAACCTGATGACAGTCAAAGCATCGGCAGATTTTACTTGCCAGCACTTCACGCTCGACTGCATCTTGTCCACCGTCTTTATAAAGATAGAAGCCTTCCTCTTTGCGCACCCACGCTTTAGGATAGCATCCGCCAGTGGACAAATCATTTGCCAAAAGATGGGCATTTGTCACAGCCATCTGATGTCCACGCAGTGCAATATCCACAAGAGCATTGCTTAAAGAGTGTGTGTAGAGATTGATATCCTCAAATCGGACAGTCTCATTTTCTTCTTTTACCCAGAACACATCCAGCAGAGACAGGCAATGGTACGAAAGCGCAATCTGGGCGCGCTCACGGTCCGTAACACTCTGAGGTGCGCCTATACTATTCAGAATCTCTTTCGCATAGGTACGATCCAGCGTTAGCATACGGGATGCACACCAATAATAGAAATTCGTTACATTATTGATTCGATCATCAAAATCATCCGATTCTTCCAGCACTAAATCGTATGGCATAAAATCTTTAAGGTGAATTTTGCATTCACCAGCCGTGCTTACTTGTGCCACACACTTTTCCATGTGCATGATATGATAGACTGTTGCTTCGCTCATTGTCTTCACCACCTTATTGACTGGTGCACGCTTTCTTTTCTATTATTGTACCGTCTTTTCTACTGCAAAACAAGATGCAAAAAGCTTTTAGTCTCTGATATATACCCAGTTGCCATCCACAGAAGCAAGCGCATTTTTCTATTGCATTTCTAGTTTAAGTAAAACCGAGTGGAGTGGCATCATGTTACCCTGCACGGTTTATTTTTTTAGAGTGTTTCTTTTGCCTGTGCAGCTCTTTCCATTCTTCAATTGCCAGCTCTGGGCCACAGTGTGAAACATCAGTATCCGCCCAGTGAAAGCATGTCCCCGCCAAAACAATCGGCATCCGACGTAAAAATCGTATGTCTCATTTTTACTTGTCACACAACATCATCCCAGACCCAGACGAGTTTTCCCCTAGCATCTTCGGATGAATCAGAATTTCCATGTCCAACAGGTTTTCAAAAGGAACTGAATGTAATCTATTGGTGCAAGGTTGTTTGCCTTTGCTGTTTCTACCATACTGTACTCACTTTTGGTTCGGCAGGCATATCACCGAACAGCCAGTTCTCTCTTCCCGCTGAAAAGGGACGGATCTTGTTTTCCGCTCGATTGTTGGAGATGTCACAGCGAGGATCTTTCAGGTAATGTTCCATATCGGACCGCTAACCCTGTGCATATTCCACTGCTTTTTTCAGATTTCCAACTAACACCAAAAAATGCGCATTGGTTGGTTGACTGTAAGGCGTTGTTCCTTAATGTAATCATCTCACTGCATTACCGGAGGGCTATTTCGTCAGAAAGTCTGGAATTATTGGATCGATTCTATTCGTCTATATTAGGTGTCCATTTTATTCCAATAATTTCCGAAGGGACCTTCTTTGTCTTATATATAAATCCCACACTATACTTTGCTCTGGTAACTGCCACATAAAACTTTGAAAGGCTTTCGCCTTTCAGTCCTTTTGATTTTCCTGACAGCCACGTTAGCATTGGCTGTGTTGGATATATCAAAACTCTATCGAACGTAAGTCCCTTTGCCGAGCCAAAAGTCATCACCCTAAACTTTGCATTTACCTTGGTTCTTCTGTCATATCTAAGCTGCATTGGCTTATATGTTTCCATGTAGTTATCAATATCCTTTTCTTCAATCCAAAATATTCCGTCATGTTCTGTTTTTACATTCATTGCGGAATCACATGGCTCCATGTCAGGATACATCTTATTTGCAAGATTACATATGATCTGATTGTTGCGATACGATGTCGATAATGTCGTGGAATCAATGTTCATTTCAGGAATGTTCTCCTGTACAAAGTTTATTATTTTTCCACCTGCATACTTTTTGTATTTTGCCTCATAATGAGTTCGATATGTCGTCTGACGAGGATTTCCTACTAAAGTCACGCTGCAGCCGACCTCGTGTAGTTTTCTTATGACTTCTAAATCGTATCCAGCAAAATCCTGTATTTCATCTACAAAAACATAAGGAAAATTTTTTCGTATTCGTTGAAAAACGCAGCCTTTTGACAAATCATCCAAAACGCATGACAATTTTGAAATCATGTTTGAATATATATTACCTGAGGCTGTCACATATTTTTTCTCATTTGTATCCTTTAGCTTCAACAGGTTTTTATCTGCTTTATTCACTAATAATACACCAGACACTCTATTAGTTATAAGATAGCTTTGATAAGGCCGTATCCCATGCCTAATAAGTAGTGAAAACCATGGAATAATAGTCACATTGGATGGAATGCAACCATTTACCTCATAGAATTTTTCTCTAATACTTTGTTCATTTGCATCAGTATAAGTCGTTATCAAAATATTTTCAGAAATCTCCAACGCTCGCCTTACAAGAAATGTTGTTTTCCCCGCTCCTGCCGCCGCAACAATTAGACTACTCATTTTTTATTGCCCTCATTATATATTCAGGATATTTAATTTTCGTAGCCGATTCAAAAATTGCTATTGCGCAATCCGTTTTATGCGCGTGCATATATTTGTGCATCTCATCATCAGTATTGTAGTTGGTTCCAAAAATATTGTTCATCACTTCCCGTCCATTTTCCTTCAATATTTTTGGTTCTAATGTATTGTAATTAAAATCCTTATTTGACAATTTTAAATCACCTGTATCTACTACATTATCAACGCATATGTGGATACACGGTATTTCTTCATATTCTTTGTACTTTTTCTTAACAGCTTCAATATCTCCATCGTTATCCGTAACAACAGCTGTTGCTTTGTTCAACGTCTGTGCAATTTCAAGATACCTCTTAAAAGCCACTCCTCCTACGGTCATTACATCTATTCCATCTTGGATAGGAAGACGTCCTTCATGAGTATCCATATAAGCTCGCTGGACAACCAGTTCATCTGAGTCACCCTCTACCAAGATTGATCTTTTACAAAGAATCAGGCGCAAAGTATCATAACCGGCCACTTTTCTGAAAAATTCAAAAGTTTCCTTTTTGAGTGATTTCATCGAGCAGCAATTATTGCCTGAAAGCAAAATTAAATTTTCCAGTCCAAGTTTATTAGCGACAAAGCTACTATGCGTTGATGCTATAATTTGTCTACCAGAGGCAGCCTTTTTAACGACGCTCATCAATTCACTTAAACGAGAAAAAGACAAATGGCTCTCTGGTTCTTCAATCAAAATAATACTTGCCTTTTCTGCCTGTTTATGGCTTAAAGCTAATTGCGTTTTTATGATGCATTGCGCGCCTTTTCCCGCATGAACAAAAGGTATCCCATCTACCTGTGTAACCAAACTTGACTCCCAAGAGTTCTGAACCCCTTGATCCGCACTTAATGATATCTTTCCGCCCATAATCGTCGAAGCTGAACTAATTTTTTTGTTTATTGATCGAATTGCTTCATTTTGTGCAAATTCATCTATCATAGTTCTATGGGCTTGTGTTATTGCTGTTATGTCCTCTGGCTCAAGAAAATCTTTTACTACTTTAGAAATGTAGACATCCGATCCATTTTGGTATCTGTAATTTGATGAATCGATCATTACAGATCGTATTGGTATGAATCTGGGCATTTTCTCATCTCGACTAAAAGAGAACCATCTTGCTTCATAAAACTCAATGGGTAAACTTGTGAGTTTCTGTGTTTTAAGCAAACTTTCATATTCCGCATTAAATTTATCAGAAAATCCAATCAAGAATTTAATTCCTTCTATGCCATCAATATTTTCGGAATTACCATTTCCTTCAAATTCTGGCAATGTCCCACTCTTAAAGTATAACTCAATCATTATCTCCGGAGGTGCAATCGGATGTCTCATCTCCACAGATGCCAGATATTCCGCAACGATTTCTCTATTAAACAAATATGCCGACAGTTGATTTCTAATATTTCGACCAGCATATATACCCATTAAGGCCACATGAATAGCTTCAAGAATAGTAGATTTTCCAGATTCATTATCACCAACTAAAAGGTTGATGTTTTCATTAAATCTAATTTCAAACGGATCTTTGAATTTTTTAAAGTTTTTAATGATTACCCTCTCAATGGCCATTTGTACCCTCTCCTATCACTCTACTCCTAACGCTTTAAACACCGCATCCTCTGCGCTGCTGTAGAAGATCAGATTGAAGCTACCCACCAATTCCGGTGGAGCAGTCCCCAGATCAACGGCACTTGAAATCGGCAGCAGAACCTTCTTTGCACCGCTATCGAGGCAGACCTGCAGGCTGTTTGCAAGCTCATCTACCTTCAAGATTGTCCCACTGATGCTGATCTCGCCCAGAACTGCAAGGGTACTGACCGTAGGACGACCAAGGGCAATGCTGCACAATGCAATCAAGGTGGGCAGTGCCAGCTTTCCTGTCATACCGATGCCCTGAAGATCCTGATAGTTGATAATGTAGTCCTTAGATGCCGTGCTGATGCCGCCGCTAATGCGGTTTCCGTTGGCTTTCAGGAAGTTGAAAGCCGTGTTGGTGGATTCTCTGCAATCACGGTCACTGCCAAGACCGGTGCGCTCAAACTTTCCGCTGCCCGGCAACATCTGACTTTCCAACCGGAATACACCGATCATGCCGCTTTTTCCACGCGAAACAGTGTAGATCTGTCCCGGATTGCACATTCCATCCGGAATCAGCTTGCCGCCGCCCTGTTCGGGAACCGACACAAACTTTTCTTCAAAGGTATCCAGATCAATGTAGCTGAAGTTCACATCGTAGAACTCCATACCACCCAGCTTTTTCAGTTGCTCTTTCACTCGACGGCGCATTTCCAGCGCAAAGACAAGGATTTCCTCCAGTTGCTCTTTGGTAAACTCACCGTCCGGGTACAGCAGCTTTACATAGCCGCCTACGATCTTACGCACTGCGATCGTGTCACGCTGATTCAGATTTTTACCAAGGCGGAAATACTTATCTAGTGCATCACCGTACTGCTCCTTACGCAGTTCCCGGATAAACTCAGCAAGATAATCCGTGATGAAGCCGTAGTCGTTGGTGAAATGCTCCGGGCGGAATTTTGGAATCTCCCAGCCGGGAATGTAACAATGCAAGCGATCCAAAAATGCAGTGTCTGTTCCCATTTCAGGCGGGAACGGGTCAAACAAGCTGGAGGTTTTTAGCAGCACATCCACACTCTGGTTAATATTTCCCACAAAGACCATCGAGGCCGAGGCTGCCTTTTCCTCTTTGCCACGGGCGAAGGAGCCGGAAGCCATATAGTCCTTCATGATCTGGATGCCGTCTTTGTCCTTGAACTTGATACCAGCAACCTCATCAAAAGCCACACAGTCCCACAGACCCACCAGACCAACAGTCTTTCGTCCCATATTGTAGAACAGGTTTGCCACAGTCGTCTGTCCACCGGACACCAGAATGCTGTTAGGGCTGATTTCCTTATAGATGTGGGATTTACCGGTGCTGCGAGGACCAAGCTCGCAGAGGTTGAAGTTGTTCTCCACCAGCGGCAGCATACGAGCCAAAAGGAGCCATTTCTCCCGCTGGTTCAACTGCTCCGGCTCATAACCGCAAGAACGCAGCATTACATCCATCCACTCGTCCTGCGTGAAGGCTTTACGTCCAGCGCGCACTTCCTCAATGTCGATATGGGGCATCTGGATGGGGGTCAGCTTGCGGATGCTGATAGGCGAAACATCCTTCTGCTTTTTCTGCCGGGGTTCGCTGTCAAGATCTTCCATACCAAAGGTACTGTCACCCTCGGATTCATATTCCAGTTGGACGATGCACCAGATACCACCACAAAGCAAACGATCAAATTTTTCCGGGTAGTCATCCGTAATGGGCACATTGGAGAGCCCCAGATTGGAAAACTCTGCAAAGAAGCAGTCTTTCTTGATGTCCAGATGCACGGTCACCATATCGATAATGGTGTGGCTGCCGTTCCGACGCAACTGAGAAAGCACCTTCTGCGCCTCATCCGGGCGCACAAAGTTGTCCGCCAGAATATGCTTTACGTTCTGCACCCCCTGCTCGATGATTTCCTCATCGTCCGAGCTGCAATACTGCCCCAGCAGAAACTCCAGCACATAGACCGGTACGTTGGCACCTTCCTTGATCTTTTTGGTCAGATCCTTACGGACGATACGACCATCAAAGTTTTCCCGCAGTTTCCGGCGCAGTTCTTCCCGGTTTCCCTCTGCTGCCTGATCCATCATTAGCATACGGTGTACCCGCCTTCCTTTTTGTTAGAATCCAAAGCCAAAATCGTCTGCAAAAGCAATATCCATCATCACCGGATGGCGCCACTGTTCCAGACCTGTATCCTCATCATAGACCACAAGATAATACTGCTTATCCTTGTCGTACTTCTTGTTCTTAAAGGTAAAACGCAGCCGGAAAATACGCTTTTGTGCGCTGAGCTCCCGGTTGTCTGCCACATAGGTGTTTTCGTTGGAGATCTTCTCGTTGTCCTCCGAGATAAAGAACACCCGGTACTTTACCGGTTTCACAGTATCGCTGACGGCTTCCGACTGGACAAAATCCATGGAGGTGATCAGATTCGTGATCTTGTGGAGAATGCTGACCAGTGCGATCTCTGCATTCTTGGTCTCCTGATGTCCACGCTCCATTTTGATATCCAGCACTGGCACCAGCATCTCCTGCGGCGAGGAGCCGCCGTGGACGTAGTTGGCACCGCCGCCAGCAACCTTGAACACGTTGCTGCTGACCGGGTAGGAAACCACCTTGGCATCCTGGTTGCCCAGTACTGCGCCCATGCTCATGTGCCCGATGCCGTCATCCTGAAGCGGAGCAGCAGACACCACAAAGCGGCGATTGACAAAAGCATTTTCCATGCTCTTGCCTGCGATCTTCTCGCTCTCGGACAGCTTATCCCGCTTATAGATAAAGCCGTGGTCTGCCGTTACGATAAAGTGATGGGTATTTCCGCTGCCATTGATGCGGCGGATCAGATCCATGATCTCCTGCACGGCTTCCTCACAGGCGTTGAACACCTCATCCTCGGTGTTGGGCTTGTCACCACGGGCATCGATCTGATTGTGGTACACATAGATAACCTGACGCTTGGTGAGGACATCCCGCAGGTCTGCCACCTTCATGCTCTTGATCTCGTCAAACTGGATACAGACACTGTCCGGCACATAGCTTTGCAGCACCTGCTGACGCCCTGCCAGCGTATCGCAGAGGATGTCATCCACCAGAACCTGAAAGTCATCGGTCATTTCCAGCGTGCGGTGCGGGAGAAGCGCAGCCATGCCCAGCCGGGTATAGGAGGGCAGCACGCCCAACTGCACGTTCAACTGCGCCGAGCACTTGGGGTCATCCTGCATCCGGGCAAAAAGCTCCTGCCCTACCTCATACCGCATGGCATCGGAGATAATAACCACGGTACGCTCCTTGGCGTAGCGCAGGTTGGCGTTGTAGAAATCCCGCTGCAAGGGCAGCACCGACAGAGCTTCCTCCTGCTGGAGAGCCTCGTTCCATGCTGGGAGAAGAGTGTCAAGATATTCGTTGGTGTAGATGTTCTCCACCAGCTCCCGCAGCGGCTCAAAGGCTTCGGTGTTTTCCAGCTTGTCGTAATAGAAGTAGAACTTCCGGTACTGCTGGTCTATCTGATGATCTTCGGACAGATACCGGTCCACAATGGCTTTGAAGCCCTCGGCGCTGCGATAGTTTGCCGCCTGCACCATGCAATAGGCGCTTTGCAGCAACTGGTAGGTCTTGTCGGTCTTCCGGCCAAAGTGCATCTTGGCACGCTTTTCGCACACCTCCGGGATGGTCAGCTCGTTGAGCTTTGCCCCGGTATCCTCGGCAAGGAGCCGCCCCATCAGCCACTTGACCAGCACCTGATCCACTGCAAGGAAGGTATCGCACTCCACCAGATCATCGGCACGGCAGCCGGAGAACGTCTGATAGACGTTCAGCCCCTTTGCCACATGATCCGAAAGTTCATCGTACTTATCCCGGTAGAGAACGCTGTTCATCAGGCTGTCGAGAAAGGCAATGATGTTGCCTGCCTTGTAGGACACAAAGGACTTCCACGCCACAGGCAGCTCCGCCTGCACATAGCGGGCGGTATAGGTGACGAAAAGGGTCACCAGCAGCCGTTCCAGCGTGGGCTTTACGTCCGTATAGCCGAAATGCTGCTCGCACAGCTGCCAGAAAGACGGCAGCAGATCGTACTGTTCAAACTGCTGCAAGTAAGTATTCTCCGCAAGACTACCCTCGGTGAGCACAATCCGCACCACCTCCTCAAAGGAGCAGGTGCGTGCTTTGCAGATGGCGCTGAGCAGCCCGGTGAGGATGTTTTCCTCGTTGAAATTCTCGATCTCCAGATCGTAGAACCGCTGGGTGCGCTTTTTATCGGCAAAAAACTTGATGTGCTTTTCGAGGATAGGCTTATACTTCTCCTCAATGCCAAGGTCTACCGACAGCAGCGAGGCACGGTCGGCAAAGAACCGCCGGGAGTACAGCAGGGTGTCCTCCAAGTGGTTTTCCCGCACATCGGGCTTGGGGAACGGGGCGTAGACAAGGTAATTGGTGGTGGTGTCCACCCGTTCCAGAAAGTATTTGGTATAGAACTGGTTATCTGGCTGGAGATGGTAGATCTTCGCATTTTCCAGTTCTACATTCTCCATATCCTCGGCAAAGTCTGCCTTGTCATCGTACCAGAACACCAGCTTGCGGGTGTCACCGGTAAATTCCGCATTCAGGCGGTCTATGATTTGTTTTAGGTTTAATTCAGCCATATAAGTTTTCTCTTACCAATCTATAATATTCAAATATTGATAAAGTTTATAAAGTCTTTCTATCAGCGTATCATAAAGTTTTTTATAGTCCTCAAAATCAGAGAGTCCGAGTGTTTTCAACGCATTTTCCTTGAATTTATTCAT
>ENA-OUOU01001147-OUOU01001147.1-human-gut-metagenome-genome-assembly--contig:-NODE-1147-length-14370-cov-10.452393_pt1 | contig 14370 bp, 10 predicted proteins | sample MGYA00237936_ERZ548765 | MGnify/ENA primary metagenome ERZ548765 (study PRJEB26490, sample SAMN05356889) | human gut metagenome | biome: terrestrial biome; feature: human-associated habitat...
TTGGTGACCTTCATCTGATGAACCCCACCAACTTTTCGATTCTACCAAGCATAAATAGAAACAAACGGTGAAGACTGCTGATAAGCCTCCACCGTTTATTACTTTATTTCGTTGCTACTATAAATTAGAAAACAACTACCCTCTACTGGCAGTTATCGATTTAGAGAAGCAACTAAACTTTCTCGTATGAAAGACAATAGATTAGACTGCTCACTCACCAAATACTTCTTCCATATAGGATTAACTTCTATGAAGGAATCAAATTTCTTGAGATGCAAAGAATACAAACACAGATTTACATAATTAGCAGAATGCAATACCAAATCTCGCTCATCCTTATCGTCCAACCATAATCTTAGAACATTAGCAGGAGATTCCTCTACAAACTCATCTACTAAATCCTCAAAGATACCACTCATTGGATAGTCTTTGATAGCACTAAAAACTTCAAATCTTGGAGTAGTCCAACTTAGTTTTTGCTCCATATTATCCTCAGATTCATTGATTAAGAATTCAATACACTCAACCAAAGACTCGTTGTTTGCCTTAAGATGAGGATATTTGTCCAATAGGCTCCAAGCCTCAGCTATCATCATACATGCTATTTCATCGAAATCGAACACGCTGGTATGTTGATTAACATTCACCAAATCAACAATGGCCATCAACCAAAGATAATCGTAAGAACTGCATAACTTTTTGGTGATAAGTTCAAGTCCTCCTTTGGGCACAAAATCTTTTCCAGCATTTCGAACCTGAATTCCTTCACTGTCAACATTGCCCAATATATCAGGGAGTTGTTCTGTTGCTCTACCTATTAAATTACCATCAAAATCATACCATTTCCCATCGACTCGAATTTTATTTTGCTGCATACAACTACCTTCTTGAATATCCTCAATTTGGTCCAAATAATGGGTTCTATCCAATAATGGGAACAAATCAGTTTGCATATAAGCAACTATTGTCTTCTTACCCTTATCCCAAACTCCATTTGTACACACCATATCCTTAATGGTGAAACAAATATTATCTTTGTAATTGAAACGATAGAGTTTACCATGCAGAATCTTTAATTTTCCATCTGTAGAATAGACACGTTCACCATTTCTGTTCAAGATAAAACACAACCTCTCCATGTTCTCAACATAATAATCAAGAGTTGACAAATCCTGATCATTATGATAAGAACCCTCTGCATCTTCACTTTGTGTAAAATCATACTTTATCTTACCTAAATTGGCGAGACGCAACATAATTGAGTTTTGGGGTCGGCCTAAAACAGAAGCAATATCCTCTATGTTTTTTCCCTTTTCATAACAAAGTAAAAGTAATTCTTCTTCATTCTCAGTCCATGGCAAATCCTTTCTTCTACAATTCACATCAGAAGATTCTTCATCACCAGAAGACACAGAATCATCATAAGGCGTTGAATCACCGGTTGCTTTTTCAGTATTTACATTATCATCTTCTATTCCGATATTTGAGATGAACCCATCCTCTTGGCGCTCATGAGCATGAAGTTTGTTGATTGCGTTATCAATACAATCTACCAAACTTAACGTAGCATCCACACCTAAAAGATTTACTTTTAAATCCATCAAGAAGTTCTCATATAGATACAGCAAAGAACTTGATATATCTTCCAGCTTTACAGGATGAACCGAGATTTTATCATATAAATCAAAGACCGTTGGACATAATGTTCTGAACATTTCTCTCTCTGCCTTATGCTCCTTGAGGAAAGTATAGTATTCAATGTTTAATTGAATTTGTACATCTTCATCTAATGCATAAAAAAGGTTTTGCTTTTCCTCATCACACGACTCTGCCACAAGATTATTTTTTGGTTCATTTTCAGAAGACAAAATCTTTTGGAACTCAGCCAAAGCCTCTACAGACTTATCTATGGCATTGTCTTTACTAGTTGCCAATTCACCTATTTTCTCGTCAGTAAGAGCAGAATAGTTCTCCAACAAAGCACGCTTCAAAGAAGAGCGTCCCGACGGTAAAGTCATTAGAAAAAACAGATCCTCATCAAGTTCCACATAATCAACACATTCCTTGATTTTCCTTTCAGAAGGTCTTACCTGTCTTTCTATCAGCAAAGTCAAGTTCTCTTCTTTGCCACGAAAGGGAACCAGATGCCAAAAATCTTCATTTTGCATAGTCCAGAATGGGAAATACGCATCCACAAATAAAGAATCGTCATCAGGCAGGGTTCTTTTCCATACCTTATGAAAAGTATCTATCAGCTGCTGATTATATCTAATTTCATTAGAATAAATCTCATCCGATTCACACATTTCTATAATGGTAAGCAAAAGGACCGCCTTATGTGGAGTTTTACGGCCATATTTCTCATTCGGCTTTAAATTTTCAAAAGCCTCTACATAGTCCATATTTTCCCTTTCTATATTACTTTATAATTCATCAGGCTCCTCTTCATCATGTTCTTCATCAACCTTTTTGGAGGTTAATTGTAAAAACATATCCAAGAAGGAACGGTGAGAAAAGAAATAACCTTTATCTTCCTTTAATTTATCCTCCATGACAGAGAAGCCATAATTAGCATACTCTTCCATTGTAGTTATCAATTGAGAAATAACGGTACTAGGCTTTATTTCACCTTTATCCAAGGCTATCCAATCTACGTCTGTCTTTGCCACAAGAGCCATAAATATATAAGAACGCAACGCAGGATAAGCTTTGCGCCCTTTTCGTGCTTCAGCAGTACCCCAAAAGACCAAATTCTGTCCCAAGACCTTTGTTTCTTCTGATAATGGCAGTTTCTTACCTGCATACAAACCGATAAAAAACGCCATGATATAAGGTTCATATCCAGAACCAAACACTTTGCCTCTTTCACTAGTATTCTCAGATGCACCAACACCATAATCCGAGATAGCTCTCATTACGGTCTTCTCATATTTCTTTTCAAATTTGGGATTTCTACGTCCCCATATATCTATGAGTTTCTCGTTTTTATCAACAAGTTCCTCTATATTATTTAAAACCTCTGCCATTGTTATTTTACTTTTGTTATAACTGTTTGGATTGTTGCTAGATCCTTATCATCGAAAGGCTTCTTCTTTTCAATTCGGAACACTCTACCAGAAACTTCATTAACCTTGTTCTGATCAAGGACTAAATTGCCATCATAGCTTTCCTTCAAGAAGCTCTTTGTCACGATAACAACTTGCTTATCCAAATTACTAATCACATTGAAGAACTCCGTCTCCTTAGCATCAGTAAAAGAAGAAGTTGGAGCATCGAATATCAAAGGAAACTCAGTTTCACTTCTTTGAGTAGCCAACTTACCAATAGCAAATAATACCGACATCAAGTAAGTTGTTCTTAAAGCAGTATTAGGATTGAAGATTCTTGTATTATCACTATTCATAAGAACCGCCTCTCCTTGTCCATTAGCCTTTTCCAGAATACGGATAGTACCCTTGAAATCATTAGTATTCAAGCTCTCTAAGAAAACATTCGCCTCATCTTCAATTGAATGAAGAAGACGCTTTTTGTTTGTTTCCTTAGCAGACTTGAATGCTGCAGAAATATGACGAATAAGTGCAGCAATCTTTGCATATAAAGCAGCAGAAGTACCTTCCGCCAATTTACCCAAACTTTCTTGTGCCTCCTCAAGAGTCTTACGATGATTAATGCGTTGCCCCTTCAATACCTCCAATCGACTTACTGCCTTATTCTTTAAATCCATCCAATTGGAAATATTCTCTAAATGAGACAAGAGCTGTTCTTCTGTTAATCCATCAGCTTGTGCCAAGATACGCTTTTTAGCTTCAATTTCATTATTCAAATTTGCGTCTATTTTCTTGATTTCATCATGCAAACGATTATTATTAGAAATCACCTTTTGTATATGATGACGAAGCTTGGTTATTTCGGCAAGATTATCATTTAGAATCGTATCTCGCTTTTGTAACTCAACGATATATTCATTCTGATAATATGGTTTTACCTCCTCATCTTCATCGACCTTTAAAGAATTCTTGTATTCCTCTAAGCGCTGAAGCATATAATTCCACGGTTCACTATGCATTTTAGCTGGACGACCACAAATTTTACAAACTTCTTCGTCGAGCATTTCCTGCATTATCTTTTGACCAGGAATATGCACTGGCAATGGTACAAAAGAAGTTTCCTTTTGCATTTTCTTAATTATTTTTTCCGCACCAGCAGTCTGCAAATAATCATTCTCTAATTTTCTTCGTTTTTTATCGACCGCACTAATCTTTTGAGAATATTCCTCAGCAATATCCTCAAAACCCATAAGTATCCACATATCATCCAGAAGATTGATTGTATAATCTTCTTTAATAGATGCTTGAACTTGCGCACGTTTATTAGTTAAAGTGTCTATACGTCTATTGACATTAACAAGCAACTTTGAAGCTTCTTTGCTTTGCTCAATACTTTTTAATAGACCAGCAAAATTAGAAGCCTCATCTTCCTTATTTCTAATTTCATTTTCTATGTCTTCCAATGTACTACTTTCTTGCTCTATAGTACGCTTGAGCTGAGCAATCTTCTCACTATTTTTACGATCAGACTTCTGAGCATTTGTTTGTGCCTGCTCTGCCATCTTTGTAGAGTATTCCATAAAAGAGAAGTATGCCTCAAAATCCTTTACATCGCTGAAGGTCTCAACCAACATCTTTAATGCATTTGAACTTTGAAATACATCAAGATCACTTTCTCCTTTAAACATAGTGTATTTGCGAATCTCGGAAGGCAAATCACAATCAAACTTTAAGCCATCTCGTCGCATTCTTTCACTCCCATTTTCTTCTATTAAATCAAAGGAGAAATTAGAAGCAGTGATTTCACCATCATAAGACTTAGTAAAATGAAAACTTTTTTCTAAAGTCTTGAAATACCCTTTGTGTTCATATGTCATTGCCACACGAACATCGTCTGATTCATCGGCAGAAAGTTCTTCACTTCTCTTCTTGGAAATCAACTTTGTATCAGCCTTTGATGTCCCATCAGTTCGGAACAACCACTCTAAAGCTTCATAAAATGTTGTTTTACCATCACCATTAGACCCTATGATGAGATTTAGCCCATTTACAAGTTCAAAAACATTGGACTTGTAATAGCTTCGAAAATTCTCTATTTCAATCTTCTTTATAATCATATCAATAAGTTATCATTAATATAAGAAAATATTGTTTTGTACACTTTCTTCTGAACACTCTCATCAGTAGAACCATCCAGTTCCTTTATGATGCGAGCAACAGAAGCCACAACCACATTATCAGAATTCAAGGCTGTATATAAGTCCTCATATTCAGACTGGTCATAATCATAGAGTTCTTGCAACTTTGTGTCATCAAGAACCATGTGTAGCATTCTTTCTTTATTTGTCATTGTATATTATCATTATTATATAAATTCAAACCATAATGTTCCATCACGTCTCTGAGTTCCAATTCTGAGTAGGAAGGATTTTCTGATAGCAATGCAAAGTTCTTCACTCTAATCAGTTCACTCTTCAGCATGGCACGCTCCATTCGATAACTACGGCTATTTGGATTAATCTCAGGAGCAACTACCAAATCATGCAACACCGCCATCTTCTTCTTAGGATGTGTTCTCAACACACGTCCTCGTCGCTGAATGAACTGACGTGGATTTCCTGTACTTGAACAAAAGATTGCCAATTCACTTCTTGGAACATCAACACCCTCATCCAAACATTTCATAGAAGTCAGAACTTGAAGTTTACCACTGGCAAATTCATCCAGAATTTCTTCTCTATCCTTTTGCCCTGATACAAACTTACGCACCGTTATTTTATCATTCAGCTTCAAAATCGACTTTGTATATAAATCTATGAGATGCTCTGAATCCTCATCTTGATTAAGCGAATCATCTTCCACTTCAAGATAATTAGGTTCATTTCCTTCAGGGACATATATCAGAGAATATTTCAAATTTCCTTTTTCTTGATACCGCTTCTTGATGATGTCCTCAAAAGCTTTAAGTTTGTTTGCAGCCTTATGCACAATTCGCTTTCTTGCCAACAAAAGCATTTTAAGTCCCTCGTCCATTTTTGCAAATGAACAAGTTTCATCATTGAAATACTTAGCTATTCTTTCAGACAGTTCAACATAAGCTTCCTGTTCTTCCGTGGTCAGTCGTACTATATGTGGATAATATAGATACTTACAAAGCACACCTTTTCTGATAGCTTCTTCCATGCTATACACATAAGTATAATGATTCTCTGCTCCAAAGAACTTACGCAAATTTCTGTTACCTTCATCATCGAACTGACGATCTGGTGTTGCCGACAAGCCTATTCGGCGCAGATAAGGAATATAGGCTAATCGTTTCAACATACTGCCCGAAGCCATATTATGGCATTCATCAGCAATCAACAACAACTGTTTTTTGCTGAAGCCATTCAATATATTAAATACTTTTTCACGAGTATAAGATGCATAAGTAGATATAATCACATAAGAGGTCTCACGCTCATTCTTCAAACGATATTCCTCATTAAAATGAATCGACTCAACATCCTCTTTCCATAAAGGATTCTTAGAATAAACCTTTATGACATTCATAAAATTAAACTTATGACATTCTTGCTCCCACTGATTTACCAAAGTAATCGTTGGTACCAGAATTATCGCCTTATAGTATCCATTGCGCTTATAAATCTCCAACAAGCAATTCAGCGAGGTGATTGTTTTACCCGTTCCTGTGGCCATGGCAAACAGTCCTTTCTGCTTGTTGTTTTTCCAGTTTTCAAAAGCCTGCTGCTGGTATTCTCTTGGACCTGATGGATATGGGAAACGTGGAGTTATCTCTTCCAAACGAATGTCCTCCCTAACCATATCTCCACCCATAAATGCCTTTTGAGCTTTTCGCTCCTGACGAATTCTGTCTAACTTCTTTTCTACATCTAGCAACTCTTCTATGGTCGTATCCTGATAGCATGACGACACAGCCGTCTCCAACTGGCTTGGAGACAAATACTCTATATCGCTTTCCTGCTCATTCATAATAAGCTCAACCTTTGCTCTTTGAGATTTGATTCTGTTCTGAGTCATCTCATCAGAAGAATCGCTTCGGTCTATCTTGATTTCCTCTATATTATAGAGCAAACCATTAATTGTAAAATTGGCTGAACCTGTGAACGAAGTTATGGTATCATCATCACGGAATTGCCCTGTTTTGGTATGAGCTATTCCCTTATGTTTCTTTGGCTTAATGATTTTGATTTGAATTCTATTTTGAGAAATCAGATATGACAAGCATCTGAAAAACTGATTCTGATACTCATCAAATGTTTTTCGAAGAGATTCAAAATCAGACAAATCAATACAATCTACTACTTCACCAAAGACACCTTTCTGGATAGCTTCCTTATCTTCTTCAGAAACAATCTGGTTGATGATAAGACGCATAACCCCGCCATTTGCTATAAACGTAGCAAAGCCTTCTGCCAATACACTAATAGTAGCAGAACTGAAATAGCCCAGTTGCAGGTCGAAACTGCAACTGTTCTTCAATCCATCATTAAAGAACCTTTCTGGAGAAAACTCTTCTCCAGGTATATAGGTTCCATCCTTAGCCCATACTACATCTTTCAACATAGACGTTCCTCCGATTATGTTTTAAGTCTTAAATAAAACAGTTGGCACAAACATATTCATCACCGAAGAGTTCGGCAAGACTCGTACCTTTGTTCTTATTTTTGTTTGTTTCCTGTCGCTTGATGATATCCAGTTTCACCTGTCGAATACGCTCCGGCTTTATCAAGTCTGCCAGACTCTCATTCTGAATCCAAGTATAACCATCCTTCTCAAACGACATTGCCTTTTCGTATAGGTCAGGATGCTGCTCATAGAGCCAGATCCATTCTATCTTCTGCTGGAAGAAACAGAAATAGCAACCGCTTCGGCTTCTGCAATAGGTTCCCGTCTTACCATCCACCTCGAAAGGAATTTCCTCGTAATAAGATGGTACTCCTACTCCACTATCCCTCAGCAGTCTGAAGATGTCTTCTTTTACGAGCACCTCATCGTTGTCTATCAAAGGAAATGAATCCAGATGCCCCACAGGATAATCCGTAGTCTTCAAGTATTCAAAGACGGCATGGTTAAACATCTTCACGTCTATATCCAACAATGCATTCAGCTTTTTGGAATAGTAGAATTGCTTGGTAATCGGTTTCTTCAACACATTCATCAAGTCTTCCTTCATCATTCCATCAGGGCACAACTTATCGTAGATGTCAATAATCTGCTCCTGGTTTTCTTTGTGCAAGAACTTATTGATAACATCCACACTCCAGATGTTTCTTCTGAAAGGGAAGACAGACTGAATATTTGGTTTAGAAGACACATAGCCATCACGGTCTTCATCACCTCGAATACCAACGTATGATACCGCATAGTCATCACCAACATATCTTTCAAACTCGTCAAGTTTCATCTTCTTGGTACACCATCGAGCTTGCGGCGATGGCAGGAATCCTCCTGCTGCCTTTAGGAAATGCTCAAAAGGCGTAGGCTCAGGACTGTCTTCTGCAGCCCTAAGCCTTTTAATGTTTCCCAGATAAGCGCTCAATCTATCTATCAGCAATTCCGTCTCAGCCAATTCACAGCCTGTATCAGAATTATAATACTCAATCTTTAAGTTTGGGTATTTCTGCTTGAGATAGATGGCCAAAGCCGCACTGTCCTTTCCGCCAGATATTCCTAAAATATTTCTTACTTTCATTTTGCACTATTCATTATTACGGAAGAGGCTTTAACCCAACTTCTTATTCAATATTTTCAACAATGTACATACCGATACATTGTCATTTCCGATGCCGTCGAGTAGCTTGTCGATGCTCTTTTCCAATTCCTCAGCCTTCTGCATCTCGCTTTCAGGCAATCTGAAAGTCTGGGAATGGATATTGCTGCCCTTCGTTGAAACCAAATCCAACGAATAAATCTCATCCGATTCATCCTCAGCCATCTTGGATATATCAGAATATTTCTCGCATTCATGGAAGAGCATAATCAAACTGTCTATCAGTTTTTCTTCTTGCTCATCGCGCAATCGTTCCAAAGGTTGCTCCAATGCCGTATAGCAAATAGACTGATACCACTCATTGCGGTTATCAAACTCAGCCATCACATGCTGATAGAATTCCTTCAGTCTATCTGTCATGAGATATTCCTTGACATGAGCCAAACGCTTTCTAATCTCTTCCACATATTCAGAATAATCGTATGACTCGATGCCCAATGTTTCCAACAAGCGACCTTCCACACGGTCTATCATATCAGAATAACAAGAACGAAGTTCCTTCACAGCCCGATTGATGACATAACAGAACTCCTGTACCTTATCTGGATTCTGCAAAGCTTCCTTATCGTAGCCCAAAGCCTCTGGCAAATCCTCAAAGAAAGTCTTCTCAGGGTCCTTTGCTTTAGCCAGAGTATCACGGAATCTTACCGTCTGCTCATGATTGAACTTACGGGTATGCTTGGCATAATCATTCAATCTCTTGTTATAGAAGAAAAAGAATGGCTTGATGGTTTCAATGAAATCATCGCTCTTGATACTTCCCATAGTTTCAACATTCAGAAACTTACGATACTGATTGAATATCTGCACCTTAACACCTGTCACGTCGAATGCCTTGACCAGATATTCTCCCGGATGCTTCTGCAACAACTCGAAGAACTCCATGTTGATATTTGGGATATATGCTCCATTGGTTCCATACAGAGAGAAATCCTGCTTCTTTATATATAAATAGGTGGGAATCCAGAAATCCAAGAATCCCTGCTTCAACTTATATGGTTTAGCAGACAACTTCTTAATCAGCTCAGAAATCTTACGAGGCTTGAAAGTAGTAGATTTCAGGAATTCCTCACATGCCTCCCACAAAGGCATGATTCCTTCATTGGATGGCACATCGGCAAACTCTCCATTCACATGGAGTCCCGTATTCTTCAAGAGAGAATAATAGATGGTTTTCTCCGGTGGAAACTTATCATCAGGGAATCCTAAGTCCTGTTCATTGCTCTGATTCAGCAATGCTGCCAAGTACTTACCTTTCGCACTAGAAATAGAACCGCTCAACTTATGCTTGTTGAACAATTCATTGTTCATCACAGGAGTCTGAGAATAAATCTCATTGCATACCGCTGACAGCAACTGGTTGAAGTCTCTTAAGGAGCAAACATCTCTTTCCTCGCCCTTGAAAATCCAAGTTACATCTCCATTATATGCAAACAAGCTATCACTGATAGATTTATTGAGAACCACTTTCTCATACTCCATCAGATTGTTGATTTCGTTGATAGCAACCTTATCAGATTTATCTACCAACACCTTGCTCAATATATATTTGTACTTTTCTATCAGATAGAGGTGAGACACCAACTCGTCTGTATTTCTGAAACATACAAAGATGATGGCATTCTCACTCTTTTCACTTAGCTCGCAAATCTCCTCCAACACTTTCTTACGTGAAGAGAAAATCAACTGAATATATCCATCGGTATCACCGGTAGGAGTCTTGTCCACTCCTTCACCCAACACTTCATACTCAAAGTATCTTGGAGTACCTTTCTGGAAATAGCAAGCCTTGACTGGAGCCACCTTCTTGAAACAATAGTTTCTGATATCATCCACAAAATTTACTGGACGGCTAACCACCAAACCTGCCTTGCGGATTTCATCTTCTATATTGATATCTGTGCCATCAAAAAGAATGTAACGGAACTTATAGCTGGCATATCGGATAATCTTGAATTGCTCCAATTTCTTTAAAAGCCCCGTTGGGTTTTCTATATTCAAAGCAGTCTTGGCATACAGAGCAGTATCTTCACGGCTCATCTTGAAAGAAGCATTGCCGAAAAGATTCAGTAATCCGATGGCTTTCACCAGCTTGATAGCATCTACAAGGTCTGTCTTGGTATCCCATAGTTGACCTTCCACTCTCTCGATGGCAACCTGCATCGAACTCCATTGCATGGAGTCGGCATTTGCCTCCTTCAGGTAAGAGTAGAAATTATAGTAGATATAATCATAGCAGCACTGAAGCTGATATATCTTTCCCTCATATTCAGACAAAGAGTTACGTCCCCTTGCATTCAAGAACGAAAACAAAGAACGCTCATTCTGTCCATATCTCTGAATGGCCTGTGTAATGACGTATGCAGCAAATGGCTCCAGCGGAGCCAATGCCTGCGCAGTTACTCCAGAAAAGTTTTGAGATACAAAACCAGTCTTCTTTGCCAACGAAGCCAGTGAATCAATCACAGAATCTTCATATTGTATGGTTCTACTGGCATCAATCTGCGTAGAAGCCAGATAGAGAAGCTGCTCTATCGGTTCTACGAATACCAATTCTTGGAAACGCCCCTTTACTTTCGTCCACTCTTCTTTCTGTACTTCATTCAACTTACGGGAGTAAGCATTGAAATTCTGATGAAGCGTAGTCAGAAGAAGGATATTTCTGGATGGCACATTCACGAACTCAGCCAATTTTTGCATGAAGTAAAGTTCACGCTCCGGATTATTCTTGGCAGCATGCTCCAGCACCTTACCAAACTCATCAATAAAGATAACCAGGAATTTTCCTTGGCTCTTTAGTTTGTTATACTTGGTTTTGAGTTCATCCAGAATGCTATCAGCTGTGCCATCAACAGAGAGTTTTTGACTCAACAAGACAGACAGTTCCTTATAGTCGCCAACAATTTTAAGAACTTCAAACTTCTTCTTCTCTGAAAGTTCAGAAGGTTTCAACAATTCATATTGCTTACCTCCCATCAAGTCTCTTTCCAAAGCCAATAAGAAACTAGACTTACCTGTTCCATAAGAGCCAATAATGGTATAAGAATGAACTCCAGAACGGAACCCATTCGCAATACCCTCTGCCACCTGACGAGCATTAGGGGTTACGATATATTTGGCCTCACTAGCAAAGCCTTCCTCTATGTTTGCTGATAAACTAAACTGTCGCATTCTTATAATACTTATCTAAAACATCAAAGTCCTTCAAAGAAGAACCTTCCTTAAACAATAGCTGACGGATACCTGCATTATCACTATACTGTACATACTCTGAATAATGCTCACCGATAGACTGGGCCATATCGATAACCTCAGCATCTGTCATGCAGAACATCAAGCCTATTTCCTGCAATGTATCGTATGATACAGACTTATCCTTACCTTTTTCCTGAAGAATGGCATATAAGAAAATCTCCATCGGAACCATGCGCTTACCTTCAATATTGAAGGCGAACGTCTTACCATTATCCTCAGTTCTTATCAGATCCAAATCAATCAAAAGAGAAGAATAATCCTCAAACGACTTGGCCTTATAAGGTTGAGCATAGTTCTGCAACAGCACACCCACATCTTTCTTGGTGGTGTTCACATTAAAGATTTTGTCCTTTCCATCCTCTATCATCAGTCTTTTCACAAAGTTCACCAATTGTTCCCTCTCAAAGACCTTGCGTTCTTTTTGGAATTGCACAAAAGTAATATGATAAAGCGTTGCTTCTTTCAAACTTACAAGAAGGTAGTGAAGCAACCACAAAGTTCCCAAACTTTCAATGTACTTATCTACGCCTTCTGATTCATCGAATAAATAATCTGCTATTCTGCTTGGCTCATCATGATAGGAAATACCAAACACCTTGAGCCAATATCGGATAGAAGAAACCATGTTTTTCCCTACTCCCAAAGCCATTACTGCATCTGAAGCATTGAAGTTTCCTCCATCTATTATAAAGTTATATCCCTTGGTGAGCCATAAGGTTTTGCAAGGAAAAGATTCATGTCCAGAGAGTGTATATTTGTTGTACATCTATCTTCTTCAAAGCGATAGAATCCCGATATCGTGAGTTTTGTTAGTATTCTGTTAGGCCTCTATAAAACGGAAACGTGGGATTCTCCTTGCCCATCCCACTACTCGAAGGCCTTCGCATTGCCCTTAGTTGAAAGAGACGGACAATGCAGAAAGCCCACGTTATGGTATATGATGATTCCTTTCACGAATATACAACCATATAACATACCATAATTTTATCAAAGTATGTATACGACAATTCGCAGCAGGATACAATACACCCACCGTGAACATTCACCATTGTCACATCTACGTCCAACTAAAGGTAAAGTTGCGAAGTTTACGAGTAGTCGTAGACGAACGTTAGCAAACGCTCTATTTTATATAAGTCACACCCACCCGCTCAGCCCTTCGGGCTTTCTGCGGTAGAATGCAATTGCAAAAATAATAATTATTTTTGAAATACGTGCGCTAATCTTAGATTATTTTTGTATTTTTGCAGGAAATGACGTTAAACCCATAAAAATACAGTAGATTATGACTACATATCTCAGATTCTTCAATTATGATGAGGCCTTTAAATTCTATTGCGGACTCATCGATAAAATGCTACAAGGCACCACCAGAAACAACCATACTCGTATCATCGCTAAGCCAGCGCTTATCCTATCTATCATCAAACTGATAGAAAACGGCAAGCTGGTCAACCAGTTCACTTATGAAGAAATCGCACCTATATACCAAGGCGTTTTCGGGAAGTATTTCTTAAGGGCTCAACAGGAAAACCTTACTCCATTATTTTATCCTTATTACTTCTTGAAATCAGATAAGTTCTGGCATTTGGCTTGGACTAATGCCGAAGTAAAAACAGAGTCTCCTTCAAAAGCATGGCTAGACAGGAATACCCAATATGCCTACATCGATCAAGAACTTTGGATATTACTATCCCATCCTACTTATCGGAATAAATTTAAGAAGTATATCATAGAGAAGAAAGTTCTCAATGTTTTCAAAGAAGAAAAGAACAAGGGCGGCTTTAAGGCTTTGCTGCAATTATTGATGGTAATATAAAAACAACATGAAATGGATTATAAAGATGTCGCAAATTCTTTCATTACAAGACATTAAATCTCACAGGCTCCTCGCCTGTACGTAATTTGTAGTCTTCATAAAGCATCTTCTGCATCTTGTCAACCATGGCTTTTTTTGTGGCCTTGGCAGATTTCCAACGTCTAAGCGCCTCTTCTCTTGTTAATTTATTCATATCCAATCCTCCATTATTAAATTATGAGCATCCCAAATGTCCGCTCTTTCTAAATTTCATTCTACCAGATTAAGCATTCAAGAACTACTATCGGGAAGAATACGACTGCAAAGATACGGATTATTTTTGAAACTAAAGCATCTTTATCCTAATAAAATGCAGATAAATTTTATTTTAGCAACACGGCTGCAAAGAAACAGTATCTGGTAGAGTGTAGTGAGAAAATCGTGAGGGATAACCCCAAATCGTGATGGATAGCGTG
>ENA-OUOU01001151-OUOU01001151.1-human-gut-metagenome-genome-assembly--contig:-NODE-1151-length-14355-cov-5.687133_pt1 | contig 14355 bp, 8 predicted proteins | sample MGYA00237936_ERZ548765 | MGnify/ENA primary metagenome ERZ548765 (study PRJEB26490, sample SAMN05356889) | human gut metagenome | biome: terrestrial biome; feature: human-associated habitat; material...
TTATTATCATTCTCAGCAAATTAATTTTCACATCTCATGTTCAAATTTGACAAAACAAAGCGAAAAAAGGGGAAAGCCGCATTTTTACTGTGGTTTTTCCCTTTTTTTGCCGGCAAATGCCACAATGGATTAGTCAAAATAATACATAAAAGTGGATTGATCTATCTATTCAAAATCGTCAATATGACCGATATAATAAAAGCAACAAAGTTAAATTTACTTTAAGGAGGAAATTTATTATGAAAAAAGGCAAAAAACTTTTGGCATTGCTGATGGTTGCTATGCTTGCGGTTTCCGCGGCTTCCTGCAGCAGCAATGAGACTACTTCCAGCAGCGAATCCAGCGGAACCGACTCTTCGGCCGCCGCTTCTACAGACGGCGAGGAAAAGCTGGATGTGACCCTTTCCTATATGGCGAGCCAGGACTGGGTACAGGATGCGGAAATGGAGCTGGGCGAGAAGTTTGCCGAGGAAACCGGCATTAAAATCGATTATCAGATCGTACCTTCCGACCAATACAACAACCTGCTGATGACCAGACTGAATACCGGCGAGTGCACCGATATGTTCGGTTCTCAGAGCGGTAAATTCGACATTCAGACCTCTTTGAATGTGGTAAAGAACGCTGTGGACCTGTCTGGTGAAGAATGGGCCGGCAACGTTGACGAGCTTGCCGCCGCTGAGTTGAGCGTTGACGGTAAGCTGTACGGCCAGCCTGCGCAGGACTTGTCCGCTGTTTGGGCGGTCGCCTACAACAAGCAGATTTTCGAGGATTTGAATTTAGAGATTCCCAAGACCTTTGATGAATTCAAGCAGGTCTGTGAGGCTATTAAGGCCGAAGGCATTATCCCGATTTATGAGGGCGTCGTCGACGGCTGGCATCATACCCTGTGGTTCCCTGAGATGTGCGTTGCCGCTGAGACCGCAAATCCTGGCCTGGCCGACAAGCTGAACAACAACGAAGCCACTTTCGCCGGCAACGAGACCTTTACTCTGATCCTGAACCAGATCATGGACATGATCAACTCCGGTTATTGGGGCGAGAACTATATGTCCAATGAATATACCGACGCCGCCAAGAATATTGCTTCCGGCGAATACGCCATGACCATTGCCAATCAGGGCTTCGGTGCGGAGGTTAATGCTGTGGACGCGAATTTCCCTGTTGATCAGATCGGATATTTCGTCGCTCCTCTGGCAGACAACCAGACCCTGAACATGAATCCCTCCGGCCCCGCCCGCTTTATCTATTCCGGTTCCAGCAATATTGACGCCGCTAAGAAATACCTGGCTTATATGGCTACCGACGAAAGCCTGACTTATCTGACTGAAAATGTCGCTAAGTTCAATAAGCTCCCCTTCTCCAACGCCCCCACTACTTATTCTGATACCATTCAGGAATTCTATGATAGCTATCCCACTTCTTCCACTGTTTATCAGACTGCCGTTAAGTATGTAAATCCCCAGTGGACAGAGATCGGCAATAATATGTCCGCTATGTTCCTGGGCGAAATGACCCCAGAAGAAGTTTTAGAGGATCTTGATAAGAACAGAGCTGAACAGGCCAAAGCTGCCAGCGACGAAGCTTGGAACTAAACAAACGGTAAACCAACCTTGAAAGGTACAGCCTGATTTTAGCAATCGGGCTGTACCTTTTTAAAACCAGCAAAGGAGCTTTACTATGAATAAGAGAAAGGTATATCCTGGATATTTTGTCCTGGGTGCCCTGATTATTTATCTGGTCTTTATGGTGATACCAGGATTAATCGGTATTGGCTTTTCCTTTACCGATTGGTCCGCCTACACGGATGAATTGAATTTTGTGGGCTGGGAAAACTTTAAGACCATTTTTTCTCCTGAGGAGAACTATGTTAAGGTCATTTCAAACACACTCGTCTTTACCTTTGTAACTACCATCATCAAAAATGTGTTTGGGTTATTGCTGGCGCTGCTATTAACCAAGCATATGCGCCTTTTGAACTTCCACCGCGGCGTTATGTTTATGCCGTCCGTCCTCTCTACACTAATTGTCGGCATGGTGTTCACCTCTATTTTAAACCCTGCTGAGGGCTTATTAAACGTTACCCTGCGGAGCATCGGGCTTGACGCTCTGGCCTTGCCCTGGCTCACCAGCTCCCAGTACGCTTTCGGCACCGTAATGGCCGTCGATATCTGGAAGGGCACCGGATATATTATGACCGTTTTAATTGCCGGACTCATGTCGATTTCCCCCACCTATTATGAGGCTGCGGATATTGACAGCGCCAACGGCTTCCAAAAGCTGCGCTATATCACTTTGCCGCTTCTTATGCCTACCTTAGCGACCACTACCGTTATGAACGTGATCTATGGCCTAAAGGTATTCGATATGATTTATGCCCTGACCAACGGCGGCCCCGGCAAAGCCACGACAGAGGTTCTGTATACCGAAGTGTTTAAAAGATTCGGTACCGGCCAATACGCGGTAGGTACCGCGCTTTCCTCCGTTATGTTTGTCTTTATGGTAATCATTGGTATTTTCATGATCCGCGTCATGACGAAAGACGAGGTGGTTGAATAATGAAAAAGAAAAAACTCCTGCTGACAATCGTCTGCAACATTATCGCCTGGATTTTGTCTTTGATCTGCCTGGTCCCGCTGGTGCTTATCATTTTCAACTCCCTGAAGGACAGCTTATCCGCCTCGTACATGAATTTGTCTTTGCCGGCGTTTCCCATTCCCTGGGATAACTTTTCCACCGTAATACAAAAAGGAAAGCTGGACACCTCCTTTTTGAACAGCGCCATTTATTCTGTCGGCAGCGTGGCCCTCTGCACTCTGTTTGCGGCCGCAGCCGCTTATGTGCTGTCCCGCAACAGAACAAAGCTGAACAGCTTTCTTTATATCTTCATTGTGTTAGGTATTACCATGCCCATGAACTACGTAGCCCTGATCCGGGTGATGTCTTTCCTCAATTTGATGAACTCCCAGATTGGTATTATCCTGCTTTACGCCGGTATGCAGCTGCCCTTTGCCGTTTTCTTGATTCACGGCTTTGTGGCTAAGGTGCCTGTGGATTTGGACGAGGCCGGTATTATCGACGGCTGCTCTCCCATCCGCCTCTTCTTCTCTATTGTGCTTCCGCTTTTAAAGCCTGCGCTGGCTACCGTAATCGTCCTTACCTTCTTAAATACCTGGAATGAATTTGCTTCTCCTCTTTATTTCCTTAACAGCTCTGAAAAATGGCCCATGACGCTTTCTGTATATAACTTTTTCGGAATGTATTTTAAGGACTGGAACCTGGTGTGCGCGGATATTCTATTGACCAGTCTTCCGGTAATTCTAGTATATTTGTTAGGACAAAAATATATTGTTTCCGGTATGACTGCCGGCGCTGTGAAAGGCTAAGGTGTCCTATGAATCGGATCACTTATCAATTGGAGGGGGCGAGAGCGGCTCTCTCAGCAGACAACGGAAGTTATCTTCTGCAAGCCTGTTCTGATGGTATTGTACGGTGCAGCTACTCTCCAAAAGAGCCGAATCCAAATTATTCGGCTCTGGGAATTTCTCCCCCGCAGACTTCCAAATGTGTTTGGAAAGCCGCAGAAACCGCAGATACACTTTCCCTGCAGGCGGGGAGCATCCAGCTCGATATCGGCCTGTCCTCCGGCCATTTCCTTTGGAGGGACGCCGCCACCGGAAAAGAGCTTCTTCAAGAGGGAAACAAAGAATTAACCTCTGTTCCCGTGGTGAAATATTCCACCGGCGGCGAGGCGCCAAAAATACGCCGTGTCAAAACCGTGGACGGGGAACGAAATTTCATCGAAAACCTAAAGCCCTACACTGACCGGGAAGCCTATCGGGGAAAAATATTCTTTCAGTGGAGGCATGACGAGCAGCTTCACGGCCTGGGCCAGGCCGAAGAGGGGATCTATAATTACCGCGGCCAAACCCAGTATCTTTACCAGCATAATATGAGAACGCCGATTCCGTTTTTAATTTCCGATCAAAGCTACGGAATTTTATTCGACTGCGGGTCATTGATGACCTTTAACGATGACGCCCGCGGTTCTTATATGTTTTTTGATACCGTGGAGCAGCTGGATTATTATTTCATTCATGGAAGCACCCTGGATGACATCATCAAAGGCTACCGGACTTTGACCGGCAATGCTCCTCTGCTTCCCAAATGGGCGTATGGATATATTCAGTCAAAGGAGGCCTACCGCACCCAGGAGGAGCTGGTAGCTACCGCCGCTGAATATCGCAAAAAAGGGATTCCTCTTGATTGTATTGTGCAGGACTGGAACACCTGGGAACCAGGAAAATGGGGAAACAAGCACTTGGATTTATCCCGCTATCCCAATATCAGGGAAGCCAATCGGCAGCTTCATGAGATGCATGTGCATTCTATGGTTTCCATTTGGCCTAATATGAACATGGGCTGCGCGGATATCAATGAATTTCTGGAGGAAAATCTTTTGCTGGGCGACGCTTCCACCTACGACGCTTTCCAGGAAAAGGCCAGGGATCTTTATTGGCGGCAGGCGGACGCCGAGCTTTTCCAGGGAGGCTTTGACAGCTGGTGGTGCGACTCCACGGAGCCCTTCAGCGGTCCGGATTGGGGCGGAGAAACGCTTCGCGAGCCCTGGGAGCGGTATTCCCTCGTGGGCGGAGAGCATAAAAAATATTTAGATCCAGCCTGTGCCAACCTGTTCGCCTTAAAACACGCTCAAGGAATTTTCGAGCACCAAAAAAAGCAGGCTCCTGAAAAGCGGGTAGTTAATTTGACCCGTTCGGGCTATGCCGGCTCTCAGCAATACGGAACTATTCTTTGGTCCGGCGATATCAGCGCCAATTGGGATACCCTTAGAAGGCAGATCACCGAGGGCCTGAATTTCTGTATGAGCGGCCTCCCCTATTGGACCTTAGATATCGGAGGCTTTTTCGTAGTAGGAACAGACTATACCAAGAGAGGCTGCGGCTGCAATGATAACCCAAATCCTCTGTGGTTTTGGTCTGGGCACTACAACGGCGGCTGCGAGGATCTCGGATACCGCGAGTTGTATACCCGCTGGCTGGAATACGGCGTGTTCCTTCCTATTTTCCGCTCTCACGGCACAGATACTCCCCGCGAGATTTGGAACTTCGGGGAACCCGGATCTCCGTTCTATGACGCTATTGAGAAGTTTATCCGCCTGCGTTACCGTCTTCTTCCTTACATATACTCTTTAGCCGCGTCTGTCACCTTCCGGCAGGATACTGTATTGAGGAGCCTTCTTTTTGACTTTTCAGAGGATACCGCCGCCAGACAGGTCAGCGATGAGTTTATGTTTGGACGGTCGCTTCTGGTATGTCCGGTTTATCAGCCGATGTATTATGATGCAGGCAGCGTACCGCTGGAAAAGGAAAGGAAACGGACCTGTTACCTGCCTTCCGGCTGTACCTGGTATGACTTCTGGACAAACGAGCCATATGACGGCGGCCAATCCATAACGGCAGACGCCCCCTTGGACAAAATTCCTGTTTTTGTGCGCTCCGGCTTTTTGATCCCGATGGAAACTGAAAAGCTGGAATATGCCGACCAGATTTCTGCCGCTCCTTTTGAAATTCATATTTATCCGGGCCAAGACGCTCAGTTCCTTTTCTATGAGGATTCCGGCGACGGCTACGCTTATGAACAGGGAGACTACAGCATAATTCCCTTAAAATGGGAAGACGCTTCCAGCACCTTCTCAATCGGAGAGGCTCCGATTGCTGAATTTCCGCAATCCATACGCGGCCGGGAAATTCGTTTAATACTGCATTGTTCCCAGCCTAAGACGATTTCTTTCACTTATACGGGTTCCTCGCAATCCTTTTGCTTTGCATCTCTTATGTCATAAACCTCCTTTCTTACAATATAATTTAGATCACGCAGAAGGCGTCCCTTGGCTTCAGCCAAGGGACGCCTTCTATTTTTATATAAGCATCTTATAAATAAGGGACAACAATCACAGCCGCAGGCACCAGGCTTGTTTTCCGCCTCACATAGACCGTGCCATATTCGAAATATGATTTCCTATCCGGTTCGTTTCCCTATACCTTATGAAAGAAGTACTTGGAAGAAATTTCGCTTAAATCATGTCCGGGTCTTTTCCAGCAGAGCCTAAGCGAGCCGGGATGACGGAAGCTGGTATACAGAACCTTGACCGGATAATAACCCTTCTTTAAATCTACCGAACGTGTTTCTGCTTTCTGTTCATGAGGCTCGTCATTGTTAACCACTAAGTTCCCGCATAGATAAAGCTGTCCGCCGTCCGTATTTTCCAGTTGAAATAAATAGCTGCCGTCTGCCGGTACTCGGAGATACCCCTCAAACGAAAGAGAAAATCCGATCTTCTTATCACCATACTCTTCTCTGACAACAGCTGCGGTTCCATTGTTTATTTCTTTTACCGCAAACACCGACCCGCCTTGTGCCTCCTTTGCCCCAACCATAGAATCAAGCAGCGCGGCGCTTTGCATACCGCTGTCATAGCAGCAAAAATGCAGGCCGTCTGACAAAGCCCTTTCCTCTATGCTCTCCGGCTCTAAATCCAGCTCTATTGATATATCTTCCTGTTCCTTCGGCAACGGGGCAGACTGATATAAGCCAAAGCTGCGAATCATAGGAGTATCCCAGCTGCGTAATATCTGAAAGCGCACCTTTGAGGCTGTTACCGGGTCAAATCTTCTGACCGTTTTATAGCCTATTGTTTTATGCCGGACTACCTCGACCCATTCCTGATCCATCCATACCTCCAGGCGCCAATCCGCCACACGCTGGCCCTCCTCGATGAACTCCTGCACCATTACCTGGTCAAAGGTCTTTTCACCGCCTAAATCAAATGTCAGGCTGGCCGTGCTGTCCCCCAGGGACCACTCGCCGGGGCTTGTCCAATAGGTAAGCTTCTCCCCATCCAGGACCTTTACGGCTTCATGGCCCTTGGCCTCCGCAGTACATACCACCGCCGCATTTCCCGCCAGATTGACGCAAAACGTCTCCTCAAGGTAGGCTCTCATTTGCAGCAGACGTTCCTCCTGGTCTTGCCGGATAATCCCCTGGGTATCGGGGCTTACATTCAGCAGCAAGACGCCGTTGTTGCCGATCGAATTGTAATAAACCTCAATTAAATCTGAAAGCTTTCGAACCGAAGAAGTCTTTTCATTCCAAAACCATTGATTTAGAAGAACCGTATTGACTTCCAGCGGATACCAAATGGCTCCTACCGCGTTTTCATAGTATTTTTCCTCTCCCAGATCCTTCCATGTAGCATTTTCCGCTATTTCTCGGCTGAATACAGGCTGCACCGACCACTCATTTTCACGGCTGGCGCCTCCCTCGTTTCCAACCCAGCGTACGCCCTTGCCCGCCCAGCAGAGCTTTTGCTTTCCCGCTTTCACCAATTCCCATGTTTCCGGGGCTGCAAGCTCATGAGGATCATAAAGCCGTACCACCGCGCCGGGCTGAAGCTGCTCGATCAGCTTGTACCACTCCCGCGGCGCATAGGCTGGAACCGGCTTCCAGATCTCAAAGTCACTGCAGGCGCCGTCGAACCACACCTCATCTACCCGGCCATAGTTGGTCAATAGCTCCCGCAGCTGGGCTAAAAAATATTGATTATACTCTGGCTTTGGCCACAGCCCTTTTCCCCTTTGATGCATATCCCATGGAGAAAGATATACTCCCAGGCCCATCTCATTGTCCTCACAGCCCTTCTGTAAGCTTTCCATGACGTCTTCTCCGCCAAGAATTGTCTCAGAGGAAAAATCGGTCGTCTTCGTATTCCACTGACAAAATCCATCATGGTGCTTAGCGGTGAAAATCATCATTTTCATTCCTGCCCGGCTGCACACCCGGCACCATTGAGGCACATCCAGCTTTGCGGGGTGATAGTCGGATTTTTTCTCTGTGCCGTTTCCCCACTGTACATGATTAAATGTATTGGGGCTGTAATGGACGAATCCAATAAACTCCTTTTCCATCCAATTCAGCTGAGCAGGACTCGGCTTTACATGAGCGGCCTTTTTTAATTTTTCTTCCAAAGTATCCTTCGGATCAAATGTAACAACCCACGGGGCTTCCTGCATTGCATCCATCAATTTCTAATTCCTCCCTTTATGGCTATGGCATATCGATACTGATCCGTTCAGCCCGAATTTTTCTTCAGCCGCCGGCATCGGCAGCGCCTTCGGCCCTGAAAAACTAATTTTTCATACACCGCCAGTACAAAATATCGAATGTATTTTTATTATAAGCCAGAAAACATCTGTAAAGAATATCTATTTCACTCCACTTTTATGTATGTTTTTCACCAACTAAAAAGTTTTCCGCTCAAGCGCAAGGATAAAACGTCAGAAAGATTCCTTGAAAAAAGCGTCCAAACCCAATGAATGGATTTGAACGCTTTTTCTATTTAGAGGAAGCTATCGCAAGGAAATCCTTTAACCAAGCCGTCTTCTTCTAATAATAAGGGCAATCGCAACGCCTAAGCCGCTGAGCAGGATCAGTACGATAGCAACGCCGACATAAGGCGCCATAGAATCTCCGGTTTGGATATTCTGATCGTCCTGGCTTCCGCTGCTGCTCTGAGTGTCATCAGGCTGGCTGCTGGATTGGTTATCATCAGGCTTGCCGGATTCTCCGGGCTGTTCCGAAGAAGCGGTATCCTCTTTCACAGTGATCTTAAAGGAAACCGTCTCGCCCTGATAGGTCACAGTAACGGTCTTTTCTCCCGCGGTGGAGGAATCGAACCCGCTCACCTCATAATCTCCAGCTGACAATACCTTCTCGTTTCCGTCGCTGTAATGAGCGGTTACCACCAGGCCAGTCAGATCCAGCTCGTCGCCGATCTCATACTCAGTCTTGGTCGGGCCGCTCACCGTGATGGATTCCAAGGTCACTACAGGCGCGGCTTCCTTCACGTTCACCGTAAAGGTCGTGGTTTTGTCCTGATAGGTTACGGTGATGGTCTTTTCTCCCGCGGTGGAAGAATCGAACCCGCTCACCTCGTAATCCTCTACAGCAGCCTCGCTGCCGTCGCTGTAATGGGCCGTTACCACCAATCCAGTCAGATCCAGCTCGTCGCCGATCTCATACTGGGTCTTGGTCGGGCCGCTCACCGTGATGGATTCCAGAGAGGTCACATATTTCTGAGTCAGATAAGTATTAACCTGCTCAATCTCCGCGTCGGACAGAGCTCTGTCGTAAATCAGGATCTCAGAAATAGTGCCCTCAAAGAAGCTGTCAGCGTTTGTGACAATGCTCTTTCCTACATACATGGTAGTACCGATGTTGGCAGTCTGGGCTCCAGTGTTTTCCTTTGTGGTTCCCAAAACGCCGTCCACATACAGCTTTTCGGTTGTTCCATCCTTCACCGCAATGGTAACGGCGGAACGATCGATCTCGTCGCGGTCGTAATACTTAATATTACAGAACTGCTGTCCGCTTCCAAAACGGGCAGAGGTCCAGTCATGATAGGGGGATACAAACAGTCCGCCCCAGCCAGCGCCGGTCTCTCCTACATAGAAAGCGGCGTGCTGGTCGCCGGAGGTCCAGTCGTTACCAGGATTGGTTACCGCCTCGCCTGTATAATGGCTTACTACGATCATGGTCAGCTCAGATTTGCCGTTAAAGTTTACGCCGTCAAAGCTCATGCTGGAGGCGCCGTCAAACAGCAGGGAAGGCACACCGTTTTCATTGGTCGAGAGCTTGGGGGCGCTCTCTTCCTCGGCCGTAAAGGTCACGTTCTCAGAACCCTGGCTGTCCCAGCTCAGGACAGAATCACCGTCGTCGCCGCCCAAGGTGACGCCGCGGTCAGCGTTCAGCCAGATGTTAAGGCCGTTAGTGGGGATCGGGCTCTTCTCTTCCAGAGTTACCTCGCCCCAGTTCGCGCCGCTCTGCCAGGAGTTACCGGTCTCGTCGTACCACATTACGATATCCTGACGGGTTCCGTCGGCATTGGCGTCGTTGATCTGCACGTCAAAGCCGATTTTATCGTTTGCCGCGGGATCTACCGTCTTGAAGGGGATTTTTGCTTCGATGACATATCCGCCATCTACGATTCTGGCGTAAGACTCAAAGCCTTCCTCAATACCGGAACCGTTAAAGGTCTGCTCATTTTTATAGTTGATCCGATATTGTCCCATTCCCGCCTCATAGGAGGAAGCCTTACAATTCGTCTCATCGACAAAAATTTCAATGGAATCCTGTTCGTGAACCTGGCTGCTGTCGCTGTTGAGGACAGGATCCTGCACCTCGACCATGACATACAGGTTCTCCTCATCCCACATAGCTTTCGCTACGCCGGAAGCGGTTCCGTTATCCTTCATGGTCAGATGCTTCTCGATCACCAGAGCTGGAGCACTGTTCCAGATCGGATCGGTTTCTCCTTCACCAATGGTAGGAGTGCCGTAGGTGGCAAGGCCGTTGCCGGCAGTGACCATATTCAGTACGCGGACCTTAGCGTCGGATTGGCTGTCAATCTGAGTCTTATCATCCGCCTTGGTAACAGAAAGGACATAGGTGCCGGGAGTCTTCGGCGCCTTCATAGAAGCGCTGTCGCCGGCGGCATAGGACTGTCTCGGATCGTTCTCATCGAACGCGGACAGACCGGATTCAGCCAGCCAAATGCTGTAGCCGGCATCATTTAATGCCTCCGCAAACTCCACCAATCCTTCCGGAGAAACTGTCAGGTTCTTGGGGAGCAGCTTGTTCGCCAAAGAAACGCTTGTGGTGAATGTAATGGTTTTCGTGGCTTCGCTTTCTCCGATAGGAGTAGCCTTTAATTCCCAAGAAGCCTCGGTGCTGATGGAATGTCCGTTTTTAATCTTCTCACCATTCAGTGTAAAGGTGTAGTTATCGGTATCCAGCTCCAAAACCAAAGGCTTCAGCTCAGATACGGAATAATTCTGACCCTCTGCCACGTTGGCCAGATCCTTCGATTCGCCAACATAAACAGTAAATTCAGAGGCGTCGGAAACCTGTCCATTCGCGTATTTGATATACAGCTTGTATTCTCCAAGCTCCGTAGGCACCCTAATGGTCTTTTCGTTGCCTGCCGCCTTTGTCATGGTCGGGCCTTCCGCGAAATCTTTGGTTCCCGCAGGCGCCAGCCAAACCTCGTCGTCCGCCTCCAGCAAGCCTCTGCGGTTCAGGGTATCGCCGGCAGACAAACGCACGTTGGAAGCCAGCTCATAATAAGAATCCGGCATAACGGTTTCGTCAATCAGGTAAGTATACTCATCCTCCAGGCCGGAATTGAGAACCACGTTGTTGCCAGCCTTCGGCCAGATGCTTTCAGCGCTTACGTATTGATCCAGAGAACAGTTGGGGGCTGTGGTCTCGGATTTGCTGGAGTTAGAGAAGCCGTTGGTTACCACCAGGTCGTGCTTTCTGCGCCAGTTGTTCATCTCGTAAACGTTGCGGAGAGTGTTTGTGATAACGTTGCTGTCAAACAGGATATAGGCGCTTCCCTCGTCAGGATGGAAGCCGTTGATCCAGCGACCCTCGTTGACCCAGTCGGGAGTCTCGCGGTAAACGTTGATGTAGTTTCCATTAAATTCGGAATATTGAGAATAATCCGTGCCGCCGGGGGTGCCGTCGCCCTGCTGGCCCAGCGTATAGATACCGCCGCAGTCTTGCAGGATAGAGGCGTAATCCTCGATGCGGTTGTAATTTACATGGTTATTTCTGGAGGTGGTGGTGGGCAATCCCGGAAGCTGAGAATCGCTTCCAACCTCGCCGTCAAAGTTACACCAGCCCCAGCCAATGCTCATGGCACTGTAGGAGCACTTATAAATAAAGTTATGCTCGATCCACATGTTTTGGGTGAAATAAGTGGCGATCGGGGAACAGCCTGGGAAGAAATAGCAGTTCTCCAGGAAATAGTTGTTTCTGATATAGATATTCTTGGGAACCGCTTCTGTTCCATTCTGGAACTTCTCCTTGTCAGGGCCGGCGTTGTTGGAACCGGAGCCGCCTACCCAATGCTCCTCAGTATCATTCTCATAGACATGCTGGGGATGACCGATGGTAACACCGCCGCCACCGGTATGGCCGATATAGTTGCCGGTAACCTCGATGTTATAGACATCGTTTTCAGCATGGAAGCCGAGATAACCGGTCATCTCAATCTTGCCGTCTAAAATGGCGATGTCGTGGGCAGAGGTCGCATGAACGGCCGCCGGGGCAACGTCATAGGAACGGTACATATCGTCGTGCCAGTTTCCGGTGCTGAACTTGTTCATGTAGGTACAGCCCTGTACGGTTGCGTTACCGTGAGAACCGTCTACTTCCGCCAGGTTCCAGTCGGAATAGGCGAAGGTTAAGCCGCGGAAGGTGATATGGGCGGCATAATCCTGTTTGGGAGTAGAACCCTTAATATCCACAAGGGTTACCAATTCCGGAATGATAACCTCCGCATCCGCCATATCTTCTCCCTCTTTGGGGATATAGTACAGCGTGCTGCCCGCCTGGTCAAAATAGAACTCGCCGGGCTCGCTCAGCCATTCGAAAACGTTGACCACGTCGTTATTTCTAGTGGGGTTGTAATTACAGTTCCAGCTGGGCTGCTGGGCGATGGCCGCGTAAGGCATCTGGAAATTCACCTGGGTATCGCCTTCTGGAGTCTCTTCCAAAGTGTCAGCGCAGACAATGGCTTTTACCCAGGTGGAGCCGGATTCCAGCTCGATATTCTGCGGGTTTCTGGTATCCGCAGGCAGTCCAAAGTCCGCAGCGAACACGTTGCCCTCTTTGATACCGCTCTTTGAAATCCAGGCCCAGTCCGCCTCTCCCTTAGTTACGCTGTAGTTTCCCACAGACCGAAGAGGACGGGCACTTCTTCTTGTCATACTGGCGCGCTCGCCATTGACATAAATCGCTCTGAGCTTATCATTGCGGACCAAATCAGTCTTGTAAGCCTTAATTCCGTCGTCAAGCCAATCCACTTCTGTGGCTTCCTCCCAGTCACCCTCTAGGAGCTTACCGCCGCTGATGATCGGTTCTTCCCCGTCAACAGCTTCATAGTAGATTGTGCAGTTCTCGTTACCAGAGTCGTTTTCATCAAAAACAATGGTATCCTCTAATTCGTACAGTCCGCCGGCAATCTTTACTACGATATCGCCGCTGTCCTTGTCCAAGGTGCGGACATGCTCCTTGGCCTTTTCAATCGTAGCGAAGGGCTTGCCCTGACTACCATCACCGGTGTCGTCGTTTCCCGTGGTAGAAACATAGACCTCATGGCCTATCGTTCTGTCCTCCACATCGGAATCGCTGGGCAAAGCGGATGCCGTCATTGCGGTGGGCAGGCTGCTCAGTAAAACCAGGGCGGCCAATATTCCACTCAATGCTTTTTTCATACAGATCCTCCTTTTATTTTGGATTTCTCGAAAGCATACCTTTTTAGAAGTCTACATATAGCACAGCATTTTGTAAAAGCCACAAAATGCTGTGCTGTTTTTGTTGCTTATTTCCAATCCAAAAAGGTATAATTATACGGTTCGACCACTTCCTTCTTGTGCTAAATTCACCATTTTTGTTGATGGCTCAATGGTTTCTTTTATTATATCTCAACAGCTTCCATAAGAGAATGGATATTTTCACCCTCTTATTTGTGTTTTTTTGACTAAAACGCTTCTGAATGAAAGGCTTTAAATTTATTTATCCTTACCAACCGAACGCGCTTAGCCGCCTCATTCCTCCGCTTTACCAAATAACCTCCTTCAACCTCATCAGAAATCCAGCATTTTTTAATATATTTTCAGAGGTAGCATGCAAAACGAATTTTTACAGCAATTCTCATTTCGAGAGCAGCTATATTGGAAATAAAAAAACGTCCGAGAAACTCGGACGTTTTTCTTACTCAACCGTTACACCACCTTTTTTTAATATCATATTGGCATAAAGGGCGGTTTCACTTGTCGTAACCACCGCATATGCTTTTTGCGCTCTCTCATAAAAATCAAATTTGTTGATAGCTTGCTCCTGGTTAGATTTTAACGCGTATTGGTCAATGACAGCCCGGTAATCCTTCCAAATCGTCGGAACATAAGGGTCGCCAGGAAGAACATCCATCAGTATGACCGGATAATCCACATAAGAATCCAAAGGCATTAGCTGCAGAATCGCTTTTAGAAGTTCCGGGATTCCATGACCGTCACAGCGAACAACGTGTTGGGGATGGGCGAATTTGGGAAAATTACCGTCAGCTAACACCAATTCGTCGCCATGACCCATTTCCATTAGGATTTTTAATAATTCCGGAGGTAGAATACTTGGAATTCCTTTTAACATTATAATCTTCCTTTCACTTTGTAATCGTGCCGTCCAAATCCCAGAGGTCTTCCCAGCCCTTGG